>Ga0316217_10006971_pt1 | contig 10952 bp, 6 predicted proteins | sample 1anoAmetaG_FD_203633 | JGI IMG/M metagenome (GOLD analysis project Ga0316217, IMG submission 203633) | Freshwater microbial communities from Trout Bog Lake, Wisconsin, USA - 1anoA | ecosystem: Environmental > Aquatic > Freshwater > Lake > Hypolimnion/Profundal zone | place: USA: Wisconsin... | reverse complement strand
CAATCTAAATTAGAATTAATAAAAGTCTCAAATTACTAATCCTAATCCTTAATACCAAAACACCATCATTCAACTGGTCTTTATTAGATTGTAATCTGCAGCATTGCGGAGAGATGGTTTAGCCCATCAACTATTTCTTGAGAAGATTAGACCGAAATTCTTCACCGTAAGTAGCTTGTATTTAGTCAGCTCGCGCAGCGAAAGGAAAGAATCAGTAAGGATTTTAGGAGTACCGCTAAGCGGTTTCTCGGGCTGCACAGAAGCACACCCAACAGAGTGCTTATGAAACTAGTCTGTGATATCGAGTGAGTCTTACCTGCTCATTGCTAGCTGGATCACTATAAGAGATAAAAGCCAGATGTGCTGGATTAAGAGTGGGTGTTAAGATAGAAAACAAAAAAGAAACAAGGTGATTTAGAGAAAGACTCCAGAAGTATTTTACAGCCTCATTACTATTCCATATAGCAGTCTGTGTTCAGACTTCTTTTCCAACTATTTGAAATAGTTAACGCAGAAGAGAAAAGATAAATGATGCAAATTTATAAGCAATATTGGAAGAAGATAGTCAACCTACCCCCTATTAGGCCCAATGAGTTATCAAGTTATTTGTCGGAGACATCGCCTAGACGTTGAGGAATATTACAAAAACTAAGAATCATAAGTTATCCAAATACAAGAAAAAACGTCTCATTGACCTTGACAACTGCAACATGACAAACCCTAACTAGACTTGCAAGCCCATCATTATATGCGTAACATTCTTTTCTACATTTGATGTCTAAGAAATCGTAGCGGATGGAAACATGTGCCTCCTAAATTTATAAAAATCTTGAGCATCATGTATGAGAAGAAAGACAATATCCACAACAAACTTCTCAATAGATAAAACCTGAGGAAAAATTACTCAATAGAGGTCAACTTGCTTGAATCCTAACCCAATACAACACCAAAACCTAGAAAACTAGCATCAAAATAATCCTAAAGAACCTATTATTAACATTAGGGCTGGATAGGTGCTCGGGAGTCTCCTGCCCAAGTGTTATTTCGGGTGGCGGGGAGGAGAGGAGTAAGGTAGCCAGCCAATGAGGTGTGTGCCGAACTGTAGACATCAGAGCGCAGCTATACACTGTAAAGCGTCTTTTGAAGGTTTTGGTGGAAGCTGAAGGATTTTTGAAAGATTAAAAAAAAAGAAATAAAATGATTTTTGTAATCTGCATTGCGGGGCTTATTAGTCTGCTCACAGTTCTTCTTCTTAATTATAAAACAGTCATGTAAAGCTCACAACTCGTCCCTCACTAATTATAATATTCAAGGTCAGCATCTCGAAGTTTACAGCGTTTTTCTGAATTTGTAGTCCTAAGTATAAAGATTGCCATAGGAAGACTTAATCGGGAAGAAGGAGATCAAAGAAGATCAGGACCTACCTGATCAAAATCAATTCATTAAAAGTGTAACTAAAAGTCAATCCTTGTATTCCTTGTATATGAGATTGTAGGGTAAAATAAAACTTTTAATACTTTTATAACCAAATAAACTTAAAAGAAGTACATGAAAAGAGAAGGAAATATTTAAATTAATTAGCAGGAATGTTTAACAAAAATAATTTATAAAGTCAAGTTATTCTTAAATTGATTGTCCTTTTGCCTTTTTTTAACAAAGATTTTGTCTATGAGTACTTTTTATTAAATCTTTACATATGCTTGTTTGTCTCTTTTTTCTTCAGTAGAGAAATTATCTCGGCAGAATATGGATTTTTTGCCAGTTTGAACTTTGGTTGCACAGAAAAACTGCTTTTATTCTTATTATTTTAGGTGCTAAAATGCTTATTTTAGCTTTTCTGTAGACTTTTTTTCTATATCGGGGTGGACCTAACTCTAATCTTATTTTTCTAGCTCTTTTTATACTAAGGCTTATGCTGGAGAGTTTTAGGAATGTTACCTTTACTGATTGCTATTACTTTGAATGTTTTAGCAGATTTGTTCTAAGTAGGAGCATGTAATTTCTTTGGAATACTGGAATAGATTTATTTTCGATATTAGTTCACATTAAAGCGATGATTATCATTAAGCTGAGGAACAACTGCCTTCACAAAAGGCTGTTACTTTTCTTCATGAAATTATCTGAACATTTACAGATTTAGTGCTTAATCGGCAGTCAATCTTTTTCTAGGATTGAATTTTAAAAGTCCATTAAGCAGAGGATAAAACTAAGTATCTACCAAAGAGAAATAGTCTAAAAATTATCTCTTTTTAGGGTTGATTTGGCCTACTAAACATTATACAACAGGCGAATCCAAAGATTACAAATCTTCTTTTGAAGGTGGTCCAGAAAATTCAATTATTTTCTACAATTGTTAAATTACTGACTTACCTTTATCACAATTTTATTACCCTCAAACAAAGGCTTGCCGATCAGCAACTATGCAGCTATACACCCAACACTCCAAACGTCAGCTGGGTAGCTATAGCTTCTTGAGCCAAGCAAAAGCTCTGGGGATCGATACCACTTAGTTGCTACTTATTCTGAAAGAATAGGATGTTATTCTTCTATTGCAGTAAGGCTCCTGACCAAACCAAAATCACAAATTTTAATTTTGCAATTAGAGTCGAGTAGAACGTTCGATGGTTTGAGATCCCGATGAATGAGTTTAAGTTGATGCAGATATGCTATCCCTTTTAAAATTTGAAAAAGTATGTATTTTTGATGACTAGGGCTGAGAATGTTGCTTCTAAGTCAATTTACTATTACCCAACAACTGCCAAAAGATCCGCTTACATCAACTCAAATATGAGATATAGGTCCAACTTGTTTGAAGCACCGATAACTTTGTGCAATTTGATTATGTTGGGGTGACTTAATTTTTGTAAAATTTCGACTTAGCGGTAAGTACGTTGAGCATCAATGTTGTTACTAAAAGCTCCGAAGACCTTTTTCAGAGCGACATTAAGTCCATTGGCTTTGTCCTGAGCTCTCCAGACGTGACCATAGGCTCCACTTCCTAGCAAATCCCCAATCTTGTACATTTCCAGGATGTGGGGATCTATCTTTTTTGACATTTGAATTATAAATAGACCATTAAGTTATCATAAGCATATTATTACGCAAAAGTATTCCAAAGGGGCAGATTAGCTTTTCACTTGTATTTGAATTTAGTTCTAATAATAGTTAAAAATGTATAATCTTCTGTTTGGCCAAGAAGCACTCTATATAACAAAAGATAATTCTGATCGTGTAGCACTTTAAATCTCATACGATTCGCATGCTATTGTAAACTTTTAATCACTTAGCGGTAGGTATAGTCGCCTTCTATAGCAAACAGAACAAAATTTCAATGTTTGATCGGACTAAAATACATAAAATCTGTACCGATTTTAGTCATCGTAACTGAAACAAGCGAAATTACTATGTTAGGTTCAAGTAAAATCTTTGAAATAAAAAAGATATAATTTGTGGCAGTTGCGACTCAAAGTCAGCAATAAGCTTTATTATCTCAAAGCTAACAATAACTTAATGAAATCCGATCAATCTTCGATATAGGTTTTCACTACTTCAGCTAAGATTATGACATATCTTTACCTTATATTTAAAACAAAATCAAAAAAGTTTAGCAAGTTCAAAGGGTATACTACAATCAGTTTATTTGGAACCTGGTATTGATCAGAATGGATGGGCATCAGCAAAAACAAAGTGATACCTTCTAAAAGTGGTGCTGTAAAGTAATTCAAGGATATGTTCAAGAGTTCAAGTGCCAGTTGCCTCATGAAAAAGCCAGATATCTTTTGATTTCAAGGCGATCTTTCAAAAAAGCAGGCACTCGCTTCTACTCAAGAGGAATTGACGATAATGGCAATGTTGCTAACTATGTTTAAACCTAGCAGCTGCTTTATTTAGGGAATTATGTCTTTACGCATCTGCAAATCAGAGGAAGGTATCTATTGAAATACATAGTGTTCCTGCTTTCTTTGCTCAGGTTGGAGTCAACGGAATAGCGTGTGATATGGTCATTTAGCGTACAATACCATTAACTCGAAACGCCTTTCATTTGCATTTTTCGAAAATCAAACAGATTTACTCTCGAGTTTTTGCAGTAAATCTATTAAGCTAAAAGAAGTCATAATAATTGCTTTTGAGTAACTTTTATGAATCTATTGTTAGTAGTGAAGCCAGTCTTATGCCTTTTCTGCGCTACCAATTTTATGACTTTCACTAAGAATGCAAAAATAATAAATTTTAAAACAGTTAAGCTCTTATAGAAAAGATATCCGGAGTTATAGAAGCTTTTGGTTACAATTGCTTTGATATCTAAAATACTAGGCTAGTTAGAGTACAAAATGGAGTTTTTAGAACCAATTGTCTTGATTGCCTTGACAGGACGAACTATATTCAATCCAGAATCGGTTTGAAAGTTTTTAAACACTTTATGTAAAGATTCACTAATGTGTAAATACATACACTTTGTAAGGAGAAAAAGTTACTAGATTTTCCTGTCAATGAAAACTTTCCGATTTTGAGAGGGTTTAATTAATTGTGGGCAGACAATGGTGATGCAATATCAACCCTTTACACAGGGATTGGCTCAACACATACAGAGTAAATGATTTCCTATTCAGCATTACAAGAACAGGATAACGAACATTATTTGGCGCATTCAACCACAAATTCAGATCTTTGATGAGATTCTATATACAGTTCAACGATCACATTAAGCACTAAGCGATGAATAAGTTAGTTACTCCTTCAGTGTAAAAGACTAAACATTTTCATAATCACGATTTTCACACAACTCTCCTTCTTTCTATCGATAATGAGCTTCCTATCTAATAAGCTCTTTAGAAGCTTAAAGATTATCTATAGAAGGCAAGACCAACTATCATAGTATTCTTTGTTTTTCAGAAGAAAAAGCTAAACTTTATATAGAAGCTCAAGTGCATGGCAACTAATCAAACCACTGATTTTAAAGTTTGGGAGAAATTAGTGAGTGAAAGAATTTAAAAGTCACAGTATTAAAAGATAGGAAGTTTGATGTCTTAGTTGAGCTGGATGAGTGTCTTTTGTTCTGAATCTCTAGTTTCTCAAGTCGGGGAGGTCAAGCAATAAAATTTGACTAGTGAGCTTTCAATTGCTGGCTAGGTTTTAGTTTTAAAAATGAAGCTTTATGTTTCTACCTTTGTGTTTGCTTGTGTGAATATCCCAAATTTCCAATAATATCTCATGCTATTTGACTAAATCCATTAAAAGGCTTTTCAAACAAACAAATTAGGTGTCTTTCGCTCGGCATCTTTTCTTTAGTTAGATTATAAAGTAATCATTGGCAATACTGGCTCCAAAATTAATATTCCCTAATCAGAACTATCTCTTCTTTCTGTCAAATTAGATGACTATAAATAACATAAAAATGAGCGTGATTTTAACAAAACTTTGAGCCGAATCTTAGATAAAGACTAGTTTTCCAGTGAAGATCTGAGATATCAGAATAAGTATTTTAGGCAATATAACGAAGGCCCTCTGTATTTTATTCCTAGCTCAAACCGCATGGTGTTTTGGAACGAATAAAGTGTAGTATTACGAGTTCGAGATTACCAGTAAGCAGGCCCTGGATGCATAGTTAGTGTTCTTGAGTACTAAATCGGGCATAGCTCAAGAAATAGCTTAACTAGTAGACTAAGAGCAGAAGACTAATGATGATAGACAACCCTTCAAACTTTTCTATTCTATTCTACTCCTGATATGATTATTATAATCTAAAGTTATGCAAAATTTAGATAACCGTGAAAGCGAAAACAGAATCCATCCAGTGTAGCTCAATGCTCCACCTCAACCTCCTTCCCCAGCAATTATCAACAATAACTAACAAATTCAAAGGTAGCGTAGACAAAGAGTAAGAAGCTTTTTCGGAATGATTCCGTCTGAGGAAAATCTTCGTTTCATTGAATAGAATAGAGTGTTACTGATTTCAGGCAAAACTTAGATTGTCAACCCAGAAACTTAAGGATACTTTATGATGCTTCGAAACAATTTTTTTCCACATCTGCAATGGTATTCTCTCCCCTTTTTTCTAATCTATTTGTGCACAATTGTATATGTGGTAGAAGTTGCAATAGGCTTTTAGGCTAACACCTTTCTAGAAGTAAGCAAATAAACATATATCAAAATGGGAGTTAATAGCTCTCAACTTGTCTACAGGGGCCAAGTATATAGACTAATAGTCTCTATATTTTTGCATGTAAATTTGATTCATTTGGTGGCAAATATGTTCTGCCTACTTATCATCTTGGCAGTTATTCAATACACTTTCGGTTGGGAAAAAACTCTCATAACTTATATTTGTAGTGGAGTTTTCGGAAATATTTTCAGTGACCTTTTAGTGGCAGATGTTTCAGCTTCAATGATAAAACTGGGGGCATCGAATTCTCTGTACGGGATGCTGGGATTAAGTTTGGGCTATTTGATAATAAACTGGACAGCCTTAGGCATAATTGGACCACTATTCAAGTTCAAAATAATCCTCATTATATTTCTAACAGGTATTTTCATGGTTATGTATACGGATCAAGCAGGTATTGTAGATTATTTAGGCCATCTAGGAGGCTTTCTTGCTGGAATCTTTATTTCAGGCTTTATGCCCTCTCTAAAGCTGTAAACTCGTTAAAAGATACTGAGAGGTGTATTGGCCGCTTTATTTATCATCATGGGATCAGCTTGCTTTGTTCTCTTCTACCTAGCTCCACAAAGTTCTTACTCTTCTTGAGAGCTAGCTACTAATCTAATTCAAAAATGATTCATTTTATCATATTAGAATCAATATCTATATGAATAAACAGATTCAACAAATAGACGATAAACAGTTTTTTGCTTTTTTGATTATTGAAAATTACAAATCACTACTTTCGTTTCTTTTTTATTGATTACCTCAAAAGATTGTTCCTATAGATGCATTTTAAGGGCTCTTTGAACAATTCCTCTTTTCTAATCCAAGATTTAATTTGCCTTTGATGAATGACTTTTGCTTTGCTTCACAAACAGATCTTTGATGAATAATATTATGAATTATCAAGCAGCAAAGGTCTTTTTTGTGATAATATTGTAAAACTCTTCCTATGAAACGAGGCCATCATTGTCTGTGTCAGCTCTTTCAATCATCTATTGAAGTTAAGACTCATCAATAGTCTCTCCTAACTCCTTTGCCACTCTTCTTAAGTTCTTGATTGAAATGAAGCCTGTTTTTTAGTCATCGAACAAATTAAAGATTTTTCTAATATTCTCTCTTGTATCCTTATCTGAGACTCTTGCTGTCATTAGTTCCAGAAATTCCTCAAAATCTATTTGACCTGAGCCATCGGAATCCAAATCTGCGATCATTTGATAAATAGTTTGGTTCTTGGACTCGAAACCAAGCGATGTCATTGCGGCTTTAAGTTCTGCATATGCTAGATTGTACCTTTTGGGTCGATAGATCCTCCGCCATCTGTGTCGAATAAGTCGAAAGCTTCTTTGATTTAAAGAACTTCTTCCTCTGTAAGGCCAGGCCTTTCATAGGCTTTTGCGCTGAACTGTTTTGATTTAGCTGTTCCTCCTTTTTTCATTTCAAATTATAATTTGAATCAACCGTTATTAAGTTATACAAACTATAAATGAAAGATATTAGCAAAATGGACCACTTCTAAATATATTAACTAAGCAATTATTTCGCGTGTTACATCCATGTTGAAATTTATTCATCATCTTTTCGAAGACACCCATAACAATCTTCATCAATTCTTACATTTCAAGCCTGGTGAATATTAAGGCTAGGAATGTAGGCCATTAAAAGAATACAGCTTTGCTTAAGAAAAAAGATGTGCATTCCATCAGTCAGAGTTGTAAGAATCTGTACTTTTAAGATTCAATTAAAGCAGCCTTTTGATGTAGCTACATCTATATGAGCAAGATCTTGCATCATGTTCTGCCTGCTACTTTAAGCAAAGTAGTGATTCTATTATCACTCAGAATCGCAGTTTTTTATTTTTAGGGTATACAATTTTCTCTTGTTTTGATAAAGTATTAGAAAAAAGTCTTTATTTAGCAATCTTTCATTCATTTTAAAATGTTTATAACTAAAAATATTTTGTATTAATTCTCAGCTGACTGATTATTTTCTTCTAGATCTTGAGATTTGAAAGAAAAAAAGTTAATAATAACTCTAAGCTTGACCTTTATAATTTGAATTATAAATGAAGCAGTTGTTAGGCATGGCAAGGTAAAAAAAGGAAAAGTAGGGGCCCAAGCCAATCCCCTCCAGCAAAACCACTGCCAATAAAATGCCACAGCAATACTACCAACCTCATTCCTAGTCTTAGGATAATTAAGAAGTCTTCGAAATTACATAAGAGGAAATAATCGGCTACGCATAATTTATAGGCATAAAGCTGCCTGGGGAAGAAGACCTCTTGTGGATTGCATAAGAGGGACTGATTGCTGAGCTTCCAGATGGCTGGAATAGTTAATAATCTCCTGAAGATGGATAGGTGATTTATGTTAATGAAAGAACTGGGTAAAGAACAGTTGTGCATCCTTGTGACGAGTATTATAAGCAGTTGGTGATCCAATAAAGAAGAAAAAAAGGAGGAGCCAAAAGTTTTTAGAATAAGAAGGGACTCTACGGTAGTAATTCTAGAGAAGTGCCAGTCCAGTAGCCTATTCAAAAAATAAAACCTGTCGATCCATTGGTTAAAATGCAGCAAGAAAAATAGCTAAAAAGACTTTAGTAACAGAAAAAGAAATAGTATGACGACAAGAAAGCAACTCTCAAGACTAAATATGAGTCAAAAAAATAAGATTTAACGAAGTAGCTGAAATAAAAAGAAGAATCGGTAAATAAAAAGTATAGAGAAGAGGTTAATAGATAAAAAGAGAAGCAGATGAAAAAGATGTCTGAAAAAGAACGATAAGCTTAGTAAATAATGAACAATCAATTGAGGTCTTACTAAAACGAATTAAAGAGCAAAATGTAAAGGCAAGCCTAATAAAAACGTCGGAAATAAAAAGAAAACATAGATAACAGAATAAAGCAAAAGAAGGAATAAATCAAAAGATAGTTATAGGCTCAGCTGAAGAAGAGTAAGAAATAAATTGATGACTAGCATCGAGAAAAGGTCAGATTACTTTAGTAAAAATAAAAAAAGCTGGAGAACTAAACTGAAGAAATCGATAGTTTGTTAGAGAGCGAAATTAAAAAGCTTAAAAACGAGATAATAAGGAAGAAAATGAAATAGCATGCTGAAAAGATCAAACAAGAGAATGATAGGCAGAAAGAGATTTATAACAAATAAATTAGCCAGCTTCAAGCAGCCCATGACGCCAGAATAGCCTAGATCCAGAAAAAATAGCCCAAGAATAAAATCAAAATCTAGTAGCTTATTCAATAGTGCTAAAGGGAAGAGAAAGAAGAAATGTAAGCCTTTAACTATGAGCTAGAACATTTAAAGCAAGCAAAGAAGTTTGAAGTAGAGTAGAAGATAGAATAAATAAAGATGGGTTTGCAGTAAGAGCATAAAAAAGCAATCAACAAAGTTGTTGCTTAATACACTGAGATTATATAAAAATATAGAAATTTAAAGCGCCAATAACTTGAGAATATGATTTGGTAAGCTGAAAAGAAAGGTAAAGAATAGTACCTACGTTCTTTGAAAGTGTTATAGAAGAAATTCAATGCTGAGGAAGAAATGGTCATCATACAAAATAATGATGAGGGCAACAATCATCGATAAAGAGAAGAAATCGAAAACATGAGTTCCATGATTGAGAACTTAGGGTGGCAGTAGAAGTAGGCAAGGAGAGAACTTGAAAGCGTCAGGTTAGAAATATAAAACCTAAGGTCGCAGAATATGGCTGTTGGAAGCAAGCTTAATTAAAGCCAGATGAAGCTTTATCAGCTAATCCAATAGAAGATAAAAAACAAATCGCAGTGATAAGAATTCATTATTCTCTATTTTGCTAGCCAAATCTAGAGGATGGTTGACCTCATTTCTTAAAATTTAGTATTATTTTTGGGCATGAGCATATCTAAAACTAATTCTTCGTTTTTCAGCTATAAATTATTTTGAATGGCTCCATTCATATTTGAATTGAATCATCAAATATGAGTCAGCCACGCTCTTTCCTCACTGCTTCTTCTGGAAAGTATAAACACAAACCAGTGAAAACTCGCACTCCGCACGTCAAATAAGAGAAGAATAAGATCAAACCAATCGCCAAGCAAAGAGTTCTAAGATGCCCATAAAAATGTACTAAGCATCTCTTTTCAATCATCCAGACCAACGATGCCCGCCTCCATTCTACATTTAAGTTTGAAAAATATGGAATAAATCATAGTTTTTGTCCTACTTACAATAAGTAAATGATCTTTTAAATAGACTGATCGGAGCATATGAAGGAGGGATTCCTGAGTTTAATAGCGATAGAAGCATTGAAACTCCCACGTTTCTGTCCAAATGCTAGGTAAATGCCCTATAATCAAGAAATCCGAGACCCAAATTGAGTCTCATAAATTTTATCAACAAAGATTTAGATAGAATTTAGCTAAAGCAACTAATTACACAGCTGAGGATACTTAGCACTTTAAGTTGGAAGAATCCTCTTCTAAAAGATTTAAGAAGATTAAAGACTAGACTTTAAATGAGGCTTTAAACTTTTACAAGATGATTCTGGAATAAAAAAACAGAAGAGATTAACAAAATCAGAAATATATTAAGAATGAATGATTTTCTGAGCATACTTTATTATTGGGCTATTAGCTGTCTATTAAACTCGATTTAACCGTATTAAGTTATTATGGTATTAAGTTTTTTTTCTTAATTAAATAGCTTTCTTGTATTCTCTCATTGGAAAACACTTTTTTATTTTATTTTCTCAATATAAAGCCTTATGAGGGCATTTCATAATCTGCCATCATTTATGTTAAAGCCCAAAAAGTT
>Ga0316217_10006970_pt1 | contig 10953 bp, 9 predicted proteins | sample 1anoAmetaG_FD_203633 | JGI IMG/M metagenome (GOLD analysis project Ga0316217, IMG submission 203633) | Freshwater microbial communities from Trout Bog Lake, Wisconsin, USA - 1anoA | ecosystem: Environmental > Aquatic > Freshwater > Lake > Hypolimnion/Profundal zone | place: USA: Wisconsin... | reverse complement strand
TACAATACCCCTTTTGCAGGGGTCCCCGACTCCAGGGATGCAGTGATTTATCAGGTGAATATGCGTTGCTTTAGTTCTACTCATGACTTTCAGGGTGTGATTTCCCGTCTTGACTCTATCAAAGGTTTGGGTGTGAATGTCGTTTATTTGATGCCTATTTATCCTGTCGGACAATTGAAATCTGTCAATTCACCATATTGTGTGAAAGATTATAAATCAGTGAATACTGAATTCGGGACATTGACTGACTTACGAACTTTGATTGATGGAGCACACAGCAGAGGTATGGCCGTTATGCTGGATTGGGTTGCCAACCATACCTCCTGGGATAATGCATGGATGGTTAATCCATCCTGGTACGTTCAAAACGCAGCAGGTGTTATTCAAAGTCCAAGTGGTTATTCGGATGTTGCACAATTAAATTTCCAGAATTTTGATATGCGCGCAGAAATGATCAAAGACATGAAATACTGGGTTTATACAGCCAATTGCGATGGATTCCGTTGTGATTATGCCGATGGACCACCGGCAGACTTTTGGAAACAGGCCATTGATACATTACGCAATATTACAACCCATAAACTCCTTATGCTTGCTGAGGGAACGCGTGCGGACCATTATGCATCCGGTTTCAATTATACGTTTGGATTCAGGTTCTACGGACAATTGAAGTCAATTTTCAGTAGTAATCAACCTGTAACGGTCATTGACAATATCAATTCGCAGGAATTCCCCGCAGGAAATACAGATTTGAACCTCGTTGTCCGATATATCACCAATCATGATGTGAATAGCTCCGATGGGACTCCACTCGATTTATTCGGAGGAAGTAACGGCTCCATGGCAGCTTTTGTGGTGGCAGCTTATATGAAAGGTGTGCCGATGATTTATAATGGACAGGAAGTAGGTACACCTAACCGGTTGACTTTCCCCTTCACAAATCAGCAAATTAACTGGACATTAAATCCTGGTATGGTTGCAGAATATAAAAAAATTATTGCTTTCAGGAACACTACAACTGCGATTCGACGGGGAACATTGGTATCGTATGATACATCAAATGTATGTGCATTTACCAAAACTGCCGGCAGTCAAACAGTATTTGTTCTAAGTAATCTTCGGAATGCTTCTGAAAACTTTACTTTGCCAACCGCATTAGCCAATTCGACATGGAAAGATGGCTTTACCGGCAATACGATTAATTTAAATACTTCGATCACCTTGGCACCTTATTCTTATCAAGTGATGATCCATTAAATGATCATGTGACACACAACCAAAATTAACTTTCAATAATTATTAAACAATTATCAATTAGTACTTACCTTTTAAATTTAAATTTTATGAAACGTTATTACTTCATTAGTCTGTTAGTGTTGTTAATGGTAACAACTCTATCCGTAGCTCAGATTACGGTGAAATTCCAGAAACCTGCAAGTTGGACAGCAGTAAGTTTGTACAACTGGGGAGCCAGTGAAATCATGGGTGGTTGGCCCGGTACTGCACTGACCGCCACAAATGGTTGGTATACCTATACTTTCCCGGCTTCGTATACGACGGGTAATTTAATTTTCAACAATGCCGGAGCGGGAGAACAGACAGAGGATTATGTAATCAGTACAAGTGTTTGCCTTCAATCTGCTTCAGTGTTAGATGCAAATAGTAAATACACTGTAACGGTAGTACCCTGTGTTGCAGGAGGAATTACGGTTACATTTATGAAACCGGCTGCATGGGCAGGAGTGAATATTTATGCTTATTATGGGACTCCAAATGTAGAACCACTGGGTGGTTGGCCTGGATTGGCTTTGACTCCTGTTAATGGCATTTATACCTACACTTTTGATGCTTCTATTACCGCAGTAAATGTTATTTTCAATGAAAATGGTGTTCAAACTGCAGGGACCTATCTGACAACATCCACTTGTCTTGCTTCTGATGGTGTAACTTCCATTGCTTGTACTGCAGGAGTGAATGATGTCAAAGAAACCTCCCTGGCTATCTTTCCCAATCCGATAATTAACAAGCTTAATTTTGCAGGGTCGGATAAAATAGACAAAGTATCCATTCATTCTTTGACAGGCCAGCTTGTATTGTCAGCATCTGCTCTATCGGATAAAAGTTCTGTTGACGTGAAATCAATTAAATCAGGTGTTTATTTTGTTTCCATAGATTATACAAACGGACAAAAGCTGACTCAGAAGATTATCAAACTATAGGGTTTGGTCAATAATAAAGTATACTATTTTCAAAGTTGCGTAATAAGGATTAGGCTTCATCACCTAATCCTTATTATTAAAAATATGTGTTTGATGAGTAGATAATGCAATTTCATTCATACTTATGAATTATGAATTACCTTTTAATATCGTTTTAAAGTGAAAAAAAAATTCCTGTTTATTTATCTGTTTTCAATACTTTGTATTGGTTGGACCTGTGCTGTTAATCTATCAGATAAGCTTGTCGGTAATAATGTCGCTGTTTTTTACCCGGCGAATTATGATGCCCATCAACATCAACCTTCCATGGCCCTGCTTAAAGAACCAAAAGTTACCGGTGCGGTTCCTGTCCATTGGAATTTGATGCCTGTTTTTTACTCAAAAGAGGGCAAAACATATGCTACTTTACCGGTAGCAAAAGGAACCACCCTGTACGGAACCGGAGAAACTACCGGTACCCTGGTTCGAAATGGAAAAACAATTACCTTATGGAATACCGACAACTTCAAGTACAGCATTGACCACGGGAAACGTCTCTATCAAAGCCAACCCTGGGTTCTAGGGGTGAACAGCGATGGAACCGCTTTCGGGGTCATTGCCGATAATACCTGGAAACAACAGATAGATCTTTCTGACAGCATTCGTTTTATCTCCGATGGACCTGCTTTTCGATTGATTATTATAAAAAGAAATTCACCACAGGAAGTGATCAAAGAGCTGGCTGTTTTGATCGGCAAAATGGAAATGCCTCCCCTGTGGGCTCTCGGTTATCAACAATGCCGATACTCCTATATCCCCGATACACGAATTAAGAATGTTGCTGATACGTTCAGGCTGAAAAACATTCCTTGTGACGTGATCTGGATGGATATTGATTATATGGAACGCTTTAAAGTCTTTACGTTTGATAAAGTAAAAATTCCTGATCCCAAAGATGTCAACGATTATTTACATCTGAAAGGATTTCATTCTATCTGGATGATCGATCCGGGGGTGAAGGCTGAAAAAGGATATAAAATCTATGAATCGGGATCAAAGGGTGATTATTGGGTGCAGACAGCCGCTCATAAAGAATTCAAAGGAAGTGTCTGGCCAGGCCTCTGTGCATTTCCTGATTTTACTATGCCCGAAACAAGAACCTGGTGGAGCGGATTATATACTAATTTTATGTCAACGGGCATTGATGGTGTCTGGAACGATATGAACGAACCCTCTGTTTTTGATGGTCCTGATGGTACGATGCCTGAAACCAACTGGCATCGGGGTGGTGGTGATTTACCCCCCGGCAACCACCTTCGCTATCACAATGTCTATGGGATGTTGATGGTAAAGGCTTCCCGGGAAGGTATCATGAAGGCCAATCCTGAAAAACGTCCGTTTGTATTATCCCGATCCGGATTCTTAGGAAGCAACCGGTATGCAGCTTCCTGGACTGGCGATAACTCCGGAACCATCGACAACATGAAATTATCCATCCCTATGTCACTGAATCTGGGACTTTCAGGCCAGGCCTTTAGTGGCCCTGATATGGGAGGGTTTACAGGGATTACCACTCCCGATCTTTTTGGACAATGGGTGGCAATGGGTGCATTTTTCCCATTTATGCGCGGTCATGCCAGCAATGAATCGAATAATAAAGAACCATGGGCTTTTGGAAAAGAAATTGAAAACGTTTCACGCACGGCACTAAACAGGCGATACCGCTTGCTGCCTTACTTTTACACCTTGTTTTATGAGTCTACTAAAAATGGCATGCCAATCATGCGGCCTGTATTTTTTACAGATCCAAAGGATACTACATTACGAAAAGAACAACAAGTTTTCTTAGTTGGAAACGATTTGTTGATTATACCAAGATGGGCACAGCACCCTAGCCTGCCAAAAGGGATCTGGAACAATGTTTCCTTTACCGGTGAAAACACTACAACTGACCATTATCAGGCGGAAGTAAGAATTAAAGGAGGAGCTATTATTCCAATGGGTAAGATTATTCAAAACACCAACCAGTATAATCTTGATTCATTAACCCTGATGGTTTCCCTCGATCAGAAAGGGGAGGCTAAAGGAACATTGTATGAAGATGCCGGGGATGGTTTTCAATATCAGAAAAGCATCTACAGGATCTATCATTTTTCTGCCAGACAAAAGGGTTCTTCTGTTACTGTTAAGATAATCTCCCAGGAAGGTAAATTGAAACAGACCATCAGAAACTATAAAGTGTGTATCATTAACGGTAAGGAGTCTGTCGAAGGAACATGGACCAGAAGTTCAACTATAAACATGAATGTTCCATCAGTTAATCCATAACGTTCAGATATTGAAATGAAGTTTAATTGAGCGAATTCAATTCAACCAAATGAGAAAATTAAGTTGCCAATATATGTATTGGCAACTTAATTTTCTCATTTATTTTAAAATATGAACTTTTTGAATGAATTATTATTGTTTTTTATGTAAATATGTTTGTATATCTACAAAATATATGTATTTTTGAGGCCCTATTTATTGGAGATGTCAAGTAGATTGCTACAAATAAACGAATACATACCACAAACGAGCACACTAGTATGACTATTTCTTTAAGAATATTAGGTAAATAATACGATTGTAAGGAGCGAAAACTAAGGATTTTTCTTGTCTTGGAATTTATTCATTGAAAATATATTCTAAATCTAACAATTTAAATCTGTCATTATGAAAATCAAAAGTTTACAACTTTCTTTTCTTAGGAACACCGAACATTTTCAATTCCATACCGGTGTAAAAAAATTAATAGAACTTCTCTCTGCTTCCAGGTTGAAAATTGAAGCACCCTTCACAATTTTTCAAAGCCTGTACATCAAAGAATGTGAAATGCTGGATGATCTGAAAAAAAACAATGTCTCGGAGGAACTGGTAGATGCTGACAATAACAGGGACATCACTTATAGTGGAATGCTAGATGTCATCAAATCTGCCACCAAACATTTTCGGAGTGAAGTACGGCAATCAGGAGCACACTTGCAATCTCTCTTTGAAAACTATGGCAGTATGACCATTTCCACCTATGATGACCAAACAGCGGCCACGAACAGATTGGTCGAAGAATTGGTGGGTAAGTACGCCGGCGATGTGGCAAGTATTGGACTTTCAGAATGGGTATCCCAACTTAAGATTAAGAATTTGACCTTTGACTCACTTAAAAAAAGCCGCTATTCAGACGGTACTTCACTCATACAATTAGCCATGAAACATGTCCGCTCAGAATTGGACAGTGCCTATCTTGCCATAATGAACAGAATAAATGCACTCATTGAATTGGAAGGGGAAGATAACTATAAACAATTCGTATTAGAAATGAATGCACAAATCGATCTTTATACTGAACTTCTGGTAATCCGGACTGGAAGAAGCAAAAAACAATCCCAAACGACCTCACCACAAGATATTCGGATAAATCAAAATGAACAAAAAACGTAAATTTTTGTAATCGTTATCACTGCTGGTCTGAAAGCATTATTTTAATAGCAGGTTATCCTAAAATTTAAACGAACACTAACAATTACTTCAATGTCTAAGTTATACTCTAAAATGTTTATACATGCTGTTTTTCATTTGAAAAATAATGATTGCCTTATCAAGCCGGATGATGAACTGAAATTATACTCTTACATTAATGGGGTTATTATTCTTAATGGTTGTTCTCCTATTATTATTAATGGAATAGAGAATCACATTCACGTTTTATGTATTTTGTCCAAAAACATTTCAACAGCCAATTTATTGGAAGATATTATTGACCATAGCAGCCGTTGGATAAAATCACTTGGGAACCATTATCATGATTTTGATTGGCAGGGTGATTATTCGTGTTATTCAGTCAGTAAATCAAGAGTGAATAATGTAAGGAAATATATTGAAGATCAAAAAGAGTTGCATAAAACCCAAACTTTTGAAGAGGAATACAGGCAATTCTTAAATGAGAACGAAATTGATTATAAAGAGGAGTATCTGTGGTCCTGATCTCCATCTTCTCTCCGGAATCTCCTGAAATTTAAAAGCAAGCACACTTACTATATCATTCAACCTATTTGAAACGAGTATCTATTATTTATTTAATTCGATGAATATTATGAATAAAATTTACAACCATGAATAATTGGAAGACATTAATGATTTTCAAGTTCCCCAGGGAAGCCGAAGAAGCTCAAAAATTACTTAAAATTAATGGGATAACTACCATTTTAGATGTGATTTATATGACTGAAACTTATGAATTTTATCATTTAATCAGTTGTGAGAAATTAATGATTAATGATGATAATTACAGAAACGGACTTCAACTACTTAAGAAATCAGGATTTAATCAGACTAAAGAATTAATTGATGGAAGTTACCTGGAAATTGATTTAACTGAAAGTTCCGCCTGTCAATAAGGCTGCATGAATCGTTTTTCATTTAAAGCGTTTCTTTTAGTCAGTTTTGGTAAATAAGCTCCCACCGAAATGCGGGAGCTTTTTATTTATTGCCACCATTATCCCATGTTCAAAGGATGATTCCACCTCTTGAAAGTTGAATTAATGATTTTCGTCGGGAGAAACCGGACCTTCACAGATTTGAACGGTTACTCTAGCCAACGTTGGAATACATTTGCATCATTAAATCGTACTGATTGAGTGGAGTAGAAACTATTTAAAGAATAACAATTCAATTTAAGGTAATATTTTCAGTCAGTCGTCTACTTAAACATATGGACGAAATAACAACACCGCCGGTCACCATGCAACATCAAGGTATTTTATATGCCGTCCAGAATTATGGGAAACGTTTGCAAAGTTTTATACGCAGCCGTGTCAAAAATGATCAGGACGCAGAAGATATTCTTCAGGATGTATGGGTTCAGCTCAGTTGCATTATCGACACCGAACCCATCGATCAATTGAGTGCCTGGCTTTACCGGGTCAGCAGGAATAAGATTATCGACAAGAGCCGGAAGCATAAGACACTCTCCCTGGAAGATTTCGGCTATGAGGATGAAGATGGTGAAATGGTATTTCCTGAAGCCATCCTTTCGGATTCATTGGAGCATGAAACAGAATTTGACAGGGAGTATATCAGGGAGCATTATTTAAAGGCGCTGAGTGAATTGCCTGAGAAACAACGGCAGGTATTTATCTGGAATGAACTTGAAGGGCTGACATTACAACAGATTGCCGATAAAACCGGTGAAAGTATTAAGACCATCATATCCCGGAAACGGTACGCGGTGGCCCAACTTCAAAAAAAACTCCAACCTATTTACAACGAATTATAAACATTAAAACATAGAAAAAATGAGAAAAAGGATAGATTCTGAACATGAACGGGGAACTGATTTCAGGGCCAAACAAAGACTTTTCATTCCCGTGGTGGTAGTAGCAGGAGTATTTGCGTTCAGCGGTGTGGTGATGTACCTATGGAATGCCATTCTACCGGACGTATTAGGGGTACATACCCTTACTTACTGGCAAGCTTTAGGAATACTGGTATTATCAAAAATCCTCTTCGGCGGCTTTAAAGGCATCAGCGAACATCACAGGTCGCATATTCATCAAACGCAGGAAATGAGGGCCAAATGGATGAACATGAATGCCGAGGAGAAGGAAAAGCTGCGAAAAGAATGGGGCATGCGATTTGGTCATCAGGAGAAACCGGAATAAACGGGTAGTGCTTTTTCTCCTCCTGAAGCAAAATCCATATTCTGCAACTTCTGAAAGACAGGTTGCTGATATTTTGATTAAAAGATAGAAAAGAGGGTTTATAATTATTTCAACATAACAAAAGGAAAGGAATCAGATCTTGACAATTAACAGCATTGAAGTGAAGAACTTCACAAAAACCTTTGGCAACTTTACCGCCGTAGATGAGATCTCGTTCAACGTCGAGCAGGGAACCATCTTTGCCTTCCTGGGACCGAACGGGGCAGGTAAAAGTACCACCATCAACACCCTGTGCACCATCCAGGAGAAAACGCATGGTGAACTCTGCATCAACGGCCACGATGTAACCCATCAAAAGGACAAGGTACGGAAAGATATCGGCATCGTATTTCAGGAATCGACCCTGGATGGAAAACTCACCGTGGAGGAAAATTTAAAGCTGCACTGTGATTTCTACAAGGTTCCAAAAGCCGAAGTAAAGGAACGAATCGATTTTGTGCTCGACCTGGTAGATATTAAGAATCGTCGGAGGTCAACAGTAGACAGCCTTTCAGGGGGTATGAAACGCCGGGCGGAAATAGCCCGCGGACTGGTACATTTTCCCAAAGTATTGTTTCTGGATGAACCCACTACCGGCCTGGACCCGCAAACCAGGGCAAACGTGTGGGAGTACATTCATAAGCTCCAGAAACAAAAGAACATTACCATTTTTCTGACCACCCATTACATGGATGAAGCGGAAATATGTCATCAGGTGGCCATTATCGATGGTGGAAAAATAGTGGCTCATGACACCCCTGCCAACCTGAAGAAAAAATATACTTCTACCACCATGAAGATTAAAATGGCGGATCCCGTCAACCTGATACAGTATCTTACCGAACGCTCTATCAAACATAGCTTCGAGAACGAACAGGTTATTATTTATGCCACCAGTACGTCGGATGTACTGGATATTACTTCTGCATTTAAAGAAACCATAGAAGATCTGGAAATCAACAAAGGCACACTGAACGACGTGTTTATTGCCATAACAGGAAAGGAGATACGAGAATGATACGACCAATTACAGCCATACTTTCAAGGAATTTATTAAAGCTCAGAAGAGACAGGATGAAACTCTTCATGAACCTCTTCATGTCAGCATTATTCCTTTTCATCTTCTCTTTTGTGATGAAATCCAATTCCCACGGGTTGGATCATCCGATGAATTATCTGATTTCAGGCATTATCATTATGACGGTATTTCAGTCTTCCCTGAGTAATTCCATGAATATCCTGGAGGACATTTCCAGTGGGTTTATGAAGGAAATCCTGGTGGCACCTATCAATCGCTGGCAAATTGCCATTGGGCATGTCCTTTCCGCCATGGTAGTGTCTGTCATCCAGGGGTTGATCATCGTGGTCATCGGATTGTTTATGGGCCTGAGCATTGATTTCCTGCATGCTGTTGCCATGGTAGGGCTAATGTTTCTGGTCGGGTTGACCTTCAGTGCCTTGGGTTTGTATTTAGCCACATTGACAAAGGAATCCAGCAATTTCCAGCTACTGATCACCATTGTTTCGTTTCCGCTAACGTTTTTGTCGGGAGCCTATATACCAACGATGTCTTTACCTGGAATTGTGCTTCCTTTTGTCTATCTCAATCCATTGACCTACACCACAGCAGCTTTCAGGTTTATTACCCTCCACATGGAAAACATGCCTGTTGCCGAGCTGGTCAAGGCAGGTGTGGCTTTTAATATCAACGGGTTTATCATTACCCCGGTCATGAGCCTGTTGTTCATCGCTGCCATGTGTTTCCTTTTCTTTTACCTATGTGTTAAACGGTTCAATTCAGCTGATTTCTCGAGGGTCAAGATTTTCAAACATTCGCATTAAAGAAACAGGCTTCTTATTTAAACCGGAATTCCCTGTTGTTTTAGGTTCTATTGCGTTTCGTGTAAAACTCAATAGAACCTAACTATTTAAGGACACAAACACCGAATTCGAAGCTTTCTTTTCATCCGCACTCAGCGCATACACATAATGATAGTAGTAAGATTATGGGTAGTAGGTAGTGGAATTGGTCGTTTTTGTTGAGATACATCTGTTTAATTTAATAAATCAGATTTTCTTTAGTATATTTGCATTTCAATGTATTTAAAATAAAAGATATGAACTACTTCCTGACAAACATACACGTCAACAAGGTTTACCATTTGGAGAACTTCGACATTCCATTAGACAATGATCATCTGAAGCATTTGATTATAACAGGGAAAAATGGTAGTGGAAAAACAATACTATTAAATGCTATTGTGGAGTTATTGGATATGATTAAAGCTGATAAAAATTTTCATTTCTTAAGTTACAAAGAATGGTTAGATAATGACCAAAGAAGGTTTAATGAAATAAAAACGCGTGATAACTTTTCAATTGAATTACAAAAGCAACAAGAGATATTAGATGACTCTGTTAATAGAGTTAATAAAACTTTTGGAAAAGTCGAGTTGTCTTTTAATAATATTGGCGAGATTATAACTTCTTATCAAAAAAACAACTTTGTGTTTGCTTTTTATGAAGCTGCCAGGAAAACAGTCATTACTGAGCCTAAAAATCCGACAAAACCAACTATAGCCACGAACCTTGATATAAAAGACAATCAGAATGTAACACAATTTCTAAATTTCCTGGTTGATTTAAAAGTACAGGAAGCATTGGCCCGGAATGAAAAGATGTTTCAGGATGCTGATGAAATTCGAGCTTGGTTTGACAGTTTTGAGCAGCTTTTAAAAGATATTTTCCAAGACCAAACCCTGCGTTTAGAGTTTGATTATAAAGATTACAGTTTTTATATTGTTGATGAGCTTAAAAAATTTAAGTTTACTCAACTATCAGACGGTTATTCGGCAATAATAGATATTGTAGCAGATTTAATACTTAAAATGCAGGAGAAGAACTCTCCAAACAGAGAGTATCTAAAGCAGGGTATCGTTATAATAGATGAAATTGAGACACATCTTCATTTAGAACTACAACGCTTGATTTTACCAATGCTTACGCGAATTTTCCCT
>Ga0316217_10006969_pt1 | contig 10953 bp, 5 predicted proteins | sample 1anoAmetaG_FD_203633 | JGI IMG/M metagenome (GOLD analysis project Ga0316217, IMG submission 203633) | Freshwater microbial communities from Trout Bog Lake, Wisconsin, USA - 1anoA | ecosystem: Environmental > Aquatic > Freshwater > Lake > Hypolimnion/Profundal zone | place: USA: Wisconsin... | reverse complement strand
ATAGACCTTCCCAACACTCAGGGATCAAGATAGTTCATAAGAAATCGTAGGAGGATATCCTGGAGAAGATCTTCCCGGAGAAGCACATGCACTAGGCAGTCAGATCGTAGTCCGGCTTCGAGAAGTCTAACCTCCGCTTCAACAAATCCGAGCTCGAAAACTAATAGAGGAACATTATAATCAGGTCCAAACTAAGCTTCTTCAAGCCATCCATGGTGCTTTACAGAGGATAGGACTTCGAACTGGCCATCAGATCCGCAGACCTGCTCCCCCTCTAATCCCGCAAAATCGCCATCTACATCAACAACAAGGACAGGTTCGACCGCCCTGCCCACATCACCTACTCTTGCGACCCCCACTACTACGACATCAAGACCGCCAAGAAACTAACAACAGTTGAGGGGATGAAGCAGGGCAAATAGGAGATTGAGGTGAGGCTGAAGAACCACGTTGATCTGGATAGTCTAGTCGAGGCCAAGTTGGAGATCAACAACCGCACCCTCAAGTTCATCATCCCCACCATGATGATATAGTTTTTGGACGACCGACCTCAACACCCCAAGGCGATGAACTACGAGAAGAATGTGGTGAGCTCGCCCATGTTCCAGTTCTTGACAGTGTACTCGGCGATGGAGATGATGCCTCTGGAGAGAGACTACGAAGACCGAGTGGAGGTGGGCAGCGTCTACGCCCGCTCCAAATACTACGAGGGGTACGTGTTGTTGCGGTGGAAGGGCAGGCACTAGCTGTAGATCGAGACGATCAAGCCGTGGCTTCTGTTCCTCAGCTACCTCATCGTCAAAGATTATTGATTCAAATGCGTTATATACTTAATCACATCAGTCAGTGCTGGCGCACCCCCTGCAGCCGCAGTTCTTGCACATCACCAGCTTGCCCTCCTCGAGGTCGGCTTTGGGGACCCTGCAGATGCAGGTGGTCTTGTAGTTGTTGTCCTTCTTGACGATGCAGGCGAGACAGCAGAGTTTTTCGAAGCCGGGCTTCTTCCACTTGGCGACCAGATTGGAGTCGGCGTACTTCTCCTGTAACAGATAGTCGTAGAGCTACCTAGAGATGTCCTTCTTGGCGTAGAAGAGGTCATAGATGTAGCGGGTGCGTTGGTGGTGTATCTGCGATATCTTCCAGTAGTTCTCGATTTTGCGCTGAGCGTCCATGGGGGCGTGTTCTGCGTCCTTCATCTGCAGGGCGAACTCGTCCAGGACTGGCAGAATGTTCTCGAACCCCTCGGGGGTCTTCTTGGTTTTAAGAGTGCGGATTTTAGGCATGCCGATCTATTATAAAATAGAGCACACGCAATCCCTTTGCCTATAAACTCACCAATACTCACTTAATCGAAATGACCATTTTATTTGAAATAACTCAATAGGAATTACGGATGGACATTAATATAAAGTCACTATAAATCATCACTTCTTTGAGGTAAGGCATTTTTTAAATGTATGGATTTTAACTAAGTGAGGAACCTTTACTATAATTTAATAAGGCCTCAAAAAGTCTTAAATCAATTTAACTTTTTCTTAGTTACATGGCCTAAGAAATACAAATATCTTAAAAACAAAATCAATTATTCAGTTACTAAAAGCACAAAAACACCAATCAAGGCTATGATTGATTTTTAAAACTTTTTCCTTTAAAAATCTCCGATTTCTTACACATAAAAATAATAAAAGTCAGTGAAAATTTTTTAACCTCTAACTTGCAGATTCTCGTACTTGTGGTAAGCAAGACTACTAACTCCGCAGTTTGAACCTTCTCTGAGAAAAAATGATGCTAGGAGTGGGTTTATTTTACTTTTGAGATAATTTGCTTATTTCATGGTCTAGCCTGATTTCGGAAGTTGAAGCAGAAAGCTTGATTTCTTGAAAAAGAATGCCACAACATTATAGAAACATACTTGAGTGAGCTCAAATCTTCTTTTTAAGTAAACTGTTAATTTTGATTCTATGACACAAACCAGAAAACTTGGGAATAATAATTTGTTGAATTTTGAATTTTATATTAATTTTTATCTCAAAACTTCAACCCGTCAACTAATTCTTAATTAAAAGGCATCCTTATTAGAGATTATACGAGGATGCGAAAAAATCTGGAGAAGAAAAGCAAAAAAGGAAGAAAATTGAATTTAGCTTTCAGTTTTTTAAAATATAGAAGAAAAGCTACTCGTTAATTATCAAAGATTATATACTTTTCATGGAAGCTAAGGAAACTCCAATGTATACAAATGTAGCCCCCAGCCCCCAGGGCAAACTCCTAATCACCTCTCACGTCTACAAAGAGGACGAAGGTGAGGTTACAGTTGCTATCTACTAAAGATGCTTGGTTTAGTCGAGCTCCAAGTCCAAATCTTACATGCCCTTTGATTTCGATCTCAAATTTAGTTTTTTGCCTCAGCCCGGCGTTCCCAGCAGCGAAAAAGGAGACCCAAAGTCGGCCACTCCGATTTTCATGTTCGAAAAGAGTGACAAAAAGATTTCCTACACTATGAGGTCCATGTCAGATCTACACCAATGGAGATAGATCCTAAAATCTAAGGTCAATCAGAGAGGCTTTCATGAACAGTTCAAGCCGAAAAAGAAAATAGGCAAGGGCAACTTCGCCTCAGTCTACCTCGCTTAGAAACTCTAAACCAAGAGAAACTACGCTGTTAAAGCCTTCTCCAAAGAGGCGGCCTATAGTGAAGACAAAGGCAAGTAGTGCCTAGTCAAAGAGATCGAAGTAATGCGAGTGCTGCAGCACAAAAACTGCATGCACCTATTTGAAATCTTCTAATCTTAGAACTCCCTTTACATTGTTGTTGAGCTGCTTGAAGGAGGACAGCTCTATGACAAGATAAAGGCCAAATACAAATTCAAACCCAATGAGACCAGGACAGTCATCCACAGCATTCTTTAGGGCCTCAAAGAAATGCACGCCAAGAAGATCATGCACAGGGATCTTAAACCTGAAAACATCATCTTCAAGTCTGAGGAGAGTTTTGAGTGCTCAATAGCTGACTTCGGATTGGCTTAGTTTTCTGACGCTCCGGAGTACCTTTTCGTACGTTGTGGTACCCCTGGCTACGTCGCTCCTGAAGTCATAAATATCAAAGATATGAAAACTAAGTATGAACCTATTTGCGATATGTTCAGCTTGGGACTAATCTTCCATGTTCTTCTGTTGGGAGTCAGCGCTTTCCCCGGAAAAACCTATAATGAGGTACTAGCTCAAAACAGGGCCAGTAATATTACATTTTAGGGTGAATAGTACAAAAAGCTAGAGCCTAAAGCTTTAAGCTTACTATCAAAAATGTTAAAGAAGAACCCTCTAGAAAGAATATCAGCGGCTAGTGCACTAAATCATCCTTACTTCTCTTAATCCTTTGACGAAGATGAAGAAAAAGATCTAATGCCACAACTCGTCAAACATTCTTCTTGTGAGTCTCCACTTCTTTTAAGTGCCAATGCTTCAAGAAAGGCCGAACAGCTGACCAAGAAGGACAGCTGCGTTTAGTTCAAGATGGGCAAGGAAAATGTATTTACAGGAAAAGTTTAGACCATTGCTGAAACTAACACTGCAAACAGCATGGGAAGGAAGTTCGAATCAGTGGTTATGCCAAAGATAAGTAAATTTACTTCTAAAAAATGATTTAAATATTCATTTAAATACACTATCAATTTTTAATAGCTTACTAGTCCTGATCTTCAATGAAGTAGTATTACTTACTCCAGATATTATTCAACTGAGGAAATTAGTATGGCTAAAGAACATAAAATTAGTTGTTCTTGCCTTTTTCGACTGTTTTGCCACCAAAAATCACAATTTCTTGGTCTAGTATGCTAACGGAAGCGTGGTTAAACCTTGGCCGTGGTGCTTAGCCTTAGACTAGTGGCTTTATCCTAAATCAAAAACAATATACCATTGGTTTTAAGCTGAACTATAGACAAAAACATCATCCAAAAGTTAATTTTGATCATTAATGCCCCCAAAAATAACCAAAAAACTGTTTACATGATTCATAGTATGCCCGTGTCTTGATTGAGGGGCTATTCCTGCTGGATTCAGCTTGATCCATTGTAAGCTGTTGACATTTGTTAGATTAATTCTCCAAATATCGTTCAAATTTTGGCTATTTTAGGCCAAATGTACTTTTGAAGATTATAAACGCCTCCGAAAATGTACATGTCTGTGTTGAGAATTTCAGCTGTATGAGCGAATCTAGGAGGAGGATGTCCTCCCTCCAGATGAATGGACTCAATCCATTGCATCTTCTCAAGATCTAAGACTTGTATTTAGTCACTTAGCCTCTCAATTTAGCTGTTTTCAGCATTATAACACCCACCAAAGAAGATCATTAGATTCTAGAAGATAACACAAGACTGCTTTTAGCATTTTGCAGGAACCAAGTTTTTAGCAACATTAAGTGTAGAATGCCACTTCATTTCTGAGACATTGAAGATTTGGTAGTCAGACAAAACTTCTTTGTTATTGCCTCCGTAAATGATAATTTTGTTACCGTAAGGCTTCATTGCATGAAAAGCTCTGCCATCAGGGTACACTTCCAAAGATTGGACTTTGTCGAAAGAAAGGTTTATCTTAAGCAAAGTGTTATAAAACTCATTTCGCGATTTTCCTAATTCGTTGCATTTGTACCTCCGAATATGTATAGGTATTCGCCAACTGAGCAAATCGAATGTCCTTATACTCTCTCATAAGGTAAGTTTATCTTTTCCTCAATCTTTTTCCATTGAAAAAATTTCCCGTTGAAATTCTTATTCTTTGAAGGAGAGGGACAACTTTAAATCTTTATTTTGTTCGGTGTTTCTACTTCTATCTTCTTGTTGTAAACAACAATCAGATTATTAAGAGTCCCTAGACCATTAATCACAGTGGGATATTTCTAATCGACAAAGTATTGGTTTCCATGCTTGAACTTAAATTGGTAAGTTTGGTTGGGCTGCAAGTCAAGATAAACTGCACTGAATGTATGCAAACTTACTTTTATTAGCACTTCTTCAAGGGATTGTAACTCAAATTCATTGGCGTCTAGATTGCCCAGTCATCCCAGCTCCCTGTTATCTTCAAGTTTTAGATGCAGAAATCTGATGTTATCTTTAGTAGTTCTCCAGGATGCTTGCGTAAATAGCTTTTTTTGGGCAAAATCTAACTGAATCCATTTTTACTTCGACGTAATTGTTCAGAATCCCGAAAGAGTTTAGCACTGTATGAGAGTTGGGATCATGCCTCCAGACCCCATCGACAATAAATTTATACTCATGCGGGCCTTGGTTCAAAGCAAGAGAAATGGAGAAGTAAGGAGTATGCCTATGAATCGAGATTTTATTCATTTTTTCTTTTTTTGCCCATTTGCTCCAATCTCCAACAATGTAAACCTAGCTAGGCTAAGTTTCACCTTCATCTGGGATCCAATAGAAATAAACAGCTTCAGTTGAGCAACTTCCTTCATGCGAGTTCCCGCAAATAACACACAAAACGAGCTATTCCATTGTTATTAATTATAATACCAAACAGGATTTGCTAATTATGTAAATATTGCATCAAATTACATACAAACAAACTAAGCTCCAATTTTTTATTTATTTATAAGCTATTAACTAGTCAATACCGCTTTTCCTCACAGTCGTCAAACTTTTTATAGATAAAATCGGGTTTTTTCAGTTTTTTATGGAAACTTTTCACTATTTTATCAATTTTTGCTCCTGCTAATCATTACTGACTCTTAAGGATCTGTCTTAATTGTAATCTTATTCAGAATTGTAAATCGATCGTCCAAAGTATCAAATAATACAAACAATAAAAAATCTTTCTTCTGATTAGCTAGCCAAATAGATGCTGAGTGTTTAGTGAGTTATACAACGTAGAGATAGATTAGCTGAGCAACAAAGTTAATTCAAGCAAAGTTATATGTCTGTCTATTTGATCCAAATCAAGCTTAAAACTGCCAGTTTGGTCCAAAATCTAGCTTTTCTAAGAAGATTCCGTCTCCATATCCAATATATCCTAGATCCATAAAACTACGATCAATATATCGGATATCTCCAACTTTTTCGTACCCAAAAAACTCATCGTCAGAATCTTCAGTTACTCCGTTATCTTCAGTCTAACCATCTTCGTTCTAGGACTCATATTGGTAGACTTAATCTTTTTCTACCTAAAGGTCATATCTTTAAGCTTTGATTTTTTGGTGTTACTACTCAGACCTAAATTAATGATTGCTTACAGGAGGTAATTGTTCAGAGATTTGGTATGAAGCCAAGGGTGCCTTAACATCACGTCTGATAGAAGTCTATGCTAAGGCTAGCATTTCAACATGGGGCTCATGAAGTCTTAGAAGAATTGAGCCTACTGTTAACTAAAGCGATATCTAGGTTACAAAAAAAGATACTTGGCAATCATCACATCTTTAAGACTCCAATTTTGAAGCTTTGGAATCCTGATAAGACTACCTTCTTTTGAAAAATATTTTTTGCTTTTCGCTCCTCTCATTGAGAAGGTTCTAGGGAATCTTCCTAAAAGCTCCATCATTTGGGCAAGATGATCATCATTTTTACCAAAAGAATCATTGTTATCTTTTCTAGGGTTGAACAAAAGTTCTCCAGTCAACATTTCAAAAGTCATGCAAGCCAATGACCACATGTCTGCAGTTAAGTTGTATTTAGATCCTGTCAATACTTCAGGTCCTCTGTATTGACGGGTTTGAATTTAAGTTGCAAAGTGATGATGTTCCCAACAAGCATTTCCAAGATCAGCAATTTTGACCTTGAATCCCTTTTATAGCTTTGGACCTTTATCTAGAATTAGTTTGGTTGAGAAAGCAGTAAATAGCTCTTTAACATTTTTTTTCTGCTTCACCAAGTTGTTTGGTTGAGGTTTTTTATCTTAATGTTTTAGTATTGATTGAGTTTTTTATTTTTGCTCCAGTTTTTCTTAGATCTTTTTGAGTTTCCTTCTGTAGTTTTTTCTTTGGTTCTTATTCAAGTTAGAATCTTCAAGCTTTTCTTTGATTTCTTAGATTCTTGTTGATAGCTAGCTAAACTCACTTATTTCCGAGTCAGATTAAGTCTTTTTGGGCTTTAACACTTTTACTTATTATTATTCTTGCTCATGCTCTGATTCACTTTCTTATTAAGGCCCTAATTGATATTTGCTTCTGTAAAGCTTGAGCCTATCTCGATACAACTCTTTATTAGATAATTGCCCTGACTCGACTATCTTCTTGATCTATTATTAAGTCAAACACAGCAAAACGTTCTCAGGCTTCAAATCTGTGTGAATGACTCTGCAAATTCTATTCAAAAAGTCAAGTCCCATCAAAACTTGCCTTGTGATTTCCTTTACAATGTCCAAAGGTAGTCCTTTGTAGTCATATCTCTTCAAAACCTCAAGCAAATTCACGCCTAAGATTTAAAAGACCATGCAAAAATGATTACCATAGGGTCCCTTATAGAGGAAAGAGTTCAAAAGATTGAGTACGTGACAATCGTCGCGGTCGAATTTTTATTTGTGAGGCTCGTATTGTTTCAAAGATTTAATCCACTCAGGATGATAAGCGTAACTGGCCACCTTTTGCAGTATCTCAACCTGTCTTTGTTATAGTCACACTTACCTCGTCGTAAGAAGCCTACAAATAATGTGGCGAACTCTTCATTATCTTCACCGCCGCATAGTTATTGTATTTGAAGTCTTTGGCAAGCCAAACTGTTGAGAAGTGTCCCCAACCTAACTTCTGGATGAGCACATATCTATTGATCAGTATTTCTCCAACATGGCAGGGATGATACCTAAATTATCCTCAAAGTACCCTCCAATTTTGTAATCTTCGATGCCTTCATCCTCACTGTGATCTTCATCATTCAGCTTTTAAATAAGTTCTTTTAGAGTGCTTGATTAGAGGATAATTACCTGTATTCAGTCCATTCTTCTTCTTTCTTTTGCTATTTTTCTGGCTTCAGCTCCTGCTGCTAGATTTTCTCAGGGCGATGAAAATGTTGCGGTTAGTGATTTTCCTCCTATTCATCAGAAAGTGATTCATATTAGTCCGGATGTTGATCTTAAACATGCTGAGACCCATAGAGCTTATCTGGTTTAAAAAAGTAATACCTTCCTCAAACACTTTGCGCTGGTGAGGGTTGACTTTGACTGACATAGCTCGAAAATCGATTTAAATTATAATTGGTAATTTTTAAATTGTTTAAAAGTTTGTTTTATTTTCATCATTTTTTGGCAGCTTGAAGAGCCAATCTTTTTCCCTCTTCGAAAGCTTATTCTAAAGTTCCTTGCATATAGAATGCAGCCTCTGGATAGTCGTCTCCCTTTCCTTCTAAAAGGGCAGCAAAACCTTCAATCGTATCTTTGAGCTCAACGAATTTACCTTTTCTTCCAGTGAAGACCTCACTCATGAAGAAAGGTTGTGACAAAAACTTTTGGATCTTTCTAGCTCTGGCTACAGTTAGCTTATCGTCTTCTGAGAGTTAGTCCATACCCAAGATAGCAATGATATCTTGAAGTGATTTGTAGTCTTGCAAGAGCTTTTGTACGCCTCTGGCAACAGTATAATGTCTTTCTCCAACAATCGTGGGATCTAACATACGGGAAGTAGAGTCTAGAGGGTCAACAGCTGGATAGATTCCCAGTTCAGTTAAAGCTCTTGATAGCACAGTAGTGGCGTCTAAGAAAGCAAAAGTTGTCGCAGGAGCAGGATCAGTCAAATCGTCAGCAGGTACGTAAATGGCCTGTACAGAAGTAATGGAGCCTTTTTTAGTGGTTGTAATTCTTTCTTGGAGGGCACCCAAATCAGTGGCAAGTGTGGGCTGATAGCCGACAGCAGAAGGAATACGTCCTAGCAAAGCTGACACTTCAGAGCAAGCTTGAGTGAACCTGAAGATGTTATCAATGAAAAGGAGCACATCTTTTCCTTCCTAATCTCTAAAATATTCAGCAACCGTCAAACCTGTAAGTCCCACTCTGGCTCTAGCTCCTGGGGGCTCGTTCATTTGACCATAGATGAGAGCACATCTTGAACCAGGTTGATTGATTTTGATTACACCTGACTCAATCATTTCGTGATAGAGATCGTTACCTTCTCTTGTCCTCTCTCCTACTCCTGCAAACACTGAATAGCCGCCGTGTGCCTTTGCAACGTTGTTGATGAGTTCTTGAATGACCACAGTCTTTCCTACTCCAGCGCCGCCGAATAATCCGATCTTTCCTCCTCTTGCATAGGGAGCAAGCAAGTCTACGACTTTAATACCAGTGATGAGGATCTCAGCTCCTGAGCCTTGCTCATCAAATGATGGTGCTTCACGATGAATGGGATACTTTTTTTTAGTTAGAATGGGTCCTCTCTCATCAATTGGATCTCCAATAACGTTCATGATTCTTCCCAAAGTCTAAGGGCCTACGGGAATACTAATAGGTGCTCCTGTATCTATGACATCTTGGCCTCTCACAAGACCTTCAGTGGAGTCCATTGCGATTGTTCTTACCCTAGAGTCACCCAAATGCTGAGCAACTTCGAGAACTAGTCTGTTTTCTACTCCTTCGACTTAAAGAGCATTGAGGATAGGTGGGATGTCACCTTAGAATTGGACATCTACAACAGCACCAATGACCTATTTTTCGATTGGATTACTTGAGAGATTTGTCCTTTTTTGAGCGAGGTTACTGGTTTAGTACTTGAGAAAGAGCTGAGAATTCCCCTTCTAAGCAGGTTTCGGACCAACATTATCTAATAAATAACTATCGAAAATAAAATTCAACTTTATTTATCTTTTAAGATGGTTTTTCATCAGTTTTTATGGCTATCAAGATAGTGTGATTCATTTTACTTATTGATTAGATTGAGATCTTCTTGATTTCTGTCGGTAACCTGTGCTCTTGAGGGTTAAAATTTGATCTGTTAGCCCAAAATTCTTTTAAAAAGTCTTTCAATTGTTTGATACATCTTCAGAGCAAACAAAATCTGTTCAAAAAGTTAGTTACTTTTGGCTTAAATGGATACCTGAACGTTCTAGCTTTTTTTGATTCTTCTGAGATCTGGTTCTTAATAAATAATCAGAAAAAGTATATTCAATTCAGAAAAGCTCCTTATGGCCATTCATTTTGCAAATTTTGAGTTATTTTGCAGCTCATAAGTTTTAAGGCGTGAAATAGCAATGAATTCTTATACATTATCACTTTGCAGTTACCTGGATTTTGCTACTATTCTGATTTTATGGTGCTTTGAAACTTTAAGCAAAGCTTTTTTCTGGTTGCTTTATGTTCTTTGTAGATCTCCAAGTAAAACGTGATTCTAGCATATTAGGTAATCCGATGAAAATTGAGTTAGTAGGACTTTGGTTTTACAACTTTTCCAATATGGAAATTCTAGTTATTGAAGGGTGCATTACGACCATTTCAGCGTTCTTGTGCTTGTAAAGCTTAGTATATTTTATGCTTGAAGCGTCATTTAGAATCAGTGATGAAAATGCTTCTTTAATGGTGGGTTACTCCAACAATTATTTTCGCTCCGACTGATTGAAATACTATTGTTTTTCGACTAATGGCTGTTTTTCTTCAGGCAAACTTTAAAGCTAATTCAAATTTTTGGGTTTTGAAAGTTATTATGCGTTATATTACAACTTACTTGGCTACTCTTCTTTGGCATCACAACAATTTCCCATCACTTTTTTGACTAAGGAAAATATTTTTATTATAAATACAAGTCTTTTCGATGAAAATTAGCAAAAATAATGTCTTTTCTGTTGGAGGTAGGAACCAGAACAAAGTAATCCTACCCAGAAAGATCTATAAACAAGAGATCCAAAAGGTAACTCTAACATGAAGTTTCCAAAAAATATTTTATGAGTATAAGATTTTGAAGTTTGTTCAGAGTTGAACAAATATCGAAATTCATCAGCAAAGATGCAAGATTCTCAAAACTTCTTTATTTTTTTAGTG
>Ga0316217_10006968_pt1 | contig 10953 bp, 7 predicted proteins | sample 1anoAmetaG_FD_203633 | JGI IMG/M metagenome (GOLD analysis project Ga0316217, IMG submission 203633) | Freshwater microbial communities from Trout Bog Lake, Wisconsin, USA - 1anoA | ecosystem: Environmental > Aquatic > Freshwater > Lake > Hypolimnion/Profundal zone | place: USA: Wisconsin... | reverse complement strand
AGATCTACGAATCCAGCGAGTTTGTTGCAGTAGATGAGAAATGACTCTACCTGTTTAATGTTGAGATAGCAAATATAAATCACCCTAAAGAAAGTATTTGTGAGCAATCTATCAGAGTGAGGCAATATACACACTAATTCATATCACTCCACTTTGTTCTTATTCTTGTCTTTCTCCACTTCACTGCTTTTCTGCTCCCTTTTCGCAAATCCTCCACTGCCCCTTTTTTTGCCCAGTTACTTCTTCTGCTGCCTCAGGATGAAAAGCGAGGTCTAAATCAAGATAGTAATGATAATGAACACTAAGGCGATCATTAGTGAGAGTTACTTGCTCCATTAGAGGAAATAAGCGCCAATGTAATACCCAGTCATCCCCGCCATGAAAAAACTGAAAATGAAAGCCAGAGAGTACGACATACTCTCAGTCATTTCTTTCAACCCTCCTTCATTGCTCTTCTTTTCGAAGTAGAAGTCGTCGATTCCTTTGGAATTGATCATCTTAAGTCTGCGCAGTTAGCTTTTGCTTTTGAGCTACTAAATGAACCTAATCTGCTAGGGCGTTTGCCGCTATCGCTCTATCATGAGTTCCATATCATTATAGCTTATGATATCATACCTGCCGATCTACTTGTGGATTTATAAATTGTGAGTCAATGCTATCTTTTCTGGGTTAATGAAATCAGTACTGAACTAGGGGTAGGGGAGATAGTGCTCTTTCTGGCATGTCACGAATTTCGAGGGATCTCCGAGATGTTTGACCTTATTGTAAAGATTGCTGCTCAACTTAATATAAACCATTTTAGTTTTATATTATCAGAATCATTGAAAATCATACGAATACTTCTGTAGCTTAAAATAACTCAGCTTACTAATTGTTACCAAAAGTGGCAAACTATGGCTTATCGGGAGAATAGTTGTAGTAATATGCTGAATTATGGTCAAATTATCAATCAGCTTAGATAATGGTTAACGTTGGAAACATCCACTTTGGGTCTTCTTTCTTTTTCGGGTCTCTACTTGAGTTCAGCAGTGAGCAGTGCTTTTTCTTTTCTTAGGCTTGGTTTAAGCTACAGATCATAGATGGTGCTCTTCTTGATTCTATTGGCCAATTTCAGCAGCTAAATAACAAAGAATTTACCACTTCAATCTTCTCTTACTAAGCCTGGATTTTCCAACAGCTCCATGACTTTTGGATATTTTGGCTCATTTCTTTCAGAAGATTGATGTACTTATTTTAATCGAAACCCTAAACTATTTCACTGATATTGTATTTGTCTATGTTCTTGAAATAGTCTTCAGTTTTACTACCTAAAAGTCTCAAATGAGATTACTCAACCACTTATACTTTGGGTTTGAATCGTGAGCTAAAGCTCTAAGTTTTGCTGGATTTCAAATTTTCTATCAAAGTCAATTAAATAATTGCCTATTTTTCGGCTTATTGTGGAGGCTCTTTCTCCAAATAATACTTTTTTTTGCTACTGAGTTCACGACATAATTCAGATATTTTTTTGAGTGCATAAAAGGGAGTCTTGATGTAGATTTTATTGAAGTTTTTAAAGACCTTTTTATTCTACAACTCTTCTAAGACTCTAAAAATCTAAAAAGAATCAGACTTGAAAGTTACTACATTAGAGTTGTCTGATATCTAAAAATACTCTTTAGGAAGATAGACTTTTTTGGCTTTTTCCTATTACTTATCTACCTTTTTCTTTGGCTTGTTTTCATCTTGGTATTTCTTCTACTTCTTTTCCTTGTCTTATTTGTCTGAATCTTCCTACTTCTAGTATCTTTTGGGCTTTTTCTAAACATTTTAACTAGATTGAGGGTTTTCTCTCCTTTATTTCTTTTAATAATTTGGATTCTCTCCTTTTCCCACATCCCTTTATTTCTTTGCTTTACCATACTTCTATCGATTATCTTCCTTATCCTTCTGCTTTTGATAGTATTGCCTTACTTTAAATCTGTATTTTTTCTCCATTTTGAGCTTAATGAAGTTTATAAGATCTTGCTCTGTTTCAAAAAACATTAAATAGACTCCCTCAGCTATTTATGCTTTTCTTCTAGTTTTTGTTTACGTAATTAACTTTTTAAACTACTCACTTTCGCATCCTGCCACTTTAAGTGCTTTTGGATCATCTACCTCCTTCTTTATATAAAGGTTAAGTAGCTCCTAATCTGTCAAAAACTTCTTCTTTTCGTAACCTTTGCTAGGTTATTCATGACCTTTTTCTTAAACCTTTTGCTTTTTTGGCTACTATCTTGGAGCTTGGCTTGGCTACTATTGCGTTTTAGTAGTTTGTTCTTCCTTTTTGGGAGGCTACTTTTAATTGTTAGGCTTCTCAGGTTTGTCGTCATCAAACCAAGAATCATTATCATTATCTTCAACGTCGGAATCACTTGAGCTTGAGTATTCGTTCCAAGCTTTATTTTGCATATAATTTAAATAATCTTGAAAATACAATATCAAGAATTTAAGAAGCAAGATAATAAAGAAGATCATTTATGTTTTAAGCTGATATTCTTATTTCGATTCTCCTTGTCTCTACTATTTTAATCTAGCTCATCTCTTCCATTTGATAAGTTAGATTGGACATTGGGCAGACTTACGTAGATTTCTGGATGCTTAAGCTTGTAGTGTTGATTAAGACTACCTTCCGAGCCGTAAGACTTTCCACAAACTTTGACTGAACATCTGTAATATCTCTATATTTAGTCTGCGTTCCTTCGCAGTCTTTTGATTTTATCGTTGTTTCTCTCGCTTTGACTGTTAAACTCCTCATCCTGAATAAGCTACAATTTACCTCGTACTTCCTGAGACGAGAAATAAGTTGATTTTTCTCTTCGATGATTTCCTTCATCTGGGAGGTGAGTGCAATATTTGCAAGGAGGAGCCTGCAATACTAATGATAGTAGCCGTCTTCTTGATTAGAGTTTCTGCGTAAGTTTTAGGGTACATTTGGAATTATTTGTCAAGCTCGAAAGCGTCCATATTATCCGTTAAATTCAATACGAAAAACTATAAGGTCTTATAAACTTTGATTAATTACCTTTTGCAGATAATCTAATTTGATCTTAGTCACTAGCAAACAATGGCAATTTTAGTGCTAAAATAGAGAAGAGATTCAATTATAAACATTTGCTTCTTCTACGAGAAATAGGCTGATTTACTCTTTGATGATCGCCTTCATCTGAGAGGTAAGGACTATAATTAAAAGGGGTAATTGCATGAAAGAGTATTAAACTCAATAAGGAAAGCACAAACTTCACTTTTCAAACATTTGCAATCAAACTAAGCCAATTATAAAATTTGCAGCAAAGCTCAGGCATATATGTTAGGGATTTTTTTAATCAAAAGAAGCATTTTCTGGGCTTGTATTAATAGTGGTTTTACAAAAACAAGTTTCTATAGATAAATGAGCATTTTTTATGTGATATTTAAGCTCCTTTTGACCCAATATTTGCAATATTATTAGAATGGACTTAGAATAGACAATAGACACTATTATTTTGCCTTTAGCCAATAATTAAAATCTCATGCAGCCATAAGAAAAGTAGAGCCTCAGAGAACTGCTTTTACGCATTTTCGACCAAAATTTAGCCCAGCGAAGCATAACTGTAAACACAGTTCAAACCAAGTATCGTTTTTTGTCTAGAATAAGATCTTAAATGCAGTAGGTTATCTAAGAAATAGTCGCGATGAAAATGGAAGAGCCTTCCACCGATTAATTGTAAAATGAAAGCTAAGAAAAGATTTTGCTGAGCTTCTCTCACAAAAGCAGTCAGAAAGAGAGATCGGGCCTTAAAACGATCAATAGGTATCCTCCTGCCTAATTGTCAAAGGGGCTAAGCTTCGGAAGCCATAGCCGTTTGCTCTCCTCACTGTCAGAGAGCTCGAATAATAAACGATAGGCTGGCTAAGAAAGCAGAAGCTTCCAAATATTCTAAGGCCACTCTTTTTAAAATATTTACGGTATGGAATCAATCAAAAACAGTGAAAGGAGGAGCATAGAAGCTGAAAGGAGCCCAAAAGAACAGGAAAAAGGACTCAGTGAATAAAAATCCGAAAAAGTGCTCAAAGAATTTCCGAAGAAAAGCATCCATGCCCTACGTCCGAAGCCAGGCCCTTCTAATGCTCCTTCAAAATGATTGATCTCCATTACAATATTGCTACTAATACTTACTTGAGTCATTTTATAAGCATTTTGATTTTTTAATTTAGAGCCTACTGATAAAAGAAATTGGGAGATTATGAATACTTAGAGTTAACTTCTTATAACATATAATAATTGTTTGACTTTGTTGATGTCTGAGATTCCAAACTCAGCAGAAGGCGCAAACCAAAATTTGCATGGAGGGTTGAGCGAGCAAAGTGGACAAGCAAATTCTAATGAGATTGGGCAGCAACAAATGTAGCAATACATGCTTTATGTTGATCCCATGTCTCACCAATGGTCGATCCATCCGCACTATTTAGAGATCATTCAAAACCAACTAAGCATTATTTAGACTTTGTAAGAAGTAGTCAATCAGAAATGGTCCCAGGAAGAAGTTAATGCTTACATGGGATTTTTAGGAACAATTAAAGCCTACATATATACTTACGTTTACGGCTTGCACGTCCAATATTACGAATAGTATGTAGCGGCTATTTCATATTACCAGGGTTAAAATCCTCTTGGCGCTGAGTTATACCAAAAACAGCTTGAATATTTACAAAAGAAACAAATGGGATACGATTTTAAGCAGGACAAAAAGAAAAACAAGGATCCGAATGCGCCCAAACAGTAACAAAAGCCAAAACCAGTAAAAGAGGTCGAAGAAAAGGAAAAAGTTATAATTAGGTCTGGGGATCCTTAGATTAATATTCAAAAACTTTTCAGCACTGACTGGGATCCTTCAAAGTACCTTAGCACAAGCTTTTTGGCTAAGTAAAACATAAATATTGTGTTTATTGGCCACGTAGACTCAGGCAAATCCACACTCACAGGTAACATCATGAAGGAATTGAAGGAAGTTGATTAGCAAGAGCTTTTGAGGATCAAACAAAACGCGCAATCAAATAAGATGGAGGCTTGGGAACAGGCAGGTATTTCAGACGTTATTCCTGAAGAACAGGTTGATGGAAAAACTAGGTAGTTTGCCAAACTCAACTTTTCATTGAAAAACAAAAGATTCACTCTTTTTGATGCTCCTGGCCACAAAAACTATGTGCCAAATATGATAATGGGCGCTTGCCAAGCAGATGTTGCAGTTCTTATCATTTCCGCCAAATAAGGAGAGTTTTAGTCAGGTTTCTAAAAAGAAGGACAAACCAAAGAACATGCTATGTTAGCTAAAGCTCTTGGTGTGGTTGAGCTGATTGCTGTAGTGACTAAAATGGGCACAGTTGATTGGAGCTAAAAGCGTTTCAACTTAATTAAAGAGCAAGTCAACCCTTTTCTTGACAATTCTTGCGGCTTCCATAAAGTCGCATTTATTCCTCTGGATTCCATAAATAACATTAATGTGCACACTCGGATTTAAAATTCTTGGTACAATGGACCTTGCTTCAGCTAGTACCTTGATATTATAGTTTTACCTTAACGTAAACCTTTAGGACCTTTGAGAATTCCAGTAATTGACAAATTCAAGGACGTTGGAAATTTGTTTGCTTATGGTAAAATCTAATCAGGAACAATCATCGAAGATCAAACAGTGACTGTGCTTCCTCAAAGGTTGCAGATGGTAATCAAAGAGATTTTCAATGCAAAAGATGAAAGAATGCCTTTCGCTTGTGCTGGTGAAAATGTTAAAATAAAAATAAAAAACGTTTAAGAAAACGATATAGGAAGAGGTGATATGATATGCAACAATCTCAACTACTGCCAGTAATCAGCTTAATTTAAAGCTAATGTCACTATTTTAGAACTCCCTGAACAAAAGAAGCTCATTTCCTCAGGTTACGAATGTGTGATGCATATGCATGCTATTGCTGTTGAGATTTCAATCAGTAAAGTTGAGGCAAGGATTTAAAAGGATACTGGAAAGAAGATAGCTATAGGATTTCTTAAAACTGGTTAAAAGGGTATTTGCCAGATCAAAGTAGAAAGCTTTTTATTTAGGTTTAACGGCCGGTTTGCCTTGAAAAATACTAATTCATGCCTGGGCTCGGAAGATTTGTGCTAAGAGATGAGGGAAAGTAAAACTTTGTTAATTTAGAACAATCGGCTATGGATAAATCATCGGTATTAAACCAGCAAAAACTCTTCTGAAGGAACAAAAGTAACAACTTACTGGTGCTGATAAGACATAAGCCAAAACTTAATAAGGAAAGGATTTATCTTCCAAAGAATCCGAGACTGGTGTTATATCTTCGATCTGATGATCGTAGTAATTCATAATCTTCTTTGTTCATTATTTAATAACTATCCACACTTCTTTAGATACATAAAAAATCTAAAGGGTACATTCAAATGTGGCAAATGAAGAATAATTCCCAAAAATTTGACCTCAAAAATCAAGGCAATTCTACCTTTAGAATGGGAGGTAGGATTACAGATCTTGCCCTTTTACTAAATTGCTTATTTTTTTGCAGATTTGAATCTTACTAGATGTTCATTATACGATTAGTCCTAATCTTTACGATCCTTTCAATAAACTAGTTGTTTTGGTTTTGAATAGCCTATTCTTTCAGCTTGCGCACGAGCTTCCTAGAAGCTATGTTCAAAGTATACACCTTGCTATGAAGTTCATTTTATGAAGAGCTTTAGTATTGGTTTTTTCGATTCTGTATTGTTGACAGCTTTTTGAAAAGTCTTATGTTTTCGTTCAGGATTTATCGTGCTTTACCTTTGGTGATTTGGCTGGCTTTTTTTTATGGTTAAGGAGAATCCAGTGGATTATACTCGGAATAAAGTTTTTCTTGAGATTTGGCTGACATTTTGGGAAGCTGGAGTTCCTTGTGTTACATTTTAAGAAGTTTTTAGATTGATTTTTTCGCTTAAGCCATAATAAAATTAAAAAAATATAGCAAAACATGATTTACTTTATTCAATCTTTAATATCTAGTTTCTATTTAAACTAAGCATCAAAACAAAAAATGTAAATTTAGGTTGATATGGCTTTAATCATTTTCGGAACCTTCAGTGATTTATTCCAGCGTTTGAGATTTGTAGGTAGGAAAATATGTTTTTTAGCTGCTTTATTAATTGAGAACAAATGGATTTTGCCTTAACGATGATTTTTGTGACTAAATTGTACCAACTCTAATTTTCAATATACTGAAAATTTTGAAAATCAAGAGTTTTGATGAGTAATAGGTCATTATTATTAATATAAAGTAAAGAATAAATGACCTTTCCAATTATTTTTGAGGCTGTGGAGTACCTTACTAATAAAAATAAATTAACTTTTATTCTATAATTTCTCTTTAAAATATCTTACAATGAGCTTCAACCCTAACGACTACGTTTCACCCTACGTTACCCTTGAGGAAGTATTAGAAGTCAAAAAAGCTTTTGATCTATTTGATCGTGATCTCGGAGGTGCTATTGACCCTAGAGGTATTAATGGTATAATGAAGAACTCAAAGTTGCTATTAATTCCCTGGGTATTGAAGCCAAGGCTCAAGCCGTCTATCAAATGATTGCAGAGCTTGACCAAGATGGCAGTGGACAGATTGAGTTCCCCGAGTTCTTCTACATGATGACTACTCGTCCAGCTGACAACGAAACAAGAGATGAGGTTCACAAAGTGTTCATTACCTTTGATTCTCAAAAAACAGGTAAGCATATGTCAACTCAGGATTCATAGCCTTGAAAGATTTGAGAAAAGTTGCAAAAGATCTCGGATAATTAACTGATGACAACGTCCTTCAAGAAATGATTGAAAGAGCAGATATTGATCACGACGGAGTAGTTTCAGAGTAGGAGTTCTATGCCCTCATTACCAAGAAAGCCCATTGATTCGATCAATCTTGCTTCATTAATCACATTTACGATATCATTCATAATATTCTAAGGCAGATCTTCTTAGATTTTAGCAATCGGGCAACCTTAGCTTTATTCATCAAGATTTTTTTCAATTCTGTTTATGCTTGATGGCTGCTTTCAGTATTGTGATTGTTAAAGTTATAAATTTAGATTACTTGGAAATCAAATATGGGGCCTTCTCCTTTTCATCCGAAGTAAAAGACAAACTCAATAAACGAACACTTTCTTTCTTTGACAATCTGCCCAGATAACAATAAAATGTTTGCATAAGTCTATGTGCCTTCAACTATTACCCTGAGTAAATGGGCTTCAGGACTTATTAAAGCAGCGTAAATTCAATCATAGAGCATTCTGTTCCCTAAATAGTATAAAGTCATTGAAAAAAGTGCATGTGGAGAAGGTCTTACAGTAGAAGTACATATTCCATCAATCAGATTGAATTCGAATGTTACTATATTCCTTTGTCTCATTAGATTAGTAAACGCTGCTAATGCGAAAAATACTTAGAAGAAGCTTAAATGTGGTATTTACTCTATTCTTTAACTCAATCGGCAGTTTCAAGCCGAAAAATTGGAGAGAGATTGGGAGATTTAAGCCCTCAAAACATTCTCTTAAGCAAGTCGGGAAAGGTAAAAGTAATCTCAAAACTATCTGTTCCTAACTATTGTGACTAAATAATCGATAACCGTAAAAAAAATGTCTTTCTCTCCCCTTAGGAGCTTGAGACACTCAAAAAATCATTAAAAGTATGCCCTCTTGATTATGTTTTGGCTGAATCCTTTTCGATTGGAATGATAGTTTTGTCAGCTGGCACACTTTAAGATTTGCTTAAATGCTACGACTACAAGTAATTTTAGATCAACAAAATTTAATTCAACAAGATTCTAAACTTTTGGTAGCAGAATTAGTTTTATTCTTAGCTTCAAAAGTCTAAGACTCATTATAGCGATTAGCTAAGATCTCTAGTCTTTGGATTACTGTAAATAAATCCCTTAAAACGCAAAACTTTCTAGTAAGTACACGAATTGCTTGAGCCTCATATGCTCTCTATTCTGAGAATGTAAACCTTTGATTTAAGCTCACGAAATCTTTCCCCAATCCATAAGCTAGATTCTAATCGTCTGAAAGATAAAAATGAAGCTATTCACATTTTAAGGTCCAGAAAAAAATAGTAGATTCAGCTGTCGCCAATGAAACCTCAGTAGAATAGTATTGTCTAACCAAAATCTCCTTAGTTAGGACTATAATTTTCTTTTAGGTCTCCTGAACCTTCAAGTAGAAAAAAGGCCTAAGGAAGCATAATTCGAACACAAAAGCTTAAACTAACTTCCTCTAACTTTATGAAGAATTAATCGGTTTCCAAGTGATTTGATTTTTTAAGCTCTATTAAAGGCAGTAAAAAGTAATTATGATAGTAGATTTAAATAATAAAAAAAGCATTCACTTGAATACCAACAAAATATAGTTAGTAAAGACTCACAAGAAGAATATTTTGTTAAGATGGCTTTGATAGAATAAAAATTTCGATTCCGAAAGCCTCAGGTGATCAAAAATAGTTCGAATAGGAATCGTATATTTCTGGATAGCCCCAAAATGAAGAGATTTAGTAAATTTTAGTTTTAGGAAAGAGAATGAGGATTTAAAGGGTATAAATCAAAATTCAGTACCTTCAGGGGGCTGTTTGTTACCTTTGTATGCCACCATTTCATTCTTCAGTCCAACCAGCAAGTTTTATAAGGTGGTTGTTTCTTTCCATTGCTTTAGCAAGTTAAAGTTCTACACTTTTCCATTGTTTTGATTCACTGAGGGGATATTGATTTTTGTGACGAATCGCAACGTGGGAGGTTTGGAGGGGTATTCAGGAGGACACTAAATGGCCAAGCTGTAAATCCTATTCTCAAAGTTTGTCTAAATTGCTAGCTAGCTACCTTATAAGGCCCTAGGATTGTTCCATTCCAATAGGTGAGAGTCATGTCATCAGCTAAATGATAGAGATTGTACATATGGCAAGGCCATAGCTGATACTTCCGTCTCCGATGCCTTTTTCTCCTTTGTCAAGCTCTTAAAGCAGCCTGAATTTACGAACGATCGCTAAATCTTTGGATTCTTACTTGTCATCAATGGCTCTGGAGGTAAAGTACAAATTTAATGCTAAATAATCAAAGCTATTATGTATTAAACAGTAAAAATTGTGTAAATGGTGTAGTGAAAGTAGTGAAAGGCTTTAGCCTAATTCTGCAATAAAATCAATTATTTTAGACTCAAAGGTTTCTGAACTACAATTCGCTTAAATAAATATGGGAAATCATCACTATTCTGGATGCCGAAGAACAACATGCAAATAAAATTTATCCCTTAAATAGATGCACTCTTATTAAATGTTTTTAAGTCTTTGAATTTACTTTTAAAGGCCAGTTATGCGACTTTGAACATCAATGCTTTCTGTATTGGTTATCATCGTCATTTCAGATTTGTTCTTTTATTAAAGATGATCTTTTAACTTTTTTTGAACTAAATACAGCTAATCCAACTTTTTCAGCTGACTGTTTTGCTGCCCTAAAAATCGTATATGGTCTGATTTATACATTACATCTGAATTCCTAGTCTCAATTGTTTACGAAGATTGAGCATTTCTGCAAATTGTGTCATTGTTTTAACTAAACCTTGACTATTAAAGTTGATACTCTTAGTACATTCGAGAAACCTTTGGGTTGAGATAACGTTTCCATTAGTTCTGTTCTGAAGAAAAGGACATTTATTAAGGCAGATGGAAGTTATTTGAGGAATATTTGTGTTTAGAGGGGCTGAATACATTAGGCCTTTCAGGGTTTTACTCTTGAAAAGACTCGCAAATAGGATAATGATAGTGATAATGATAGTGGTAGTTTGCTGTAGGATCATACAGAGCATGATTTTAGTGGTTCCTAGAGGACTTCATTTTTATTAGTTCCTATTTTATAATTATTTTGAATATGTAATAGTTG
>Ga0316217_10006967_pt1 | contig 10954 bp, 11 predicted proteins | sample 1anoAmetaG_FD_203633 | JGI IMG/M metagenome (GOLD analysis project Ga0316217, IMG submission 203633) | Freshwater microbial communities from Trout Bog Lake, Wisconsin, USA - 1anoA | ecosystem: Environmental > Aquatic > Freshwater > Lake > Hypolimnion/Profundal zone | place: USA: Wisconsin... | reverse complement strand
AAACGTATCACTTGAAGTACAAAATATAGACTCTCTAAAAGATAAACAACTACGTAGGGAACCATCTAAAGTTATTCAATCTACTTACTCAAAACAACCAGGTGTCTTAGCTAATTTTGAAATTGCAGAGAAAATCCCAAATAACTTTATGCGTTTGCTTAATTATAGGGATATAACTTCAGAGTATTGGCCTACAAAAGATATTTCGTGTCATCTACTTCATGTAACACATAAAATAGTTTATGCATGTGTACTAAATTTCCAGATTTGGCAACCAACTTGGTGGGCAAAGACAGAAAGAGATTCGGCCATATTTACAAATATGGCAAAAGGTGTCGTTTATTTACCTGCTTATTTCGAGAACAATAAAATAATTCCAGCAGGATACCCTGTTGCATTGGGGTATAATCATCAAGAAGTTCTACAACCAGACACATTAAATCTCAGAAGTGTGACTATTCTTCAACAAAATAAATATTTAAAATTCAGGCCATTCAAAGAGTATAAACTACTATACTGGGATAATGCTTGGAAATTGATAGGGTCAAAAACTACTGAGGAAGATACACAAGAACTGATTTTTAAAAATGTACCTGCAAATGCATTGCTCATTTTGATTCCTGATTATTCCGAAAGACAAGAGCGTCCATTTGTAATTACAAATAAAGGAGATAGAGTTTGGTTTTGATTATTAAAATCATTAATAAAATTATAAAGTAATGTGTATTTTCTATTATTTATATTGTTAATTTAATATTGTTTATTTATGAAAAAGAATTTTTTTTTACTGATTGGGTCGGGTTTAATGTTCGTTACCACAATCATGAATGGGCAGCAAATATCCCCAGAGGTATTGCAACGTTTTAACCCATCCATCATTTCAAAGGTGTTTAATGTTAGCTCAAAACTAAATTTATCACAAAGTGATCAATTGTTACTAGCTAAAGCGTATGGGCTGAAAGATAGTTTAATTAGTGTAGCATTGAAAAATGGAAAATCGGTATCTGATATAAAAGATATTGATGCTTTATCGCCGGTTGTTAGTCATTATGATTCTTTAATGGACCAGAACAAGGCTCATGAAGCAAAAATTGGATATATCAAAACTAAAATTGATCTATTAAATCAAATCAAACCTTTATCTAACGAACAAAAAAAACGGATCTCAGATATCTTTATGTCCAAGTGTAAATCTGCGGATTTCAGTTATGGAGATGCATTTATACAAGCTCTTCAGAATGTTATAAAAGATACAATCTATTATACAAATATTTACAAAGCAGATATTAAACAAAAAGTCAGTGAAGCAACAAATGCATATCCGTTAAAGAATAACCTGCCAATGGCTATATTAAAAGATAGTCGGGGTATAATTTATAAATATCAATATGGATTAATTACAATCGATTATGCATATCCTGGTGCAAGCAAAGAAAAAATAAGTTTGGTGGAAGCAATAAATGAATATTACAAACCTCGAATAGACAGCACCTTAGTCCGAACAGGGTATTTTACACCAGTTACTATCTTTTCATCAGCCATTCGGCAAAGAAAAATTCTAAAGCTAACTGACAATCAGGTAGATCAATTGAATGCAAAAGCTTCGGAGTTAGAAAAAATAAATAAAGATTATACACTCAAAAATCCTGATGAAGTTTACAACTCTGATGACTTTAATCATAAAAACATGATGGGTATATTGACTGAAAACCAATACAAGATTTTCATTCAACTCAGACTTCAGAAAAAAACTGAAAAAATATGTGCTGATTCATGGAAAGAAATGATCAAGTATGGATTAGCAACAAAATCTGACAGTGTATCGACAACAAAAAGCCTTTATTTTTATAATCTGCAAAAATTGGTAACAAATGATATTTATCTAGATCAACCACAAGTGAAAGCTTCTAAGTTGAAAGATGTAGAATACTTCAAACCAGAATCCATAAAACAATTAGAAAAAGCTAAAAGACTTGCTGCCAGAAATAATTCAACTAAATCTTCGGCAAAGGTTGAGACAAAAACATCTTTTGTTTGGTAAGTCTAATAATATTAAGAATAACCATATGAAAAATATAATTGTATTGATAATGTTATTGTGTTGTCAGCTGATTTTTTCTCAGCAAGATTCAAAAAACGACAATGCCAACAATATATATGCTTTGCTGAATAACAGATTGTCAACTTATAATCCTGTTAAAGCATTGCAAATGGGTAAAAAAGCGGCTGAAAACGGTGATGCAAGAGCAATGAATGCCATTGGAGTAATATATAGTAAAGGACTAGCTGATACTATTGATTACAGACTTGCATTAAAATGGTTCAAAAGTGCTGCCGAATACGGATATGCAAATGCATGGATAAATTTGGCATTACTTTACAAAAATGGTTTGGGTGTTAAACAAGATTTTGCCCAAGCTTATCTTTATTTTAGCAAAAGTGCTGAACAAAATTCATCTGCAGGTATCTATTCTCAAGGATATATGCTTTATAAAGGACTGGGATGCGAACAAAATTATGAAAAGGCCGTGCAACTTTTTAAATCAAGTACCAATCAAGGTAATTTAGCTTCCATGTATATGCTTGGTCTTTGTTTTCGTAATGGATATGGTATAATACAGAATACTGACAGTGCCCGTTATTGGTTACAAACAGCTTCAAATGCAGGTTTCCGTTGGGCTGCCGACGAACTGATGGCTAAAGATCCTGAAAATACAACTGTTATAAATACTGAGCAGCAAGTAAGATCAGAAAATAAGCAAAGTTCGGCATCCTATATAAAAGTGAAACAAGATCTCTCTCAAAGTAGCATTGAAGGAGAATATAACGGCTATGCTATAAAATACGATTGGAGCGGGCGGAATATAATAAGTAAGTCAACACTTAGATTACTACTTTCGTGCAAAGATTCACTGATTACGGGTACTTGGATAGAGGATGATTCAATTAAAACAGATATCAGCGCCATACTTCTGGATTCTGCGGTAGTATTCAATAATACAGAGTATAGTAAAAAAGATCATTACAACATTAAAGTACCTAACAAACTTGAGTTTAGAAATGCATCATTACAATTGATACAACTCACTGACTCAGTATATTTAGCGGGAAATGTTCAACTTTATTCAAGTACCTACGGTGAACCGGAAAAACCAATATACATTGTTTTGTCCAAAGCCCCAGGAAAACTAAGTAAAGTTGAGAAATCGAATGTTTTTGTCAATAACAAAGCAAAAGTGCCTGATAATTTGAATATAGATTCAGGTAGCATTGATTTGATGGTTTATCCAAATCCATTTAAAAATACCTGTAGCGTATCCTTTAATCTTATCAAAGATGGTCAGGTTATCATAAAACTTGTTGATTTATCGGGAAGGGTAATGTATACAACAAGTGAATTGTTGCATAAAGGAAGACATATCACCAAACTAAATACTGAACTATCTACCGGTAGCTATATACTTTATTTATCAACAAATGATAAAACTGAACGAACAATTTTATTAAAACAACAACCATGAGGATATACAATATAAAAAAATTAGTATTTTTGTTAGCTCTGATTGTAAATATTGTACCAATACTAAAACATGGGGAAATAACTATTTATGGCACAACTGCCATCTCAGCTCAAGACTATAGTTCTGAGGGTAATGGAGGTTCACCTGGAGCCGAAACCTGTGCCCACGTTGAACCGGTGCTTCTTTTCTCAGACAATGAAACTTGTGTGGATACATATAGACATTATTATGAAACGATAGTTTGTGGAACCAATACTGTATTATATGATCAGGGTTATGCAGATTTTTATGTAACAAATACTACTTGTCTACAAGCAAAAGAAGACACACCGGACTGTAATGGAGATTATGGTGGTACAGCTTATATTGATAATTGTGATAATTGTGTTGGTGGAAATACTGGAGCGGTGGCTTGTACATCACCTGTTACACCACCTGTATCAACAACAGTTAAATATCAGAAACCAATGGCTCCAATATCAGCAAAATCATTGTCTGTTCTTCAAAAATTAATGAATTGTGCTGGATTAACTTCAGTAACTATTACTAGTACTTATCGAAGTCCACAAAGACAAGCTGTAATTATGTATAATAATATTGTAAAAAAAGGTCCAGCACATTCGTACGGACTTTATGGAAAAAATGGAAGACTAGTTGTTGATGTTTATGTTTCTGAAAATAATGCAGGGTACGCTTCATCACAAATTATTTCAGACATGACAAATGAAATATATCAATTAGGTCCATTTAATGTTAGCCATCATTGTTCAAATTCAACTACTGATGCTCCGTTATTTGATATAGATCCAAATTCGATTTCAAATACTCCAGCATTTATAAGTTGTGTTCAGGCAGAGGTTGGTGGAGATGTAAATATATTCTTATACCCTTCCAAAGATACGTCTTTTCACATAGAAGTAAATCAATAATAATTTTATTTAGAAAACTTATGAAAACAATTTATTTTATCTTAATCATTTCTTTTGTGTTTGCAGGGTATGTAAAAGCAGATTCAACATTAATTGGTGTTTGGGGTATTTCTCCAGGTGAAGATGCAAATTTTGCTATTAGTACAGACTCAGTGTATTATGTTGATAATGATACTAGTTGTAAATATTCTGTAAATGGTGATTCTATATTTATTAATATGGGTGCTAATTATATTTATAGAGCAAAATATATTTTAAGAAATGATTCTTTAATATTAATGGATAAAATGGGAACTACAAAATATGTTAGATTTGCTGAATCACGAACTCCTACATACAGTAGTTTCACTATGCAGCAAAATTTTATTAATATTACATATGGTATTGGTTTTAATGAAAATGGGGTATCGTTATATATTTCATTTATTCCAATTGTTAATATGGATATAGGTATTAGCTATCTGTTGGGAAATATTAGTGAGAACAGTCGACCTTCATTTCAAGTAAACAAAACATATAATACTCCTGGTCAATTTTGGTATGTTACAATTAATACAAATGGAGATGTATACATTAAAAATGTTTGTTGTACAATTTTTTCGAGTGGTGCAAGTATAAATATTGGCTTAACTTATCCCTTATAATTTAAATTATCAAATGGTAGAGTAAGTAGCCGTTAAATAAAAAATAAGTATATGAAAAAAATAATTATTAGTTTAGCTATTTTATGTTTAATTTGTAGTAATATATATTCTCAAATTACAAAAGAGAGTGTGTTGGCAAAAGCAACCGCGGATAGCAGTAGTTTTGTAATCAATGGTAAAGCAGGTTGGCAGCAATACGGTTCATCGATTGCGATTCTGCCATCAGACAGTGTCATGCTTGAAACAATAGTTCAACATATTAAAACAAATATCGATTGGACTAATGAACAGTTTATCGGTAAGATAAGATCTAATAGTTTACGTCCAGCAATAAGTTTAATTGCTACGTTTAATTTATTAATAAATACCTATCAACTTCGTATTGAACCTAATGGTAGATGCTACTTGTTATTAGTTTCTGGTAGTTTGCCAGATTCCGATCCGGTAATAATACCAATTCAGGTTTTGTATAAAAGGTAATTTTATAAAAAATAGAATAGAAAATGGTGGGAAAATACTCACCATTTTTTTTATTTAAGCGATATTTAATTAATATGGAAGATCGGATACTTAATTCCAAGTATTTTTAACTGTAACTTATAAACGAATGTTATACAGTTTATCGCATTTTATTGCACACACCATTTGACTTTGTGCATAAATATGTATTTTTGTGAGCCGCTGATGAATGGAAGTGAATAATGATACCCAAAAGATTATAAAAGTGTAATCTGCTCTAGGTCAAAAGTAAAAAAAATAGTACTTTTGTGCTTCCATTTTTTGAAAGTAAAACTATCAAACAAATATAACTTAATTGAGTATGAAGAAACATAATTTTAGTGCGGGACCCTCTATATTACCCCGTGAAGTTATCGAAAAAACTGCTGCGGCGGTATTGGATATTAACGGTTCCGGATTATCTGTATTGGAAATAAGCCATCGTTCAAAAGATTTTCAGGCAGTGATTGACGAAGCAGTTGCTTTGTTTAAAGAATTGTTGAATATCCCCGAAGGTTACTCAGTCCTGTTTCTTGGAAGTGGAGCAAGCATGCAATTTTGTATGGTTCCATTCAATATCCTGGAAAAGAAAGCGGCTTTTTTAAATACCGGTGTATGGGCTAACAAGGCAATGAAAGAAGCCAAAGGTTTCGGTGAAGTCGTTGAAGTAGCTTCTTCAAAAGATGCCAACTATACGTTTATCCCTAAAGATTATGTCATTCCTACGGATGCTGATTATTTCCATATCACAACCAACAATACTATTTACGGAACTGAAATCCTGACAGACCTTGATTCTCCGGTGCCGTTGGTGGCAGATATGTCCTCAGATATTTTCTCACGTCCTATGGATGTTTCAAAATACGGTATCATCTACGGTGGTGCACAAAAGAACCTGGCCCCTGCAGGTTTGGCATTTGTCATCATAAAAGACGAATTGCTGGGTAAAGTATCCCGCTATATTCCAAGCATGTTGAATTATAAAATTCATATTGCCGAAGGTTCCATGTTTAATACCCCTCCTGTATTGCCCATCTACAGCGCTATGGAAACACTGCGTTGGTTGAAAGCAAACGGTGGCCTGGTGGAAATGGAAAAGAAGAACATTGCCAAAGCAGAATTGCTTTACAATGCCATTGACAACAGCAAAATGTTTGTGGGTACAGCTGTCAAGGAAGACCGTTCGAGAATGAACATTTGTTTTGTTATGAAACCTGAGTATCAGGCATTGGAAGCTGATTTCCAGAAACTGGCAAACGAACGTGGAATGGTCGGAATCAAAGGACACCGTTCAGTAGGTGGTTTCCGTGCTTCTATTTACAATGCCATGCCGATAGAAAGCGTTCAGGCGTTGGTGGATTGCATGAAGGAATTTGAAGCTGGTAGGTAGTGGGTAGTGGGTAGTGGGTAGTAGGTAGTAGGTAGTTGAGCTACCTAATTGTTCAAACTCTTAAACTCTTAAACTCTTAAACTTTGAACCCTAAACCCTACATTCAAACTTTTCAAACAAATAAAAACTTCTCAAACCAATATAACTTATGAAAGTACTTATTGCTACCGATAAACCGTTTGCGAAAATTGCCGTAGATGGAATACGACAGGAAATAGAAGCAGCCGGTTTTGAACTCGCCCTGCTGGAAAAATATACTGAAAAACAACAGTTGCTGGATGCCGTAGTGGATGCTGATGCCATTATTATCCGCAGCGACCTGATTGATGCCGACGTTATTGCTGCAGCCAAACAATTGAAAATTGTGGTTCGTGCCGGTGCCGGTTATGACAATGTCGAACTGGAAGCAGCAACGAAAGCAGGTGTGTGCGTTATGAATACACCTGGACAGAATGCCAATGCAGTGGCTGAACTGGTTTTCGGTTTGCTGGTGTACGCCGTTCGTAACTTTTACAATGGTACCTCCGGAACAGAATTAATGGGTAAAAAGCTTGGAATACATGCCTATGGAAATGTAGGACGCAATGTTGCCCGTATAGCTAAAGGATTTGGCATGGAAATATATGCGTATGACGCCTTCTGTCCTGATTCAGTGATGGAAATTGATTCCGTCATTCCGGTTAAATCAGCTGAAGAATTATATTCGGTATGCGATATTGTATCGTTACACATTCCAGCTACGGCTGAAACAAAGAAATCCATCAATGCTGCCTTGCTGGGCCGTTTGCCAAAGGGAGCTATCCTGGTGAATACCGCACGTAAAGAAGTGATTGACGAAGCGCAGGTACTTGAATTCATGGTATCACGCCCTGATTTCAAATATGTAACGGATATCCTTCCCGGAAATGATGCCGAAATGGCTGAGAAACTGGCAGGACGCTATTTCTCAACACCTAAAAAAATGGGTGCCCAAACTTCGGAAGCGAATATCAACGCAGGACTTGCTGCTGCTAAGCAAATCGTTGACTTTATAAAAAACGGAGTCGATAAATGCCGGGTGAATAAATAGTGATAAGTGATAAACGATTAATGATAAGTGATAAACGATAAGTTATCGATAATTGATTAAATAAAGAACAGCCTCAAAAGATGACTTTTGAGGCTGTTTTATGTTTGGATCATGGAGTCATTCCGATTCTGAGCAACCACTGGTATATTTGTTCGGCCTCAGGTGCTGTGTTCAACGTCAGCATATCACCCGTTGTTTTAAGTAAGACCTGTTTGTAGCTGTTGGTTTTTTGATCGAAGATAAAGGCTGAGTAGGTAGTGGTTCCGGCATCTGCCATCACATGTTGGGGTACGGCTATTATGCCTCTCGCAGCTGCCTGTATTTTACGGATATAAAGTGCCAGAGAGTCAGGAGGAATATGGGAATAGATGGTCTGACAAAAGGATAGATTTTTATCCATATTAGCCGCACTCACTGTTCCGGTTGAATCAGGATCGTACCAAACGTGCGAAACCTCCACCCAACTAAACCCCTTGACAGTCCCGGTCGAATCAATGAGAAAGCCCGTGCTTTGAGGAATCCAGGCCGTATTAACGTAATGTTTCTCAAAGTAAACTTTTTGTTTCAACACTATGTTCTCATCATGACAGGCAAAAAAGGAGAGACAACAAATCAGAATAATTAAAGATTTCATTTGACGTGATTTATTAATATCGACACTTATTATTAGTACAAAAAGTATTCCACAAACTTCTATTTATCAAGTAACTAATGAATATTAAGATGAAGTTCCTCATAAATAATTTTAGTGTATTGCACATTTTGAGTATCTTTGTGCAGAAATAGGATTATAAAATTTAAACATTTCATTGGTTGGAATGTTTAATAACCACTAATCATTAACAAAATAAACATGGGTAACGATTTATTAAAAGGGAAAAGAGGTATTGTATTTGGTGCGTTGAACGAGATGTCAATCGCATGGAAAGTGGCAGAACGGGCAGTAGAAGAGGGTGCTATTATCACTTTGTCGAATACACCGTTGGCAGTCCGTATGGGTACAACCAATGACCTGGCCGAAAAGCTTCATGCGAAACTTATTCCGGCTGATGCAACAAGTGTAGAAGACCTAGAACAGGTTTTTGCACAATCAATGGAAGTGTTGGGTGGGAAAATTGACTTTGTACTACACTCCATCGGTATGTCACCAAACGTTCGTAAGAAAAGAACTTATGATGACCTGGATTATGATATGCTGACTTCAACACTGGATATTTCAGCTATTTCGTTTCACAAGATGCTTCAGGTTGCCAAGAAGATGGATGCCATCAATGATTATGGCTCAGTGATCGCTTTATCGTACATGGCTGCACAACGCACGGTATTTGGTTATAACGATATGGCCGATGCTAAATCCATGCTGGAATCAATCGCCCGTAGTTTTGGGTATATTTATGGTCGGGAACACAATGTAAGGGTCAATACGATCTCCCAATCGCCAACAGTTACAACCGCAGGAAGCGGTGTCAAAGGGATGGATGGTTTGCTTGATTTTTCTGAACGTATGGCACCGCTGGGTAATGCCACTGCATTGGATTGTGCTGATTATTGCGTGGTGATGTTCAGCGACCTGACCCGAAAGGTGACCATGCAAAACCTGTATCATGATGGCGGATTCTCCAGCATGGCTATGAGCTATCGTGCCATGGAGCAATACAACAAGAGTTTTGAAGAATTCAAAGACGAGCAAGGTAAGATTATTTACGGATAAGCATCGATATTAGTTTCTTAAAAGATACGGAGTGGTTTATAATCACTCCGTATCTTTTTTAGGACTCAATTGTTGGATAACTCACAATTATTTTACCGGTCATGACATCCAAATAGACTACATTATATAGATCCGGAATACTCACTACCCATACAACATGTAATTCAATTTTATCCGTAGTCTTAAGGGGATAAATCATTTTGGAAAATACAGCTGTCTCCAGACTTTTAGAGGTTATGGCCAGTGGATCTGCTGCACCATCCATTTCATAAATGTAAACCACCTTGTTTAAAAGAACCGACTTCGCTGCTGTTTCATCTCCGATATTAAATTTCGGCGGAATATAAATAGACGGATACCGGTTTCATGCACAGGAAATCACTTTGCCATCCGTTATAATGAAATTTATAGAGGTGTCATAAACTTCTAGACCACCATAATTTTGCAGATCCGTAGTAAGATACCATTCAGCACTTCCCTCCTGAAGAACACTTGAATCACTTCGGGAGAATGTAATTCCTTCGGAAGATCTAACGCCTAATAGTGTCGAATTTTGAAGCATAAATGACTTTGCTACACTTTGTGCTTCGGATATTGTAACTTTCATCCGGCAGCTAAAGCAACCGTCAATTGATCCCTAACATAACACTATTTTATTTTTTAATTATCTTCATAGTAGTACCTCCAATTTTAGCCAGGTAAACTCCTTTATTTAGATTGCTTATATCCAGTATATTCATTCCCGCATGCAGGAGTTGGGTTTTCATTAGCTGGCCCATGCAGTTGAATAATTCTATTATTCCGTTTTCTTTCAATATAATCAACAGGTTACCGGTTGTAGGATTTGGATATATTTCCAACACGATATCCTTGGTGTCAGGAATACCGGTATTACTTTGTGGGCTTTTCAGCATTAAATCAGCATTCGCTATTGAATTACCGGGAGCCAGGTTTACCATTGATTCACCGGTAGCTGAAGCAGTCTGTACAACTATTTTGTAAGTGTCCACCGCAATGTTTTCAAAAGTATAATTACCATTACTATCTGTCAGCGTCCAGGCCACGGGAGCGCCGGTCGTGTTCAATAGAATGACGGGTGTGTTGATAGCCGAATTATTAACTGCTACATAGTTTGTTTTCACGAGTCCATTGGTAACCATCACGCTATCCTTCAGGTCATAGGTTTCGAAGA
>Ga0316217_10006966_pt1 | contig 10954 bp, 8 predicted proteins | sample 1anoAmetaG_FD_203633 | JGI IMG/M metagenome (GOLD analysis project Ga0316217, IMG submission 203633) | Freshwater microbial communities from Trout Bog Lake, Wisconsin, USA - 1anoA | ecosystem: Environmental > Aquatic > Freshwater > Lake > Hypolimnion/Profundal zone | place: USA: Wisconsin... | reverse complement strand
CTGGATAGTGAGAGGCCATTATCATAAATTCATCGGGATAGAGCTGCTGTCTTTTGATCAAGGCCTTTTTTAGTTGGGTTTTCATCGTTTAGTATTGTGCTTAGGTTCCCTTTTTGTAAATTTAGAGAAAAGGATCAAAAAAGAGTAAAGTTGTCCTATTAGAGAATCTAAAGCTTTGGACTCTTTCATAGTTGCCATCAGCGGTCGAAAGTCTTCCAATAGCAAAACTATTTTAGAAAAGATACATGCTTTTGGGAAGGGTACTTTAATGATTCCCCACAGTGGTCAAAATAGGCCAAAATCTCGTAATCCGAGATATTTAGTTAAGAAACAGAAGATACATCTGGCAATTATTTGTTTAAAGATTATAGGCATAATCCCCATTCAGAATGACCCCATTGATCCTCCATTAGTTTGTTTATTTGCCACTGCGCTTTTCAATTTGCCTTTGCTCAAGAATATAGTCAAGAGTGTCATTCAAAGGTTTATATGACTTCTCAATGATGGGTCCCCAGTCTGATATAACCGCAAATCTTAGCGGAAGATCTTTCTATATCTAAAAATGGTTACTAACGGCATCTCTACCTCGAAATAATCTGAAGATTCTGCGATTAATCCATCGATGTATTTAGAGCCAAACAATCTGTAGGAAAACTGGCCTATTTCCGCATCATTCTAAACAAGCGCTTTACAGGTCTGGACGTAGTGATAAAACTACAGCGATTTATCATCATTAAAAGTTTAGATCCTCTTCTCCGTGCATCTAAACTTACTAACCCGAGTCTGGACATAGATTTGTACGAAGCTGTAAGGACAAGAGTTGTTGGTATTCCACATAAAGATATGGTCTATCTTATTGTTCACTATCTCCTCTGATGAGGGGTTCCAAAAGATACGCGGATAGTAGGGTTTGCATTGCTGAGTAGTTAGTTGAAGTAAAGTAAACAGGGCTATAAGTAGGTATAATCTTAGATTCTCAAGCATATGCTATGAATTTATAGTTTGGGAGATTAATGATTTACTTCACAAAAGTTATAGTTCCATATGCTTTAATACAAAAAATGGAGGATATAATGACTTGGTTTTATCTATTTCCAAGCAAACCGAGAGACAGCAGGCTGCTTTTCACTTCTCTCAGTAGTTATCTTTTATATTTTTCGATATATCATGATCTATATAAACAACAGATTATCACCTTAAGAGCATTTTCATAGTTAAGGGCTTCTAAGTTTAGGATCTTGCAAGATTTATTTGAACTCTTCCGAAGACTAATCCATAATATCCTGGGAAAATGCAATCCACTCATCCAAAGAAATCCCTGCTAGTCCATCAGTATCGTATTTCTCATACAAAAGCTAAGTAATCTCAGTGTAGTAGTCATCTTAATCACTCACCTCGTACTCTTCATCTTCAGCTTTCAAAGTTAGCATATACTAATCCCTCTCCAAAAGGCCATCTTTGTTCAGATCGTATTCCTAAAAGTGGGCTTTGACTTTCTCAAGGCTACATAGGCAGAGTGATGATAGCAGCAGTAGGGCTATCAAAGCTGGTAGGCTTTTCAGAGGTGATATCATTTTATATTAGCTTAAAATATCATAAATAATACAGATTCATTGGTTTTTCTTCAATATTTCTTCATACAGCGTCAGTTTTTTGTTGCTTACTTTTCTATTCAAACGTGATGCATTTATGTTCTTGCGATTTGCTTTACTGAGATAGCTGATATTTTCTAGCTCGCCGGAGGGTAAGGCGTTAGGTGTGGGCTATTGATAGTTTGTATGCCTATGTGTTTCACACTGTGTAGTCTTAGCCAGCAACAACTTTATTTCCGTTGATTTGTCGACTAACCTTTTGAAATCTTCATCTATTGTGGCTTAGTTCTCTGAAGAAAGTATGATTTTGTTCAAAAACTGCTTTTTTGAGTGATGTAGAGCTAACTCCAGCTCGATATAGATCTTCTAAACCTCCTAAAAGTATTTTTTCGAGGCCAGTGCTTTAGTTTTCAACTATGCGTATTGCGAACTGCTATCTAGCTTCTCTTTTGACTTTGACTGTGAGCCTATTTTGTTCAAAAGGTTCTCTTTGGATTTGAGAACATGCCTCCCAATAGACTGCTTTACACTGCTTTTGGATGTAACATTTCCTCGCTGCAAAGTTGCGTTCTTGGAGATAGAATTTTAAGTTTACTCAGTCTTGGTTTTGGAAAGAGAGCTAGATCGAATAAGATTTTCTAAGGTATTGTAAATAATTTTGGTTTTCGTCGCCTTCTCAGCCATTTTAACTTAACGTTATAATTATTAAAAATTACAGTATTTTAATATTTCCGAAGACCTCCTCATTTTGAAGAGTGAGAACATAATCCACTGTGATTGATATTAAATAATAACTTGAGATATTTTATTAATGAGCTATCTGCTGCCGCACTCAGCCATTTCTAAGAAAAAGAAATCAGCCAATAAGACTGAACCAAGTTCTTCTCAGAAAAAATATCTTCTTCTCAAACCTTTTACCCACGTCAAACCTACAATTACCAAAAGATAAGACTCTCCCACATTATCAGGATACGCCAAAGCAGTGCCCAGCAACATCATTTACGATAAATAAACTCTCTACATAGAGGTGCAGTAACTCAAAAAACTGATTAATAAGCTAACGCGCTAAAACACCAAGCTGAAGACCAAAATTTCAGTTCTTTAAACCTAAAGTGATAGGCTTCAGAAAATTAGATAGCATGAGGACAGTGAAGAGGGACAAACACATCGGGCTTATCTTTTGGGCAGCTCAGGCAATATGAAAAATGAAGCCAGAATTTCAAAAGTTTAGAATTTCAAAAATTAAGCCTTGAAGAAGCAGATTAAGCAATTACAGTTTTAGCTACAATTCGAAAAAAAGGAGAATCTGCGGATAAAACGGTCTGTCAAATATTCCAAAATAAACGAACTATAAATCCAAGTAAAAACTTTCATCTAAGAAAACAAATATCTCTACGGCATGTATGAATAACTGAAGTCTAAGCTCAAACTCGAAACAGACGAATTGGCATAATCTGGAGACCTGTAGAACAAACTAAAAAAGCTGAACAAATAGAACAAAAGCTACATCAACCAAATCGAAAACTTAAATATCGAGATCATGAATCTACAGAGTGAACTGAGGAAAGAAAAGGCGCAAAAAAGTAGTAAGGAGTCCAGCATAAAGAATGGGTTTTCTGAGGATAAGAGATCTGCTGTAATTAAGCTCAAAGAAATGATTGAGTTTAAAAGGGAAAACTCTATAACTGACTCTAAAATACGTACGTTGCGAGCCAAAGAAAAACTTCAGCAAACTTCATTCAAAACCCATCATGTACACATTCAACCCATCAGAAAAAATCCTTTCTTCCTTGACCACCTTTCTCATAAGTTAGATTAAAAAAGAGAAAGCAGTTTGTAACTATAATAAAAATCAAAAGTGGAGCTAATGAATGAAAACCAGAAATTGAAGTCAGAACTTAGTTTGACTTAGCGAAAATTGAAATAAGTCTAAGAAAAAGCAGCCAAAATTGAACGCAATAATCGAATATAGTCAAAAACTTCAGCTGTTCCTACTTTCTTCTCAGAAAACATGGAAAAAGAGTAGATTGTCAAATAAAGGATAGGCTTTAAATAGGAGGCTATTCAATAAGGGAATGAGTCACCCGGAACTGAGTTTTAAATAACAAATTCTAAACAAAAGAATCCCAATTTCTAAATAACAGTCGTCAAGGTTGATGGAAACATGTAGAATACCAAATCCTAACAAAACTTTGCTGAAAAAAGTTAAAATTAAGAATAAACCCAGAAAACCAAAACACAATACCTCAAATAAAAGATAAATTTAGATAAATTAGCTAAAAATGATGACGCAACCAAGAAAATACTCAAAGAAATCAGAGAGATTTTAACCTATCGCTTTATGTACCAAAAATATCATTTCACTGACCTGAAGAAAGATATCGAATCTTCAAATGCAAAGTAGTTCAACTATATTGATGTCTGCCACATGCTTGTCAATGAACCTTTTTATTTGAACTTGGATTACTGCAGAACTCTTACCTCTTACATTTTTGGGAGTTAAAAGGCAAAACATGAATAAACTGTAGAGACTTCTCAGTTGCTGATCAAGCTGAGAAAAGTGGTGATAGATTATAAGTAAATGGCAGTTTAAAACTAGTTTAGATTGTTGTAAAAATGTGGGAAATTAGTGAAAAAGCATAGAAAGGCACTAATTGAGCACTTTTAGCTGTACAAAAATGATCAAAATACCATAGAAATGAGTAAATTACGAGAAATATTAACAAAGTTCACCTTTGAGACATAGGATATCGACTATATTATAGCTTAGGTATCAATAAGCTCGATTGATTTACACCATATCCCTTGCGAGCTTATCTTGGAAAGATTTTCAATTCTACAGTCCGCAAAGTCTTCAAAACAAGACATCATCTTTGAAGAATAGAACTCCAATGTTAACAACTCTCAGAACTCACTCGCTAGCAGATCCTTTTAAAACATTCAGGGGAAGTAAATACAAAAGGCCGAAACAAAATAAACGAAATAAATCAATTAATCTAAAGTTATAAATAAATCAAGAGAAGAAGTAAAAGATGAGGAAGCAGTATAGGAAGGACAGAATGAGAAAATCTAGTTAAATTTTGGACTTTAAGGGTTTTAAGCTCTCTAAATTTGATATTTAATTTCAGTTTATCCTTGAATACTTTAATCAAAATTAGTTTATAAGTTATTCGCCCTTTAGTTTGTTTCACTAGCTAAAGAGCCTAGATTGAACCAGCTAAGTAGCTTATTTATGAGATTCGAGAAAAGAACAAAGCAGCTAACTTAATAAGCCACTAAGAAGTGAGTATCTTTGAAAGAAAACGAATTAGTAAGAATAAATGTCAATTCATGCTCAATCACAGCTTCTTACTATACTTTGTTGGCGAAACCATCAGTTCTGGTCGGACTACTTGGTCAAACAGCTACTAGCTGATAAATCCCAAATCTAAAGCTTTCTGCTTCAGAGATTTACCTTCTTTGTGAGCCTATTTGGCTATTTTCGCAGCTTTCTCATACCCGATGTGAGGATTCAAAGCTGTAACTAGCATCAGACTATTTCCAAGGTATCCCTAAATGACCTTAAGATTGGGCACAATTTCTACTAAACAGTTCTCCACAAAAGATTTGCAACCATCGGACAGAATTTGCATTGAATGGAGCACGTTTCTTATAATGAGCGGTTTGTATACGTTAAGCTGAAAGTGCCCATTCATTCCACCTAGACTAACGGCAAGATTGTTGCCCATAACCTGGCAGCAAATCATGGTCAATGATTAACATTGAGTGGGGTTTATTTTTCCTGGCATTATGCTAGATCCTGGCTCATTTTCAGGAAGAGTGAGCTATGAAATGCCACAACGTGGGCCGGAACCTAGCAATCTTATATCATTAGCGATTTTGTTCAAACTGCCCGCTAAAGTGTTCAAACTTCCATGGAATTGAACCAATGAATCATGAGTCGAGAGTGCTTCAAATTTGTTGGGTGCGCTTACAAAGTTGTAGCCAGTTTCTTTGGATATTTGACTTGCCACCATTTCTGCAAAACCTTCATAAGTGTTTATGCCAGTCCCAACAGCCGTTCCTCCTTGTGCCAACTCCAAAATTTCAGGCATACTTTTTTAAATCCTTTGAATATCTTTTCCAATCATATAAGCGAACGCTGAAAACTACTGCCCCAGCGTCAAAGGCGTCGCATCTTGTAAGTGAGTCCTCCCAATTTTGTAAATAGTGCTAAACTCCCTTTACTTTTTCACAAGTTATTTGTGAAGGTAACGAAGGTTGGGCAGCAATTCCTCCTCAACTTTCAGGATAGTCGCAATATGCATAACAGTGGGAAAGCTGTCATTGCTTGACTGACTTCTATTAACATCATCATTAGGATGGACCAATTTCTCACCCAATTTCCCTCCCAGCAGTTCGGCTGCTCTGTTGGCTATCACCTCGTTCGCATTCATATTGGTTTGTGTCCCCGACCCAGTTTGCCAAACCACTAAGGGAAATTATGAGTTCAGCTTACCATCGATGACTTCCTGTGATGCCTGGACGATTGCATTTGCTTCATCACATCAAAACTACCGATTTTCGGGTTCAACCCAAAATTGACATTCACAATCGCTGAAGCCTTTTTCAGGATGCCGAAAGCTTTGATGATGGGAGTCGGCATAATATCAGTTTCTCTGGCAATGTCAAAATTGTGAAGAGACCTCTGAGTCTGGGCACCCCAGTACCTCTAAGCTGACACCTTTATGGGTCCCATAGTATCAGACTCCTCTCTGAATAGCTGTTACTGTTTAGCAGTCATATCAAACATATATCACTGTAATAAACACTTCAACATCCATATACCATGCTTACAACTATAGATGGCTGCAAAAATGGCACATGTGCATTTACTTTTGCACTCTCGCTTTTATTGATTGATTCAACCAAACCAGTGTAATCATTATGGATAGCTAGAAAGAAATGAATCCGTTGGTTTTTGTCAGATTGCGCAATGAGAGGGCGTTGTGGAGGGCAGACCATCCTTATGGGTTTGTCGCAAAGCCATTAACAAAATTAGACAAATCTAGCTACCCACTTATGTGGTACTGTTAAATACCCGGACCTAAAGACACTCCTTGGGAAGGTGCTGCCTATAAACTGACCATAGATTTTTCGTATGGCTATCCGCTGAGACCACCCAAATGTATATTTGACCCTGTTCCACCTCATCCCAACATCTACCCTTCAGGGACGGTCAGTCTATCCATTCTTAATTAGGAGTAAAATTGGAAGCCTAATGTGTCTGTGAAGCAAGTACTACTCTGTATTCAAAAGATGCTTGCAGATGAACCCAACGTTGATCCAGGTGCACAGCGATAACCTTCCTTTCTGTATAAAACTAACTACGATGCATACCTTCACAAGGTCAGAAAATTCGTGGAGAGGACAAAAAAACAGAAATCTTGATATTCACAGCCAAACCATTTTTCCCTGACTTGAACTTATGATCCTGTTTTCTCAGAGAGTATTTGTTTTATTCAAGTATTTTGTTACATTTTGATAAGTTTTGAATAATTTGATTCATGATGATGACCGATGAAACTATCACCCTAGAACTTCCAGCAGTATTGCAACAACGTTCAGCGGTATCAGAAAATCTATATCAGTGGTGTAGTACATTTGCCGATAGAGCGTAGAGTGACCATTGCCATTATTATCTGCGATTTTGAGGTAATTTCTTCATTAGGGCTGTTGGCGGTGGCCACAGTGCTGAACCCATCTGCCTAGGGCTATGGCTACGTTTTTTCAGGAAGCGCTTTTCGTTGAGGATGGCGATAGCGTTGATGAAGAGAAGGATGGTTTAGAGGAGTGCTCCAAGCATTAATTTATAATCACAACGTAGTGTAATAGCAGCATTATATAATCACAACTATGAACTCGACCAAATCCACGCGCACCAACCCTGGGGATTTCATCAAGCAGCTGCTGGGAAGGGCTGTAGAGGTCAAGCTCAACGATAACTAAACTTTCTACCGGGGCACTTTGAGCTGCCTGGACGGCACACTCAATCTTCTGCTGACCAATGCAAAGTAGATGAAAAGAGATACAACTTTAAGTGAATGGAAAGAGGTTCTGCTGAGAGGAAACAACGTCCTTTATATTAAGAAGAACTACTGAGCACTTGCGAATGATATTGTGAATGTCTATTTGTTGATTTGATGAGGCAGTGCTGACCCAATCATCAGTTTTAGGGGACCGGCATCAAAAAATATCAAGAGGTTTCATTTCATTTTGATCATTTCCTAGTGAAAACAGCAGCACTGTAAAACTAAATAAAAGAGAATACATTTGAAAATGAATGAGAATACTTAGCATTGAAGTGAGATTTTCCTGCTTGCCCACAAAAATGAACTTTCTTTCTAATACTCTCCAACTCAATAAGAATTTAGATAGTCTTCCATTTTCTTTATCTAAACAGCAATTCTATGATCATCCCTAATTCCTAAACATCCACTGGCAGCACTTTGAGACTAGCTTTATCAAATGTTAAATACAGTAGCAAATCTTGTGAGCCCGATTCGATAACTGTGGCCGATTTCAATGAAGAAATCGAGTAGAAGCTAAAATTAATCTCCAACTAAGAACTAAGTTTTCAAAGCAGCTGCAATTCTGAAAAGAAAGCATCTTCTTAAGCTGAAGACCAAATAAGGCCACAATAAAGGAAATCACTTTATCAAGAAGATTAGTAGTCTTAAGAGTAGTAATTTGTATAATAATAACAATTTTTAGAGCAGGATTCTGACTAAGAATCAATAGAATACGATGAATATCCGTAAGATTATGATCTATAATAAAACACTTCTAGCCTCAGTTCACCCACTGCTTAATAATTTCAGAAGCACTATATGTCTTTGAAGATGCAATTGGAGACAGAACTCCAGAGAATTAAGTAATTGAACTCGGGACTTTAACCAATGTCTTTAGAATGGCTATAAATAAAACGACAACCCACTTAAAATATTCTCAACTTTATCAATAATAACTATTTTGTCCTTTTAGAACTCAAAGGAGGGAAGTCACGAAAAATTGGTTAGTAAAGTGGTTGCAGTAAAAAGGAAAGTCGGAAATGTGATCAAATTTAATCTATCTCTGCAAGTAATAGGGTTCATGATAGCGAAAGGATGTCAGCTCTGAACAAAAATATAAAAAGAGTGAGCTTTCATTAAGAGATTTGGCTGAAAGTCTTCAAATACGACTAGTAACCCATCATAATCAATCAAACTTAATAACGAGTTTAGACTATGATCATGTATGAAAAACCTTCAAAACCATCATATACCTTGCTGTTGAGGCAGGCTAGAGACTTTCAAAAACAAATATAAGCTCGGCCAACATTTTCGCATTTCTAAGAAATAACGAAGAAACGTTAAACCTTAGAGATGGAATCTAAACGAATAGTATCCCAGACTGAGAAAAAGGTAAGTTTTCTTGCGACAAAAGACAGTGCAGCTACCTCTTAACTAGGCAACTGTACGGCCTAAAGCCTACAAGCCGTTATCTATAAATAACATTCATAGAATTCTTCAAGCTCATCAAGCTCACAAGTAAGTGCCTAAAAATCCTAGATGTAGTAGTAAGTGTGCTAAATGGAGCCATCCCAAAATAACGAGTGCTATTTCTTCCAATAATACAGCATTTGGCATGAACCCATGGAGCAGGAGGACAGCATCCAATAATAAATGTTGGAATTTCTATAGCCTGATAGTTGGTGGCATATTGGAGAGTAGATGGAAATTTAATGATCTTTTTTATTGTATTATATAAGAGTTACAGCTTTTTTTAAATTTTTGTAATGCTTATCTAATAAAAAAAAGCGAATTTCCTGTAAAGTCCATCTATTCCCGATTATAAGTTCACTCACCAGTCAGAAATGCTTCAGATTTCCCGATATTATTTAAACACGGGAGAAAATGATTAACTTTATTCCCTAAAACAAACTTTATTATCTTTTTTCGACAATCAACCGAGGCCAATACTTGGTTTCTTTCAGAAAAAAGCATCGAATCACTAAAAGATTTAACACTGGAACAAAAATTATAAACAAAAACAACTAACACCAAAACAAAATATGAAATTAGTTTGCCTAACGGTATGTAAGTTGTAATGTTTGCCAAGTTTAATTTCTTGTTGGCGTATTATAACTAAACTCCTGTACGTCAATGATAATTAAATATATATCTGTCTAATGAAGTTAGTGAACTGGCTGTTCAAGAAGAACGACAAGAAGTAGGAGGAGTAGGTGGATTAGGACTAGCTCAAAAAGAAAGGGTTCAACCCCGAGGGACTGGAAGTTTAAGAAGTTTGCGAACAGCCCATCGGCAGCAACTTTGATAAGGACTACATCAACTGCATCTCGCCCACCACGCTAGAAACCCAGCAACTTATCAGCACTTTCAAGTTATAGTCTTTTTATACAGATATTTTCCCAACGACGAAGAACATCGCCATGAACACGGCTATCACAAGGGAGGTATTATATGCGCAGATAAAATGCAAGTGAACAAAATCCGATCAGTAGGAAAATAAATGATAAAACTGATCGGGAAAAAAATTATCAGCGGTGATCTCAACCTCACAAAGATCTCCTTCCCAATAAAAGCGATGGTGCCGAAGACCGCTCTCTAAAACTCGACGATGTCGTGCTGTATGAACCCCTACTTCATGAAAAGAGCATGCTAAACAAAGGACCCAATCGAAAGGTTCAAATATGTCATCACAAACACCATCGCTGCCTCTTACTACATCACCATGTTCCTTAAGCCAGTAAAACACCTTTAATGTAGCTTAATCCCATCATCGGCTAAACTTTACAAGGCTCCTACCCTGACGGCACTCAAATCTTTTGCGAACAGATCTCCCATCACCCCCCCATCAGCTACTTTTTGGCAATCGGACCTGAAAAGAAATACAGGTATTACGGCTGCTACAACTTCGAAGCTCACGCAGGATTGAACTCTGCTTCCTTGGTCAACAAGGGATACAAAGTCTATGAGTTCGCGAATGGAGATAGAGTTGACGTAACGTTCAGCAAGGAATTGTACTCTGGCCTCTTCGTCGGCACTCTCCGTTCGGAAGCTAGCGAGACAATCACTTTTATTGACAAAGAAAATGATCTCAAGGCAGAGATAACTTTTGGGAAAGTCAAGAAGAGGTACATTTCTACCCATATAGACCCTCAGACTACTTCCAATCCTACATTTATTGGAAAGGAAAGCCAATTTGCTCCTTCTAAGGCACATATTGTGGCTACGTAAATTTCGAGGGTGTCCGCTATTGGGACGGTCGTTTCCTGAAAGCCTTCAAAGTAAAGCATTGATTGATCTAGATTAATCTAAACT
>Ga0316217_10006965_pt1 | contig 10955 bp, 4 predicted proteins | sample 1anoAmetaG_FD_203633 | JGI IMG/M metagenome (GOLD analysis project Ga0316217, IMG submission 203633) | Freshwater microbial communities from Trout Bog Lake, Wisconsin, USA - 1anoA | ecosystem: Environmental > Aquatic > Freshwater > Lake > Hypolimnion/Profundal zone | place: USA: Wisconsin... | reverse complement strand
TCATGGACAAAACCAACAACTATAGCATCTCTCAGCAACTCCCACCCTACAACACTCTCAACTACTCCACCCAAAACTACTAGACCAACCCTAAATCTACTTTCACTAAAGTAGATCCCTCTGTTCGTATCAATCAATAATCGAATTTTAATCTCAATCAAAGAAATCCCACTTTAAACTCGCCAGGCTCAAGTTATAAAGAATCTCCTGTTGCACAGTAATCTCTCCAAAAGCAACAAGACAATAATAACGTCATAGGCAATGGAACGGGTCGATCAACTTACGGTACAGGCGATGAAAAGTATAAAAACAAGTACTCATTCAAGAAGAACACAGTTCTCAAATCTGCACTCGTAGCTGATGCGAAAACAGTTCAAGCATAATAACTGGCTACCTTTCAAGTAAAATAATAGAAGATACAAAATACTCCTGTTGTGCTTTAAAGGTAACAAAAGATCCCAAATTTATCAACTAATACCTTGGGCCAAATTACTAATCAACCAAATGCTTTTTTCACTCCGAGGCCTAGTTCTAATACCATCAACAATATTTAGTCAACATTCATACCTACACCAATAAACATAGTAATACAGCCTTCTCCCGTTAGGCCTGTTGTCAACCCAATAGCTCCAAAACCAATAGTTACTCCAGGAATCACCAAACCTTTTGTGATTCCTCCCCCTCCACAGCCTATCATTCCTTCGCCTCAACCAGCAATTCTCCCTTACCAACCCCAACCAATAATAAAGCCTTCTCAGCCACAACCCCTGCCAATAACACCCTCTCAACCAGTAATTTCTCCATTTGTTCCTCAGCCAAAGGCCTCAGTCGTAAATCCGCAACCTTTGCCCGTGACCCCTACAATAATTCCTGAGTTTGTAGACAAATCATAACAATATATCAAGTAGATTCGAGAGCTGAGGATGAAAGTTGAATAGCTATAGTCATAAAAGCACCAGCTAGTCGATCAAGTTAGATATTATGAACGGCAAAGGTTCGAAAACAGTTCTTAAGAAACTCTGAGAGTCTATAAAGAATAAATCTAACATTTGAAGCAAAGAATAGCACAAATCAATTTAGCAGTTACTCCTTCAACTCCAAATATCGCCAAAAATGATAGGGAGATCTAGTAGCTAAAGGAAAAACTGGCAGCTTCCATCAATAGAGAGAAAGAATATGAATCTCAGCTTATTGAGGCCCAAAATCACATTATATATCTCTAAAATATCAGCAAATCTAAGCCTTCAGTGAGTCACGAAGGCTTTGAAAACTAGATTAAGACACTAAGGGAAACAATCGCCAACTACAATTAACATCTATAGCACGTTTAGTTCGAAAAACAATAATACTAAAAGTACATTGCAAGCAAAGAATAGGAAGTCAGCAGATTACATCAGTAAAATAACGCTCTTAATGCTTATCTTTAGCAAACCAAGACCAACAGCTCTCAGAATGGAATCGACCCAAACTAATACTATAGTTTACTTGCATAGTTTGGAAAAAAGGATTTGCAAGTGATCATGTTAATGCAAGAAATCAATCGCCTTTAAAAACAATATCAAGAAATTAGAGGATTTTTGGAGAGGGCTGAAGATTTTATACTGGAATTGCAAAAGAACCAAGAAAAAGGCACAGTGATAAATCCTCCATAGAATGTAGCTAATTCAAAAGAATTATAACTTGCTCTCTAGAAAGAGCGTCAAAATGCAGCAGTTCTCAAGAAAAGCTACTAAATCGAAATCACTAAACTAACTAATGCAGCTTCAGAGCTTTCCAAGCAATCAAACGTATACTTGACACAGATTAATAATTACAAAGCAAATATTTAAGCTTTTAATGTAAAGATTAGCGAGCTTAATCAAAATATTGTGCTTTATCAGACATAAATCAACAACTACAAAACCGAAATCCTAAAAATTACAAGCCTAAACACCCAACTCACTCAACAAATAAATGTATATAAGACAGAAATAAACAAATATTCAACGCAAATAAGCCAAATTACCTAACACAAAACAACTACACAACAGGGAGTCAACTAGTAAACTTATAATGCACTTCTTGTTGATTTTGGCAAGAAATAGCTTCAAGTAATCTTTCTATTAGAGGAAATCAATAGGCTGAATGCTTCCAAAGCTGATTTAGTCAATCACTTACAGCAGGCTTAGGACTACATATTCAATGCCCAGTAGCATATCAAATCGTTAGAACTCAAACTGAGTAGCCTTCCAACTGTGAATACCACAGAAGCCGAAACCTATAAACTCAAAGCTAAAGACTTGTAAGGAAAGTTAGCTCAAGCTAATCAAAAAATATCAACGATTGAGGCTAAATAGGCAATTCACTTGAAATAGATTCAGGGGCTTGAACTAAAATACAAGGGAATCATTAGTCAACTTGATAAAAATTACAACTAAGTATTGAGTGAAAAAAACCAGCTGACATAAAAGATAAAAACTTTGAGTACTAATAATACAAAAGTAGCTGCTAGCAACATCTCATCTTAGAAATCTCTAGAGCTGCAATAAATAAACAAAAAACTAAATATTCAACTTGCTTAGTTAACTGAGCATCTTGTCAATGCTGAGTCTTTTATCAAGATTAACTCCTAAAAATGGGAAAAAACCCATTTAGTTTAGAAGGAGTTGGCAGATAAACTCGACATTCTTGGGTTACTTAATAAGGAGATACAGTTCACTAAGGATCAAAATGTACAACTTAACGATCGCAATATCCAGTTACAAAAGATTATTGATGGGCTTTAGAATTCTCAGGTCAACTCTTAGAATATGACTATTGTGATCAGAGAAAAGTAAGAAATAGAAGTTCTGTAGTCTGACAGGCACGCTCAAATCTAGCAGCTTTAGCTCTCTTTGAAGAACTATATTGATCTCTATAATGAATCTCAAGCCAAACTAAAATTAGCTGAGCAGTAAGTTGAAGGATACAAGCAATAAATAAAGAAATTCGCTGACCTGGAGGGTTATCTGAAAAAAACTGAATAGTTTATCACTTAGCAGGAACTTAAGTGGAATACGGATCTCAAAAACTATGAAACTGAGAACTCATAAATAAAGAACCACCTAATGGGAGCTGAGATTTACATAAAAGAGCTCTAATAAAAGTATACTAAACTTAATAGCACCTACGTAAAGAGTAAACTTTGATTAACATAGTTGAGTAGCAGAATAAGTTGCATATTAAGGAAAATAATGACATTCACAGTGCTTTAGATAGGGCGGAGCAACACATCTACGAATTGGAAAAACTGGTAACCCTTAGGAAACCGTGATTTATGAATAATCTGTTGAGCATATTACCAGTACATCTAATTCAAAGATAGCTTGCAAATCAAATGATAAGATGATTTGCTGTGCTCTAATATATCTACCAAGCTTTAGATTTTTGAGTCAAAAGATGCTAGATTATGGAAAAGTAGATAAAACTTTATTCGTGTTTGAAGGTCTCTTCATTAATTTTGTAAAAATCAAAGATTAATCAATCAAAAGAATAGATTAAAATTTTTGTGTGAAAATGCTAGATGAATTGGCAATAATCTGAAGCAAATCATTCAGCATTAGCATCTTGGGAATGGTTGGTCTCCAAAAGATGCACAATGATGACAGCAGCATTGGAAATCCCAGAGGCATTGTGCGTTACAGCTGTAACAGGCAAGCTGTCCATTGGTGTATAGTTCTTTCAGCTGCTCCAACTGCGCTACTTCATTGAGAGTGATAGCTGTTCCTTTATGGTTTCTGGTGTAATGAGCTTTGACTTAACTTTGGATATTTTGAATGGGCTAGGCGAAATCGATGTTGAAGGAGAAGGCAAGGATGACGAAACTGAGAAGGAAAAGCAAGATTCTCATTTATTTTCGATTATTAATAAGTATGATCGTTTCGTAGTTAATAACGCTTGATGCGGTCTTTAAGATTTCTAATCATTTCTGACTGTTTGAAACAATCTAAATTGCAAATGAATATCGGGAAACTTTTGAAATCATTAATAAATAAAGGCAAGCAACAAGAAGAGCAGGCTTTTGTGTTTCTATGGGAATCGATTATCTTTCTGTAATTTCTAGAAGATTCTTTGTTTGCTAATCGAATTCAAAATATTGAGGCAAATGATTTTAAAATAACCAATAGCTTGGTAATTCTTTAGCTCAACAGCTTTATCGTTGTTTTTATTGCATCAAATAATATTTAAAGTATTTCGTCTCTAAGAATATTTCATACTTTTATCAGTAATTCTAAGCATGATTCACTTTAAAAATGCCTCAATAAGTTGTCAATTAGTCAGTAAATTTGCTGCCTTCTCAAATAAACTGATTTATAGGTTTTAGATAAACTTCATGTACTACTGTTCGATTATTTTATTGAATCAAGATATCATTTGAGCTGCTATGTTTTCAAAATCAATATTTATTGCTCCTTCCTCTACAGCTCTATCTTCATTCTTGAGTTCTATTCCTCCAACTGGGCTAAGGTAGTTTCTAAGTATTCAAGTTTTTCTTTTCTTATCTGTTATTGGTGAAGATCAGGATTATTCTAACTACGCCTTTATAATTGGATTAGCTATAGCTTCAAGTTCGCAATCTATTCTTATTTTTCTCGTAGCTCTTTTTCTGTGGACTTTTTATAGCTAGTATATGTTTGAAGCACTTGATTGTATTTAACTTATGAATCTTCTCGTAATTAGGGCTAAGAGTTGACTGTTCTTGTGTTTTACTGCAATCTTTAGTGTTTAATGTCATCATTTTCCTTCTTCAATGCTGTATTCTTGTCCCTCAAGGAAATAAAATGCTCATAAAGTTTTCTGTAGCTTTATTTGACTTTTTCTTAATTATCCTTAGCTGAGATGATTTCTTCCTTCAGCCTGGTCTATCTTTTATTTGCTTAAAGCTAGCTTTTGGTTAAATTTTAAATAACAGATCTTAACTGGGCTACTTATGAAGCCAGATTTGACTTTTCATCATCTTAAATCTTTCTTAACCTTGGAATAGACTATTTCTATTACATCATTTGCTGGTAATTGTTTGCTAAAACCTTTTTTTAATCAAGTAGCTTTGAAAGGTCATGCTACAGCTAAATGTTTTTAGATTTTTGATCCTAAAAATGCTATCTTAGTAATCCTACTTCAGATTGTAGTTTTCGGACTTAGTTTTTGAGCTAGGTCTTTTGTTACTAAAGCTATCTTTGTTTTTGTTTCAATTTTTCACATTATTTACAATCTCGTGAATCATTTCTGTTTACTTATTATGCCGATTGAGACTTTAAAAGTAATCGATTCTTTATAAGTTTAAGTTATTATTGCATTTACTACTTTTATCTTTGTAAAGTATTGAGCTTTTGATTGAGATCTTAATTTGTTTTCTTTTAATTCAATAGTTTCAACGATGTTTACTTCTTTGTTAACTCTAGATCCTTAATGATAATTAATGGCGACTTTTCTTTATCCTACTTTTACTAGAAGCTTCTAATTACGCGTTCTAATTTGCGGATTTGTTTCAACAATTACTATTTGTCTTCCTAAAGTTAACTTACTGAATGTTTATGCCTTTAAACTTCGTCTTAAAGAATTGATATCTTTTTCGTTAATTTCTCATTATATTGAAAATCTTCCACACTTTGCTTAACACTTTTGCTGATGGGCTCTTTGTGTAGATAATTATTAAACTTTTAGTAGATTTTGAGTAAACTGAATTTGGCCTCTTAGACCTCATGATTTTAAATGTAGTGAACTATTTAGTCGTGGATTGACTTTTACTTTAGATTTGGACTAATACTACTCACAGCCTTTATAAACCAGGCCATTTTGCTCAGTTCTGTTTAACATTTTTCAAGTTTGCTACTTGCCAAACTATAATCGGCCACAAGTTGTTGCAAACTTTCTTCTTCTACTTTCTTCAGCTAAGAATCATGAAAATTACCTCTAATGTATGTCGGTCGAAACTTTTATTGCTAATGTCTTTATCTTAAGCTAAATACTTATTTAACTAGTGGATCTAGGATACTCTGCAGTTTTGGTGCTAATTTTTTGAATGATTTCATGACTTATTATGATGGATAAATATTTGTACTCATTTTGCGTATAAATTATTTGAAACAGTTTTAAGTAAAATGGTAATGGCTTTAAATTTCGATGTAATTATTTGCCATCTTTTATACTAAGGCTTTACACTTTTTTAGTAGTTTTTCGTCTTATATTTTTTCTAGCGATTTGATTTATCTAAAAAAGCCATAATCAGTTATCTCAGCGATAAATTCAGAAACATTTTAGTAGGCTTTTAATGCTTATTCAGCTTGGTTTGATTTAATTATATTTTTTGCAAGAAATTTAATGTTTTAACTTTCATCAAAGGTTAATGCAGACATTTTTCTTATATTTGCCTAAAACTGAGAGAAATTTTGTTAGTTAAGTTCTCGTAACTAGCCCAATAAAGTCACATAAAGATTATAACTATCGCTGTCTCTTTACTTTTACCTCATAAACTTTTTGAACTATTTAAGTGCTCCACTTATTTATTTTTAGTCGCTTGCTATTGACATGCTTTAGCCCAAAAGTCTTTTTTCTCTTAATAATCTTTTTATTTCTTAAATCACAGATTTTTTGCCCGCCAGCTAATTTTTTATCTCAATAATATGAGTAAGCAGAATATGCTTGAACCTCTCAGCTTCACTCCGCTATTTAGAGACCTCTTTGCCTAGTCTGTAATAATCGATGAGCTATTTGAACTATCTCTGTTCTTCATAGCTGAAGCTAACAACTAAAGCGTGCAAGTGCATAATAATTACTTATAATCAAATATCATTTCCTCAATAAAATGGTTTATAATTCAGCATCTAGACTATTTTACTCAGAGTTATTATATTGCTGTTTTAGATTACTTCAAGTAAAGTTACTCTTCTTCTCATTTACTTTATAATGCTTTGGGTATTTGCCTGGTAAGATCTGTACTCGTTTGTCAACTCACTATCGAAGTTCATTATGCCTCTGTAACGGTCATATTAGTTTAAAGTTAAACCGATGATTGCATGCGGGACGAATGCAGTTAGTTTTAAATTTTTTTTGGCTGAGTTTTTGTATTTTTACTTCTGTATCGCAGATAGATCAAAATAGTCGCAGCTGCAAGGAAGTAGCCTAATCCGTTGGCAGAATGAATATACTTTCCTAGCCCATAAGCCAAGTCCTTGACCTGCGGAAGCCTATTTTGATCATACTTAGCCTACATACTCTCCTTCAGCTCTATTTTTTTGATTATGTTGTAAATCAAAGAATCAGTAAGTTTCTCATCTTGTTCTTTCAACAAGTCCTAAGCAGTTGATGTCTTGTTAGTTGCTCGAACGTCCATACTATCACTATTTATATTTAATTTAGCAGTCTCAACTAATTTATATCTAATGATGAATCTTTTAAACCTGACCTCACGCATTATAAGAAAACCCTTTTGCAGATTTGCGAACAACCCTAGATTCTTCTTTTCAAGTGCCAGCAACATAGATTTTGATGAGCTGGCGTCTTCCTTCCTCAAGCGACCAGATATGACGATATTTAGTGATTTAGTTCGAGCCTCCAACAATACAGTTGACAATATCAACTATTTCAAGATTTTCAAGTTTTTAGAAGACAATAAAACTGATATTGTTCACTACTAGGACTTCTTTTTAATGGTATTTTCGACAGTGACGAGAAGGTCCGATAATCTCAGAATGCTTTTAGCGAAAACAAAGGCAAGAATTGCAAAGAAGTACTAGGAAAAATCACAATTTTTGTAGGCACTAAACCATTTATAGCAAGGATTAGAGGTGCTTTAGTAAAGCCTTGTTCCTCCTATTATGCTTTACTATCAAATGTATAGATATTTTGGAATGATTCACTACAAGCTGAAACGAATGAAATAAGCTAAAGAAATCATGAAATAATCTGTGGAGACCATCAAACAGTGTATAGAGCATAGTGACGATTTCGTTGCAACCAATGATAACAGTAAGATGCAGGCTAGAGCATTAACTATCTTGGCTTAGATAGACCCCTAAAACGCATAAGAATGGGTAAAGAGGGCTGGACAGAGTTGGGATGAAGTCGAAGTTGACAAATTCGCCTTGATGGAATATTGTTAGTATGTCTTGACAAAGGCTAAAATAATGCTGCAAAAAGACAAGGAAAAGGCAGAGGAGTATTTGACTGTTAGTATTTACCAGATTAAGAATCCATCTTTAAAGTAATACCTAAAAAATAAGAAAAAATAATTGCTGAAATGATTTTGCATGGAGTTATCGAATTGAAATCCACCTAAACTCATAAAGAAATCAAATCCTTTCATTCAGTTTATTTTGCTCTATTGCATAATCTTTAATTCAAAATTTATAATTACAAAACTACTTGGATGCATTCTTTTAATGCTAGTCATGATATTTATTTAAGCTGTAGATTTAATGAGTTGCTTATAAAGTTTAATAAGTTATTTTATTTATGCAACTATCTGTAGAGATCTAATTTTGCGTCAATTGCTTCGAGCATGCTTGGTGCTCACAACATGATGAAGAAAAATACCTTTACTACTTTTAAAGAATAAGGTAATTAGTCCTTCAAAGGATCAAATTGGGTGAAAACGTGATTATCGCACAAATGGATCCTCCTAAGCATTATCAGAAACTGGTCAAAAATCTGAAAGATAACAAATACTATGATCTGCGCAAAGAGTAATAGGTTTATTTTCCGAGGCTAGGCTCCTTCTAGGTTTATGTCGATGAGATCCTGATTTTTTCGAAGCTTAAATCTAATAACTGGCCTAACAGTGAAAGAGTTGCTGAAACTATATTATAAATGGTTATTGCCAAGAAAGAAGGAAAAGATCTTCGTAACTTTGAGTATGGATACCTGAAGAATTAGGACAGAGGGATTGGCCAAAAAGGCGTTTTCAGAAAAAGAAATCTATCTCTAAAGAATTCACAGCAAGCTAAGATTTCGGATGCTATCAACTTTTTGCGTAATTATGATTAAGGAACTTATCCATTGGACAATAACTAAGTCAAAGGGACTCCTAATTAACAAATTCAGAAGCATTTTGCAGCTACAGCAGGCATTAACTACAGATATTAACCCTAGTATAAATAGCTAGTTTACAAAAATTTATCCTAAGAAAAAACCTAAAACTAAAGAATTCTATATCACCAAATCTATAGTTCAGCTATGAATTAGTTAAAGGAGGAAAATAGAAGACGAAAACTATCTAAAGAGAAGAAAACTAAAATGCCAAAAATTACAAGATACGATGATAGGGTAAATCAAACACTTTAAGTGAATAGTTTTGCGGAGTAGTATATTGAGATCCCAGAAATCAATACTTTAGAAAATAAAAAGTAAAAGAAGAATAGGTCTAAAAGTTTAAAGAAGCAGGCTAAAAGATAGTTGAAACTGGAATCTCCTGCAAAAAAAGCTCAATAAATCTAAGAATAAGAGAAGCTAATAGCTTAAGAATTGAACATTTCCGATTTTGGAAACAATATTTAGCTAAACTAAGATTAAAAGAAAAAGTTGTATAAAAAGTACAAAATTGGGGCATAATAAACTACTTTTCAAAATAATAGCTAGAAGAAAATTCAAGATGAAAAGAAAAAATATTAAATACTTTTAGACGCTTTGCAGCATTAATCATTGAATTATAAAAAGAAGCTCGATGTTTTAAATGAAAAGCTAGGTATATCCCCAAAAAAGGGTAAGGCTATTGAGAATAAAACAAGTTATAAAACAAGAAAAGAAGATTTAAATGAGGATGAAAAATAGAAAAATTCTAATGAAGTCATTTTTCCTCCAATTAAATTTTAGCAAAAAAGCACTTAGCTAAAGAATGAGAAAATTCATAAGCCTTTAGTATTAGAGAATTTAAACAAAAAAGTTTAAGAAGTTCAAAGAGATCATTAAATTGAATAAATTAAAATCTAATAGCCCACATCTCATTAAAATAAAGATCAGCGATAACAAAAATAACAGAAGCCTAAACAGGAAAATTATGTTTAAATTAAGCCTTCAAGCTCACAAAAAAGCAAACCTCGAAGAGAACTTGTAAACAATAAACCAAAAGATGGTGCAAACAAATCTAATCAAATAAGTTAAACGAATAACTAAAAAAAAAAGTTGGTCGACAGTTCGATTGATTAAATAGTTGTCAAATAACCTGAAAAACCCAAATAAGAAGCAAGCAGATATAACAATAACAAAAAAGATAACTATATGTAAATAAAAATAGAAAAGAAAGTATAAAAAAATTTACAGTTAAGCAAATAAATGGAAGTAAGAATAATAATATAAAACAAAAAAGAAGAGAAAAGGCAATAAGAAAATGCCAACAAAATCGAGAAGCAAGTCGTAGATTAGACGATAAATGAACATGAAGTAAATAAGAATAATTTGATAAAGCACAAAGAAGATGAAAAGATAAATAAATAAAAAATATCAGAGGACAAGACAACAATAGTGAATTTACAAATAAGAGAGAAAAAGAAAATCGAATAAATAATAAAAGTTTAGTAAATGAAAGTGATAAGTGCAGAAGTATAAAAAGGATAGATAGAGTAAAAATAAAAATATAAGAAGGAATAAAGGATAGAGATAAAATAAGAGAAAAGAGATAACATACAATTGAAAGGGTAGACAGAAAGTAAAAAGGAAAGATTTGAAAAAAAAAAGGATGAAAAATAAGGAGCTAAACATGATGAAAAAACAAAAGTTGAAATAAATGGAGACGGATATAAAGTTGAGAATAAAGCATAGGAGAAACCAAAGACTGAGACAAAGGTTGAAGCACCTAAAGTTGAGCACAAAGCATAGGAGAAAGCAAAGACTGAGACCAAGGATGAAGCACCTAAAGTTGAGCACAAAGCATAGGAGAAACCAAAGACTGAGACCAAGGTTGAAGCAGTCCCAACTGAGCACAAAGCATAGGAGAAACCAAA
>Ga0316217_10006964_pt1 | contig 10956 bp, 3 predicted proteins | sample 1anoAmetaG_FD_203633 | JGI IMG/M metagenome (GOLD analysis project Ga0316217, IMG submission 203633) | Freshwater microbial communities from Trout Bog Lake, Wisconsin, USA - 1anoA | ecosystem: Environmental > Aquatic > Freshwater > Lake > Hypolimnion/Profundal zone | place: USA: Wisconsin... | reverse complement strand
AGTAGCCTTATCTATTCTCATAGAAATGATAGCCAGAGTAAATGATGTTTTCAAAGGTGATTTTGCAGCTGGCTATAATCTTTAAGGTCAAATCGAAGGAAAATAACTTAAGGGATAGTTCATCGGCTACATCGTATCGGGCAAATTTTAGGAAAAGGGCTCGGAAATAGTAAGAGCTCAAAATGCTTCAAAAGTACCATATGAAGCATTCTAGACATTATTATATAGATGGACTTTTCTTTGAAAGGTCTCTTGTTTTATTTCATTTTTAAGAGATTTAATAGAGTAAAACTAAGGAAGGCAATGAGTACTCAAATTATTTGTTAACTCAAATATTCATTAAGTTTATAAGATGCTGTTTCAAGTCATCATTAATAAGTAAGTATTCAAAAATAAGATAGTATATAATCAAAAGCTTAATCAGGTTAGGATTGTGTGAGAATCACCTGAGTGCCATTTCGATTACTGAGTTAGTCTCTTTTTACCATTCAGGGCTCAGAATAGCGGCATTCATACTCTAGATAAAGCAGAAGCTACTCCTAAGTTGATATTCTTTTACATCTCTTTATGAGAAGCGAGTTACGACTAACTTTAATTCAAAGTATTACACTTCGTAAAAGTTTAGCTACGACTAGCTTTATTTGAAAGTGTTACGCTTTGTAAAAACTTAGCTACTCCTAAGCTTATTCAATGACTTTACCCTTTGTAAAAACTGGCTTACCCCTAATTTTATTTGAAAGTAGTACCCTTTGTAAAAACTAGGTTACTTCTAATTTATTTGAGTGTAATACCCTTTGTAAAAAAAGGGCTACGTCTAAATTTATTTGAAGGCACGCTTTGTGATGATTCAACTACAGCTAAGCTTATGTTTTAATTACCCTTTATAAGCTATAATTTACTTCTTATTTTGCTTTAAATTACCGGTTGTCACTTGCTTTAAACTCCAGTACGCTGCTCTTGGTAGAGAGTTACTTCTAACTATGGTTTTGTTTACTCTTTGTGAGGATACACTTACGACTATATTTTTTTATAGTTACGCTATATAATCATTTTAGCACTGCTTGGGCTCCCTGGAATGCCACTGCTGCAAAAACAAGCATTATAATGGTTTTGAGGATGTTCATGAAGAAAGATAAAAGTTTGGACTAAAAAATAGTTTAACTACTTTCGGGTCGGGCCATTTTTGTATCACCAATCCATCATAAAAGTCGATATTCCCTGCTTTTAGTGGGAGATGAGATGAAGAAAATTTAGAGTTTATCGGTATCGATTTAGCAGTGCTAATGAATTAAATAGGGTTTACTTAAGCGCTTTAAGCTTTGTCTAAGCCATTTTCAGCTAAGAGTTTGCTTCGCTGTAGTTTTAATCTTGCACAGCTTTTATTGCTCTTGCTCCAATAAAAGTAAAAAAAGCTCAGAAAATCGAAAGCTATTAAGATAGCATATGGGGGAGAAGTTTTGAAGCTTCAATTGTAAATAAAAATCAACCTCAACCTCAACCTCGGATATAAAACCTGGATCTCTCGTGTCACCTTTTGAGATGATAACAAATCCAAATTGCTCTTGGTTGATCTATCAACATTTTTATTGCTGAAGAATGAAGCAAGAGTGATACATTCATAGAATTACACTTAATGTGATTAGAGAATGAGAGCCTATAGAAGAGTTATAAAAGATAGGTTTTAAGTAAAATGCATGAGTGAGTGTTTAGGGCACTGGACAGCGATTCTTAGGGTCGGCCCACTAATAATGTTAGTTATTGTCTTGTATTTGCTGGAAATTCATTGTTTTTATTGCTAATAAAGCAGTGGTGATTTTTTTTTATTTTTATTTATATTATATTAAATTAATCAGGCAAAAGGTAAACTAACTCTTTATCGAATGTGCATACACTTTCTGTTGATATTTTTTGGCTGATTGGGCTATTTTTGATGCTTTCTAAGAATCGATTTACTTAAATGCTTTATTCTCCTTTAATTGGATGCAGCATCTTGAACAATGTCCTGGACCGCATAATTAATGGGGCAGACAGTAGAGTTGATAAGCATTTTAAGGAAGTCTCTCTCAGAAAAGACACCCTACTTTCCTCTTTAATATTTTCAGACATGCCAGATACTTGATGAGTTTAGCAGGACTAAAAAGGTAATCAGAGGATTAAAGATGAATAAAAAGAAGAGAATCTGCATAAAGTGCTCGATTCAATCTATTGGAGAAAGCTTGTTATTTGAAAAGGATGGATTACTTAACATTTGCACTTTGGATTGGAAGTGTTCTTTCTTAGAACTGAATTTTTACTTCTCTGGTATCAACTTGTATATATTTTAAGGAGTATCTATTTGTGGCTCAGCTGTGTTTTTAGCGGATCAAAAATAGCAAATCTTTTGTTAAAGTCTTCTTTTATTACTATATATTGCATCCTTTTATAAACGATTATTAAAGAAATTAATAAATTGTAATTCCTGCTCTTTTAAGAATGGTTTAATGTTTGGCATTGATCAAAAAACCTCATCTTTGCTCAAATGATCAAAATTTGAAATAAAACTAAAACTTTTTTAGTTTAACTTAAAGAGCGTATTTGTGTATAAGTAATCTCTAAAAACAAATGAAGAGCAGAGTCGGGCTTTATAGAAAACTATTAGGCACCACATTTATCAAATATTAAGCAGTCCTATAATCATTTGGCATCAGTTACGGTCAGTATTCAGTTAATATTTTCCATAGTTTTCCCTAAAGTGGTTCAATCAAAGTTTATCGGATTGCGATGGATTGCTAACAACAGTTCCTTAGTTTTCTGAGCCCTTAAATTTGAAAAATTTTGATCGGTAGACTCCATTCTGTGTACTGACATTAAGTTTACATTTTATAATGAGACCCTAAAATAAAAGTCTAGTTTATTAATGCCAAACTAACATTTGATTGGCAACTGTAACTAATAAAAATACTTTAATTAGGCAACCGCTAAGTACTTCCGTCCTTTGCCTCCAATTTCAAATTAAATTCTAAGTTATGTGTTTTAAGAATACTTTGCTCATTGTTCCCTTTGGTGTAATCTAAATGTCAATTATCTGCAAATTATTAATTTGGATTTTGCAGCTTTTTTTAAAAATAAGTTGTTCTTAAGAGCACTTGTTATCTTGATTTAGGACATAAAAATAAATCAACCTCATCATAGCCCTCTTCGAGCATGCCAATAGTTCTATGGGCTTAAGTATCCGGGACTATTTATGGCAATAAAAAACAAAATATTTTTAAGGATTCAATCTATCATGCATCGTTAATAATCTCTTTCTTTTTAACTAATATGAAATACATAGAATAACTCCCTTTTATTTAAGTGTCACAGTTTAACATATCTTTTTGAGAGCTAGGCTCACAACACAAGGCCTTTCACTCAATAGAGATAGTTTTCTGTTTTGATACTTTTTGACGCCTCATTCTTGTCCAGATATTTCTTGAAAATGAGTTTTTTGTAGATCAAGGTGCCCACAACAATAGAGCAATCTCAGCCGTCTAAATATACGCTTTTAATCTTTCTTTTTAGTGCTGCATTTGTCTGCGGGGTTTCCTTCGAGGCGCCTTTTATGTTCTTTCTTTTGCTAGAGATTTAAAGGAGTGAAAACTAAGGAGAAGGCAATTAGCACTTTAATTTGCTTAACTAGAATATTCATCAAGCTTATAAGATGCTGTTTCAAGTAAATTGTTGATGAGTAAGTATTAAAAATAAGATAGTAAACAATCAAAAAGTCAAGAGGTTAGGATTGTGTGAGAATCAACTGAGTGCCATTTCGATTACTGAGTTCTTCTGTTTTTACCTTTCAGGGCTCAGGATAGCAGCATTCATACTCTACATTAAGCATTAGTTACTCCTAAGTCGATCTTTCTTTACACTTTATGAGAAGTGAGTTACGGCTAGCTTTATTGGAAGTATTACGCTTTGTCAGAGGTTAGCTACGACTAAGTTTATTTGAAAGTATTACACTTTTTTAAAAATTGCCTACCGCTAACTTTGTCTGAAAGTAATACCCTTTGTCAAAATTTAGCTACGACTAAACTTATTTGAAAGTAGTACACTTTTTAAAAACTGAATTACAGCTAATTTATTTGAAAGCATTACACTTTGTAATAGCTACCTTACAGCTAATTTATTTGAATCATTACGCTTTGTAACAACTGAGTTACATCTAATTTCATTTGCAGGCAGTACACTATCTTAAAACTGACCTACCACTAGTTTTATTTGAAGGTATTACGCTTTGTAAAAACTAAGCTACATCTAATTTATTTGAGGGTAATACCCTTTGTAAAGAAAGAGCTACGTCTAAATTCATTTGAAGACACGCTTAGTGATGATTCAACTACAGCTAAGCTTATGTTTTAAGTACTCTTCGTAAGAAACGATTTACTTCTTATTTAGCTTTGAATTACGAGTTGCCACTAGCTTTAAGCTCCAGTACGCTGCTCTTGGTAGAGAGTTACTTCTAACTATGGTTTTGTTTACTCTTTGTGAGGATGCACTTACGACTATATTTTTTTATAGTTACGCTATATAATCATTTTAGCACTGCTTGGGCTCCCTGGAATGCCACTGCTACCAAAACAAGCATTATAATGGTTTTAAGAGTGTTCATGATGAAAGATAAAACTTTGAGCTAAAAAGTTGTTTAACTACTTTCGGGTCGCCACATTTTTGTGGGACTAGAATTTATCAATCATTGCTATAAATAAAATGATAGTTGGTGTAGAGTCCCTTTTGTCAAACCTTTTGAACGTTAAGCAATCGAACAAAAAGTGTTGTTTTTACCATAGTTGACCCTTATCTATGATCAATGCATCATAAAAAGCGATTTTCCCTGCTTTTTGTGGGAGCTGAGATGAAGAAAATTTAGAGTTTATCGGTATCGATTTAGCAGTGCTAATGAATTAAATAGTGTTTACTTCAGCGCTTGAAGCTTCGTCTAAGCCATTTTCAGCTAAGAGTTTGCTTCGTTATAGTTTTTTCTGGCATAGGTTTTATTGCTGTCGCTCCAATAAAAGTTAACAAAATCTCAAAAAATAGAAAGCTATAAGAAACAATTTCGGAAAAGTTTCCGAATTCAAAATTGCTAACAAGAACAGGCAATTTTGGATATAAAATCTGGATCTCGCGAGTTACCTTTCGGGATGATAACAAATCTAAAGTTACTTTTAGCTGATTTATCAATATATTTTATTGCTAAAGCATGGAGCAAGAGTGCGATATCCATACAATTACCCTCAAAATGGTTAGAGAATGGGAACCTACAGAAAGGTTATAAAAGATAAGTTTTAAGTAAAATGCATGAGTGAGTGTTTAGGCACTGGACAGCAATTCTTAGGGTCGGCCCACTATAATGTTAGTTATTGTCTAAAATTTGCTGGCAATTGATTGTTTTTATTGCTAATAAAGCTTTGGTGATTTTTGTTATTTTTGCTTATATTATATTAAAATTAATCAAGGCATAGACCAAATAAACTCTTTATCAATCAAATCAACAAAAAATTTTTTGATTTTGCGCTGTTTGCCTTATATTTGATTCTGCTCAGCAGAAGCTCGTTGATCGTATGTATTTTTTATTTGATGCTTGCAAACAAACGATTTACTCAACTGATATATTTTATATTTGGCCGGTGCAGCATCTCGGGCAACCTTCTTGTTTCATTATTAATAGTAAACACGGTAGATTTGTGGAGCATTTTAAAGAAGTCTGCCCCAAGAAGCACAGCCAGCTTTCCTGTCTCGTATATTCAGACTTGTGGGATACTTGATAGTTTCAGCAGAAGCAAAAAAGTAATCAGAGGACTAAAGATGAACAAAAAAGAAGAGAATCTAACTAAAGGGCTTGATTCAATCTATTGGAGAGAATTTGTCATTTAAAAAAGGGTAGACTAGTTAACATTTGGCGCTTTTGATTGGGAGTGCTCCTTCTTAAAAAACTAATTTTGTCTTTTACGGCATGAATCTGTATAAATCTTATGGAATTAAGTCATTTATTGCCCCAGTTATGTTTTAAGTAGATCAAAACAAGTAATCTTTTGTTAAAGCTTTGTTTATTTGAAATTATAAGCCTTTTTACAAATAAGCATCATAAAAAGCCGAAATTGTCACTCCTGCTCTCCAACAAACACTTTTAAGTTAGGCACTCATTAAAAAATTTTATGTTTGCTCAAATACACCAAATTGTAAATCATTTGGCATCAGTTTACGTTCATTACTCAGCTAATCTTTTCCGATAATTTCCCCTTCAGTGGTCCAACCAAGGTAAATTGGATTGCTAAGAGCAGTTCCTTAATTTTTTACTGCTAAATTTGAAACAATTTTGAGCAGTAGCTTTGTGTCTGACACCAAGATTTTGTTTTTGATTGAGAACTTTCATATTTACAAGCTGTAGCTCTAAAAATATTCTGATCGAGGGAGCTGCGAAGTCCTCTATTCTCTGACTTGAATTTGAAATCGAATTATGAGCTATCCTGTTTAAAAATGCTGATTCTTCCCCAATGTAAATCTCAATTATAGGCGAGGCATATTTTTTGCTAATATTTTAAGATGCTGTTTGAGCTGTTTTCTGAATGAATTTTAGTTTGTTTCTAAAAGATTATGCCTTCTACTGCCTAGGTTTCTGAATAAATTCTAATAGAAAAATTAAAAGGAAATGTTAAATCTTGTGTTGGGATATGATTTAAGAGTAACAGATCATTTTTGAGCGCTAAATCACAATAAAAAAGGTTTGGCTCAGTTTTTATTTCTTTCTAGTAGCTGACTACTCATTCTATTCCGGATATTATTTGAAAAGACTGCTCAGACTAAGACAAACCAAATACTATTTGGATATTTCTAAAGATACGATAAACTAAGTTTAATCATCTGTCCATAGATCTATTGGAAGGATTTGAATCCGTATTTAGAATGGCTATAAATGTTTGGTTATAATTTTATAATTTTATGGTTTGATGCCTGCGAGTCTTTTTGAGGCAATAAAGACAAAATATATAGCGAATTCAACGTATCACGCATTGGTAGTAGTCTCGTCTTTTTCACTCAATAAAGAGAGATAGTTTTCCGTTTTGCCTGTCGACTCCTCATTCTAGCCTAGACATTTCTTGAAAATGAGTTTGTTGTAGATCAAGGTGCCTAAGACAATGCAGCCAAATCCGATTCCCTTCACCACGTTCACTAACAGCTATTTGGACTCCAGTTGGTAGTCAGGGTTATCTCCCACGCTAAAAGTTATCACAATCCCGACCGCCCAAATGATGCCTGTTTTGGTGATATTCAGCAAAGAGCGGGTCAACGCATCAATAAGTTCGGTAATCCTGACTCCGTTCAAGTTATAGGCCGAAATGGTGAGAATGCCCACGATGACGAGACTAGCAAGGATGTAGTTGCTGAACACCTATCGAAAGAACTAATCTATGCGTTAGAAGTACGGATTCCCGTAGGAGTCATTGACGCAAAGTTTTTGTTGGAAGCTGCAAGGGGTGATGGAAAGCGTTAGAGCTATAAAGGCGATAATGAGGATGCCGAAGCAGCCTTCACAGCCTACCATCTGCATGGGGTTGATAGTATGTTTCCGCATCAGAAACTGCTCGTACGCGTACAGAAAGCCATTGAAAATTAGTGAGACCAACATGAGGATGTAGCCCAGTATCTCAGTGCTCTACATTAACGTTAAGCTACGAAATCGCTAGAGTCGCTGCTCTGCTGCAGGAACCCACTCCCTCCTACGATCACTAGTCCGATTATCGCAGCTCCGCATCCCAAGTAGTGCCGCTTCTAAATCACCATCCGGAAAAGGAGTTTTGAGAAGAGGGCAGTTGTTACTATGCTGGCTCCTTTGAACATGAGGTATGTCGAGCCTGATATGAAGTTGAGGCCCATGTACTGAAGCACTGAAGAGCAGGTGTCAGCAAGCGCCGGAATCAAAAAATAGTAAAATTTATGAGGTTTCTTGCCAGGTTAGAGAGGAAGCTAGTTCTTTTCTTTGTTGGAATAGTAGAGCACCAAGCAGAAACTTTAGCCAACAAACATAGTAAACGATTGCATGTAGGGATGGAAAAACTTGCGATGAACGCCTCCTTCGTCGACATACTGGCTTCCCATAAGTTTGTAGGCTGGGTTATGTCAGGTGTACCAAAGGTGGAGATGGTTCCGGCGACGAGGAAGATGGTGACAGCTGTTATCTTAGCCGTACGCTAACCGTCCATCTGCAATAAAGTAGATAAATAATAGGCAATAACATCAATTCTACATTTCTGGGGTGATAAACCTTTCTGAGCTCAGTCTTTCAACATAATTTTGAAGCCTATTTGAACTATTTATTTGGCTATCTTATTTTAGCATTTAGGATTATATTTATTAAAGTTCGGAACAAGAAGAAGCAACTTGGGCCAGCCTGGGCGAATCACAATCCTAAATGACCATTACTATCTCCTAGAACAAACATTACTATGTGTTCATCTATCTAGCGATCTGCCTATCCTTCTGTAAGATGAAGCAAAAGCTAGTAACTGGTTTGGGAAGTTTTGAAGCTGGTCAAACTATTTGATAGGAAAACACTTGAAGGTTTGTTTGTCGAGGGAAGATCTCAAGACAAATAAAATGAATTCGCATCTAATCTATGAAAATATTTAGTCAAGATGGAAAGTCCTAACGAATTTGAAAACCATAGAGTTGACCAAGAAATCAAATTCTTTGCGCTAACATTAATATATTGAAAGACTAATGTACAAACATTCAGGAGATGATGTTTAAGATATTTTTTTAGTATCCTTAATTTGAGCATCCTGAACGGAACGGAACGTATATGAGTAAATTCAAGCAATCGAGAATAGTTTTTGGCGATAGATCAACTCTACTACAGCAGATTGTGGAAATAGAGATCTCAGAAATGCTAAGCTAGAGGAAATTCAATAATTCAAAGTAAAAATTACCAAAATTTTTCTTGTTCACTGGAAGAGCATAACACGACTGAAGAAGAAATAAAAATTAAAAATCAGCTCTTTAGATGAGAAAAGGATGAAATACTTCATGTTATTCATCAAATAGATAAAGCTTACTGAGAGACAAAACTAAACAGATTATGAAACTGTTTATTTATAAAAGATCTCCAAAATATTGTACGCTAACCATTGGATTCTAGAACATTAAATCAGCAAAAGTTAGGTAAAACTGTTTATAATAGTTGCTCCATCATCTTAGGGTTCATACTTTTGACTATAATTTCGAGTAAATCTTTGAAAATTTTAAGTGAATTTGAAGTCTTTAGTAAAGTTTCTAAGAAAATTTCAAAGGATCTAAGAGTAGCATGCTACATTTTACAGAAATAATCTTGAGGAATACAATTTTTTAAGAAAACTCGAAATAGCAATCCATTTATCTAAATTGCTTTGTGCTCCTAAATTGATTCCCAAAACATTAAAATGCTTGAGATTGCTATTTTCTCAGCTAAAAACACCCTTCGGCAGAAGCTCTCAATTCTAAGATTTGAAACCCAGTCAAGGAAGACCTAGCTTAAAGGATCGGACAGACCAGTTAACTAGCCTTCACTGGAACTAAAGGGCAAGAAAATAATCTAAACTATTGAATGATGTTAGATTTTGAAGAAAAAGCTTATCTTTGCTCAAGATAACTAAGAAGATGGTTGAAAATATGAATAAATAAAATATAAAGCAATCGAAGAATTGACCTAGAACAGAAAATCAAGACTTATTCTAAAAAAAAAAGCAGCAGCTTATAAGAAAAGTTCAGAATCAACGCTAGGGATACTATAAATGTACCTAAATTCAAGAAAAAGAGTTGTAAGCTAACTGCCAAAAAATTTAATGTTTTGAAAGTCCTTCTCAACAAAATCTTAGTAAAGCTCAATATTAATGATCATCTAAATGAAGGAGTCTTTAAAAATTGATATCGTCTTTCTGACCTTACTACTTGTTGTGTTTTCGTATCTTCAGTCACTGATGATTAAAAATGAAGAAAAAACTATATAATTGCAAATTCTTTACTTAGTTTAGTAGGAGGAACTTATTTAACTTAAAATCTCAGGGGAGCATAACTAAAGAATACAAGACCTTGCTTCGATTAGTCAAAAATACCAGATAATTATTTAGAAGTAAACAATCCAATTTACTTTCTTTTCCAATTCTGTGGTTATTGGGTTACCTTTGAAAGCTCATGAATAATTTGAACATTTGCTATAAGTTTTCGTTTCTCAAAACTAATTTTGTTCTCGAGAGAGTTATAGCCTCAAAGCATGAAACTTAAAAAATAAAAAGATAAAGCAATAAAATATCACTGTTTTATGCTTGCCTCTTAGTTTTTCTGCCTTCTTTCCTTAGTCGATTTCCCCTTTTTCAAACCCTTTGATGAGGAGCCAACAGTTTTGTGGTTCTGTTTTCTCCTTTAAAAGGCTTTAGTGATCTTTTTGATAGTTTTAGTCAGATCTGCCATGGAGGCTCTTAACCTTTAATTAGTGCTTTTTATAACTTCCCTGAGGTCTTAGATTTCCTTGCCTAGATTATTCTGGGCGGCATTAAGAGAATGAACGGCTGGGGCTTAAGCAAGAATGATGTAGGGCCGCTAGTAGAAATCAAGGTCAACATTCTACCTGTCTGAATCACTGTGGTCAGATGTCCTGGAGTCCATAAAAATTAATATAAACTTGATTAATGCTCCATCGTTTTAATTTACATAGCAATTAGAATCGATTTAGAAAAAGCATTGAAAAAGGTGAGATCTTCTGAATCAGAAAAGTACATTCTTAGTAGGAAACAGAAAGCAAACTAAGTTTATCATTTGAGAAATTTCTTATTCAAATGGCAACTAGAAATCCAAAAAACGATTTAGAAAATTATCGTAAAGGGGAAGCGGATGTTTATTTCTTGCTTATTTCATGAAATCAAAGCATTTGGGGCACAAGAATACTGCTTTGCTGCAAAAAGTCAA
>Ga0316217_10006963_pt1 | contig 10956 bp, 11 predicted proteins | sample 1anoAmetaG_FD_203633 | JGI IMG/M metagenome (GOLD analysis project Ga0316217, IMG submission 203633) | Freshwater microbial communities from Trout Bog Lake, Wisconsin, USA - 1anoA | ecosystem: Environmental > Aquatic > Freshwater > Lake > Hypolimnion/Profundal zone | place: USA: Wisconsin... | reverse complement strand
CCCCTCAGTGTTCAAATTCTACATCCTCTAATACCTACTCAACGAGTTAGCCAATAAAAAGCTGAAAAGCATTATGCTACTGCTCAAAATGAAGTACTGCACTAAATTCATCTTGGAGATGGAGATTGAACCCTTCGAAGTCTCGCAAAATCTGATACTGTCCTCCAAAAACTCGAAAAAAGGCAAAGAAACCTCCTTTAAACGCAAAATGCTTAAGACCGAAACTGAGGAATTTATGGGCAACTAATACTCCCATATTCTGAGAACACAAAAAGTCAACTATTTCATCGACAGCAATTAGTATACCTTAATTGATAGCACTTTTTCGCACTAATCTTCGTCTACAAACATAAAAAACAAGAAAGGAAAGCATTTGACTGAGTATTATTAGAAGGAGCACAAAGTTCAGCTATCTCCCATCAACAAAATAGAGGACTAGAAAGACACTCTTTCCCAGCTAAAGCTCGAAGAAAAATCAGAGCTATACTATAATAAGACAAGTTCCAGGAATAAGCAAGCAAATCGAAGCAACACTAACGATTGTTGCTTCCATTAAAAGAGGACTCGAAAGATATCAATTAATCTGTTGTTCGTTGTGCTAAGTAGGTTTTTGAAAGCGGACTTGCTGTATTGTTTTAAATTGATGAAAGAAAGTGTTGTAGATTCATTTGAGGAGACAGATGTGAAACATTTAAGCTAAGAAATTCAATATAAACGGCTCTATGCAACTAACTTGGAGCTCAACTCAATTATCCAGCATTTGAAAGACGAAGTTATGATTCATAAATCAGATTTGGATATAAAAACGATTTAACTAAAGAAGACTAAGGAGTAAGTACAAAGACTTGAGATCTTTTGTAATAAAATAGGAAGAAGTAAGTAAATAAAATTTGCAGGGAAAAAAGTAGAATTTTAATAATTCATCCATTAGGACACTTCTTCCAGATCCCCCGAAAATATGTAGTTCAAACTCCTTTACAAGGAAGATTAGCAAGAATTACTCACTGAATCCAAAATCAATAAAAAAAGAAAAACAACTCTTAAAAGATCCTAGTTATATTAGCCTTAATGTCTTTCATAGCTCTATTGAAGTTATCAGTTCCTATTTAAATTTTGAGCTCATTATTATTGATTGATTTTCATTTTCCTCGCAGAGAGTTAGCTAAAGTTCTTATTTATACAAGACAAGAAAGTTAGTTATCTTTCATATTTTCTATAGCAATAATTTAATGTTATTATAAGGTAAGACAATAGATCATAAAAGTTTCTTCAATTTGCCAAACTACCAGACACCTTTTCTTTCAGTTTTGTTTGACTTAAATACACCGGTTCCGTGAACAGTGTCTTTATAAAACTATCCTTCGTAAACCTATCCATTTGTCAGATAAAGCTTACCTATGCCTTCTTTGGCATCGTGTTTAAGCTCTCCTTCGTATTTTATCCACTCCTCATCCAACTTATTAAAGTCAGTAAAGTCAAAAGTACCATGCAGTTTGACCTGTTGGTCATTGTAAACAGTCCCATTGCCATCAAACTCGTCGTCTTTCCACTCTCCTGTGTAGGCTACAGTGCCGTTAGGATAGTACAACACTCCGATCCCATGCATTTTGTTGTGTCTCCATTAACCATCGTAGTAGCTGCCCTCTTTATAGAAGAACTTTCCTTTTCCATGCCTCATGCCATTGAGTTTGCCTCCCTCATACCTTGTTCCTATGCCGTACTACTCGATCACAAACTCTATCTTATCCTCAGGGTTAGGACCTTAATTTTCCTTTTTTTAGGGTATGCTTATTAAGCTACCTTCTTGTTCTTCATTTGCTTTGGTTATTCGAGGTTTGGTTTCAGGGGAATTCGGAAGTTCGTTTTAATTTTAGTTTTTGGACTCCTCTTACTAAATTTTCTATAGTCCAAGAGAGTAGATATTCGAAACAGGTATTGTATTTAAGTCTATTTATTAATTTGCTGACTATTCAAATGCTGCAGTATTTGAAACCTATTCATTTTGAGGTTAAGGAACTTCGGAAATTGGAATAATTAAAGGACTTAACTCCTATTGGCTAATTGATTACACCTTTAAAGGTTGGCTAGTATGCTATTCTTTGTTTGGAATCTAAGTATCGCCTTACTGCTTCACTGTTAAGGCTTGTAGTTTTTAAGGCTATTTTACTAATGGTGAATTCTAGTTCTTTAAATTAGATAGATTTACCATTTAGGTGTTGGCTTTATTTGGACTGAGCTGCTGAATTTGCTCCTTTTCATGAATCTTGTATATCTTTTCTTGACCTTGCTCGAAAAAGAAAGCAAATTTGGGAGCTTGGGAGGAAATCACTGAATTTCCAAGAGATATTGAGTTTGGTATGTTTACAAACCGGGAAGTTTCGATTGAAGGAATATTGTCAAGCATAGTGAACCTAAAAGGCTTAAAGTTGGTTGAACTTTGGATCAAAGGCTTGGGCTACTGAAATAGAGGTAAATGATCGTAGTATGATTGCTGATTTGGGGTTATTCTAAAAGATATCGAATTGTTATAATGATGAGAAATAGGAGGATTGGTGTTTCTATTACTAATAAAAGAGTCTACTGTTTCTCTGGGTAGAATAGGTTTCATTGTTGGAGCATTAAAGATAAAATTGTCATTCTGGATGAGCCTTTGTTGAGATACAGGCTGTTTGACTGTGCTCTGCAAGAGCGTAGAATGATTAGAAGTGCCAATTCTGGAACTTTCTTTGAAAAGTCTCACCTGTTGATTATCAATCGCAACTCCTTTCAAAAATGCGTAAATATTTAATCTATCTTTGGAGTTAAGGCTAGTGAGAATGAACAAAGCCTACCTCAGTTGCGGCTCTCGAACTTGATTACAGAGATTTTTTAGAAGCTAAAGATCGAGCCTGTAGTTGGAGAAGCGAGGGTCTAAAATGACATACAGTGCTTTTACATCAAGCTACATGTGATAAAGCTGCAGACAGACCATTCCCAAAGAGAAGAGGTCACCTCTCAGTTCTTCAAAGTTAGTCAAGGAGTCATACAAAGTTCTGAGTTTTTCTGGGGAAGGAAAGCCCTCTATCTCTTCATTTTTGAATTGTAAGTCCACTTTCTTCTGTAAAAGCAGGCTATCTATGAGCAAAACATCATTAGAAACACAAATATTATTGAGATTTACTTTGCCATGTTATTCCTTTATTCTCTACAGGTTTTTCAGGCCAAAGGCAATGTTTTTCAAAATGTACATGATTTAGGAAGGGTTGAACTCAAGCCCTTTTTACTTGCGTCGTTTGAATACTTCCGCCAAAGTTGGAGTAGTTTCGCTGTAGATCAATTCGATTTACTCTCGATTCCCACAAATGTTCGTATCTTCTTTGCGATGCCAGCTGAGCAAAGGCGTGACGAAAAGAGGTCTTTCTGCTCCCAAACGAGCTTTGATTCTTTCCATGAGCTGATACTTTTATTGCCCATAGATGGGAATAGTCGAAAGTAAGCATAATTATGCATCAGCCTTACGTTTGATGAGTTTTTGTTTTGAAGGAAGTTCTTGAACGATTTCGTATTATTCTGATATCGGATTTTTGGTTTATGTGTTTCCCATCCGAACTTTGCTTATTTATAAATTCAAAAACAAAGCGTTTCAAATCTTCTGCTCAATAACTGCACAATTCGATTATCTTTTGAGTTTTATGGTTTGTAGATAGACAGTTGCATGTACCTAGCAAGATTGAGCCTATCATGTGAATATTTTCAGTAACTCAAATTTAGAAAAATCTAGAGATAATACAAAATAAATCCAAAATCTGAGATCATTTCAACTATCTAGATTTCTGCATCTGAATCTCTGATTTTGTATAGCTGTCTGATCCAGAAGAATCTTTGGCGTGCCTATGTCTTCGTTTTTTGAGCCTAATTCTGTCCCTACTCGACTAACTTTCCTCATCTCGATCTTGATACCTTTGTTTTTTGTGCTTCTTACTTGAAACGTACTAGTACTAACCCTCAGATCCTCCAGAATCCTCAACTACTATTTTTCTGTACCTCTTGAACTTTTCTTTCTGAGCTAATCTGCCTTTTCTCTTTCCGGGCAAAATTTCAAGTGGCTCATCTTCTGATGACTCTATGATTTAGTATTTATATTTTTTGGGTTTGCCATGTTTTCTCTACTCATCTCTTATCCTTTCAAAGTAAAATAAGGATTCAATTACCACTCGGCTTGTCAGCTTTAGGCTCTTTCTTCTTTATTCTATGAAGTCTTTTATTGCTTTTTCGGTTTGCTACTTTAGAATGTTTTCGTATTCACTTTGTTTCATTTCGACTGTGATTTTTGGGGCTTCTTTGAAGTTTGTTATCTTAGGAGCAGATTCTAACATTTTTTGTTGATTTGTTTCAATTTTTGGAGATTTTTCTTTAGTTTCTTCCGTTTTGATGGCAACCTACTTTGATTCATGATTAGCTTCAGTCAAAGTTTGGGCACTATCTGCCACTTTTTCTTTATTTTGCTCCTAAGTGTTTTTAATAGGCTTACTTTTTTTTGCTAATCTTACAATAGGCTCTGCTTTTTATACTTTTACGTTGGTAGTTTCTGGAGTCTCGGCTTTTCCTCTTGTTCTAAGGCGTTAAGTAAATACTTATTACTTTATAGCTTTAGTTGAATCTACTTTCTTCGGCTCTTTATTCTTACTTTTGCCCTGTATTTTAGTAGCCTTCCCTTTAAATTTGCTAACTCTCGCTGTAGCATTTCTAAATTTGGTTCCTTGACTCACATTTTCCTTGCTTTGTCTCTTTGTTTTTATTAGAGATTTATTAATCCTGAAAGTTTGCTTGCTAGTTGACTTTTGATTGCTTTTACCCTTTTTCTTGCTAGCTTTGCTATTGAATGTGAGCTTTATTTCTGACTACGGCTCATAATCATTACTTGAGTCATCTTTTATGCTACTTGAACTTCCTTAGTTTTACTTGGCATCTTTCTATGAAGACTAAGAGTTTTAGGAGCCTTCTTCTTCTTGAATCAAGACCTCAGCCTTCTTTTATACAATTTTGGCACTTTCTTTCAATTTTTCCTCTTCTTTCTGAGGTTATTTGTTTTTTATGAGATATTGCTAAGTTTATGCAGGTTTTTCTTTTGACTCTTTTTCTGATTCAGAGAGTTGCTATTAGTTGCTTTATTTTGGCAGTTCTTAGACCTTGCTTGATGAAATTTCTGCGTTATCCTTCTCTATTTCCTTGTCTATCTTATCAGCATCTTTATGACTGCTTTCTCCTGACTCTTATGACTATGTGCCATCTTTTTCTTCTTTTTCAGGCTTCACCACAACCTTTTACGAAGATTTATCAGGCTTTGGCTGCTGCTTTCCCTTGCGGTTTGGCATATTTCTAGTTTTTCTCTAGATTGCCCTTTTAGGCTACTTCTTTTTGTTTCCTCTGCCCGATATCTCATTCACATCAAAGTCTTCATCATCAGTATCTCCGTGCTCACTGACACTATCCTCACCCGTCTTTCTGATTTACTTCAGCTTGTGGATGTAGTTGAATTTGGGGTCATCCAAATATTTCTTGCCATAAGCGTTTTTGAGATCTTTGTTGGGATTGGATATTTTGTGGACAGGTCTCTTCAAGTAATCCTCAGCTTCTTGTTCGTTTACCTACCCTAAGTAATATGAGAGGTACTGCTTCTTTTTGAATCTTTCGATTTGGTGAGTAACACTTTTTTGGTCTTCGCTATTTCTTCATCCATGACTGATGTTTTTGCTATTGCAGGGTCTGTAGTTGTGAAGATTAATGCTGGTGATGTATGCGTATATCTATAAACCTTTTTATGTTGTTTGAATGGATTTGTTTTACATATAGGCCATCGGCTATCACATAGAAATAATTACTGCTGCTCGTTGGCACCTGCGCCCAATCCCGCAATCATTATCAATGATATCTTAGGTAAAACTGGTTCATATATGGCTCTTTACAATAATGACTCAATAATGAGACTTTTTAGAGGATGATATGGAAATGCAGGAATAATGTATTGACTATCATCTGAAAATTCAGAAGCTTTCTTTCTTCTAAGTCTTCTATTTCTACACGTTTTTTATTAAAAAAGGGTGGTTTGATAACTCCTTTATCGTCACTCTGTCATTGGGGTTCTTCTGCAGACACTTATCCAGAAAATCCCTCCCCTATTTGGAGACATAGACGTAAGAGGGAATAGAGATCTAGTCCTTGACGATTTTGATGAGTTCTTCCTCCTTGTTGATTTTGAAAGGACTTTCCCCCACCAACATCTCATACATCATGATCCCCACTGACCATATGTCTATCTTTTCATCGTATTCTTTGCCCCTCAAGATCTCAGGACAGACGTAGAGAGGAGTGCCGCAGAAGGTGGTCCTCATCTTGTTGTCCAGATGTACTGACCAGCCGAAATCGCATAACTTGATAACTCCCTAAATCAACCCAAGTTTACTTAATGCAAGACGATGTTTTAGGGCTTCAGATCTCTGTGTATGATCCGATTGCTGTGTAGCTAATCGATTGAGGTACAGATCTGCTTCATGAAGCCTGCTGCTCTGGCCTCAGGCAGCGGCTAACTACGTTTGAACTGCTGGAAAAGTTGTCCCCCCATGGCAATCTAAAGGATGATGTAGAGGTGCTACTGATCTTCGAAGAGGCTGTACATTTTGATTATGTTGGGGTGGTTCAAGAACATCTGGATCTTGACCTCCCGGATGAACTGCTCAACGATCTGCTCTTATATTAACAACGCCTTCTCGATAATTTTGAGCGCACAGATGAAGCCACTGGCCTTCTACCTACATCGAATGGGAGTTACCTCGCCAAGAAGACCTTGCCGTACTTGCCTGAGCCTAGATTCCTCACTAGTTCGAAATTGTCAAGGGAGAAGGAGTTGCTCTTGTTGGTGGGATTGGGTGGGGTTTTTTTCAGCCAGGTTTTCTTCTTTTCTTTCTCCTTGGAAGAAGACTAGCCGTTCTGTGTGTTCTTCTTGTAGAAGTGAAGGTCTTGCTCTTCCTTTGAGGATTCAACGCCTTTGCTGCTGCCGTAGGCCGTGAAGGAGGTTTTGGCGTCGTGGGTGGAGTCGAACGTAGAGGGTTCCATGTTTGCGGGTTCACTGTATCTTGGCTGCCTGCGAGTGGGAGTACTAATGGGCACTCTCTCATTGTTTTTACTGAAGGCAATCGGGTGCTAAGTCACTCGAGGTGTGTCGTGAAAGGAACTTTTGGTCATCTCGCCAGGTAACTTGGGGTAGGTGGGCGAATAGCTATTGAAGTTATTCTGCGAGGCACTGTTTTAAGCGCTGGTTTTGATGTAGGTGGAGTTGTTGCTACTGATTTTGAGGGGTTAGAAGGTGGGCTTGCCTGTGTAACTCTTGGAGGGGTGCTGAAGCTGAGGATTGACGAATTGGAGTGAGTTGGGGGATCGGGGGAGGCCGAGGTTTGAAGCATAGTGGTTGGGAGTGTCTTTGGACTGAGGGTTGTAGAAAGGAGCGTGGCCGTTGAGTTGTGAGGTGTTGAAGTTCCGAGGACTGGAATAGTTCGGATTCATAATAAAATATAATCGATAGGTAAATCTTCGATCTAGCCCGAAGCTGCAGAAGTCTACTTTATTGTAATGGTGGAATCTTTTGTTATGGAGCGATAGGGGCAAGAGCATCTTAAGAGTTATATGTTTGTTTATTACGATGAAAAAGTAAATAGTTGGCTATGCAAATGACTTCGTAAAGGTTATGAGTTAGGTTACTGAAATTATGCTATATGAAGATCTAAGAAGAACAAGCATTAAGTCGGTTAGCTTATTTAGAGAGGGAAAATAAAATCATGCATCTCACTAATATCTTGTCCTTTATAAAATTTAATTAAAAGAGAATGGGCAGAAAGAGAAGAGAGATGGCCTGCCTGCGACCATTTTGCTTTTACTGTTAGAAGTCATTCAAAAACGAAGTCATACTCCACCACCATCAGAAGGCCAAGCATTTCAGCTGCCCCAAATGCCCCAAAAAGTTCTCCAGCATCGACTCCATGCTCCAACACGCTCGCACCCAACACAACGAAAACATCGAACGCGTCCCCTCCGCCATAAACGGTCGAGACAGCGTAGCCATGAAAATCTTCGGTATGCAAGGGGTGCCGCGAATCGAGGTGTAAAGCTGGATCTCAAGAAGCGTGAACCGCTACTGGGGACGCATAATGGACAAGAAGCTGCAGGAGAGGAAGCGCAGGTAGGTCGAGCTGGGCAAGTAGAGGAGGGAGGAAGACAACAAGGAGGAGATGGCCGAGTAGCAGCCGCAGAATGAGGAGCTAGATTTTCCCCTTTAGTTTAGCTTCAAGTGATTAACAAACGGATTTGAATTATTGCACTCTGGTCATCAGTTTTGGTATGGGTTATGAAGTGTTTGCACATGTTTGGGCATAGTTGGTACATCATCATTGCTCACACCTTTACTTTCTTGGAGCCAGTCGCCTTCTCACCCTCCAGCAAATCGTCTATCTTCAAATTCATCTTCTTGAAGGTCTAAGGATCCACGTTGTCAATCAGCAGCTGGCAGCGGCCGCCCCCCAACTCCTTGAACCCTTCCGAACAGTTCTATTGCACGATGAAAATGATCTGGGCCAACTCTTGCTGGGTGAGTTGCTTGAGTCTTTGGTGAAATCGGTTTTTTTAGGATAAGGGTATCTCCTCGGGCTCACCCATATCTCCGGCCTGATCGTTTTGGGACTGAGGCTCTTCGACGTTTTCCTTGACCGACTGGAGATAGGAGTATGAGACAGGGAGTTGCACCTTCTTCTAGGGCCTGCTGCTAGTCTTAGGCTGAGGTGGGGGATGAGGCTTCTCTTTTTCGGGGAGAGGGTGATGGGTAGTGGAGCCGATGGGTTCTGCGTGAGTGTGAAGGTACTTGGCACAATGATTTGTATGTTGGGGAGATAGTTCCTGATCATCTTCTTGAACTGTCTCTCCATTTTGTCGGCCAGAACGTAGTAGTGGCCCTCAGGGTTGTAGGCCTTGCAGTTGTCCCACACAAGTTGAATGTGGTCCAGCGCCTCCTCAACAGTCCGGTACTCTCTGCCCTTGATCTTATCCTGAACTTTGAGGAGATTCATGGGGTGTTTGACGACGAGAGGGTAGTCGTTGAGTTCGAGCTCTGAGTAAGCAAGGCGTACATTCCCAGTCCACAGGGTGGATGAACTCGCTGGCCTCAGGCGCATCGATGAGGTAGGTTATGATCAGATGCAGCTTCTTCTCTTCCTCCCTGCCGATCAGCGTCACAGTGTTCAGCTTCAGAGACGACAGCATTCCCGCTCTTATTCACGATATTATAAATTATACTGCCGCTGCGGCCATACCAACCCTTGCACTGGTCATCTCTGGATATTGATCTAGATTGCCCTCAGAAGGGTTGAGAGTGGGCGATTGCCATGAAATTGCCTTGAAATCGAAATAAATGGTGATAGGTATCATTGGTCAGCCGGGCAGTAGTTTTCGTAGAGGAGGTAGGGGACTACGAGAGGTCCGCCTCGCGAAGATGGCAGCTAGAATACGATATTGGCTATTTTGTTGCCTATCGTCATTTTTTGGGAGTTATTCTCCCGGATTATATTTCCTTCAATGCTCTCATTCTCCCTCAACTCGCTCACTATGGAACTGATGGCCTAAAGCTGCTCCTTTTTGGAGGAAGCCCCTTTTTTCTTTTTGTTGGGCCTCTTCAGAATGACTGATGAAGAGTCAGTGTGCTGCTTCTTCCACTCCTCCAACTACATCTTCCCCTCCTCCATAAGTCTATCTTCCAGCGAGCACACCACCTACTTCTCAGATACCGTAGACTGAGTAACGGAGGTCTCCCTGGACTTGGTCTTCTTGGTGCTGGCTATCAGGTTTGATGGCAAGTCATCGATGTCCAGCGGCCTCAGCAGGCTATTCTGGTTTTAGGTACAATCGTAGTCATCCTTTTTCGCAGTGGTCTATATCACGCACGCCCCCATACTTAATACAAATAGTTACAAAGATATACTTACGCACCAGCCATTAGTTTATTACTACAGATAGTTTCAAAGCCATGGGCTGTTCGACAATCAATCGAAGGCCAAGACAGTCAATTCTGACTCTGCTCCAACTCAGTCAGGGTTTTCAGTAGATAGCAGCCACCTGGAATAAAGCAGAGGATGAAAATATCAAATTTATTGCTAGCTGATGATATTCGCCTAGATTTATCCTCCCTGGTTTTAGCTCAGCATGCTCTTCAGCTTTTCTTTTATGTCTTGCACTTGCTTCTTGTTCCCGGTTGCCTGGAAGATTGCCAGGGCTCTCTTTAGGTAGACCTTCGAATCTCCTATCCCCAAACTGCTGTAAACTGTGCCTAAAAGTTTCAGCGTGCGTGCCAACTGCGCAGTTTCCCCAAACAGCTTTTCTTAGAGTTTGGCAATCTAAAGCAACTCAGTGACAGCCTCCTTGTAACGCTCACTTTTGAGCAAAGCAGTAGCTATCTTCCTCCTAGCTTTGATAACCCTCTTATCTTCCGGGGAGTATATCTCTTCGTAGAGAGTCTTGACCTTCTGGATGCAAGTGAGGGCACTCTCCGAGTTGTTGATCTTCTCGTAGTAGTTGCTCAAAGTGGAGTACAACTCTGCAACCTCTTCCGGCTTATGGTAGCTTTCGTTGACCAGGATGTCTTCATAACGAATAGGGTACTTATGGCTTCTTATTGTTACTCAATCGCCTTGTGGAACTTCTAAACTGTGTCCATTTCTGCCAAAATGGTAGCCTTTTCAACCAAAGCGAAGGCGTACTCAATTTTGCCGAGTTGCTTCGTCTTTGTGTAGCTTATCACATCGTCAATCACATCCAAGGCATCATTGAAGTTCTTCTGCTTACACAAACACTGCCCTTTCAAAACTAGAATTTTGATATTATGGACAGTATTCTTATCTTCCTCACTGATTTCCCCCATGTACTAGTTGTAGCTCTGCT
>Ga0316217_10006962_pt1 | contig 10957 bp, 5 predicted proteins | sample 1anoAmetaG_FD_203633 | JGI IMG/M metagenome (GOLD analysis project Ga0316217, IMG submission 203633) | Freshwater microbial communities from Trout Bog Lake, Wisconsin, USA - 1anoA | ecosystem: Environmental > Aquatic > Freshwater > Lake > Hypolimnion/Profundal zone | place: USA: Wisconsin... | reverse complement strand
CGTCGGCAGTGACGATGAAGGGCGCTGCGGTGCCGGGGACATACTGCTGCGGCACGTAGACGGCGACGTGCCGGGTGTAAGGCGTGGGGCGGCTGTTGGTGACGATCAGTTTGGCCGGGTCGCTGGGATCAGGTGTGCCGCGGACGTCCGGGATCCGCGCGATGCCGGGATAGAGCTTGCTGTCTGCCGAATCCATGGTGAATTCGTAGACTGTTCCTTTGGGGATACCCTCGTGTTCGATGGCCTCCGGCGAAGGGTTGTGTGTCGGGCCGAGGATGAAGTTGCCGTCGGCAGAGGCCGGCGGGATCGCGCCGTCGGGCAACTCGGTGGCGGCCACGTAGCCGGGCGTGTGAGCATCCCGCGTGGGCGGTGTTGGGCGCGGCGGGGTGGTCTGGGCGACTGTGGGTAGGGTCAGGGCAGCGAGGGCAAGCAGGCAAAGGAGATGTCGAGGACGCAGCATGGCAGGGTTCTTTCTGTGATTGGGAATGGAAGTTCGATCGCTCACGGACAGCCGTGCGTCGCGATGGCGAGATTGTAGCGGATTGTTGGATGGGCCGGATACAGCAACCCAAGTCTCAATCTTGCTTTGCAGAGATCTGACCCTCCCACCGTTTCCGAGGCTGATTCGTGCGCGGAGCCTGACAATTCCCAGGGAACAATTCCCATAAACAATTCCAGGATTGCCGTGCCCCGGCAGAATCGATGCGAGGGTGCAGGGCCTTGATGGTTGCAACCCCTCCATGGATTGCCGTCCAGGTATACCAATCCTGAAACTGAACTAGCCGTCTCATGCTCCAACCGCGATCACCGCGGCGATTTGGGGCTCATCTTATAAACCTCGCCAGAGGCGAGCAGGAATGCGCCGGTGACGTACTCATGGGTGCTTTCACGGGATGCTGCATTGGGCCGGGCATCCACTTGCTGGCCCCACTGCACCTTGCCCTCAGGGCTGATGGCGGCAGCCAGCGCGGCGTAGGCCTTCTTTGTCGCAGGCAGATATGTGTTGCGGTCGAGGATATGGTGATTGATGCCCCAGGCGAGTCCGAAGGTAAAGAAGGCGGTGCCGCTGCTCTCTGGGTTGGGGACGTCTTCCGGGTCATCGAGGTTGGCCCGCCAGAAGCCGTCGGGCGATTGGCGCTGAATTAGCTCGGCGGCCATGCGGCGGTAGATGGCCAGATATTTGGGGCGGTCGGGGTCGTTTTTGGGCAGGTACTCCAGGATGCGGGCAATGCCGGCGAAAACCCATCCATTCCCACGCGACCAGAATATCTTTTTGCCGTGCGCGGTGTGCTTACCGATGTAGGTGGGGTCGCGGTAGTAGAGGCCGGAGTCCTTGTCCCATAGTTCGCCGGTAACGTCGTCAAAGAAGGCGCGCATGGTGGTCATGTACTTCTGCTTGCCGGTGGCACGGGTCAGCAGGACAAGCGCGACTGCGCCGTAGAGCGAATCGACATAGGGCTTGCCTCCGTCTAGATACCAGCGCTTGGCTCCAGCCGGAGAGTTGGGCGCGGGCGTGGAGAGGGCGAGTTCCGTAGGGGCGATCATCTCCGGTTGAGCCAGGGCCGGGCTGTGTTTGGCAAGATAGAGTTCCAGCCATGTTTCGGAGCAGAACAGGCGGTTTGCGCCCAACCGCTCCGTGCCCACCTGCCACTGGTTCAGCTTGCCCCAGTCCAGTGCCTGATTGAGGAAGGCTTCGTCGTGCGTGGCCTTCCAGGCTTCCATCACGCCGGTGTACCAGGTGCCGCGCTCCCAGTTGCGGTCGTCCGGCTTCATCACCGGATGAGCAACCTGGTATGCATCGGCGCGGTGCATGAGGGCCAGAACCTCAGCCCGCGGCGGAAAGGCGGTTGGGGCCTGGGCCGTGGCAACAAGCGAAACACAGAACAAGGCTGCGCAGGACAAACAGAAAAGCGGAAAAGTTTTCATGGCAACTCTCAGTAGGCATTTATTGCCTGGGATGCAGGCGGAATCATCTTAGCTGGTTTGGCTGTAAGCTGTAGAGGAGATGAAAGATTCTGCCGTTCTATTAATCGACTGCCCTGACCGGAAAGGTCTGGTGGCGCGGGTTTCAGGCCTCCTCTACGAGCGGGGCGCAAATATTCTGCACGCAGACCAGCACCAGGACCATGAACTCGGACTGTTTTTCATGCGCGTTGAGTGGGCGCAGGACGGCTTTGGCCTGGAGGGCTTCAGGGCGGTGTTTGCGCCGATGGCCGCGGAATTGGGAATGCGCTGGAAGCTCACCTGGGGCACCAAATTGCCGCGGGTGGCGCTGTTCTGCTCGCAGTATCTGCACTGCATGGCAGACCTGCTGCACCGTTGGCGTAGCGGGGAACTGCTATGCGAAATTCCCGTGATCATCTCCAACCACCGCGATGTGGAGAGGCTGGCGGTGTTCTACGGCATTCCGTTTGAACATGTGCCGGTCACGGCGGCGACGCGGGCACAGGCCGAGGCCCGGCAAGTTGAATTGCTTGCGCGCAACCAGATTGAACTCGTGGTGCTGGCGCGGTACATGCAGATTCTTTCATCGGAATTTGTGGAGCGGTACCCGGCTGCGATCATCAACGTGCACCACTCCTTTTTGCCTGCTTTTACAGGGGCGCGGCCTTACCATGCGGCACATGCGCGCGGCGTGAAACTGATTGGGGCCACGAGCCATTATGTGACCGAGGTGCTGGACGACGGGCCAATTATTGAGCAGGATGTGGCGCGAATCTCGCACCGCGATCAAGTAGAGGATCTGGTGGCGCGGGGCCGGGACCTGGAGCGGATGGTGCTGTCGCGGGCGGTGCGCTGGCACCTGGACCGGCGGATACTCTGCTACGGAAATAAGACAGTGGTGTTCGACTGAGGCGTACAGCGGGAGACCTCCTTCCCGCTCCAGCCTGCGGCGTTGGGCAGTGCTAGAAAAACACCGCCCAGCCGGTCACTACGCCGCCATCGCCAATGCGAATCGCGGGAGCGGTACCCGCGCTCCAGCCCGTGCCCGGATGCGGGTTCGCGAGCAGGGTGTCGCGCAACGCCTTCCACTTCGGGTCTACCAATGCGGCAATCGTATAGGTTTGAATCGATTCGGTCGCATCCCAGGGATGAGGCTGATAGGTGGCGCCGCCAGCCTCTGCACGTTGACGATCGAACGGAACAACAGAGTTTACGAACTCGATATGCGACTTCTGGCCTCTGGAAAAGGCTGCAAGCCAATCCAGCGTGTTCGGGATGCTCGATCCGCTGGGACTCTTGAAACTGTACCAATCCTGCCCGTGAACCTTCGCGGCGAGCACTGCCGTCATCAGCGGCTCAAGGCTGTAATTGACATAATGCAATGCATCACGCTGCTTGAAGTCCAAGGTCGATCCATCAGGATAGAGATTGGCCTCGATCTGCTTCTCAAAAAGAGCATGGACGCGGGCGATAAGTCCCGCATCGCCAGTTTCGAAAGCTGCCAGGGTTGTTAGTTCTATGCGATGGCTTTGCCAGTTGTTGGTCAGTGTCTGGGGAATATCCACCTTCCCGGTTTCCATCTGCTCCAAATAACCGGTTGCAAAGCGCCGCGTGAAATCATCCATCTTCGCTCTTACATCGTTCGGCAGGTCCTTCTTCGTTAAATCGTAGGCCATAAAAAAGCCACTAAAACCGTCTTCTGAAAGTGGGCTGAACACGATCTTGTAGTTCGTCGCCCAGGCGTCAAAAATCTTTCCTGCCTGGTCGAGGAAGGGGCGTTCACCAGTCAACCGCCAAGCAAGCGCGAGATTAAATACAGCCTCAACGTCGCGCGAGTCGTCGCCATGGCGCTGGGCAGGGGCCATGCCGGCAGTTGAGCTGGGGGCCTGCACCGGAGCCTGAATCGCGGCCGTAGTTGAGGCCGGAACCGCATCCGGGGAAGGCGTCGCACTCCGGTTTGTTTGCTGGGCTGAGGCTAAAGCTGCCTGCCGAGCCAGGAACTGAGCGGCGCCAATATTGGGGCGCGCCTGCGTAACGGACGGTACTCGATTGAGCGCGGTGCGCGCGCGAGCAAGAATGGGCGCAGCTGCGGAACTGCTGCTCATTCCACGTGCAAAATTCGGACCTAATAATGCGAAACCTGCCGTCAGAGGGGCCGGCTCAACCGCAGCGGCAGGCTTGGAGCCCTCAGCTTCGGCGCAGGGGTACTGCCATGCGTTGAAAAGGCTGCCTGCGGTCAGAAGCAGTGCCAATCGAAGGCACAGCCTGCCTCTCTGCAACCCTCCTCGATAACTGAGTGCAATTCGCTCGGACATAATGGCCTCTTTCACTGCTTGACACACTATCGCTTTCAAAGCTCTCTGACAAGATTCGAGATCTGGCAATCGAGGGGATCAGCACTGCGTGCCAAAATTAGTGGATCTTGCCCAGCAATGCCGCATTTTTCTCGAACCAAAAAATTACCCGGTCTCCGGAATCGCGAACTCGCTCATCGCACATTCCCAGGATTGCGCTGCACGGGAAGCTGACGAGTCCGTCTCTCATGGATGCTGTTCGATGGCAATGTTGACGGTGCCTGTGTAGCCCGAGGCGGCAATGGCCTGAAGGCTTGTGGCTATGCCGGGCAGAGTGGCGGGAGAGAAGGAGACCGCGCCCGAGATATCTGACGTGGCGGTGGCCGTCTGGGTAGAGAGCAGTTTGCCCGGTGCGCAGACGGTGTGCGGAGCGCATGGCGGTGTCCAGGCATAGAGCGCCTGGTAGAGCGCTACCGTGCCGCCGGCCATGGGGTTGCCGTCCGTGTCCAGAAGGCGGAGAGCGATGGGGGCCGGAGTTGTCGCGTTGGAGATGCCCTGCGCAGTGCCGGAGACGGCTCGAAGCAGGGCGTACTCGGGGCGGGCGCCGAAAGCTGTGAAGGCCACGCACTGGCCCGTGCCATTGAGGCAAGCGTTGATGGAGGCTGTCTGGCCCTCGGCCAGTGGGCCCACAGTCAGGGTGCGGGTGGCGATGCCGCTGGATGAGGTCAGTGCGGGGGCCGAGCCTGGGGCAGTGATACCGGCGCTGGAGGCAGTCCAGGCGACCGACTGGTTGCCGCTCGGCACGCCGTTGGAGAGGACAAGGGCCTGGACGGTCCAGGAGAAGCTGGCCCCGGCGGCGAGAGAAAGCTGAGGGGTGAGGGCGGTAAGGACGGGAGGTGTTCCGCCCATAAAGTGCGCCTGAAGGCTGGAACCGTTGGTAAGTGCGGCGGTGACGACGGACAGGTTAGCGTCGTTGGCGGTGACGTACATGGTGGCGTGTCCGTCGCCGCTTGTGGTGACGGAGCATGCGGGAAGGCCGCAGGCGAGGGTTGCCGCGCCGCTGGTGGCGGAGAAGAGAACGGTGACACCGCCAGCGGGAGTCAGGTCGGAGCCGAGCGCAGTGACCGTGAAGGCGATGGGCGTGGCGATGGGGACCGTGTTGGTGGGCGCGGTAACCAGCGTGAGCGCGTCGCCGGTACCGGAGTCGTAACTGATGCCGCCGGAGAGGATGGCGGCGGCGTAGAAGATGGGCTGGTCATCTACCTCAACATCCACCGAGCCGGAGATGCCCGAGGCGGCGGGTGGGGCGATGGCGGTAATTTCGTTGGGAGAGATGCTGGTGATGAGGGCGGGCTGGCCGGCCACCAGCACCGTATCGGCAAGGCGAAAGCCCATGCCGTGAATGACGATGGGACCGCCGGAGGCGGGAAGGCGCGTGGGCTGGACGGTGTCGGCGTAGAGAAGCCAGCCGTTGTATGCGTAGTCCGGGCGGCCGTCTCCGCGCAGGTCGGCGATGCCGATGCGTACCATGTCGTCGGCACTGGAGGAGACGCGCAGCCAGGTCTCGCCTGTGGCGATGCCGTTGAACCCCGGAGCCGCGCCAATGGCTGCCGAGCCGACACGGTCGAAGCCATCCCACACTCCAATGGAAGGCATGGCCTTCAATTCAGTGGGAGCGCCGTTCTCGTCGAGAGCCTGGGTCACCAGGGTAAAGGTGCGGTTGCCGCGAACGGGAAAACTGAACCAGTCACTCTGGCCCACCTGGCTGATGCGTCCAACCCATTCTCCACTCGCGGGCATGGGGCGCGGAGATGCCTGCGTACCAATCGCGTCCTGGTATCCGCCTGTGGCTGAATTCCCAACTGTAACCGCGACAGTCTGAGCGCTGCCTGCGGAGAGGCTGGGTACTGCGATGGACTGGAGCGTTCCAGAGGGAGCAACCTGCCCGTCAGCATAGGGACCAACCGAGTCCGTCAGGATGTAGAGCGGGTCAATGGATTCAAAAGTGAGCTGGTAGTTGGCTGTGGCCATGCCTGGAGGAAGTGGGATGCCACTCAAGTCGAAGTGGCCCTGCAGGGCGGGGTCGTTGGAGCCCCACTGGGTGAAGGGGATGCCGGCTGCATCCTTCCATCCGGTGACGGAGTTGCCGTGGTTGCCGCTGAAGCTGGCACCGGAGACGGCGGTAACAGTGTACTGGTAAAGCGGATTGCCGTTGGCGTCGAGAGGGCGGGCGACTACATTGACTCCCTGCATGCCGGCTCCGTTGCGGAAGGCTACCGTGCCCTGAATCGAAACGGTGTTGGCAGCGGTCAGCAATTTGCCCGGAAAGCTGGACTGGTTTTGCGAGGTGATTGGGTAGATGCGGCTGAGGGCGGCTATATCGTCGTAGCGCAGGACGGCAGGGTTGGGGATGCAATCGCCCCCTATCGAAGAGCAAACACCGCTGCTGGGCTGCATAACGGGCCAGCCCAGGGTGCCGCCTGCTACACCACTCTGGAGCGCCCCGGGGTTGACCTGCGAGTAGTCCAGCCCAAGTACGCGGCCAAAGGCCCGCTCGAGCTGGTAACTCATCATGGCGACAAGGGAGGAAGTAGTGGCGCAGCGGCCGTTGAGCACGATCACGGCATGGGCGATGGTGGCATCAGGGTTCAGGTTGTCCATCCAGACAAAGACGCCATTGTCCTGGCAGTTGTCAGGTTGGCTGGTGGTCGCGCCAAAAACAGCGTCGATCACGGTGCCGTCGGCGTCATAGACAACGCCGATGGGGAAACTCGTGGCGGAGGGAGTGATGTCGGCGGGCTGGGTGATTTGTCCCAGCGAGTTGACCTGAATGTTGGCTCCGCTCACATCTTCATTGAGCAGGCCCTTATTGACGAGCTTGACGCCTGCGGTAGGCACGGCGCTCCAAAGTGAAGATGCCGCGTCCACCATGGCTGTCGCCTGCTGATTCGACACCGTGGCATTCAGGGGTCCCTGATCGACGTAGTAACTAACCACGCCACCCGCCCAATGCAGCGGTTGGCCCGTTGCGGCGGGATTAAAAAAGCTTGTCCCGGCAATATATTTAGGGCCACCCGCGCGGACTGTGGTGGAGGCCAGAAGAAGCCAAAGAAGGAAGGCCAGGCGCGCACGCATCACAACGGTAGCGAGCAACTAGGGCCTCCGGGGGAAGTGTAGCAAGGGCAGAGCCAGAATCGGACGGCATGGCTTGGAAATTTCTAAGAATAGGCCGGGCATGGGAGTTGGCCGCAGTCCCTACGCAACTGCGTTACGGGAGGATACAATTCGAGCGAATCCGGACATAGATGGAAATGACGATGGAAAGGAAGACTGCGACCATGAGAGAACTGCGGAATGTAGCTTCACGGAGCGGCTTGAGATTGGGATTTGTAAAATTTGCAGCCTCCATTTGCCTTGTGGCGGGGACGCTGGCCGGCGCGCAAACAACGGTCACGATTGTGGCTCCGTCGGGGAGCAGACCGGTGGAGAAACTGGCCGCCGTGGAGCTTGCAACGGCGCTGCGGAATCTTTATCCGACGGTGAAGGTTGAGCTTGGTCCCGTGGGTGTGGGGCCAACCATCTTCTTGGGGACCGCGCAGGATTTGCCGGAGAAATATGCCAAGGCAGTGAAGGCGAAGCTCGTTTTGCCAGGCAGCTACGTCGTCACTGCGGAAGGCGGCGTGGCAGTGGTTGCCGGCGCGGATGCTCAGGCGACGGTGTTCGCCGTCGAAGCGCTGACGGAGAAGTTGGGCTTTGGCTATTACCTGTCTTACAACACCATTCCGCCGGCGATTCGGGGGCCGTTCTCATTCGCGGGTTGGGACTTGGAAGACGCTCCGATTGCGGGCGAGCGGGTGATCTTCAACTGGCACAACTTCTTGAGCGGCTGCTCGACATGGAACGAGAAGGAGTGGAAGGAGTGGGTGACGCAGGCCCAGCGGATGCGCTTTAACGCGGTGATGGTGCATGCGTACGGAAACAACCCCATGTATTCGTTCAGTATGAACGGACAAACCAAGCCGACTGGATATCTGGCGAACTCTGAAAAGGGGCGCGACTGGGGTACGCAGCACGTTGCCGATGTGCGCAGGATGGTGGCCGCGGACGGCTATTATAAGGGGCCGGTGTTTGGCGCGGATGCGAGTCTTGTCGAAGACAGCCAGACGGTGCAGGCGGCCACTGGGCTCATGCAAAAGGTATTCCAGTTTGCGGCCCAGAGGGGCATGGGCATTACGTTTGCGTTGGATGTGGATACGGAGGCGGCCAACCCCCAGAACGTGATCAAGACGCTGCCCGCCACAGCGCGGTTTGAGGCCAAAGGGTTCCAGATGGTCAATCCCGATACGGCCGAGGGGTATGCGTATTACCGGACCGAGATTGACCAGTTGATGAAGTTGTATCCGCAGATTACCCAGCTTGCGGTGTGGTTCCGGGGAGGGCTGAACAGCCCCTGGCGGGAACTGACGCCGGCGGATTTTCCAGAGGCATGGCGCGGGGAATACGCGCAGGGGATAGCGGCGAATCCGCAGTTGAAGAGCGACGCGGAAGCGCCCAGCATGTTTGCTATCGGCAAGATTGCGCGGGCGTTTCGCAAGGCGCTGGACGAGACCGGCCACGCCAGCGTGACCATGACGGCGGGCAGCTGGCGGTTTACTTATCTGCCCTCGGCGGATGCGTTCATGCCTGCGGGCGTAGGGTTGATGCCGCTGGACTATAGCTATGAATTTCCCAGCGATCCTGTGCAGGAGAGTCTGCGTGCGATTGGACGGCACCGGCCAATGATCCCCATTGTCTGGGCGCAGCATGACGACCGCGAGTATGCCGGTCGCTCGTATACGCCCTTTGCCGGATTTGGATCGATGCTGCGCTGGAGCAATTCGGCAGGATACGGCGTGATTCACTGGACCACGCGGCCTCTGGATCTGTTCTTCAAAAATGTGGCGGACCAGGTGTGGACTGCCAGCGAGAACGAAACTCTGGACGCAACCACGGCGGCGATGGCCAGGCGCACGTTTGGCGCGAACAACCAGGAACTGGGCAAGCGGTACCTGCTGAACTGGATTCATAACGCGCCAGCGTTCGGCGAGGAGACCACTGACAAGTTTGTGAACCGGGGCCATTTTTTGGATGCGGCCAATGAGGCGGTGGGCGCCAAGGCGCGGCTGGCGCTGCTGAAGCAGATGCGGCCGCTGGCGGCCGATGCGAAGGCGCAGGACTGGATTGGCTACTACGAGGATTGGGAACTCTACGCGCAGGGAGTGTATGAGGCCCAGTCGGCGTTGCAAAAATCAGAGGCAGCTCTGGCATCCGGCGATACAGCGTTGGCGCGGACCGCGATTGCTGAGGCCAGGCCAGAGAGAGCGATTGAAGCTTATGCGCGCGCCATCAAACATGGGCAGACAAGCATGGGAGAGAAGGGAATTCTGTTGACGCTGAATCTGCGCTGGCTGCCGTTCTTTGAGGCGCAGCGGCAGGCGGCGGGCCTGGAGCCGCTGCAAGTGGAGTTTGCGCCAACCGTACATGAGCCGCTGGCGCAGGGCGTTGGGCACTACAGTTACGACTTCGACGCATCCCATCACGTGATTGAAGTGCTCGGAACTGCGGAGCTTGGTGTGCCTGTCACAGCGTTCGCCGCAGATTCAAAATGCCCCAGCGGCGTTGAAGTTGGTTCTCCCGTTAATTTGGCAGTGGGCGGGCTGGGCGGAACGCAGCTGATGGGAGCCTACCGGATGAAGATCCGCATGCCCGAAGGCACGCAGTTGAAGGTGGAAGCATCAGGCAAGAGTGTCACGGCGACTGCGGATACAGATGTCGAGGTGCAGGCCAGGGACGGCAAGGTGCGGTTTACGCTTTCTCCGGTTGCGGCCACTGCGCGTGCGTGTGGTGTGACTCTGAGCGCAGAATAGAAATGCGGATTGAATCCCAGGTTGCCGATGCGGAACCTGGGATTCGATCCGGCAGGATTACAAGCTAATCCTTACAAGGGATACAGTCGTCATGCTGTTCCGTCATCAACTCCATTCGCTGCGAGTCCCTGCGGGGCTCGAACCATTTGAGGAGTGCGATTTTATGCGCCGTTCTACGTCTTGCTTATTTGCTGCCTTGTTTGTCGTTGCCACTATTTTTCCTTTGTTGATGGCCGCGCAAAATGCCGTTCCGTCAAATGCGCCCTACAAGAATGCGAAGCTGCCTGCCGATAAACGGGTCGCAGACCTGCTGAGCCGGATGACGCTGGAAGAGAAGGCCACAATGGTGGGCGGGGCGGGCTGGATGGAGTCCGCGGCGATTGAGCGTCTGGGAATTCCCCAGATCAAAATGGCGGATGGGCCGCTCGGTGTACGTTCCTGGGCGGGCAGTTCGGCCATTACCAACTTGCCGGGTACGCCGCTGAAAATTGAGACAACATCGTTTCCGGCGGGCGTGGCCATGGCGGCAACGTGGGATGCGGAACTGGTGCGGCGAGAGGGCCAGGCGATTGCGCAAGAGGTCAAGGCGCTGGGGCGGGACATGATCCTGGGGCCGACCGTGAACATCAATCGCCAGCCGCTCTGGGGCAGAAACTTTGAGGGCTACGGCGAAGACCCTTTCCTCGCCGCGCGCTTGGGCGTGGCCTATATCAACGGCGTGCAGGGCGAGGGCGTGATTCCCTCCGTGAAGCACTTTGCCGCCAATAACGAGGAGTTCGAACGGCGGCGCATCGACGAGCAGATTGACCAGCG
>Ga0316217_10006961_pt1 | contig 10957 bp, 10 predicted proteins | sample 1anoAmetaG_FD_203633 | JGI IMG/M metagenome (GOLD analysis project Ga0316217, IMG submission 203633) | Freshwater microbial communities from Trout Bog Lake, Wisconsin, USA - 1anoA | ecosystem: Environmental > Aquatic > Freshwater > Lake > Hypolimnion/Profundal zone | place: USA: Wisconsin... | reverse complement strand
TGGGCAGCGAAGGGACCGGCACGAACGATGTGGCGGTGGGTTATCAGGCTGGCTATAACCTCACCAGCGGGAATAACAACATTGACATTGGGAATGCGGGGACCAACGGCGACAGCGGTATCATTCGGATTGGCACAACTGGGATGCAAACGGCCACCTACCTGGCGGGTACGGTCTATGCCAACGGAGTGGCTCTGACGAGTGACCGGAACGCAAAAGAGAATTTTGCCGCCCTGGATAGCGTGACGATTCTATCCAAGGTGGTGTCGCTGCCGGTCTCGGAATGGAATTACAAGGACAGCGCGCCTGAGACCCGGCACATTGGCCCGATGGCCCAGGATTTTCACGCGGCATTTGGCTTGGATGGAGCGGATGACAAGCATATTTCCGTGGTGGACGAGGGGGGCGTCGCCTTGGCGGCGATTCAGGGCTTGAATCAGAAGCTCGAAACAGAATTGAAAGAAAAGGACCAAAAACTTGATGAGTTGGAGAAGCGTTTGAACGAACTCAATCAAATAGTGCAGTCCTTGGCTTCTAAAAAGTGAGGTGATGATAAAGTACCCAGACCACGGCTTAGAGCAACTCTAAGGCCGCTTCAAGGCGTCCACCCACAGAAAAAAGTCCGTCATAATCGGGCCGCGTGAGTCGGTGCCTCCCATCCCCCATTTGTCCCTGTCTGACCGCAAGGTCGGGCAGGGACTTATTGTTTACATTGCTTATTCTATTTGACCATGGGCCAGCCGGCGGCGACCATCCCCTTGTAGCCGCCGATGAGCGAATGCACGTGGCGATAGCCCATCTTTTGCGCGGCTTCACAGGTCAGCGCCGACCGAAATCCACCCCCGCAGTACATGATGATTTCAGTGTTGGCGTCGGGATAAAGCTTCTCCAAATCCCGTTCCAAAACGCCCTTGCCCAAATGCACGGCTTCGGCGGCATGGCCGGCCTGCCATTCGTGGTCCTCGCGCACGTCCAGCAGCACGGTTTGGGCCTTGGCGGCCAGTCGGGCGCGCGCCTCGGCCACGCTGATTTCATTGACATGCTTTTTCGCTTCGGCGACCAGCTTAAGAAAACCGGGTGAATGATCCATGCCGGCAAAGTAGTGGGTTCCGAGAGGGGGTCAATTGTTTTTTGTGCGGTCGCCCGACCAGGCGTCAGGAAAGGATTGAATTATGAGGCGGGAAAAACTAATGTCGGACATGCGCGGACTTCTGCCTGCCCCGCTCCGGTGGTGCTTGCTGGCCGCCTTCCTGGTCTTGCCCGGGGTGGCGCTCCAAGCGCGTGACTTGGCGGCCTATCGTGTTGGCGACGTTGCGGATGCGGACATCACCACGCCCGTGCCGCTGGCGGTGACCGATGCCGCCGCGACGGCCGCGTTGCGGGCGGCCAGGTCGCTGCAGTATCCAGCCATTTTCCGCAGCGTCCCGGGGGCCACCAATGAAATGGCGCGTGATTTCCTGGCGGCCTTCGCCCAAGCCCGCACCAATTTCATGGCCGACTTGGTGATTGAATTTCATTCGGTTCCGTTGACTGAAGCCATCATTGCCTCGCCCGAGTTTAGCCGGATCGTGACGGTGTACGACGTGGAAAACAAAAACTTCCCCATTCCGGATGAGCTGGCGGCGGAATGGGCTCGCGGCGGCGATGGCCAGGCCCTGCGGGAAAATCTGCTGGCCACGCTCCTGTGGGCGGGGAGCCGGCCGGTGCGTCCGGACGCCATGCCCGCAGGCATGATCCTCGGCGATACTGTCCGCCTGGTTCCGGTCGCGGAGCTGGACGAAAAACTGGCGCTGGATACCGTGCAACAAGGCGCGCTGCTGCCGGTGGCCAGCCTGATGACGGTGTCCAACGCCCAAGCGATGTTTCGCCGCGAGTTTCCCGCCCAACAACAGATGTTCGCCCGGGCGCTGGCGCCGTTTCTCCGGCCCAATTGTTTTCCCGACGCGCTGTTCACCCAGTTGACCCGCGGCACGGCCGTTTACAAGCTGACGGTGTCGGATCAATTTGACGCGGGCGATGTCCTGGTGCGACGGGGCGAAACCATTGATGCCAAGACGCTCGCGGCGTTGCAGGCCTTGAAGGAGAAGCTGGCGGAGGACAAGCCGCGTGAGGGAACCACGGCTGCCCCTGCGCGGGCACCACTGGCGGCCACGGCCACCGTTGCGGTCGCATCCAACATCACGGTCACGCCCAAGCCGTTGGCCGCACCGGCGACGCCCAAGCCCGCGCCGGTCGGGGCGGTGGCGGTCCAAAGTGCGGTGGTCAAGCCGGCGTCGGCGTCAACGGGCCTGCCGCATGCGGGTTTGATTCTGACGCTGATCGGCATCTCCAGCCTCTCGCTGTTGGTGGGGGGGTGGCAGATTTTGCGGGAGTACCGGCGGGCGTCTGCCACCAAGCCCGCTGCGGAGGGGGCGCTGCCGTTGCCGGGCGTGGTTAAAGAAGACCTGACGCCGCAGGACAACCTCACCCCGCAAGTGGCGCAGGCCGTACGGGAGGCGGTGCAGCAGGAATTGGCAATGCAGCGGCGTGAATTGCTGATCGCCCAGCAGTCGGCCGCCAATGAGATCGCCGCGCTGGTTCGGCGACTGGACGAGGTGCAGATGCCCATGCAGGAGCGCCTGCAAACTTATGAAACCCGCATCCAGTCGCTCGAAAAGGAACTGACCCTGCGCAATGAGGAAAATCGCGAACTGCTCCGGCTCAAGATTGACATGATCAGCCGCCAAATGGAAACCGAGCGCACCGCGGCTTTGATTCCGCCGATTTCGGCTTAACCCAACTTGAATCCGAAGCCCGAAGGCGCGGCATCCGAAGGCCTTCGAGTGGCGGCTTTTGGCCAGTGGATGGGCGGCTCACCAATCCGTCTCCCGGTAATCCTTGAGGAATTTGCCCCATACGTGCTGGCCGGTATTGAAGCCGGCAATGATCGGGTCCACGATGCGCGCGGCACCGTCCACGATGTCCAACGGCGGATGAAACCGGTGCTGGGCCTGCTTGCGCGCGGCGATCTGCACCGGATCTTCATCCGTCACCCAGCCGGTGTCCACCGCGTTCATGTGGATGCCGCCAGCGTGATAATCCGCCGCGGCCGTGCGGGTCATCATATTCAGCGCGGCTTTGGCCATGTTGGTATGCGGATGCCGCGTGGTCTTGAACTTGCGGTAAAACTGGCCTTCCACCGCCGAGACGTTGACGATGTGCTTGTCGCGCTCGGGAGTGCGCAGCAAGAGCGGCTTGAGTCGGGCGTTGAGGATAAAGGGGGCAATGGCGTTGACGAGCTGCACCTCGAGCAGTTCCACTGCTGGCACTTCGTCCATGAGCAGCCGCCAGGAATTGCGCTCGCGCAAATCCACCTGTTGCAAGTCCTGGTCCAGCCGGCCCTCCGGGAACAAAGCCTGCTGGGCCGCCAGTTCCTCTGGCAGCAGGGGCACTTGGGACAGCGCCGCCGGATGGGTCAGGCCGGCCACCGGCGAAAATGCGGGCACCCCGCGCGCGGGTTCGGCCCCGGCCAGGTGGGGGGGCGGCGTTGCGCCTTCCGGCAGCAGATGATATCCGCGCAATCCTTCGTATGCGCCCACCAGCGGTTTGACCTCCGGCGGCAGCTCGTGCAAGGGCCCCTGTTCGCGTGCCAGCATGTGCGCATAGAAATCCGGCGGCCGGCGCACGGTCTGGCAGGCGTTGTTGATGATGAAATCCAGCCGGGAATATTTCGCCATGACATGACGGCAAAAGGCTTCCACGCTGGGGGTGTGGCGCAGGTCCAGCCCGAAAATTTCCAGGCGATGACCCCAGTCCTTGAAATCCGGTTCGGCCGCGTAGCGCATGGCCGAATCGCGCGGGAAACGTGTGGTGACGATCAGTTGCGCGCCGCTGCGGAGGAGCTTGATGCCGGCCTGATAGCCGATTTTTACGCGTCCGCCGGTGAGCAAGGCCACGCGTCCGCGCAGGTCGGCGAGTTCGCCGCGCTTGCGCCAGTTTAAATCCGCGCAAGCTGGGCACAGCTGGTCGTAGAAATGATGGATTTGCGAGTAATCTTGTTTGCAGACATAACAATTTTGCGGCTCGACCGCCTCGTGAAAATCGGGTTTGTCCGCGACTTCCACCTGTTGGAAGTGGAGCGGGGGGAAAACATTGGGGGTGGTGAAGACCTTTTCGCGGCGCAAGGTGCGGATGCCGGTGGCGTTGAGCTTGGAATCATCAAGGCTTTGCCGGGCGGCTTTGCGTTGTTTGACTTTGGCTTTCACCAGACGCCGGCGCTGGTCCACGTCCGGGCAATACAGATCGCCGGCCACCTTCATCAGCCGCGTGTGGTCGGCCTCGGACAGGCTGGCGAGCAGGGCGCGGTCGGACGCGGCTTTTTCCAGCAGGTCAATCGCGGCCCTGAGGGGCTCGGGCGTGGCCGGGTGAGGGTCGTGATGGGACGGCGCGGACATGATTCAGCCGCGCAGAATAGCAAGGAAACATCCGGCGGGCGAATGTTTTTGTCACCCGCCGAGCGCTTTGCGGACAATCCGCACCAGCGCCGAGGCGTCGAAGGGCTTCATCAGGAGGTTCACCCCTTCCTGCAGCTTCATTTCCGGATTGGCAAAGTCCACCGTATAGCCGGTGGAGTAAACGACGTGGAGCGCCGGTTTATCCTGCACCAAGCGCTCAGCCAACTCGCGTCCCGACAGGCCGCCGGGCATGGTCATGTCGGAAAACAGCAGGTCAATTTTATCCCGGTGCTGCGCCCACAATTGCAGGGCTTCCGGACCGTCGCGGGCGGTAAAGACCTCGTATCCCAGCCGGCGCAAAATTTTGGCGGCCATTTCGCGGAGCGAGGGTTCGTCTTCCACCACGAGCAGAGATCGCTGTTGCGGGGCGGGGGCACGCAACAAGTCGGTGCCCGTTTTGACGGCCGGCTTGGGCTCGCCGTTGGCCACCGGCAGAAAGACCATGAAAGTGGAGCCGGCGCCGGGTTCCGATTCCACTTCAATCCAGCCGCCGTGTTGTTTGACGATGCCATAGACCGTGGCGAGGCCCATGCCGGTGCCCTTGCCGACGGCTTTGGTGGTGAAGAAGGGTTCAAACAGCTTGCGGCGCACCGCCAGGTCCATGCCCACCCCCTTGTCGGCCACGGTTAATTTGATGAAGGTACCGGTCAGCGCCTCGGGCTGTTGCTCTTTGTGCCGGGCCTCCACTTGGGCCAATTCGGCGGTAATGGTCAGCGGGCCGCCTTTGGGCATGGCGTCGCGCGCGTTGACGGAGAGATTGATGATAATCTGTTCCAAGTTGACCTGATCGGCCAAGATGGGGGGCAGGTTGACGGCGCAGCGAATGTGCAGTTGAATCTGTTCGCCGAGGGTGCGCTGGAGCATTTTGCCCACGTGGGTCAGTACTTCCTCGACGTCCAGCGAACGTGGCCGCAACATCTGTTTGCGGCTGAAGGCCAGCAACTGCCGGGTGAGCGACGCCGCGCGGTCGGCGGCGGTTGAAATCTCCCGCAAGGAATCCGCCAGGGATTCATCCGGATGGCCGATGTTCAATTGCAATTCGGTGTGGCCTTGGATCACGGCCAGAATATTGTTAAAATCGTGGGCCACTCCGGCGGCGATCTGGCCGACCGCCTCCATTTTTTGGGCCTGACGCAACTGGCTTTCAATGTTGAGCCGTTCGGTGATGTCCTGCAGGGAAAGCAGCAAGTGCGGCCGGTTTTGCAGTTGCAGCGGTTCCGCGGAAATCAGCACCGTTAACGTGCCGCCGCCAGTCGTGTGGATTTCCGTCTGGCGATTGCGCACTGCCAGTCCGGCTTGCAGTCGCTGGAGTAACTCGCGCCACACCTCGGGTTTGACCATCGGGTTCAATCCGTCCGGCGCCTGACGCCGCATTGCTTCCCGATCGAAACCCGTCATGCCAACCCAACTGTCGTTGACATCCATGGCCAGTCCATCCACGACGTCGGCCAGCAACAAGGGGACCGGATTATGGCGAAACGCCTTGGCAAATCTCTCCTCGGAACTACGCAGCGCGTCATTGGTCTCCTGCAAATCGCGAGTTCGCAGCCGGATTAATCCCTCCAATTCCACGATCTGGGCCTGGACTTTTCGGGCCAGCCGCCATTTATGCGTCAGAGAATGCGCCAGTTGCAAGACCTCGACCGGCTCGAAGGGCTTGCGCAACACGACTAAATTGTCGGGATGTCCCAGTCGTGACATCATTTCCGACCAGGAGTAGTCGGAGTAAGCCGTGCAGATGACCACTGGGAGTTCGGGGGATTTCTGCCAAATGCGGCCGGCGGTCTCGATGCCGTCCCAGCCCGGAGGCATGCGCACGTCAATGAAAGCCAGGGCATAGGGCCGGCCCTCACTCAAGGCCGTTTCCACCAAACGCAGTCCGGTTTCGCCTTGGGTGGCCGAATCAATGTGATACACCGGGGGAGCCACGGGAGCGGCGTCCGCCGGCGCGCCGAACAACAGCGATTCCGACTGGCGCAAGCGCTCGTCGGAGGTGGCGGCTGGCCCGAGAATTTTCCGGAAATCCGCGTGAATCGTCTCATTGTCGTCAATGATCAGAATGCGGTTGGCCGCCGGCAGGTCTGGCGCACTGAGGTGCGGGTTGGCGGCAGTAGGATTCATGCCATTAATTTTCGGGCCACGTGGATAGTGGCCAACCGGCCGGAGAGAGCACACTTTTCTCCCAGCGCACGCGTCCCGGCCTTTCCATGTGAAGTGGCATTTTAAAATATCCGATCGCCTGGAGGTCAGGTAAACCGGAAGTGGCTTAATATCGCCTGTTTTGGTGCCGTACGAAAGTCATTTTTAGGTGACTTCAGTCAACTAGCGGTCTCCCAAAAGGCCAATTCGTGCGCTTTTGACTCAAAAGTCCTGGTTTGAGTCCGCAGCGTCTGGACGGGAAAGGCGTTTGCCTCCAGACAAACGCCTTGGCCCCCGTTCAATGCTGTCGGCCGCTTACTTGGCACCTTGGTCAATCCAAGCGCGAATCAGGGCGATCTGGTCGGTGGTTAGGGGTTTGATGCCGGCTTTGTTGTTCAACGGCGGCATCCACGAATCATGGTCGGACGTAGTATGCGTGATGGCTTTGACGATGAAGCTGCCGGCACTGTCACCGGATTTGATGATGGGGCCTTCCTTGGTGCCCTTCAAGACGCCGGCGAGAGTATCCATGTGCAGGTGCGCCTTGGGTTTGTCGCCGCTGTGGCATTTAACACAGGACGCGTCGAAAATGGATTTGATATCCGAGGCGTAGGTGACGCCCGTCTTGGTTGAAGGGGCGGGCAATTGGGTGTCTTGCGCCGTGGCGGTCAAGGTCAAGTTGGCGGCCGCCATCAGCGTGGGCAGCGACCATGATTTCATTGTTTTGGTCATTTTTTGATTTGTTGGATGGATCAATCAGTTGGTTAAGGAACCGCTGCTATGACACTGGAAAGCCAAAAATGATTCAAAAATAAATTCGCTCATGAGGTTTTGGCAATGACGCGGGCTTGCGATTGGCGAATGGCTCAGCCAATTTGGGCGCGTGAACGAGACTGGTTTTGCCGATGCCGTGCTGGTGGTGCTGGGCCACGGAACGGATTTGAACGCCCAATCCGCCGCGCCGGTGTGGCAACATGCGGCGGAATTGCGCCGCCGCCGTCTCTTCGCGGCGGTGCGGGAGGCGTTTTGGAAACAGGACCCGCAGATTCAAGATGTGCTGGCCGGACTCCTGGCGCCTCGTATTTTCATCGCCCCCTTGTTCATCAGCGACGGCTATTTTTGCGGACAGGTCATTCCCGAAGCGCTGGGTTTTGGGGCGTCCCGCGTGCTGCGTGAGGCCGTCGGGGAACGGTATTATTGCCGTCCCATCGGCACGCACGAGAGCATGACCAAAGTCATCCTGGCGCGGGCGGCCGCCGTGGTGCGGCAGTTTCCGTTTCCACGCGCCCCCAAGCCGGCGGACACCACTTTGTTTGTGGCCGGGCACGGTACCGGCAAAAGTGCCGAGTCTCGGAAAGCCATTGAACACCAGGTGGAGGTGATTCGCGCGCAACAGCTTTACGCGGAGGTTCGGGCCGTGTTCATGGAGGAGGAGCCGCGGATTGCCGGCTGCCATGCCCTGGCCCCAACCAAGTATTGCGTCGTGGTGCCGTTCTTTATCAGCGATGGCTTGCATGTGGTGGAAGACATTCCGGTGCTGCTGGGCGAACCGGAAAACATTGTCAAGGCGCGGCATGCCGCAGGCCAGCCAACATGGCGCAACCCGACCGAGAAGCATGGAAAACTTTTCTGGTATGCCGCCGCGGTGGGGACGGAGCCGGGCGTGGCGGAGGTCATCATGGAGCGAGTGCGGGAGGCGGCGCGCGGGTAAGGGGGTGAAATCCGGCGTGCCGCCGGATTTCCTCGCGGTCCCAAAGCGTGCGAAGAGGTGAAAACAGCGGATGCACCGGGTCCCCGGCGTTTCGGGCGGTTCGCCCGAAACCACGGGAGGGAAGCTGGTTTAACCCGATAGATCGCCGATTTCGCATTTTTCAAAATTCAACGCTTGCAAAGGAGCGCGCGGGTGGTAAAATCCACGCTCTTTTGAAACAACTATGTCAGTAAAAATTCGCATGAAACGGGTCGGCGCCAAAAACACCCCGGTGTACCGCATTGTGGTGGCCGACAGCCGGAGTCCGCGCGACGGCAAGTGCATTGAGGAAATCGGCACTTACCAGCCCCTCAAGCAGGGTGATAATTTCACGCTCAAGCTCGATCGCGCTCAATATTGGGTGAGCAAGGGCGCCCAGCCGAGCGATACGGTGGCCAGCTTCATCAAGAAGGCGGCCAAAGCGGCCCCGGCGGCCTGATTGCAGCCATGCGGGAGTTCCTCGAATACGTCGTCAAAGGCCTCGTGCAAAACCCCGGCGCGGTGACGGTGACGCCGGTGGAACGCGCGGGCGCGACCGTGTATGAATTGCGCTTGGACCCGGTGGACGTTGGCAAGATTATTGGCCGCCAGGGCGCAACGATCAATGCGATCCGTTCGCTGTTGCTGGCCGGCAGCGCCAAGCAGGGCGTGCGCTGTTCGGTGGAGATCGTCGAGGATAAACCGTAGTCGTTCGTCGCCGGGGTGGTCTGGGTGTGCGTCCGCGAGGACAAGGCCGAACGAAAATGAAGGCGAACGGTGAAAATTGATGTGCTCACGCTGTTTCCGGCGATGTTCGCCGGGCCGCTGGATGAGAGCATCATCATGCGGGCGCGCAAAGCCGGCCGGCTGGATCTGAAGATCCATCAATTGCGCGACTGGACCCATGACCGGCACAAGACGGTGGATGACCGGCCGTTTGGCGGCGGGCCGGGCATGCTGATGAAGCCCGAGCCGCTGTTTGAAGCGGTGGAAAGTCTGCGGCGCGAAGCGACCAAAGTGATTTTGCTTTCGCCCGCGGGACGCCAGTTCAACCAGGCCATCGCCCGGGAGCTGGCGGCAGAAACGGATTTGCTGCTTGTCACGGGCCATTACGAGGGCTTTGATGAGCGAGTGCGGGCAGCGCTGGCGGACGATGAATTGTCCATCGGCGATTACGTGCTGACCAACGGCGCACTGCCGGCGATGGTGGTCATTGACGCCGTGACCCGGCTGTTGCCCGGGGTGCTGGGCGACGACGAGAGTTCGCGGGATGAGTCGTTCAGCCACGGGCTGCTGGAATATCCGCAATACACGCGGCCGGCGGAGTTTCGCGGCCTGAAAGTGCCGGATGTGTTGGTGTCCGGGCATCACGCGGAGATTGAGAAATGGCGGCGCGAACAGGCCAAGACGCGGACCCAGGAGCAGCGACCGGATTTGTTGAGATGACCATTTGGACGGTTGATGGGTGAGGCGAGACACGGTTCTCCCGCCGCGCTTCGTCTTCCGCATGAAAAATTTATGAACCAGGCATTGTTGAAAAAAATTGAGTCGGAGCAGTTTCGCAAAGACGATCCGAAGTTTAACGTGGGCGACACCGTGCGCGTGCATACCAAAGTCGTGGAAGGCGACAAAGAGCGCATCCAGATTTTCTCGGGCGTTGTCATTGGCAAGCGCGGCACGGGCATGAACGAGACGTTCAGCGTGCGCCGCATCAGCTATGGCGAGGGCGTGGAACGCGTTTTTCCGCTGCACTCGCCCCGCGTGGACAAGATCGAAGTGGAGCGGGAGGGCGATGTGCGCCGCGCCAAGCTGACCTTCCTGCGCAAGCGCGTGGGCAAGGGCGCCACCTTGGTGAAGGAGAAGGAAGAAAAGGTGACCGCCGCCCCGGCGGCGAAGTAACCCCGTTTCACCACTTCAATGCCTGCAACCGGCGGGCGACTTCCCCGGCATTGGCGCGGCTGTTGAACGCGCTAATGCGGAAGTACCCTTCGCCCTTGGCGCCGAAACCGCTGCCGGGCGTGATGACCACGTTGGCCTCGTGGAGGATCTTGTCAAACGCCTGCCAACTGGTGAGGCCCTTGGGCGTGCCCACCCAGATATACGGCGCGTTGACGCCGCCAAAAACCTTCAGGCCCGCCTGGCGGGCGCCTTGGCGCAGGACTTCGGCGTTGCCCAGATAATGCCGGATCAGCGCCGCCACCTGCGTCTTGCCTTCCGGCGAGTACAGCGCCTCCGCCCCCCGCTGCACCGGGTAGCTCACCCCGTTGAATTTGGTGGTCATGCGCCGCAGCCACAGGGGATGCAACGGATGCAGTTCGCCCGATCGGGTGGCCAGGCGCAGGGATTTGGGCACCACGGTGAAGGCGCAGCGCACGCCGGTGAACCCGCCGTTCTTGGAGCAACTCCGGAATTCGATGGCGCACTCCCGTGCGCCGGGAACCTCATAGATGGAATGCGGGATGCCCGGCTCCGTGATGTAAGCTTCGTACGCCGCGTCAAACAGGATCACCGCCTTGTGTTCGAGGGCGTATTTCACCCAGGCCTCGAGCTGTTCGCGCGTGGCCGCCGCGCCCGTCGGATTATTGGGGGAACAAAG
>Ga0316217_10006960_pt1 | contig 10958 bp, 10 predicted proteins | sample 1anoAmetaG_FD_203633 | JGI IMG/M metagenome (GOLD analysis project Ga0316217, IMG submission 203633) | Freshwater microbial communities from Trout Bog Lake, Wisconsin, USA - 1anoA | ecosystem: Environmental > Aquatic > Freshwater > Lake > Hypolimnion/Profundal zone | place: USA: Wisconsin... | reverse complement strand
TCTGCTCGGTTGTGGAGTTTTGGGCCTCGTCCAGAATGATGAACGCGCCGTTCAGCGTGCGTCCCCGCATATACGCAAGCGGGGCAATCTCAATCGTGGCGCGTTCCATGTGCTTGGCGATCTCCTCGGCCGGCAGCATGTCGTGCAAGGCGTCGTGCAGGGGCCGGAGATAGGGCGTGATTTTTTCCAGCAAATCGCCCGGCAAAAACCCGAGCGCCTCGCCGGCTTCGACCGCCGGGCGCGTCAAGATGATCCGGGACACGGCGCCTTCGCGCAGCGCCGACAGCGCCATGGCCACCGCCAGATACGTCTTGCCCGTGCCCGCCGGCCCGATGCCGAACGTGATGTCATGTTTGCGGATGGCGTCGAGATATTTTTTCTGGCCGGCGGTTTTGGCGGTCACGCCGGGCTTGCGTTCGTGCGTCGTTACGCGGTCGCTCACCATGTCTTTCAACATCGTCGCGCCCTCGTATTTCACCACTTGCAGCGCGTGGGTGAACTCGCGGTTCTTCACCGGCGAACCGGCTTGCAGCATGTTTTGCAGCGACGCAAAAAGCTGTTTCGCGCGCTCGATGCCGTCCGCCGGGCCGTCCAGCTTGATCCAGCCCTCGCGCGCCGTCGCCTTGACGCCCAGCTCGGTTTCCAGCGCCGACAAATTGCGCGGCTCGTGGTTGAACAGTTGCTGCGCGAACCGCGCATTCTCGTAATGAAGGGTTTCAGTGGCCACAAAATTATTTTGCCAATTCCGCCCGCAGCCTGGCCGCGATGTCCTTGAGCGCATCCGGCACCACGCTCGTGTGGGCGATGACCGGCATGAAATTCGTGTCGCCGTTCCAGCGCGGCACGATGTGGATGTGCAGATGCTCCGCGATGCCCGCGCCCGCGACTTTGCCGAGGTTGATGCCCACGTTGAAGCCGTCCGGCTTCATCACCGCCGTCAGCGTGTTGATGCAGCGGCGCACAAGTTTCCAGAGGTCGGCGACTTCGTCATCCGTCAGCCCGTTTAAATCCGCCACTTCCTTGTAAGGCACGACCATCAAATGTCCGCCGTTGTAAGGATAACGGTTGAGCAACGCGAAGCAGGTGCGGTCGCGGACGACGACCAAATTTTCCTCGTCAGCGGACGATTGCGCGATGCGCGCGAACAGGCCGGTCTTGGCTTCCGGCTTGGGCGAGAGGATGTATTCGATGCGCCACGGCGCGTGCAATGATTCCATGCGGGAAAGTTAAAACGCGCGGCGAATAAGGAAAGCAGGAAAACAGGAATCTTTTCCGCGCGGCCGGCCAAACTATTTCCGCCGTTGAAAAACATAACGCACAAACGAAATCAGCCCGGAAAACTTGTAGCCGGGGTCAACGTATTTCTCGATGACATAAAACGCGAAATAATAAAACCGGCAGAAGCCCCAGATTGCCACGGCCAACAGCACCGCGGTGTTCCAGGTTGGCTCGTCGAGAAACAGCAAAATGGCCGCAGCGATGCCGATGATTAGGAAAAGAATTCCCTTGAACTTGATCCAAAACGGATTGGAAAGGTCTTTCATGCGAACAAACTCATCACCGCGTCGGCTGCGCGGCTGGCCGCGCCGGGTTCGCCCAGCGATAAAATAATTTTGGCGAGTTGCAGCTTGATGAGTTCGCGGCGGATTTGATCCTGCAACAACTCCAGCACCGCACGCGAAAGATTTTCCGGCGTGGCGTCGTTCTGGATGAATTCCGGATAAACCGTCTCGTCGGCCAGCAGGTTCGGCATCGTCAGCGATTTCACCGTCACGATGCGCCGGGCGATCTGATAGGTGAGCCACGAAGTTTTGTAAAGCGTCACCGTCGGCACGCCGAAGAACGCGCATTCCATCGTCACCGTGCCTGTCGAGGCGATGGCGACATTGCTTTCGGCCAACGCCCACGGCAGTTCGCCGATCTGGATTTCCATGCCAGCGCCCAGCGACTTCGCGAGCTGCATCAAGGCCGGATTAGGCAAAACCATTTTCGCCTTCGCCGCCGGCATTTTTTCCTGAATCAGTTTCAACGCGCCGAGCATTACCGGCAAATGGCGTTGCAATTCCCCTTTGCGGCTGCCCGGCAGCAGCAGAATTTTTGGCGTTGCGGAATTTTCCAACTTTTGCATTCTTAATTCCGACTTCCGCATTCGCTCCACCATCGGGTGCCCGACAAATTCCACCCGCAACGACGGCACGCGCTTGGCATACCAGTCCTTCTCGAACGGAAAAATACTCAGCAGCAAATCGTAATCCCGCGCCAGCTTGTCCGCCCGGCCCGGACGCGACGCCCAGACTTGCGGCGAGACGAACTGGACGATTTTCGGTTTCCAGGTGGAAAACGGATTTTCGCGGACATATTTCTTCACCGCCTGGCCAAAGCGCAAATTGAAGCCGCCGAAATCAATGCCAATGACCACGTCCGGCTGGCGCTTAATTGCCAGCGCGAGCAATTGGTTGAACAGCCGCCGGAACTCAAAATACTTTTTCAGCACGTCCGTGATGCCGATGACCGAATGCTGCGTCAGGTCAAACGCCAACTCCACACCCGCCGCAGCCATTTTCGCGCCGCCCGCGCCAAAAAAAACCGGCGAAGCTGGAAGCTGGGAGTTGGAAGCTGGGAGTTGCGCACGCAGCGCGGCCACCAGTTCCGCCGCGAGCAAATCTCCGCTCGCTTCGCCGGCGATGAGCATGAAGGTTTTTGGTTTCAATTAATTACTGTGAAAATCTATTTTAACCCTTGGTATTGAAATCGTGCCATCCCAAGCGTGGATGTGTTCTTCTGGCTGGCGTGTTCGATCTACTTTGAAAACACCTGTCAGAAAATATTCATTGGTTGTGTTATCTGGAATAAGCCAGCAACCTGAACCGACAGCGATTGACACGCCAGTCTGTCCCTTGAGTCCGACAGACCAAGAATTCAAATCGTCAACCCGCATCTTCAATGTTGAATCGCAGGGAATATAAATCCAATACGGAGGACAGATTGGACCACTAGCCATGCATATCGCCGGTGCCGGGGGATTTCCTGCCGAATTTGCAAGTTTGCAGTTTAGCGAAAATCCTGATGAAAATTCTATCGGGTTAATGCAATTCGCGACGTTATCCATTTCCAAGTAAACCACCCCGCGACGAAAATCTGGCCTTTCGTTTTTTGCAGCTACAATTAAGCGCATCCGCAATCCGCCAACGGCGTCTGACCAGTCGCCCATAGAAACTTGATTTGTCTCACCACCAAGACACGCAAGTCCTGAAACAGCGAGTAAAATTGATGCAATTAACGCTTTCACTGGTTTCGCACGATTAAGATTATTTGATCTGCTGAATCTGCCGCGTGATTTCAAACGCCAAATCCAGCGCCCGTTTGGCGGATTCGCCGCTGACGACAGGCGCCTGTTTTTCGCGGACGCAGTTGACGAAACTTTGCAGTTCCAGCTTGAGCGGTTCGTCCTTTGCAATCGGCACCGGCTCGCGCACGATTTTTTTGCCGGCAAATTCGCTGACGATGGCAGAGTCCTTGCCGATGCCAAGCTTGGCGGCGAGAACTTTTTTCAGCAGCGAACTTTCTTCCTCGCCATCGCGGGCGACGCGATAAATAAATCCTTCCTGCACGCGGTAATCGAGCGAAATATAGCAGGGATTGGTCGGGCCGCTGAAGACGCGGATCTTGCGCATCCGCTCCGGGCTGACGCGGCTCGCGGTGAGATTCGCCACGCAGCCGTTGGCGAAGCGCAGGCGCACGTTGGCGATGTCCTCGCTCTTGCTCAACACGGGAATGCCCACGGCATCCACGCTGGTCACCGGTGATTTTACAAATGCGAGCACGATGTCGAGGTCGTGGATCATCAAATCCAGCACGACGCCGATGTCCGTGCTGCGCGCGGGAAACGGCGACAGGCGGTGGCACTCGATGAATTTCGGCTCGGTGGCAACCTGTTGGAGAAATGTGAAAACCGGATTGAACCGCTCGACGTGGCCGACTTGCAGGACGAGATTTTTCTTTAAAGCCAGTTCGCACAACTCGGCGGCCTGCTCGGAGCTGTCGGTCATCGGCTTCTCGACGAGAACATGTTTGCCGGCGGCGAGCAGTTGCTTGGCGAGTTCAAAGTGCGTCGTGGTCGGCGTGGCGATGTTCAGCGCGTCGCTGGCGGCGGTGGCCTCGGCGATGGAGGCGAAGACGTGCAGCTTGTGTTTCTCCGCGATTTTACGGGCGGTTTCCGCGTGCGCGTCGAAAATGCCGGTGAGTTCCACCTGGCCAGCGGCGTGGAGTTCGGAATAGATGCGGGCGTGATGCTGGCCGAGCGACCCGGTGCCGAGAACGGCGACTTTGATTTTTGCCATGCGCGGAGTTTGCCAGCAACCGACAGAAACTAAAATCAGAAATGTCGCGCGAAGGCTGCGAAGGTGGCGAAGGAAAACGAAAGTTATTTGGAAAAACCTTCGCCACCTTCGTGTCCTTCGCGCGACACTCGGCTTAACTTTCAACTTTCAACTTTCAACCGGCAACCGTTAGATTATCGCCGTGCCAATTTTGAGTTACATCCTGACCGCGCTCGGCGCGTATCTGCTCGGCTCGATTCCGTTCGGCTTTCTCGTGGCGAAGGCGAAGGGCATTGACATCCGCAGCGTAGGCAGCGGCAACATCGGTGCGACGAACGCCATGCGCGTGCTGGGCAAACCAGCGGGGATTTTTGTGATGGTGATGGATGTGGCGAAAGGTTTCGTTGCTGTTTGGTTGCTTCCGATATTTATTTTTTCTTTTTTTGTTCCAGTTGATCACCATCCATCCAGTGAAACAGTCAGGAAAGGAGTTGAAATAATCGCCGGCATCTGCGCCGTGCTTGGTCACAACTACACCTGCTGGCTGAAATTCAAAGGTGGCAAAGGCATTGCGACGACGGCGGGCGTTTATCTGGCGCTCGCGCCGTGGGCGCTGCTGGTGGCGCTGGTGGTTTTCATTCTGGCACTGCTGGCGTCGCGCATTGTGTCGGTGGCTTCGATGTCGGCGGCGGTGGCGTTGCCGGTCACAGTTTGGATCATGACGCCGCATAATTATTTTCTCGGCATCGTCACGACGGCGCTCGGCGTCCTGGCGATTTACAAACACAAATCCAACATTCAACGGCTCATCGCGGGAACGGAAAACCGCCTCGGCCAAAAAAAGGAAACCAAATGAGAATCTGCGTTTTGGGCGCGGGCGCGTGGGGCGCGGCGCTGGCCAAAGTTTTGCAGGAAAACGGCAATTCCGTGACGCTCTGGGACATCAACACCGCGCTGCTTGCCGAATTGCAATCCGGTCGCAGCGAGAAATTGCTGCCGGGCGTCGCGCTGCCGAGGGATTGGAAAACCGAGCCAGATTTTGCCAAAGCCGTTGGCGGACGCGAAATTTTGGTGCTGGCGATTCCGTCGCAATTTTTCCGCGACGTCGCGGTGAAGCTCAAAGGCCATCCGGGGATTTTTGTCAGCGTCACCAAAGGCATCGAGTTTGAAACCGGCGAGACGATGAGCCGGATTTTGCGCGAGCTGGCACCGGCGGACCGCGTGGCCGCCTTGTCCGGGCCGAGCTTTGCGCGTGAAGTGGCTTTGGGAATTCCGACGACCGTGGTGTGCGCGTGCGAAAGCGAAGGCACGGCGAAAACGGTGCAGGGACTTTTTCATCGGCCGGAATTTAGGATTTATCGAAGCAACGACGTGCTCGGCGTGGAATACGGCGGCGCGCTGAAAAATGTCATCGCCGTTGGCGCGGGCGTGGGTGATGGACTTGGCTACGGCGACAACACCAAGGCCGGTTTGGTTTCCCGCGCGCTTTCCGAAATGCGCCGACTCGGTGTGGCGTGTGGGGCGCAGCCGGAAACGTTCAATGGCTTGAGCGGCCTCGGCGATTTGATGCTGACCTGTTTCTCGAAGCAAAGCCGCAACCGCGATCTGGGTGAGCGACTCGGTCGCGGAGAAACGATGGCGGCGATACAGGCGTCGCATCCGAAACTGGCGGAAGGTTATCCCACGGCGCGGTCGGCGCATCGGCTGGCGCGGCAGAAGAATGTGCCAACGCCGATTATTGATGAAGTTCACGCCATGCTTTACGAGGGCAAAAATCCGAAGCTAGCCGTGCGCGATTTGATTTCACGCGCGTTCAAAGCGGAGGATTAACCCGCCGTCGGTTTGATGGTCGCGGGGCGGATGATTTCCCGGTTTTGCAGGCGCTGGAACCAAGGCTGCCGTTCGGTGGCTGGCACGGAGATTTGTTTGCGCTGCTGCGAATTGTGTTCCAGCCACGTCACCCAAATAGAGATGCCGGCGATCACGGACAGCCCGAGAAAAATTTTCTCCAATCCGGTCATGGGGAACATCTGAATCACCGCCGCCGCGCACACGACCAGCGGCAAATGCAGGGCAAACACCGCCAGCGAGTGTCGTCCCCACAGCGCGGTCTGCTCCATCAGCCACGCGGGCGGACGCGGATTCCACGCCATCAGCAAAACCACCCACGCCGCGAAATTCAGTAGCCGCAGCGGGCCGAGCGTCCATTTGTCCATCCACAGGTAAATTGCGGGATTGATGTTCGCGCTCGGAATAATTCCATGCCGGGCACCCAACCCGGCCAGCACAATGCCGCCCGCCACGGTGAAGAAAAATTTCCGGAACCTCGGCGAAAGGATTTCCATTCGCCGCGAAGTTTCTCCGAGCGCCACGCCGGCGAACCACAGGAATTGCCAGGCCAGCAAATTGAACGAACCGCCGCGAATGGGCAGCAGCGCATTCGCCGGAAAATGCGTTGCGGGAAATTGGGCGGCGAACCAGCCCAGAAACGAAAGCGACAGCACGATGCCCCAGCCGTGTCGCCGTGCCGTCGCGAAGGCCAACGGCGTCGCCAGCAGCAGCACGACATACAGCGGCAGAATGTCAAACAGCGGCGGTTGATGCAGCAGCAGCGGAATCAGCAGCAGGCTGCCAAGCGGGTGCAGGAGAAAATCGTGGAAGTGATTGGCGAGCGGCGCCACCTGCCGCGCGTAAAGCCAGGCGGTCAATGCCACCGGCAGCAGCACAGCCAGATGCACGATGTAAACCAGCTTGGCGCGATTCCAAACGCGGCGCGACATTTCCGTCCAGCCGTTTTTCAAATAAGTTTTTCCATAAACCATGCCGGCCAGGCAGCCGCTCAAGAAAATAAATCCCTCCGCCGCGCTCGTGAAGCCGAACGGCTCCTGCAAATAATGGGAGAGTGGCGTCGGCACATGCACCCCGGCCATGATGACCAGAAACATTCCACGCACGGCATCCAGCCGCAGATCGCGAGTTTGACGTTGGGAGTCCAAATATTCCTTTGGTTCAACAATAAGCATTCTAACTTATTATTGTTACCAAACCTATTTACACCAGATTGTTCTGCTGTCAAATTAAAATAAAACCGGTTTTCGCCGGCCGGTTTTAGTTGCCGGGCGTCTGGTCCGTCCGCCATTCAACGATGGGGCGCGCAATGCCGCAGTCGAGGCATTGCGTGGTGTTGAACTGCGTGCCGCATTGCGGACAGACGCCTTGGGTTAGAAACGTGTCAAATGCCTGGCCGCATTGGCCGCAGCGCCAGAGGTTGCCGAGCGGCGGGCCGGCTTTGCAGGCGGGACACGCAAAGCCCGGCCGGCGCGGAATTTTGGCGACGCGCGCCAGCACCTGCGCCTGCTTGAGTCCGCCCCAGCAGCTTAACAAAATAAACACCGCCATGAGGCCCAGCCAGTAGGAACCGGCGTAGATCGCCAGCAGAATGAGTCCGCCCACGCCGATGAAACCGATGATGCTCGCCGCCAGCAGGCTGTTCGCCCGGCCAAAGATGAACCACAGCAGCGAACGCAAAATTTGTCCGCCGTCGAGCGGATACACCGGCATCAGGTTGAAAATCAAAAGCACGAAGTTGATGTCGCGGACGTTCGTCAGCAGCATGAATCCGTTCGGAAACTGCGTTTCCCAGCCGGCGGTGCGGCCATGAATCACGAGCATCACGAACACCGGGGCCAGTGCCACATTCACCAGCGGGCCGGCCGCGATGCTCCACAATTGCGCGCCCGGTCGCTGCGGCGGATTGACGTAAGCCACGCCGCCGAGCGGCCACAACACGATGTCCTGCGTCTGGCCGCCGACCGACCGGCACGCCAGTTGATGTCCGAATTCGTGCGTCAGCACGATGGCAAAAAGCGCCAGCACCTCCAGCGCGTTCCAGCCGTAGTTGGCATACTCATTCGGCCGGCTGGTGAAATAAATGAACGCCAGGAACCATGCCCAGTGAACATAGACATTCACCCCGGCCAGCCGGAACAGGAGGATGGAACCTTTTTTGGTGGGCATTTACAGCGCTCCTTTGATCAGCTTGAGCAATTCCGCGTGCGATTCGACGGCTTTGAACAGCGGAAATTCCTTTTTCACATTTTCCGGCGCGTGAATGAGAAAGCCCACGTTCGCCTCGCCGAGCATCGCGGTGTCGTTATAGGAATCGCCGGCGGAAATGACGTGGTAGTTCAGTGACTTGAGTGCGGCGACGGATTTCTGTTTCTGGTTCGGCTGGCGCAACTGATAGCCGGCGATGCGGTCGTTTTCCACGATGAGCCGATGACAAAACAAGGTCGGCCAGTTCAGTTTTTTCAACAGCGGCTGCGCGAACTGCTCGAACGTGTCCGACAAAATAATGACTTGCACCAGCGAGCGCAGTTCGTCGAGAAATTCCTTGCCGCCCGGCAACGGATTCAAAGTGCCGATGACTTCCTGGATGTGCGAGAGCTTGATGCCATGCCGGTCAAGAATGCCGATGCGGTAATTCATCAGCTTGTCGTAATCCGGTTCGTCGCGCGTGGTGCGGCGCAGTTCCGGCAGGCCGGTTTTCTCGGCGACGGCGATCCAGATTTCCGGCGTCAAGACGCCTTCCATGTCCAAAGTGACGATTGCTTGTTTCACGCGGGCGAATTTTTCCAGAATGGGACGGACGTGTCCAGCTTGGCGGAAATGATTTCGCTGAAAAAACTAGTCAGATTCCGACCACGCGGCGCTGCCGCTGCTCGAATCGCACTGTCTCCGTGTAGCCCACGCTGCGGGCGAGCGCCACGGCCTCGGTGAAATTCATGCCGACTTCTTTCGGCGCGTGGGCGTCGGAGCCGAACGTGATGGGCACTTGTTTGCGGCAGGCGAGTTCAAGCAGGTTGCGGCTGGGATAAATCTCGCGGCAGTCCTTGCGCAAACCGGCGGTGTTCAGTTCAATCGCGCAGCCGGACTTCGCGGCCGCCGCCAGAAACTTTTCGTAAAGCGGCGTGCAGTCCTGCGTCGGGCGGATGCCAAATTTTTTCGGCAAATCGCAATGGCCAATGATGTCAAAGAGCGTTGATTCCGCTGCGAGCGTAAGCCGGTCGAAATAATTTTTCCACACCTCGAAGGCGTCGCGTTTTTTCCACTCGGAAATTTTCGCGGGGTTGTCAATGTCCCATGAATCGGAAACGTAATGCACGCTGCCGATGAAATAATCCCACGGCTGCCGGGTGGCCAGTCGGCGAATCCAGTCCTCGTGGCCGGGCAGATAATCCACTTCAAGCGCGAGGCGGATTGGCAGTTGGGGAAAAGTTTCTTGGGCAAGCCGGACTTTGGCGGCGTATTCATCCAGTTGGTCGGCCCGCATCCGCCAGTCGTCGAAATCGTCGCGCGGCATCGGCGAGTGGTCGGAGAAGCCGATTTCCTGTAGCCCGATTTCCACGGCGCGGCGCGCGTAATCCACCGGCTCGCCGACGGCGTGGCGGCAGAGCGGCGTGTGCATGTGCAAATCAGCAGGCAGCGACATAGCCGGAGTTTCCAGCTTCAGCTTTCAAGATTCAAGCGCCGAATCCGGGCGGCGGCCACGCGGTCAATTCACTAGCCGCAGATGGTAGAACTGTTGGGCGGCGGCGCCAAAGTTATTGGTGAGCGTCAGCGCTCCACCGGTTCCTGTCACAGGACTGCCCAGCGGCGTCCACGCCGGGTCGGTGAGATGGTTTTTGTATTCGAGCTGATACGTTTGTCCCGCCACGGCCGGCCAGTTCAGGAACAGATTGGTGCCGGCAATCTGGAAGCTCAACGGCACGGCCACCGGCACGCTGGCGGAGAAACTCAAGTTGTCAATGCCCAGACCTTGCGCCTTGCCGGTTGAATCCGTCATCTGCCAGACCAGCCAGAGCGCCGCGCCCGGCGGCCAGTTGGTGATAGCTTGGTTCAGCACGCTCAAATTAGTCTGATTGAGTGCCGCCGTGCCGTCCACCGCAACCCCGCTCGAATCCAGCACGACGGTGGGAAAATTCACATTCAACGCGGGAATGAATGCCGTTGCGCTGTTCGGAAAAGTGTTGGTGCCTGTCAAATCCACGAAATAGAAAAACTGCACAGTTTTTGGCAGATTGGATTGCCGCCAGACTTCGCCGGTGAACTGCAGGTTCATCCGGTTCAGCGTGGTGGTCGTGCCGTTGAGAAATCGGACGCCAAAGGCGGTGCCGCCAGTGGTGCTGGTGGCCAGCAGGCCGAGCGCGCGATTGGAACTGTTGGCCGGACCGAAACTATTCTGGCCGCCCGCCGTCTGATCGCCATCCGACGCGCCAAACCTGGCTTCCAAAACACTGGTGCCATACCAGCCCGCCAAGGCCGCAAGACCCAACCCGCCGCTGCTGCCGCTGGTCACGGCTGGGTAAGCGAAGTCATAGGGATTGGCCAGGGAATAAGTGATCCCGGCAATCGTCACGGTGTTGCCGCTATTCACCGAAGTGGCTCCGGGGTCAGGCAGGGAATCAAAGTTTTGCGTATAAACCGAAGCCGGGGTCGTATAAGCAATGAACGACGGTGCCGGCGCGGCGGTGGCATTATTACTGGCTCCGGGCGTGGCCGCGAAAAATTCCTGACGCAAGAAACTTTGGCCGTCGGGCGCGGAGCCGTAAGAATCGTTCAGGTTGATGTTTTGGTAGA
>Ga0316217_10006959_pt1 | contig 10958 bp, 9 predicted proteins | sample 1anoAmetaG_FD_203633 | JGI IMG/M metagenome (GOLD analysis project Ga0316217, IMG submission 203633) | Freshwater microbial communities from Trout Bog Lake, Wisconsin, USA - 1anoA | ecosystem: Environmental > Aquatic > Freshwater > Lake > Hypolimnion/Profundal zone | place: USA: Wisconsin... | reverse complement strand
TTCTTCACTATTCGGCTCATGTTTATCTATGCAATCTACTCTAAGTCCAAGCCATTCAAACAATGTACCATTCCATTCACTATCCCTTCGTGCCAGGTAATCATTCACCGTTACTATATGTACACCCTCTCCAGACAGCGCATTCAGGTATGCCGGTAAAGTTGATACCAGTGTTTTACCTTCCCCGGTTGACATTTCCGCAATCTTTCCTGAATGTAGAACAGCACCACCTATCAACTGTACATCGTAGTGAACCATGTTCCATACAACCTGTCCGCCACCTGCAGTCCAGCTATTTTTAAAGATGGATTGATTATCATTGATGGTTACATAACTTTTATGAACAGAATAGTCTTTATCCAGTTCAGTTGCTGTTGCAACAAGTTCTGTGTTCTCCTTAAATCTTCTTGCTGTTTCTTTAACCACAGCAAAAGCTTCAGGCATTATTTTTTCTAAAGCTTCTTCTATCTTTTTATCACGGTCCTTTTTAAGTTTATCTACATCCTGATAGATAGCATCTTTACCATGAATATCTTCAGCAGGAAGTGCTTCAGCTTCATTTTGTCTTTCTTCAATTATTGAATCTATTTCTTTCAAATGTTCTTTGATGCGCGCTTTAAACTCAATAGTTTTATGACGAAGTGCATCATTATCTAATGAACGGTATTGTTCATAGAAAGTATTTATCTGAGCTACAATGGGTCTGATTTTGGCTACGTCTTTTTCGCTTTTATTGCCCCCTAGTATCCTTGAAATAAGTTTAAGCATATATAAATAGTACTTTATAATTTTTTGTCGATAATTCCAAAACCATGCTGTAAAATAAAATCCGACAGATTGTCATGTTTTGAAGCCGCCAAAGGTAAGCTGTAATGGTGAATATTGACATATTCAACTGTTTAAGAACACTCAAACAGGCCAATTATCGATTAGTTTAAGTAATAATTATATAAAAAGCAGCTTTACCTGCGTGGTTTAGCTGAACTGAATTATTCATGAAAACAATTATTACTATAAAAGAATGATTTGAATTTGAATTTATCCTATTGATTTATGTGCAGTAAAAACAACAAACTATTAATGATAAAGCAGGCGCATAAAAAAACCGCCTCAAGCATTTAATCGAAGCGGCCTCTATTTTATTACTAATGGGTTAGTAAGCAGGAAACCAAATTTCCAATACAATATTATAACAGGTTTAATCAACATCAAAAAAACAGTGCTATCTATTTATCAACATTTTAAAACATGAATGTGAATTAAGTATGATGACAAGTCATAAAACTGATATAATAATTGTTATAACATTCACTATACTGATCTTCTGAAACATTGATGAATAAAGGCTTTCAGAAGATATACATCTATTGAATATTGTGTCAATTATCTTACTGAATACTGATCATTAAAATAAAAATTCTTTTTGAAAATAAGTTGATCACTAAACATGTTTTTGAGTATAAAGAAGAATAAACTGATATTATTTACACAAACTGCATGTTGTAAAATATCTTTAAGAATATACAGAAACATAGACTATACTATACTCATACCATTATCTTTGAATAAATATTATTGATATGAATTTTCCTTCACTTGTTGAAGTAAGTACGATTGCAAATCTTATACATGCAGAGATTATTGGCAACACCACCAATAAGATAAAAGGTATTAATGAAATACATAGAGTGGAACATGGAGACCTTGTATTTGTTGACCATCCAAAATACTATAACAAGTGCCTGCAAAGCGCCGCCAGCTTCATTATTATCAACAACAAAGATGTAGAAGTTCCGGAAGGAAAAACATTGCTGATTGTAGATGAACCCTTTGAAGCTTATCTGAAAATCGTTGATCATTACTGTCCTTTTATTCCTCAGACAACACCTGTAGGAATTAATACTTCTATTGCAGAAGATATAATCATCATGCCCAATGTAGTGATTGGTAATCATGTAACAATTGGTACAGGATGTATATTGCATCCCAATGTGGTGATAAGGGATTATACGGTAATTGGCAACAATGTAATCATACAATCCGGTACGGTGATTGGGGGCGATGCTTTTTATTACAACACTAAGAAGAGCAGAGAGGTATGGTATAAAAGAATGAAGAGTTGTGGCAATGTAGTCATTGAAGATAATGTAGAGATAGGTGTTAACTGTACTATTGACAGAGGGGTTACCCATAGTACTATTATTGGCAGAGGAACTATCATTGACAATCTTGTACAGATTGGTCACGATGTTTCAGTTGGAAAGAATTGTCTTTTTGCATCGCAGGTGGGTATTGCAGGCGGTACCACAATAGAAGATGGTGTATGTCTTTGGGGACAGGTAGGTGTAAACAAAACCCTTACCATTGGTGCCAATGCAAATGTGATGGGACAATCGGGTGTAGCAAGTCATCTGGAAGGAAATAAAACATACTGGGGAACTCCTGTACAGGATTTTAATGATAAGAAAAAAGAACTTGTCTGGATAAAACGTATTCCTGCTTTATGGAAAAAAGTAATGGATTAATTGTTTTTAAATAAGCGTAAATGTTGAAGTATATTTACAGTCGTATTTGTTTACTGATAACACTGTTGATCATGAGTAATTTAACTGATGCGCAATCGTTGAAAGTTTCTTCCGGAAAAGTGGAACGATGGAGTAATTTCTCTTCAAAATATGTGGTGGCCCGCAATATAGATGTATGGTTGCCCGAAGATTATTCCATCAGCAAACATTATGCAGTTCTGTATATGCATGATGGTCAAATGCTGTTTGATTCTACTATTACATGGAATCATCAGGAATGGATGGTAGATGAAACTATTACGGAACTGATAAAAGAACATAAAATAAAAGATTGTATAGTAGTAGGTATCTGGCATGATGACAGATTAAGACATTCGGAATATTTTCCGCAGAAGCCTTTCGAAATGCTGACAGAAGAACAACGTAAATATATTATCAGTGCCATGAGGCCCAATGGATTTATGGTATTCAACGATACTGTAAGGTCGGACAATTATCTGAAGTTTATAGTAGAAGAACTGAAACCATTTATTGATACTAAGTATGCTACTTTAAAAGACAAAGCCAATACATTTATTGCAGGTTCCAGCATGGGTGGACTGATATCGATGTATGCCATTTGCGAGTATCCCAATGTGTTTGGTGGTGCAGGATGTTTATCTACTCACTGGCCTGGTATTTTTACTTTAGATAACAATCCTGTGCCGGATATATTTATACAATATATGCAGACACATCTGCCATCGCCCAAGGATCATTTATTTTATTTTGATTATGGAACAGTTACACTCGATTCACTGTATCCCGGTATTCAAAGAAAGGTAGATGAAGTGATGAAAACCAAAGGATATACATCGGCAAACTGGATGACCAAAGAATTTCCGGGAGAAGATCATTCAGAGAAATCATGGAGTAGAAGACTGAATTATCCTTTAGAGTTTTTGTTGAGGAAGTAAGGGGTATTTGTATTCATTGTATTTCATTAGGACATCAGCATATTATCAAACTAGCTAATTAAATTTGGGCTAACGCGAAATACAGAATACATAAATATATTTACTTCACCATAAAATAATACTCCCGCTACAAACCAAATTAATAATTCATACGAAACGCAAAACGGTGGTGATAATAATAAATGCAATAGAAACAGGTGCAAACAATGCAAGAGCGGAAAGGTTGAACGGAGCAATACAAGAATTAAAAACTATTGGAAGGGGATACAGAAATACTAAAAACTTCATAGCTGCAATCATGTTTTTTTATGGAAATCTAAATTTACGTTCACACAAATATCAGTAGAACCAAAATAAAAGATATTATTCATTTAAAAGGGGCAGAACATTATACAAAATTCTTCCTCAGAAATCATAAAACAGTCACCTACTGTGGCGACCTTTCCTTCTATGAAAATGAACTCTCATTAGCTCATTTATTTCGTACACACAAGTCGCATCTCATCAACGAATCACATATCAATCTTAAGCAATTGTTTATCAAAGGTTCAATCCTCATGTCCGACAAATCCCGGGTCCAGGTATCCCATCAATATCAATACGATTTAATTACCTTTCTTACCGCCGCCTGATTTTGTACTCCTGTCTCCATACTCCTGACTCCTTTATTCATGGATTGAACTTCTTAAACCTTTAGCATTTACATTTGCGGTTCAATATTGTGGGTTAATTTTCATGAGCTTAAAACTTTATAATACACTTTCGAGAAGCAAAGAGGAGTTTAAATCTATTACTCCCGGACTGGTGGGCATGTATGTATGTGGTCCTACGGTGAGTGGTGAGAGTCATCTCGGACACGCCAGACCTTATATCACTTTTGATGTATTGTTCAGGTACCTTACATACCTTGGTTATAAGGTAAGGTATGTAAGAAATATTACCGATGCGGGGCATTTTGAAGAAGAAGGAAGGGAAGCGGAAGATAAGATCAGCAAGAAGGCTATACTGGAGAAGCTGGAGCCTATGGAGCTGGTTCATAAATATACCGGGCTATATCACTGGGCTATGAAGGAGTTTAATAACCTGGAGCCAAGCATTGAACCAACTGCAACAGGCCATATAGTAGAGCAACTGAATATGATTGAAGAAATCATTAAAGACGGTTATGCTTATGTAGCCAATGGTTCGGTGTATTTTGATGTAGAGAAGTACAATACAGACTTCAGCAAGAAGGGACTGCCTTACGGTATGCTGAGTGGAAGGAATATAGAGGAACAGCTGGAGACTACCCGTGAACTGGATAATCAGGAAGAGAAGAGAAACAAGAACGATTTTGCCTTGTGGAAGAATGCTGCTCCTGAACATATCATGCGATGGAAAAGCCCATGGGGTGTGGGTTTCCCGGGATGGCATATTGAATGCTCGGCCATGGCTACCAAGTACCTGGGCGATGAGTTTGATATACACGGTGGCGGTATGGACCTGCAGTTTCCTCATCATGAATGTGAGATAGCGCAAAGTACGGTTTGCAATCATGTGACTCCGGCGCGCTATTGGGTGCACAACAATATGATTACCATCAACGGGAGGAAGATGGGTAAGAGTTATAACAATGTGATCAAGCTGACGGAACTGTTTAGCGGCAATAGTCCTATACTGGAGCAGCCTTTTCACCCGATGACCATCAGGTTCTTTATCCTTCAGTCGCATTACCGTTCTACACTGGACTTCAGCAATGAGGCATTGCAGGCTGCTGAGAGAGGACTGAAGAGACTATGGGAAGCCTATGATAATCTGATGAAGCTGAATGCCGCTGAGGCTATACAACCCGTGGTGGATGCTGAACTGGAAGCCAAAGTAATAAAGCTGATGGTGGAGTTTGACGAGTTCATGGACGATGACATGAATACTGCCAAGGTGTTGGCTAATATGTTTGAGCTGGCTCCTGTGATTAATGGTATCAGGAACAAACAACTGGAGAATGGCGGATTGAGCAATGCTACCATTGGATTGATGCAGAACAAAATGAAACTTTTCCTGGAAGATATATTAGGCTTCAAACCGGTATTGCAGAATACCAATGGTAAACTGGAAGGCATCATTGAATTGCTGATTAATATAAGGAAGGAAGCTAAGCTGAAGAAGGACTTTGTAACAAGCGATAAAATCAGAAACGAACTAACTGCCCTTGGAGTATTGCTGAAGGATGAAAAAGACGGAAGCGTTAGCTTTACGATGGATAATTAAATACAGGGAGATAGGAGGAAGGAGTAAGGAGACAGAATAATACAAGGGAGGGTGAGTAGTTGGGGTTTTTAGAGGAGATTCTGTTTTAATTTTAATTGAATGGTAACTGTTTTGGGTAATAATTATTCTGATAGAACAATTTTGACGAATAAAGCCTTATAAAATTCCTTTGGAAGAATATACCTGAGTTTGGAGATAACTCAACCTGATGTCTGTATGGGGCGAGCGCACGTTGAGGAAACAGCTCCGCACGTTCAAGGAAGACCTCCGCACGTTGAGGAAACAGCTCCGCACTATTAAGATTCCCGATCGCACGTTCAAGGAAGTCATTCGACACATCAAGGAAGTCTTCCGACACATCACGGAAGTCATTCGACACAAAAAGGTAGTCGTTCGACACATCAAGGAAGTCTTCCGACACATCATGGAAGTCATTCGACAGTTAAGAAACGCCTCCGCAACATAAAAACAGACGATCGCACATTCAGGAAAGACCTCCGCACACAGATAGAAGAAGATCGCTTAATGATGGTAGCTATACGGACATTCAGGAGATTGTTCAGCGATAAAATAACAGATCAGCGGATGCTAAAAGTTATCGGTATTTAGTGATTGACGGGTAATGGTTTCGTGTTTTACTTTGCTCATTAGTTTATCGATCCAGTAAATGAGGGCAAATGCTACAATGTTGAGATCTACTGACAGTTTGTCCTTTTCGTTGTTGATGTTTATGACAAGATTTGAAATGCCTGCACCAAAATCAAACTTTATCTTGTCGGTCAAATCAAGCCCGATTGTACAATAGAAACCGGAAATATACCTGAATGCAAATCCCATAAATGCAAAACTTATTAGCTGCAGCATTTGGTTTACCAGAGAATACTCCAAAGCATTTTTGTTTGCCCTTAGGCATATTGTTCCGCAGAAAATGGAATAAGCAAATAATAATAAGACCAATAAAAATACTAAAACAGTTGGTCCTGTGAGTAAAGGGCTTTTGAAAATACTCCATAAGACTATCAAGAGGCCTAATATACCACCAACCAATTGGTAAAGTCCAAGTTTTGTTAATTCCAATTCAGTTTCTTTAGAGATTAATTTTTCCATAAATATATTTAGTGGAATGTTCTGTTTTTAATGGTTAGAAGCAATTATTGTCGGAAAGGAACAAACAGCATAGTGAGGACATTGTACAAGGGGTGAGCACAAACAGGTATCGAATATAAATTGCTTAAAGTTATTCATTTATGTTGTTTAATATCAAATCCAAATGTACTGTAATAAAATATAGAGACAAATTAGTTTTTATATTGATTGTACATAATAAAGACACAGATTGCTTCGCTTCGCTCGCAATGACGTAGCTTGCATGTAGCTGGAGCGAGCGCGAAGGACAGAAGCGGTATCCTTTTATTGCGCCCCGCGAAGCTTGTTTTTAGTGTGAGAGTATCAGCGCGGGGCGCAATAAAAGATACAAGCGGATGGCCTGACCCGAAGGGGCGCGCCCAAAAAAATAATTAAATAATCAGCTTATTATTTTGTTATCAAATTAGCCTCGCATTTCAACCACTCCAGGTACTTCTTTGGGTCCGAAGTATATCCTACCGGATGATTCACCAGTTCTTCTTTTGTATTGATAATAGCATATAAAGGTTGTGTATTCTGACTCAGATTCTCTGCTTCAAATGTGGCCCATTTATCGCCCACCGTCAGTATATCTTTCTTCAGTCCGTCTTTGGTAACGTATCGATAAATCTGTTCTTCTGCAGGCAATAGTTTCTTATCATCCACATATAACGAAACAAGTATATAATGTTGCTCTATATATTGTTTTACTTCAGGGTCTGTCCATACATTCTCCTCCATCTTACGGCAGTTTACACAAGCCCATCCAGTACAATCCACCAGTAAGGACTTGCCCGTTTGTTTCGATAAAGCCAGTGCCTTATCAAAGTCGTTCATCACATTGGCCTCCACTCCCTTACCTAATACATTATGCTTGCCATATATACTATAACTTAATGGTGGTGGGAATCCGCTCAGCAGCGATATGTTGGCATATTTTGTATTGGTTACACCAGGCAATAAGAACAAGCTGAACAATAAAGTAAATACCCCAATCACTTTACGGGTAGCAGATATCTTCTGTCCTTTATAATCATGAGGCAATCGCAGCCATCCAAACAGATAAGCTGTCAATCCAAGTGAAACTATTATCCACAATCCAAAGAATACTTCTCTTTTCAGTATGCCCCAATGCTGCACTAAGTCTGCATTAGAGAAGAACTTGAAAGCCAGTGCAAGCTCTACAAAGGCCAGTACTTTCTTGATGGTATCCATCCATGCGCCCGATTTAGGCAATAGGTGCAACCAGTTGGGGAAGATGGCAAACAAGGCAAATGGAAGTCCCAGTGCCACTCCAAAACCGGCCATACCGGCACTGAGTTGCATGGCTCCTCCTTTGATAGCTCCAACCAGCAAAGTGCCCAGTAACGGGCCCGTACAGGAGAAGGAAACGATGGTTAAGGTTACTGCCATAAAGAAGATTCCGCCAATGCTGCTTAAACCACTCTTTGAATCTGCATTGCTTGCTATAGAACTTGGCAGACTTATTTCAAAGAACCCGAAGAACGAAATGGCAAATACAATAAAGATGACAAAGAAGATGATATTCAGCGTAGGACTTGTAGAAATATTATTCAGTATCTCCGGATTGATATCCAGCAGATAAAAGGGCAGACTTGCAGCAAGGTATATGAGGAAGATAAACAAGCCATATAAAGAACCATTGCGAATAGCCTCCGAGCGGTTATGCGACTTCTTGGTAAAGAATGAAACCGTTACCGGTATCATGGGGAATACGCAGGGTGTAAACAAGGCAATGAATCCACCCAGCAAGCCTAACAAAAACACACTGAACAATCCGGTAGATCTATGTACTCTGTCCATTATATCGCCACAATCACTCAATGGCTTCTGTACGTCTATACTGTTGATTCTGATGTTTTGTACCGATGATTTATCGTTACTTAAAACAATCTCTGCTTTTTGGTCCTGTGGCTGAAAAGAACCCGGCTTTCCAAGGTTGGCGGTGATATTGAAATGCAATTCATTCAAAGGCTTTTTACCCGACACCACTATCTGTTGGACCGCAGTAACAGCTCCTTTATACACTGTCACTTCCTTATTCTCAAATAAGGCATCTTTCTGATGCAGGGCTGTTTGTGAAACAGCTATATCACCCGTGGTATGAATGGTTGTATTACCAAACACAAATTGTACATTATCCAGTCCTTCTATCTGTTTATTATTGCCATACAAGTACCATCCTTGCGGCACGGTGGTATTGGCAGTAATCTGATAAACACTATCATTTATCTTCTTTGCCTCAGCCTTCCACACCAGGGTAGAATCGGACTGTGCCATCGAAACAAAGCTTATGCAGAAAGCCGATATAAGTACAATAAGTTTCTTCATCAGGGCAGTCATTATTGTAGCGTAATATCAAAGTTTTTCTTCACCGGTGGCGTACATTCCTTTTCGTTGCAGAGCATATAATCTACTGTACCTGAGAAGGTAGTCTTTACAGCACCCTTCAGTTTAATGATTTGTGTAAACACCACGGTATTGTTGTAATAAATCACTTGTGTTTTAAACAGATCGTCGTAGGACTTTTCCTGCTTGCCGCTTTCCAGTGTTTTACCCGACAGACTGATTAAAGGGTTCTTCTTATAAACGAAAGATGTAGGTATTGGTCCCTCCTTACCCGAGCTTTGCGAATAGATATGCCATGGTTTATCCACGGTAGCGGTAATGATGATTTCGTATTCATTGCCCGACTTCTTCTTAGATTCGAATCTCCAGGTAATATGGTCTTTGTTCTGTGCAAATCCCACAATCCCCATGGCCATCACGGCCATAATTAAAATCAATTTCTTCATAATAGTATATTTTTTTAGTCTTTAGCTGTTAGTCTTTGGTCTTTAGTAACAGCCATCTTTATTATTCAGACCCTTGACTCCTTGTATTCATTATTAATTGAATAACTGCGCAAATACTTTCAGCCCGTCCACATTATTCAATATCTCGGAAGTAGCACGCTCAGGATGTGGCATCATACCAAAAACATTGCCAGACTTGTTTTTTATTCCGGCAATATGATGAGTGGAGCCATTTGGATTAGCCTCGTCGTTCAGTTTCCCATTTTCATCGCAATAATGATATATCACCTGATGGTTATTCTCCAGTTCAGTCAAAACCTCTTCATCTGCATAATATCTGCCCTCGCCATGTGCTATAGGAATCTTCAAAGCCTTGTTGTCGCTGCCTTTAATGAACACATTCTTACAGATAAACTGCTGATCCTGATTGCGCAGCAATACGCCGGGCAACAGGCCGCTTTCGCATAATATCTGAAATCCGTTGCATACGCCAAGTACTTTTCCGCCTTTGTTGGCAAATTCAATTACGCTTTTCATCATCGGGCTAAAGCGGGCAATGGCCCCGCAGCGCAGGTAATCGCCGTAGGAGAATCCGCCCGGCAGCACTATGCAGTCGTCGGTGGAAAACATACTCAGGTCGCTATCCTTATGCCATAGCATGATCACTTCTTTTTTCAGGTCGTGCTCTATAGCATATTGCATATCTCTATCGCAATTGGAGCCCGGAAATACAACGATACCAAATTTCATTCGTATAAAATTAGGCCTCAAAAATAGGACAATGCGCTTTTGGGCAATGATTAATTTATTCAGTATGTGGGTAAATCTATGAGGAATATCGTATTTCAGTAATTTCAGCCGAATATCTTATCCTCTGAATAGTATTCTGAGCACTTTAGTTTTATATTCACTTTACTTTTATTTGAGCGCAAAATCAATGCACAGTTCAAGCCTGTTCTCAGCTTTCAAGTTAATGTTTTACCTTAAATGGGATTAATAAATAACATTCAGTAATGCGAGAATGGCCAAAAAAGATTTTGATGTCACTAAAAAATTATGAGAGCAAGGAAAAATTAAACAGCTAAAGGCAATTATGGATTTAGAACAAGTTATATGAAGTAAGGGGAGAATAAAATAAGATTAGGGCTGGACTAATAGCTCTTCGCCTACCTTTTTTATTTATTAGTCAATATTAAGTTCCACTCCTGGGTCCCAGTTAAATGTTTTGAAGTTTACTACCTGATCGTCCTTGACTTCTATGCCTTCTTTTTCCAACAACTTTTGCATCA
>Ga0316217_10006957_pt1 | contig 10960 bp, 6 predicted proteins | sample 1anoAmetaG_FD_203633 | JGI IMG/M metagenome (GOLD analysis project Ga0316217, IMG submission 203633) | Freshwater microbial communities from Trout Bog Lake, Wisconsin, USA - 1anoA | ecosystem: Environmental > Aquatic > Freshwater > Lake > Hypolimnion/Profundal zone | place: USA: Wisconsin... | reverse complement strand
TGTTTTTCCTCTTAATCAGCTTTTTCTTGCTGATTCCGAAAAGAATGGCGATTTCAGAAGTAAGTTTCCAGAATTTTTTGTATTGAACAACTCCCGTTGCCATTGGATCATACTTCTGCCATAGACTCAGACATTCTTATAGCTGGAAGATATTCACAGAGTTGTACTATATTTCATAATTATCGTCATAGGCACTCGCCATGGTAGCTATCAACAGATTCATGATCAGAAGTACCATCAATACATGGAATGTCAAAAAGTAAGGGTAAGCCACCCAACTTCCACATGCCTGTGCTCCATTATGCTTGAAATAATCATAATCGAACATATTGTGGCATGGATTTTAAGTAGAAGAATTGACCAGAAAGCCTGAAACTACATCATACCAACTTTAAGAAATGATCACCTTCACAAGAGTAAGTATGCCAGTAAGGAAATCATCATAGCCGAAGCTGTAGTTGTCTACCAGTTGATTCTCTTTTATATTCTTGAAAATCTAAAGTCCGATGGCTGCGTAGAAGAAGAGAACAGCGCAAACAAGCTTGATAATCTTACCACATTTAGGCAAAATGTCGATAACGGAGTTAAGATGTGTCTTGCACCAGGAGTACTTCAAAAGAACTTAATTAAATCAAACTTACGTGATTTGCATCTTAGTAAGAGGACAGCCGTCAGCACCCCATTCATTATATCAATGACTTCTTCGTTGAGGTTGGACGCTTCAGTAGCAATACAATAGATTATGATAAAGATTCCACTAATTAACTCGATATAGGAGTTACTAAGCTATAAAAATTTGAGGCGGTGAGCATATACTTTTAGGAGCATATCACCAGTGAAGATAAACAGGATCGCATCTCTGAAGTACTCTAAATTGATTATTTATTACATATGATTTGCAAGTAAAGAGTGTTATTTTGGCTATAGAGCAAAATGGAGATTGCAACATTGAAATACGGCAAATAATCCATTAATGTTAGATAGGTTTAGTTCGTTACAAAGCCAAAAACAATTTTTCTCTGAGATGTAGCTCCTGCAGGAAGGTTGATTATGTTTCTAGGAGTCAGGCAGTTGATGCTATTTTTAATCAAAATCCAACATTTTTGCGAAGGCTTCAACAAGTTGAGATTGTATGCTTTATCCTTAAGGTGAAGGTAAGTTTAGACGATAAACCCCATCACAATCCCTAAAAAGCAAACGTTGTAAACAAAGAACACCAATATAAAGAAAATTTACCAACCGAAGGGTTTATTGCCATAGATAATGCCTTAAACAAAGATCGTCCAAGATTCACTGGACACCAATTGATACATAAGTGCCACAGAAGTAAAGATATTGGAAAAATGCTGGTTTTGTATCCAACTTCCTCCATCAGCGAGACACTAGGCTTCATTATGAGGATGTAATCCAGCAGTGAAGGGAGAAGGCTTGCAGTCGAATAGATACGAATTGTGGTGAAGCAATTTGAGAGGTATCAAAGCTATAACCAGCAGTAGTAGTGAATAAATGATGAGGAAATTAAGAAACTTTCGAATAATATTAAAGATAGTGTCAACAACTATCGACATTTCTTTGTCAGTTTGGCGGAAGAAGGTGAAGACTTTTACTATTGTCAGTCTCTTCAAATAGAGTGTGGCGAGCTAGCTGCCCAGAGGCAGAAATCCTATAATTGAAATGATAGCCACCAAAAAACTAATAAAGTTGCTCTTACTTTTGCTGAAGTAGTTTTAGAAATGGAAAGATATTCCTTCCACCAGGCATCCTATCAAGACTTCTAAAATATATATAGCAAAGCAGATGGTTTGAATCGTCTCAAGTATGAGTGTTTACTTTTGGCTCAGCTAATTGTTTAAAACGATTCTTAGGCAATGAACCAGTATAGTCCCATTGATGAAATAGGAAAACTTATTCGAGTAGTAGATGCATTACAGAAGAGGCCAGTTGCATCCTTTATTTTCTTTGACAGTCTCCCCCTCCTCATCTTGGACTTACTAATGAACCTCCGATTTTTTACTGCTTTGTTAATGCTGCAATTGTTCAAGAGTCAGTTTTCTAGCCACATCTCTTGATTCCTCTATTTTACTGTTATTCTATCTAATCAGCTCCTGCTTAGATTTTTTATGTAGCTATTCCTTGAAGTAACTTAAGAAGACTGCTATGTAGAGACGAATCAACATCATGTGCGAGATGAATACCACTATCACGAAATACCAGATTGCTACCCATCCTGCCGCTGAGTAGTACAAGTACATTATCTATGACCAACGCTCGTTCAAAAACAAATAGAGCACTGTGTACAAAGAAGCGCTAAAACTTTCAAAGTTTTGGGCATATGCTGAACCTGATTGAATGTCGACATTGCCTTTTTCATCGAACCTAATCAAAAACGCGAAGAGAAGCTCTCCGATTAGCTTGAACATGAGAGCAAAGCATAGGCAAAGCATGAGGAAAGATTTTACTTTGAAGATGGTTTGCAAGAAGACCCTGATGACATATTTCTAGTATCTGAACAGGTTCTCTTTGAAATATACAGCTCTTATTACTCTTATAGCCTTGATACTTCTCAGGATAAGACTTGTAGTTGTTACGCTATAAATCACATTCTCTTTTTTGACTAGGCAGATTATCAAGCTGAGGAAATGAAAAAAAAGGCTTCCTACATCGATAATGTTGAGCGGGTCTTTGAAAAATCTTTTTCTTAGGTAGATTATTAGGGCCAAAATAAAAAACAAAGAGACCCAGCTTAAGATGAAATCTAAGAGGCATTGCATTTTTTACATTTAGTGGCTAATATCTTCATAAGTCAATGCCAAGACAATGCATTGAACAACAGCAAGAATAAAGTTGAAAAAGTTCAAAATCTTTTCGAAAAGAGTAGCCTCGATTCTTTCCTATTCCTGCTATTATTCTTAACTAGCCTTTTTGACTTTCTGATGGTCAATTTGCTACATATAAGCCTTAGACATACTGATCATCATGAGATTGGAAAAAATGTAAAAGAAAAAGATAGACATACTGATGAAGTAGACAGAAGAAACGTAAGGGTTGATGAAGTAGGAAAATTTAGAACGAATGGCGTGAAAGTTAGAGTTGAAGACGGAGTGATACACTGTTAAAAGCGCATTCCCAATACTGTTGAATCTTACTAAATTGAATTGGTTATGAAAGTTACCCTCCATTTACTACTCAACATACTGACAGGAAAACCCCTCATGGCAATGATACATTGATGAGCCACAGTAAGTACCAAACAATTATGTGCCATTTGCTCCAATAGCTTTCGCGTCGGCTTGAGCACCAGTAATATTGCCTACATAGGCATCAGCCACGCAAATGTAATGAGTGGAGTCAGCAAACAGCGCCATTCCTGTAATGGCGTAGAAGAGGGCAATTATCACGAAAGGGAAAAACAGCTTTTGCAATGAAGGTATAGTTTTGACGAAAATTTAAAAAGGTTACCTGAGCCAAGAAGTAACTTAAATGATTCTGATTACAGCTCTCACTATTCGGACCATAACCATTATTCGAAAAATGGGGTTGCCATCATACTCCATCATGTCAAAGAAGATTGTTGCCCAGCTAAATAAGAGAAAAACTACGTAGCAAAGGTACCTATTATATTAACGACTAGATAGGGCGATTTCATGTTTCCCTCGGATTAGTACACTTTCATAAATATCTCAAAGGTAAAAACCCAGTTAGCCACCATTTGCAAGCAAAGCGAAATGGTGTTCAGCTTTGTGAGCTTGAAGGGTAATTCTTACTACACTCTAAATGAGTAGTCTATTACAAATATTCCGACTAAGTTCAAAATCGCAGCCAGCCGAATCAGAAAAGTGATGTACTTTGAATGCAGGAAGAATCGGATTAGTTCTGCGAAGTTGTTGGGCAATGATACGTTGTTTATGCTTTTCATGAGGTGAGTTGGGGGGATATGATGGACTGTTTTTCTACGAGCCTTTATGTTCCCGAGGTTCTATTTGAGGTAAATGGTAAGCTATTGTTTTTATTCTTTGTTGGCTTTGAGGTTATTCTGGCTGAAAAATCTGCTTTTATTCTTTTCTGACGCGATCTCGGACTGATCTATTTAAAAGATGTCCTCGAAGTTGATTTCGTTTTTTGGCATAATTGGGTATGTATTCAGCGGGTTTGCTTGCAGCAGTGGAGCCGTTTATTAATCCACAAAACGAAAAGTGAGTTCTTCTAAGGATAAAGGTTTCATCAAAATCAGTATTTATCTTGTTATTTAAATATGCTCTTATTTTCAAATAGGGCTTCCGAATAAACCTTACTTTGGCAATGACTCCAATAAAAATTAAAAAACCAGCCAGCAAACCTCAAAGTTTTCTAACACTGATTAGCTGGATATACAACTTATTAATATTCGTTTCGATTATCTTCTATTGAATTTAGAATAGTAATGAAGAACCTTACCACGAACAAATAGAACGTCTCAAATGATCTGCATTCATCAGTGCCTCTGAGTCCCACCACTCATTTCTACACCAAAAATCCTGCTTCTCTCCTAAAGCAGAAGGTAAATGCTTTGTTATCTAGATTTCGGAAATCATCAAATCAGAATTAAAAAACTTCAAAATTAGGACGGAACTTGTCAGCTAACTTTCGTAGCATCAGAAAAAAGAGAAAAATAAGCAGCTATCGAAGGCAATTTTATAGAGTAAATTGTAAGCCCATCACTAAAATGAAAAAATTAGAAAAAATAAGAAGTTCGAAGAGTTCCAGAAAAAACAGAGAGAAAGGGAGTAGAAATTAAAAAAATTCCAAGAAATCAAACAAAAGTAGCACGATGAGAAGTTTGACACAATCAACAGAATGCTCTAAACAACCAAATCACGCTATAATTAAATCTCTGTCTAGGACTCCAATCTCAGGCTATCAAAGCTGATGGGCTTTACTTCTTATGATAGAAGACAACGTGATAATCAAAACAGCCGCTATAGTAAAACAAGCTGTTCTCAGAGCAGACATTACGGCATGATGAAATCATAGGATGAAGAAAGAGAAGTCGGACTTGTCACCAACTATATTAACAAAATAAAGAGATCCTAGTCTAGAGTGTTGTAAAAGGAGCTTGAAAACGAAAAGAGGAAAGAGACTGGCCGAAAACAGAAGGTTAAGTGCTTTGTAGTGGAAAGAGCCAAACATTAGCTATAAAAAATGGAGAAAGACTAAAAAGAATTTAAGACCAGAATGCAGACCTTCCAGAACAACAACTTCAAAATCCATTAATCAAAGCAACTGTAGCAGTAAAATCGCTCATTGATGAACTTGAAACACTATAAGTTGGTCTCACAGAGGCGCTAGCTAATGAAACAACAGAAGATCGAATCGTAAAAATATGTTCTAGTTAGAAACACACCTAACCATGACTCTTGGAATAAACATCCACTCCAATTTTTCAGGAGCAACATCGATTCAATAAACGATAGCAGACTTATGCATTTAAAGTAGATTTGCAGCTATTAAGTTTGAAGAAGATGCATGACTAAGAGGCAGCTTTGAAATAGCAAACGAATCTGAAGCTGATTGATGATAAGCTAAAAAAGATAAAAGAGCTTAAGTACGGCTAGAGATTGGACGACAGAAGCATCAAAATAGTGCTAGGGTAAATTAGATTTAATGCAGAATGTTGGACAGAAACGACCCTGAATATGCAACCATAGCCTAGTTTTTGCAAAGCTAAAGAAAATCTTACCTATAGGTGCTGGCTAAGAGAGAATAATAGCGCTGCAAGTTATAGAAGAACAAGAAGATGAATAAAAACTTGGGCAAAACCATCGCTTGATTACTTTATATTTGCAAGCTTTTGCATTAATTCAACTAACAAAACCGCAAAAATCATCGAATAATTTGTAAATAAGATGATGGATTAGGCTTTGCTTTGATCTTACGCAAATTCTAAAGATAGTGCTGATGTTCTAAATCTGGCTTTAGCAGTTCCTACCTCGAACGAGGGATACGTTGTTTCATGATTCTTTCAACCAGCTTTTCATTCTATTTCCTCAATTCCTGCTATTTGCGATTTTTCTGGTGTATTTCGGGCAACTTCTTCTATTTTTATTTCCATGAACTTTTTCTCTGGTCGATCTCCATCATGTGTTTGACCAAACTTTAGTTTTCCAAGGCCTTCTTGTTGAGCTTGATCTTTACTTGTGAAATGGAGTTCTTAAATTTTTATATTTGATCTAGATATTTGTCCTTTTTTAGGACAAAGCTATCAACACTGCTTGTATGTGCTATTCTAGAAAGGGACTTCTGATGGTGATTATAACGCTTTAGTTGGATTCTCTCCTCGATTGGATCTATCACTATTGAGCGGCTCATTACTCTCTGCTTCTATATACTCATTTAATCTTCTAATAAATCTCCGAATTAATATCCAAATTATCATACATGGGCAACAGTAAGTCAGGGTTAGAGTTTGCCATCAACCTCGATAAAGAGTTCTATTTCGCAAGCGAAATGGTTCGAGGACATTTGTATGTCGAGGCTAAGAAAAGATTTTCTGCCTCCAGAATTATTTTAGAGATAGAGGGCATCTAAAGTTGCGAATTCAGAACCAACTAAGGCCAATAGGTGAAGGCATTCAAAAAGTTAATCAATACAAGCTATGTACTTCATGAATTTGGGCACAATCAGTATCTTTAAGGACAGCACGAGTTTCCTTTTTCATTTAAGTTTCTGGAGTATCTCCCGGGAAGCTACGAAGAGAAAAAACCCTATTCAGCACGTGTGGCTTATACAGTCAAAGCAGTTATTCAATCCAAAGAGAAACATGCTGAGAAGCTCTAAAAAAGCTTAGAAGTCACAATAAGAGAGCCTCAAAGAGAAGGAGACAAAATGCTTTACGGCTAAAGTTTTATGTCTTGCAAGTCCTGTATGTGTTTAGACAAAGGAGTGAGCAAAGTTCAATGCTATTTCTAGAGTACTTGTTTTATTTACTTAGAAAACTACTATTTCCCAGGAGAAGAGTGCATCATCATCTGCTAAGTTGACAATACCAAATGTGAACTTGATATATCTAGAGTGAAGTGCCAGTTCATCAAAGAAGTGGTACTTACTGGATTTAATGGCACCCAAAGGATTTTTATTTAGAATTTGAATACAGTCTATTTTCCTGGAGTTAGACGCAACTCTTCTTATTACGGTTAGGAAGCAAAAAAGGAAACACTTCGTCTCAGCTACAAAGATACAAATAAAGGAATGTCACCTTCAACTCACGGACATTATGTTAGATGCCAATACTACATACTTGTAGAGCCACAGTTTAGTGGCCCCTGCTTGAAAATTGGAGACAATTCATTCAAAGTGTACTTGACCTTGCTGCAACCTGCCAAAGTTTATGAACCCATCTCTCAACCTTCAAATTGGAATCCTAATGTGGCTGATAACTCTAATATATATCTAAACTACAATCCTTCAGAATCCAGTGACGTACTTTCCTCCATGGAAAAAAGCCCTTTTTGATATTCATGGAACTTTATTGCTTATAAATTATCACAATCATTTCAAATTTAGTAATATACTGTTGTTACTTGGCTTCAGCTTGGTTACTTTCTTTAATCGGGTAGTTATTGCACCTCTTAGCAAGCCTAGCTCATCATGGGCTTGTTTGGCTGCTCGGAAGTTATCACAGAAGTAATCTATTACTTTTTTCATCTCCTTTAACAGTTGTTCTTCATCTCTTTCAGCTACTATGAATGAAATTTGTTCATTTTAAAATCTGTCCATCAAGACAAAAAATGTGCCTAACTGATTTTACAAATCAAACGAGATATTCTAAAATTTACAGTTTTTAAAGAAAGTAGGCAGTTGAGGTAATTTCAATAGGGTTAGGTGTGGACAATACATATAGCTTAATGATTATTTTTTAGAATTGACTAAAATATTTTGATCTTTGTCGTAGTTGACTCTGCAGCAAAATTTGACCATAAAAAGACTACTTAATTTTTCATTCAAGAAGAAATCTAGCCCTACCGCAGATACATTGTTATCTTCTTATCTATATAAGAAATCCGCAGACAAAAATCCAAACATCTTTTGTTTCACCCAGATTTACTTGTATAGATGTCTAGCGATTCCTTAATAATTAACATTTTTTAGTTTTGATGGAAAGCTTATTGCTTGGTTTATAGATTTGCCCCCTAGCTACATCTTATGGTAAGTTCCTAAGATGCTGAAGTCTCCGTTTGGCTCGATTAAGAGTCCTATTGAAAAGCTAATTGACTCACCAGGGCTGAAAGACGCCTAAATGACTCCTCCTCGCGTAAAAAAGTGAGTAATGTACTGCTTGTAGTTGGCATAGACATCTTTATTGACAATTTTCAATCTACTTTAAAGTTTGGCAGTAAGCTCTTTGGCTATTAGAGCAATCATTTCGGTCGACTAAACGCCATCCCATTATCCACCCTCACATACTTCTCTTAGAAAAGCAACTTTATTTATATTTAGATAGGCTAGCCCTCTACTATTAATTTAATCTTCTATCTTCAAATACCAAACTTTAACATCCTTGTTTTTGTAGATCAGTACGGATAAGCTATTTATAAGCTATTTCTCTGTGTGAATTCCTTGGATTGATTTGTTTAAGCAAAATGGCGCTTTTTACTTCTTCGCAGCGTTTCCAAGCAGTTTCAAGCTGCCTGATTTTGTGGAATATAGTTTTGCTAGGTTTTGCTGAGGCCCAAACAAAGGGATATTCAACTCCACCGACAAGTTTATGAATTAGACTGAAGGAAGACTAGGAACAATATATGCATAGTTGTTAGAGATTATTTGTTTAATTCGTTTTAAAGCTTTAGGAGAATAAAATAAAGCCGAAACTGTGGTGACTAAAGGACACTTCTTTTAAATTTTAGACAGATTTTCAGGGACTACAAAAAATATGCTGTTCCCCATGTTACGGCTATTAAAGCTGAACAAAGATTTGTAATAATTAAGGATTTCTTCTGTGAGATGAAAAGGGGTAACGTAAATAACAGCCACATCGGTTTCAAATGCCCTAAATATTCTGGTTATTTGACTATTTTCTCTCTGTTTTAGATGGTTGATGGTCAGCTTTTTGAATTACTAAAGAGAATAGGAGCAAACATGGAGCTAAAATCTTTGTGAAGTTTTAATTATATTCCAATCTGCCATAAATTTTTATTGTAATTCATTATACTTTTTTATCCTTTCATTTGCTCTCTCGAGCATTTTCTTCCTTGTTTGGCGCATTAGTAAGCAGTTTCGCCAAATTTTCTGAATTACCTTAACTTTTTTCATCAAGCCTCTCAAATTTTTGTAAAACTTTCTCGCTAAAACCATTTTGAAGAAAGATTTTATCTTATTTGCTGCCAAATCTTTTCCTTTTTTCTCTGGCTATGTATGGAATTGCAGCCCAGTTATTCGAGTAGATTGTGATATCTCCTTGAAGTTAGTAAAGCATAGCAGAATTTAGACATTAGAAAGAATTTTCCTAGACTTCAACTAACTCAATTTCTTTAGCAAGACAATTCCTTTTTTGATTTTGTATTTTTAAACCAACCTCAAGACTTTGTTAAACTTATCTTGGAACTGATTATATTCTTATAAGTTTGCTTCTTTGAGTTTACTAAAATAGCTAGTTATCTTTTTGTTGTCCATGCTTTCTTAGTCTATTTTACCATTCTTAAAGATAAGAAGCAAATCTTTCTCTAAATCGCTCAGTTTTGAATTCAGCTACTTTCTTCGAACTTACTTATCTCTGTTTATTTCTTCTTTTTTCTCCTTCGCCTTTTTCACAGTTTAAGAGTTTAACTTCGAACTGGCATCTTGAGTGAGCGTCTATTTAGGGGTTTCTCTTTCACCTTCTTTATAGGGAGTTTTAAATGAAAATACTTTGCTTCTGATTGTGGACTGCTTACTTACAGTGATTTATATTCCTTGCTTTCTTGCTATTAGTTCGTCAATTTTTTATTTTTTTACAGCCTACTTCTGTTGCTGGTCGTTTTTATCGTTAATATGATTGCGCTTATTACTTTTTGAGTGATTAAGCTTTGACTAAGATGCAGGGATCTTGCTAGCTGAGAAAGATTTATGCCTCTGAGAGATAGCAAGTTTAGTATTGGAAATGGAAGGCAAAAGAGTGATGGGCTGATTGGCCCCATTCAATCCATTTTTTTCATCTTTCCGTATTTTTTGGTGTCCATTTAAAAGCTGAATTTTGATGCTTATACTTAATTGAGGCGAATCGAATATTCCTTATCTATCAACGATTGTTTGAGCTTGACGACCAACTAGTTCTACATTTAATCTAACTTATAATTATTATTGGATAAGGTTATGGCACAAGCAACCAATTAGAATCATAGTATAAACTTTTAGTCAAGCATAATCATCTCACTGTTTTCTAAAGTCAGCAATATCAGAATTTTATGCTATTTTTCTATTGTATAAGACTGAACTAGCAAATTAAAGCACAAATGGCTAGCAGGAGGATCAAGATTTTGAGTATAAATTAAGAACATTTCATTGGGAATCAATTCTCACTTTATTTTTTTTTTCCAGCCACCTAAATAATGTGAGATCCGGTCTTGACCTCATTCTTTAGATATTAGCTAATTTTAGGTAAAATTCTTGGTTATTTGCTTTCTGCTTTTGAGTCCAGCTCCACAAATATGCCCATACTTACAGATTTTACTGCAACCCAATGCCTATCACTTAGCCCAATCCATTTTTTGAATTTACTATTATTAGGTGTTTCCTTGTTTACTATGTATCCAACACGTTCTTCTTTGTAAACTAAGCTATCCAACAAAATTTTTTCCTCCTCTCTGTTATCGAGCCACAAGGTCTAATACCCTAAATTTTGCAAAGCCAGCATCAAGACGTTAGCGTCATAGTCTCCCCCAAGAAAATGCTTGTGAGGGTTGATAAAATCATCCGAAAGTTCCTTGCAAAGCAGATTCAAATCCTTCTA
>Ga0316217_10006956_pt1 | contig 10960 bp, 7 predicted proteins | sample 1anoAmetaG_FD_203633 | JGI IMG/M metagenome (GOLD analysis project Ga0316217, IMG submission 203633) | Freshwater microbial communities from Trout Bog Lake, Wisconsin, USA - 1anoA | ecosystem: Environmental > Aquatic > Freshwater > Lake > Hypolimnion/Profundal zone | place: USA: Wisconsin... | reverse complement strand
GTGCTGGATAGTGATTGAATCAGATACATGATGTCGTTGACGTCTACTTAGCCTTGCGATTACTGTTGTTGATCCGACTCAGAGTGGTCCTGCAGCTCAGCTATACCAACTACCAACGGTTCTACTCTTGCCGCCGCCCCGCGATCGTTAATTTCATTCACAAATATTATAAAATCGGCAACGGACGCATCCCATTGCTGGCCGCTGAGGCTTTCTGCTGTTTGGTATAGTGGGTTAAATGTTGTTCTTCTTCATTGAGGAGAAATAATAAGAGAGAGACGTTTGGGAGCGAAGATAGTCAAATATAGTAGGATCCTGGATGAATCCTCTGAAATGTATATAATTAAATATTAGCAAATATCTGGCAGTGACGCCTAACTTTATTCGCTGTGAGTTAATATAACATATTTATAATCTGTAATGTTCATAAACAAGCCTCTGCCTCTCGAAAAGAGAGGGAATTCCAACAAAAAAGTTCACCGAAGGGTGGTAACTGAAATTTAGGAGATGCCGCAGCAGCCTCAGCAACAACGAGAGCTGAAAAGGACAGAGAGAGTAATCACAAAACCCAAATACATTGACGTTTATTCGAAGTATATGTTCAAAAACAGCAACGAACCGAAGAAGCAGTTCAAAATAGGCGAAAGCAAACCCTTCACCTCCGATAAGCACATCAAAACATAGGCAGATTAGATCATAAAAACCACCACAAATAGTGTACACACCCAAAGACCCAAGGTTCCAGCCAGTAGGTATGAAATCGAGGGAGTGGCTGGCAAAGGCACCTTCGGAGTTGTCTATTTCGGAGTCGACAGGTCCACTGGAGAGAAGATAGCCATCAAGAAAGTGTTCCAGGATAAGAAGTATAAGAACCGTGAGCACACCATCTTGAAGATGCTGAAACATCCAAACAACCTGCAGATGAGGTAGACTTTCCTCACGAACGAGGGTGAAGAATAGTACCTCAACATCGTCATGGACTACTTCCCAGACAATCTCTACCAATCCATCAAAAAGAAGGAAATCGCACCCCTCCTCACCAAACTCTACATCTACCAGATCTTCCGAGGCCTCAACTACCTCTCCATGCTCTCTATCGCCCACAGGGACATCAAACCTCAGAACATACTCGTCGACAAATATAAGCATCTCATCGTCATCTCGGATTTCGGGTCGGCTAAGCAGCTTATCCAAGGTAAGTTTATGCATATGAAGGCTAGGCTAACTTAGCCTACATTTGTTCAAGGTGCTATCGTGCTCCCGAACTCATTTTTGGAGCCACTGACTACAACCCTCAGATCGATATGTGGTCCACCGGCTGCGTTCTGGTGGAGATGATCAACGGCACTCCCCCCTTCATGGGAGATTCTCAAATCGATCAGCTCATCGAAATAATCAAGGTGCTTGGAACCCCCACCAAAACGGATATCTAGGAGATGAACAAAGCCTACGACATGAAGGAATATGGCAAATTTCCCAAAATAAAGGCAAATGCCTGGAAAAACGTACTAAATGTTCTACATAGCTACTGCAAACAAAAGATCCCTTGCTCATAGACCTAGTCACCAACATCCTGCAATACTCTCCAATAAAGAGACTGACTCCCGCAGCAGCTCTTTACCACTAGTATTTTAGCGAACTCAGAAACGAAGCCCAATACCAGTAGATCATATTTAAGCTGAAAAGTGTACCCAATTTGTTTGACTATTCTCCAGGTAACTTGACACTAACTTAGAGTAGATTAGCTTCATCACTGATGTTACCAAGCGCAAGTTTGAGCTCAGTCCTGCCTGGAGTACCAAAAAGACTGTGAATTTGCCCTTGCCCAACAAACCTACTACTGCTCCCCTACAGATCAAAAGGCCTATCATGAGCTACAAAGCCATCTGATTTACTTCGTTATTATGCTTACCCGATTTTATTTTAGTTTTGAGCTAATTTAGTTATTCTGCTTAATAACTATCATTTGGCTATCACTCCAAGATGAATTCAAGGTGAGTAAAGACATAAAAATGATGAATAGTTAGCTCAAACACTATCATTTCTTCATACTAGCCATCTGGTTGTTGATCTTTTTGAACTTGAGATAGAGATGGACTAGATCTTTATCAGGACTGTCAATGTACTTTTCTTTCGGACAAGCGAATCTATTCACCTCCTTACCATTTTTCAAAGTTATGAGCACTAACTCGTCATTAGTAACGAGTAGATCCTTGTCTAGACCTGTCTGCCTCACCTGAATGCTGTTGTTGGAAAGCTTGAACATTATGATATTCTCCGATTTGACTTCAAAGGTTCTTTTGAGGTAAACGATTCGCCCAGTATTCAGAAAAGGCTCACACTCCAACTCGCTATCAAGATAGTAATGCAGAAACTTCCTCCTATTCTCAATGTTTTAGTTATTGGTAATCGACTCCGACTTCAAACGTTTTAGCTCGCCGTCTCCTTAGGCCTAGAAGTAAAGGCTAAATAGAAGCAGAGGTACTTTTCGTGTTTGTTATACAGTAGTTTATAGGTCTGTTCGTAGGTTCCAATGTATCCAGTGTTCAGCATGTAGCTGAGGACGATCTCCTTTTTGTACTGTAAAATGAAGACATAGGGTGCAAATTTTGGAGGATTCATCTGAAAGTTGAGCTGCCTGGTTGTAGTCGACGTGCTTTGACTAGAAACTCTCTAGCGTAGAGATACCTTTTCACTCTTTTCAGCAATACTCGAATTATTGAAAGATATCGGTTGCATGTTTTTGACCTGAGGTGAGATACTTCTCCCAATATTCCCCAACTTTTCCAGCGATTTGGAAAGCGAAGAGGTACTATAGACCGTTTTAAGCAGGCCTTTGATGTCTTTGGACTTCTAATCCCTTTTTTTGAAGCCAGGAAGGCCTTAAAAGTAGTTCTAATCCACACTTAAATCCACCTCGCTTCTTAGCGTGTTTATTGAGCAATTTCGCGCTGACTCTTTGACTTCTGAAGATTAGAATTTCTAGAATTTGCTTTCAAATTTGGGCTCAGACACCATACAAGAGACTGGAATCTCTTTAGGAATTCCATTAGTAGGATTCATAAAATCATGGCTCAGAATCTGCTCAAAAGTATACCTTTTGCTCGGATCCACCACCAAAATTTTCCTCAACAGATCCCTCCCGCTCTGGTTTTTGAAGTAATCAGGAAAATCGAAATCTGCTTTAGTGATTTTATCATAGGTCTTTTCAACCCTCGTAGTCTCAAAAGGTGCCTTTCCTATCAGCATCAAATACATAATGACCCCAGTACTCCAAGTATCAACCTCATAGGAATGCCCACTGACCCCGATTCCCATACTCGACATGATAACCTCCGGAGCGATGTAGTTCGGAGTCCCACAAACCGTATGCTTTCTATCGCCCTGGTATTACAGCTTAGTCGCCAATCCAAAATCCGCCAGCTTGAGCTCCATCTTACTGTTTATCAACAAATTGCCCAACTTGATGCTACATCGAACCAAAACTACTCTCTGTGAATGATCTGCTTGTTATGCAAGTAGCAAAGTCCGTCGATGAGCTGGTAGATGAAGTACTGCGTTTCGGCTACAGTTAAGCGCTTCCTCCTCTTGATGAGGTCGAACATGTTCTGCGTAGTCGGAAGCTTACCCCGTTGCTGCAGAGCTAGAGCAGCATGTAGACATTCTCCTCGTCTTCGAAGACCCTCTACAGTTGGCATATGCTCTTATGCTTCGCCTCCTTATGCAGCTGTATTTCAGAGATCATCTGCGTGAAAACTGCGTTACTTTCTGCTTGGCCTTGGGCTTCTCAAGATTTTTCTTGGTGATGATCTTGAGTGCGAAAACTCGCTTGTCCTCCATCCGCTAGACGGTATAGCACTCTGCGAAGCCACCTTGGTAAGCAAGCAAGTACCTTTGCCTAGTTTCTACTGTTTCAGGTAGTTTCGAAATCGAATACTGCCGTCGGCTTTTTGAATTCTTTATTTGATGATCATCTTATTTATAATGCTTGGAGTTCGATCTCAGAAATAGGGTTGCATGCAATTGGATTGCTAATTTTGATGGGGATTCTTTCGGGAGGCAGGGATTTATTTTTTGTTTGGTTTATGGGGTCAATGTAGATTTGGATATTCTAAGAATAATCTAAGTTAGATGGGTTTATTTTTGATAATTGTTGTCATTATCGGGAATTAAGACTCATCTCTACACCCTTTATGATTTTGCTTCGGCATCACCCTAAATCGGGGTAGTTCACTCAACTGTTTAGTTTAGCAGTGAAGCTTACGCTTGAAAGGGCTTTGGAGACAACTCAAAACTCTAAGCTGATTATTCTCCTTAAATAACGCATCAAAACCACTTTTTGATCCTAAGCTTCCGAAAAGAGCTCAGAATCAAGCTACTTCAGGAGTTTCTAACACTCCAAATCATATAATCATGTATACTTATAGGATTATTTAATCAGAGGCCTATCATTTTCTTGAAAATGGGGTTCTCCAACTCCAACTTCAACAGTTTCAGCTCGAATTTGCTACCCTTGAGCTCAAACTGAACTTCGCTTAAGATCTTGGCCCCCAGACCCAAATAGATTTGCTCAGACTTTACATTGGAGGTTCTCAAGATCAAAGTTTTAAACCCTTGGTCGATTAGATTTTTGTATGTATAGACAAGAGCTTTTTTTCTATAAGCTTTTTTGATTTCTGGATCTACGTCTTCGTCCAAAACTATGAAAGATCCATAGACGTGTTTTCCAGGTTAATGCTAGCTGATTTTGAGCGGCTCGAATAGCTTTTTTCCATAACCCTATAGAACCTGAAAGTGTTTGAGAGTTTAGCTTTAAGCGGGAGAATTGGAAACTTTGAGATATTAATGAAGTTCAAAGTTGAGTCCAGCCCCGATAACCTTCCCCTCATGACTGCAGACCTTCATTTGAAAAGAGATACCATATTAAACGCGATGTTCGGATTAACTTCTTTTCTCAGCTTCTATTATGAGTCGAGATGAAGTTTGATCTCGTTTACAAAAAACTTGTAGACCTATTGCCTGTCCAGGTCGAAAGATTTCCAGATCGCGTTGGCATTCAAAAAGTTTTTAGTGAACAACTCAGCTACTTCATTTATATGCTATCTTCTCATTGATTATGGCTAAGCCACTACTAGAGTTTTCTTGGAGGTTTTGGGCGATTGGCTTTAGGTCTGGATTTGGGTGCCTAATCCTTTGCTGATTTGGGTCAATCTGTTTGCCATTTCAGATTTCTGGCTTATGTTAAAAGATTAGTTAAAATAAGTAGGCATTTGGATATCAGTCAGCAAATTTAATAAACCTATGAAATCAATCAACTTTCTGCATAAAAGATTATACTATCGCTGGATGTAACAATCAAACTATTTAGAGTTAAATCTTTTGAGCTGTAGCATGCTTTTGAGTGCTTAATTCGCCAATCAAAGAGATAATTATGTGATTCCAATCAACTTCAAACAAAGTCAAAATGCAGGCCAAATCCATCAAAAGAAGGCAAACAGCTCAAATCATCTTTTATCCAAAAAGTGCTCAAATGTCTGCATACGATCTTATTCGAACCTTCAGTCTAAATTCAGCCTTACCCTCAGATTCAGCCGAACTGCACCCACTATGAACTAATTAGTTCAAATCTCTAGTAGTAAATAGAACATTTTGGAATATCTTGGGCAGACGCCATTTCTATAATTTTTACAGCTGTTATTTTGAATATAATTAACCAATTATAAAATTATCATGAGCCTGAAGTACCTAGAGGCGGGCGTCACACGCAGAACCAGCTAGAGACACAAAATCAAAATGATGAAAAGCCTTGACTAGTACAAGATATCCAACCCTTACAAAACTCACAAATCATTGGACTCCATGCCTGCGGAACTATCTCTGCAGCTCAAAAACGTAGACTACCTTTCACGCACAACCATCTCAATGCTAAAAATATCAAAAGATAGCTCCCACGAACTGGATCTCTCAACCTCTTTGCTGAAAATGACCAACGCAAGAAAACTGCAATAATAAAAATACAGCGAGCTATTCACATCAGCCTAGAAGTAAGCCAAAGAAGACCTCGGAATGGTCAACTAGGCAGCAGTTTCTGTCAACATGGCCAAAGAAGAATGCATCCCGGAAGAAGTTATAGCCACCAGTGAGTACATTTCACTTGGACTATAGCCCATTGACGAAAGTCTGGTGTATAGGCATCACTAAGATGAACTGAATCTGCTAGAAAGTGAGATGGTCTAGAATCGGGAACCAGTTTTCAGCATGAAGGAGCATGGTATCACCTTGATGGAGGTTTAATATGAGCATTATTTCGTCAATTGATCTCTTTATTTCAATGGATTGTCCTATCTTCTTATTCGAATCTATCATTTCTGTAGTTTACTCTCAATAAATCTGTTGATAATTATTTTGAAGTAAAAGATGAGATCAAAGGGTGGATTAGTGCAGTTTTTTCAATGTTTACTATTCAAGCAGCTATTTTTTTAAGCCTTTTTCTGATTTTATTTTCATCTAGTTTTCTAATTTAAAGTTTAGACTGTTTGCTAAATAAACAGAATGAAGTTCTCACTTGCATACAGCCATTTCAAAAATATTTTATACTTCTCATCATGATTTCAAGATTTCGAGAAAATGTCTGCACGATGACACCTTTGGGAAAGATAGGAAAAAGACCTTCATAGGCATATTTTTTCAGAAAATGTAAACTTCAGTAAAAATTGATTGCAGCCTTTCTGTTGTGTTTCCAATCAAAAAACCTTTGAGTTTTGATTCAAGATTGAATTTGACCTAATTCAAAAATTCTAATTATTGCATTTTGTGCTAGATTTTACAGAGTTGGGAGGCAAGTTAGTTAATAAAGAGGCAGGTAATTTATAAAGAGGCAGAGCAGGAATAAATTGACTAAAGCTTTGATAGAGATCTAAGAGGAGCAGTTGCTATCAAATGAATCTGCTATATTTAGGACTTTAAAGAAAAGAGGTTTTTTATGGAGGATCAACCCTTCTACTGAGATTTCTGGTGTCGAAATTAGAAAAGCACTTATCTTTCCCTTCATTTTCGACCAAAATATTAAAAGTTCATAGCATCTTTTGGCTATCTTGCTTCTTCTTTTTAGCTATTTCTCAAGAAATCAAAATATCAGTGATTGCTTATCATTAAAATAACGCATTAATTGCTGTTTTTTTAATAGCTCTCCAAATGACCTTTTAGATGTTTCGATCAAAAAAAGCACAACTTGAATATAAACAACCATTTCATCATTTTCTGAAGTTTTTTACTCTCCAACCCCAGTTTTATAAATGGGCGTTTTAATCATTCAGTTAACTCCTCAATTTATGTCTAATTTTATAATTATTTTATTTCAAATGAAAAAAGTGATTCCTTCGGACGCCATTCAGATGTCACTCTCCAACATTTCAACAATTGACGCCATACCAACCTCAACGCACCTTGAATGCAGATTTTGCAAACAAAACGAAACCCCCCAGAATTCTAGCTCCTCGTTCCTCTCTCCCTGCAGCTGCGTGGAGCCGATTCACTCTTACTGTCTCTCCGATGAGATGTAAAAGAATACGCGAGGGTAGATTATCAGTGCTAAGGCCGAGCGACAGTATACCTGCCAGAGGTGCCAAAAAAACATAAGATTCACGATTTAGGCCACACGCGAGTGCAGGTCCAGAGAGGAACTGGGGTAATTTGCCGCCAAAAGGAAGTGTTTCTGCTTCTGGCTGGTCCTCTGCATGTTGGTGATGCTGGGGCTGTTGGTGTTCGTGGTGATAATCAAGACCACGCCGAGCATAGAGTGGGTGGCAATGTCCAACATCGTGCTCATCGCTCTGGCGATAATCGCAATCGTGCTGTTCCTGGTAAGCTCGTTTTTCTGCCTGACTGAGGTGATCTTCTAGGAGAAGCGAAGAGTGAGTCTGCTCAACTCTCACACCAAGTAGCGCAGGAAATACAGCAACCGGCTGGAAATAGTGGATTGCGCGTGATAGTTATACATTATTTTCGATTATGGCTTCAGTTGGCAGCAGCATCAGGGCAGGTTTTTGGTACTGGATTTAGACAGGTGCAGTCGAATGCGGGGTAGCTCGAAAAAGGAGTGAGATGTGGCTTCAGTAGAGATTGGGTGCTTTGCTCTTGCAGCTATTTGAGCTATCTCTGGCTTATAGCTGGTATATGGAAGTTTTTAGAATTTTTAGGCATATCTATAGTGAATTGAGCTGTTTAGGCGAATTGATATTAGTATTTGACTGACTTTTTACCAACCCTTAAGCAGAGTTGATCTTTGGATGCTTATGGGCAACAAATGAGTGTCAAACAAATTAACTCTCCACGCGAAAACTAATATCATAGTCTATCATAAGTCTCAACTGATTTAGCATATGTTTTCATCATAACAGACAGATCTCAGGTTCATAGACTGCGAAAGGTGATATCTGAGCAGTAAACTGCTCAGATATAAATGCATCAATAATTATATTTTTAATACTAAAATATTGGCAAACTAGTATATAGTTATCAAACTAACTCATCACTAAACTTACCATAATTTTGGATTTTACTAGCCTCACCATTCTTCATCATCACTCATCCCAATCTATAGAATGCACTTTTGGTTGTTTTTTGCAATCAGATCAGTGAATAAGCTAGAGTCTCATTTCTCTAAAATGTTGAGAATTAAGTATGAAAACTATGAAAAGTATGAAGCAAAAACCTTTTTGCCCATATCCTAGATCTTTACTTAAACATCCACAGAGGTCATGTCTGTATTTTGGCATATTTTCGTTCGATTGCCACATTATTTTTTTGTATTAATTAATTATAAATTTTTTAGCGAATGGCGCGTTTTTGGGTAATTTTGATATTCTTTTATACGAAAACCCTTAATCAGATAATCTCTAAGCTTAATTAATCATAGTTATTTGAACCTATGGAGCAGGCTATGAGGCTATGTGTGTTCGGGGACTACTTAAACGCTGGCCATCGGTTCCTCTATACATAGTTTACGAAACCTGATGTCTAACCCCCTCAGACTCCCACTCAAGAGTGCGCCCTATAGCTCCTAAAAAGAACCCTCTGGCCCATCCTAACCTTAATCTGACCGAAAATAGTTCGAATAACCCGACTGGTATGGAATTGGTTCCTTTTTCTATGGTCATCATGACCATGTAGAATAGTATCATCCATTCTTCAACCCACGAGAGGATCAGCCAATGGTCTAAATCAATAGTGCGGAGGACATCACTGAAAAAACCTAGGCTGTGGCTCAGCCCAAGAAAAAAAAGATCAGGAAAGGAGATGGATGCAGATGCAAGAATAGTCAATGCAGGAAGCAATACTGCAGCTGCTTCAGCATGGGAAATAAGTGCGGAGTCAACTGTGAGTGCAAGGGCTGTACCAATCACAGCTTCTTTAAGACGCTGAAGTGCAACATCGAAGATTTCAGCTAGCAACATTGGGCTTATAAAATAAAAAAAAGGCCTATTTGATGTTTGATGTTTGTTATTTCATCAATTAAACAAATTATTCATTACTTATTCTATTCATTAAATTTCTTATACTTAAATCTGGTTCAAATGGGCAGTGTATGCATAGGTATATCTGTATTCCGGGTGTGCTGACACATTTTATGCTGTCTTTCGATGGTTCAGCCAAAGCATGCCAAGTTGAGCGATATGTGCAAACTAAGTTAAAATTAGATGAATTGGCTGCAATATAAACAACCAATCTATTCTACATAGATAGGTCTTCTTTACATAGGTAAGTCTTCACATCTATTGAAGCATTATAAACTAATTAACTTTGTTTATTCTCATCAGCTTTATATTTAAACATCTTATAAACTATCAAAATATTAAGACACCATCAATTCAGGCAAAATTTGCTCCGGCAACTAAAGTAGCCAGAAGCAGGCAAAAATAAGTCTTTTACTGAGCTGAGCTATCCTTAACTCTTCGGAACATGCAAACATTCCTTTTTTAGCCTTAATATTTCCCTTTCATCAGATCATTATACAAACAAATTGCAGAGCTTTCCTTGCCAGAACTCTTCCTTCTCAGAAGTCAAATCTCCAATCCATAAATTACTATACAAAATCATCTTTTTTATGGGTTTCTTTTCTTTTGGATGGTCTAGACCAGAGATCTCTATGTTATCCACTATATTTTTATATTTTAACATTTATAGTAATTTTATCAGCTGCACTTTGTTAAAATGAAGAACTCACCAACCAAAAGCGATCCAGATTCAGTTTCCAGTTTCGTAGACAAACTAATTTCTCCTCCATCCCTCTAATACCCATTGCGAAAGTCTAGCTCCCAAAAAAATATTAATGAAGCCAATGACACAACACCGCCGCCACTCTAAAATTTCGGACTGAATAAGGGCCAGCTACTGACTCCGATCAAGCATCGCAGCAAATCAGATGAGAAGTCTAGCTAAATATTTACGAATTCCAAAATCTATGGCGAATTGTTTTAAGGACCACCTTCAGCCATACTTTCGAGAATAAGTGAGCTATCTTAAAATCCCTTCCCAAGCAACTCTAAAAAAGAAGTACGATTCAAATAAAGCATCATTCATAAGAACCAACACAAAAGAAGAGAAAATGTCTCTCGGGCTCGAACTCCTTCAATTCTCAAGAAAAGCAAGATTCTCCGCTAAAATGCTCTGCAAGAAATGCAGGTACTTTTTGCCTAATCTAGACTGTCAACCCTAGTCAACTTTAGAAACAAAGTGCCTTGACAATTTTATCAGGGGAGGACCGCTAGACTCGGGCTGCTAAGACCAACTAAGTTGTCAGAAAACGATACTTTACCATACTGGAGAGATTCTAAGCAAAGTATGGCTCGAAATTAAAAAAAGGATACAAGATGCGAAACGACGAAAAGTACAAAGATTAGCTTTTCCCTCCAATCGTATCATCACTCTTTAGAGGAGGAGCTGCACGTAACCAAGAAAC
>Ga0316217_10006955_pt1 | contig 10960 bp, 8 predicted proteins | sample 1anoAmetaG_FD_203633 | JGI IMG/M metagenome (GOLD analysis project Ga0316217, IMG submission 203633) | Freshwater microbial communities from Trout Bog Lake, Wisconsin, USA - 1anoA | ecosystem: Environmental > Aquatic > Freshwater > Lake > Hypolimnion/Profundal zone | place: USA: Wisconsin... | reverse complement strand
CCTCAGAAAGGAATGAGCAGAGCTTTTTCAAGAATATTATATTTTGTCATGAATTTAAATGCCTTGAAATTCAGCAAAGCTTTCTTTGGTAAAATCTTTATGCATTTTATTATCGCTTGCGCTTAGTGTGACAATTTTTTGACAGTGTAGGCTGCTAAACCAATAATAAAAAGTAAAAGTAGCAATCCCTTGAACAAATTTCCCAGCAAAGCATTATTTTCCACTTGAATGAAGCCATCAACTTGCTGATTGAACAAGGTTTGCAAATAGTTGAAAATGTTGTTCAATGTCCTTCTGGTATAGCATAGCTCCATAAAGACTGGGTATTTAGCATTATTAGCAAAAGATTGCCCCAGCTGGCTAATATAGGTTCCTTTGTGTTTTTAGACCAAAGCCTAAAGCATTATAATAGTTGAAGACAAACTTGAATCCATGGCTCCATTCAAAATTAGTGAACAGTTTATCCCTTTATAGAGAGAACCTGTGTTTAAGTATGAGTAGTTACATAGGTTGTAGCTGATTATTTACTTTTCTGTTTTCATAAAATCATTAAAGTAGGGCGGCAATTCACTGAAGAAGCTAGTATAGAGGTTAATATTCGTTTAGTATTAAACTTTCTGCCTTTGACTTTCAGGCAGTATCTACTGCATTGAGAGTTCAAAATAGTTTTGTGCTTTTTTCAAAAGAAACAAAATTGAGCCTTGCAAATGATTGGTTTTATTTAAGACCATTTATGCGTTAGTTTTATAAGTTTGAAGATTTAAGCCAAAGAGTAAAAAATAAGCATAGCAGGCAACAGGAATTAGGATTAAGAACACTCTTTTGATGAGAATGATTGATTTGGGTGAACTCTTAATCTTTTCTTATGTATGCAGTTGGCTTTTGTTCTAGAATTTTTATGAGTGATTCTTGATTTCTGCTGGCTCTCCTTACCTTTTACTTTGATCAAAAGTTTTCCAATCTTTCCAATTTTTACCTTAAAATTTGTAGGTAATTGAGTTTTTGCCTAGAAAGAGCAACTACTAAAACTTTTACAAAGAACGATCAATCTAAGCTTCGTCTATTTGTGTATATATCTTGAATACCTCTCGGTAAGTAAGCTGTAGCTTGACTTCAAAGATCTTGATAATTATTATTATGGCGAAAATAGTGCAATTTATTCCTAAGATGATTTGCTAGATGTAGTCTATAGAATTATAAAGGGGTTAAAGTGTGACATTTTGAAAGGCACCAACAATCTTTTCTATTACTGCTGCATTTCGCACTGAAAAAGCAGGATTGTTGCTGATGAGAGACTATTTGATATCAGTAAGAAACTAGAGCATACTCAAAGATCCTGTTGTTAAGGTCTTATTGTAGTGATCATAGGAAAGAGTGTAGGTGTGATTAGTAAGGATAAAGTTGTTGGAGAAGGCGGTTGAAAGACTGACCACATTATCATTTGACTTCTTGGAGTATTACTTGTAAAGAGCACTAAGGTTGTATTTCTGTATCGCTAAGATTTAGATTGGAAAATTGAAAATTTGGTAGTATTGATAGTACTGATAGAACAAAGAGTAGATCTGTTGAACTTGTAGCTAGTTTTTTAAGAAAAGATCATGAATCTTTTGGTAATTCATTCGATCGGAAACCACCTAGAGCCCTATGGTGATCATTCCAGCTGTCAAAAGTATGCATAGAAGTATGAGAAACAACAGAATCCATTTTATATAAGATTTACGATAGTTGGAGTTTAGCTAGCTCATTTTAACGTAAACCATATCTTCACAAGGATGCTTTATTCTGCAATAATAGGACTAGGTCTTGGTCGAGCTTCTAGAATGTTTCTCAAGCTGCTGAGCTTAGTACATATCTTTAGTGACTAACGTCTCGAGAGTTCTAAATTTTACTTAGGATTTCTATTGTTAAATTTATGAGGTAATAACTTGAATAAGTGCATATGAGACATTTTTAAAGCTATAAGTCTATAATACAGCAAGATTCAAAGGTAGATTCTTTTGCCAACGCTTTTGAGGCTTTAGAAAGCACTTTATTTGAGTTTTCTTGCAGTCAGCTATCAAATAGCCCAGATCCGCACCGAAAAAGTTCACACATATTGTGTTTTTTTCCAGAGATCTATTGTGCATCCTTATATACTCATGAAACAAAGGGCAAGAGTTAACTATCGAATCGTTGTGCAAGGAATACAGAAAAGTTGGCGACTATTGAAGCTACTGGCTTCTAAAGAAGTGGATTAAGTATTTTATCCCTGAGTTGAGATCGGACTGGATACTGACTTTTATTTTGTAGGGCAGCAGAAAGGAGTTAGATTGAAGGAAAGGAAACACAAATATTGGTGGATTTTTGACTGTTTCGAAGGCTTGTTAAAATCTGCAGCCAAGATAGTATTTTAATTGAGGAGGCACGAAAGAGTCCCAGCTTTCTCCAACTATTTATTCCCTTTTGCGTTTTAGCTCAACCAAAACTCGATTGGAAACTTCCGTTACCTGATCTTCACTCAGATATATGTAATGAGAATTAACTAATGAGTAATTTCCAAACTAAACTTCCCCTTTCCTCAGCATTTTGGGCTCATAGTCAACATTCAAAAGTTTCATAGCATAATCGAAGAGCCTTAGCTCAGTTGATGTACCTTTATAAATCTGAATTTGTTTAATATGTCTTTTGAACTTTCGTTAGTTGCTACAAACTTTTCCTAAAATTGACAAGAGATTCTATTGGTTCAATTGGTGAGATTTGAGACGAGTGAAGAATTCGATCATCCCCTAGCAGCACTCTAAAATCAGTTGGTTAAAATGTTCTATTTTTTGGGAAAATACTAAGAATTCCTCAGGGTTTGAAGACTCCCTTTCTTTCGAATCTATCTCATTAAACAGCATTTCGATCTAGGTGAATAGTTTGAGTTATTTGAAAGATTTGGACACTAATGTTTACTGTTTGAGACTCATTAAATTTTTCAGGATTCCCATGTTTATTTTTTAATATTTGAGGCAGAAGATTGTTTGTTGAAGCTTGAAGCTTAGATTTTGTGGCGATTATTTGATATTTGTCTCCAGCTTCAGCTTGAAGAAGGTAGAAAGCCACCCAAATTTGTGCACATTGACATTTTAGAAGACTTCCTTGGGATTTTTACAGGTCTTAGAGGTAAAGTAGTTGGCAAATTGTTCAATTTTTTCTCTGTTTCTAAAGACTATGGTCAATAAAATTATTTCCTGCCTTTTCTAAATTTTTTCGCTTTAATTCAGCCTCTACAAAATTTCCATAAGGATCTCATTCTAACTGTCAGCCTCATTTAGTAGACCCTCATTGGGTCTCAAAAACTCACTGAAGACTATGAGCACGTTGAAGATAACAAAGTGCATAGAACTAATGGTCACTGAGGCTGTTAAGGCAAGGAAATCCATCACAAAGATGAAAAGCAAGAGTCGAATGAGGATTCTCTGAATTGGGGAAAAAGTACTTCGAAGGGAGACTTTTTAAGTGAGAGAGTGAGTAGTGCGAGAATAGAGACAATTTTCATAGCTATGTCGATTGCGCCAAACTAGAGCGAAAAAAGCACTATTAAAAAAGTCCACTTTCCGAGAAGCATACCATCTGAGTATATTAAAGATGAAGAGAGGATGAAAATAGAGTTGAAGACTGAGAGGGCAAGACACAGTAACTAGGGTAGGGAAGGGTGTATGAGTTCTGAGTAATTATAATAAAATTGCGAATTGAGTGCGAAGCAAGGCAGATAAATAAACTCCAAGAACGTATAGAGATAAACTATAATTTTGAGTTTCTAATATTTTTGCTGTAACTTCCGCGGGTCCTACTTACTCTCCTCGGCCAGTCTTTATTTCAACCCGACCGCCACTACAAATGCTGCTATGATGGCGAAAGCTAGCAGGTTCATGCCTACGACCGAAACTGGGTTTATCAGGTACGATTGGGCCCACTGTGTTAGTATAAAAGTTACATTTCCTAGTGCGGATAGTTGAGGGTTTAGTGACTGTTCAAATTCTGCAAATTTTAACACTGATAGCTGCAGAAATTGAGACAAAAACAAAACATAATTCAGGCAACGCAGCCTGTCCTTCGCATAGGCGATATGAGAATAGTTTTAAAGGAGCCTATTGGTGAGTGTATTCCATGAGTTGGCCATGCAATTTAAATTAATTTCTATTGAGGTAAGTATAACGTTAGAAATGGGAGCCAGTATGCAAATTGTACCAAAATTCCGAATCATAGCAACCTAAATTGAGCTATTTCTTCCTATAGGCGAAATAGTTTGCGTCTTTATTTTACATATTACAACCGTTAATATTACATCTGTCACCGCCACATTTCCATCACGATTCCACCCAAAAGCTACTGGTTAATGCTCGAAAACCCACAAAAGCTAATAACCAACAGTTCAGCACCCCCAAATCATGAGCCAATCATTATTTATATGTATGTATGTATTTTATGTGGCTGCCGATTCACTAAATACACGCTGGTTTAGTACCGCACTGGTTATGCCAGATCTATTTAATCCCAAATATACACCAGCATGCCTCATAAGTTTGCCTGTGGCTGCCTAGTGCATGCGCCACAGATTACAAATGGCAGATTCCACCGAGCAGGAGCAAAGTAGTAATGGGATGATTTGAATATGACTTTCTCTCCGATAATATATGCGGCTACACAGTTTCAATCGGTTTGTTGAGGTGGAGTTGAGTAGATGGATGGATGGAGCGGAGTAGATGGACTGTATAGTTATTCGAATAGGCTCGGTTATGCCTCAGTTCTTCATAAACAGCCTGAATTCGTCTTAAGATTGCCCAAAGACCCAGTTCATCCAAATCACATGTATAAAAAAAAACTTAGCCAGAACAGCCTAATATTTCAACCTAGGTTGTCTCCTCGCCGTCTAGAGCGGAAATAGCCCAAAATGTGTGGTCTTTAGGGTATATCAACATTTTGGGGTGACACCATAAAGAAGTTCGGGGGGACGAAACGATGGGAAACGGAATTTAATTGGGAGGGGGGCGGAGGGAGGGGCGTAAAAGCGGGTGTGAGATTTTGAGTGTGAAAGTAAGCGTCACCATTTAAGTAGCTTGGTGATTTGAGTTATAATAGCATTTTAATGGCAAATCGTAGGTCGTAATCCGGAGAAGTTCCATCCAATAAGCCACCTGCCCAGCTACATGGGAGTCAGTTTGCGCCCGTCGCGAGTAAAATAGTTTCCAAAAAAGCTCAACTCCCAAATATATCTGATGATGAGTAGTTCGAGCCTGAATACCACACAATGAAAAAATTGAGGCTGCCCATCAACAGGAGCAAACTCAACCGCGGGGTGTGGTCCGCGCAGGAGAACCAGATCTACCTCAACTTCCTCAAACAGAACCGCTCATCTTTTGTGGACTAGGCCACCAGGAGATAGGACCGGGTGTTCTGCCGCCTCTCGGAGCTGCTCCACAAGAAACGCAACCCTGACCAGTGCCGCAGCCACCACCACAAGCTCCTCACCAACCTCGGCTACTCCATGGACCGGCTCATAAAAAAACTTGAAAAGAAAACGGGAAACTAGAAAAAAAGGGAAAACCAGAAACCCCCCAAAACAAAGCACCCACCCACTGTCCTCGCTCTCAAGCTCGAGCACTAGGACCCCCGATCAACCACCGACCCCTGGTATAGCAGCTAGCCCCAGGCGAACTCTCCTGGATAGGCCAGACAAATTTGCGAAGTCGACAGAATCATCGAGCGAGATTTCTATAGGGTAGTGGTGCTGAGGAGCAGGAACACGTTGCTAATCGAAATGGACTAGTCCAGAATGTAGTCCTATTGAGGCGCCTCATTTGTATAGCTTTGAACATGATTCTCCAGCTTCATTCAACTATAAATACTTGAATAAATATTGATTTAGTAATTTCATCCTCTAAACTACTTGCACCTGACACGCCCCTGGTCAAATTGGGCACCTATTACTCGCTTTATGCTGGTAGACCTATCAATATTGCTAAATGATGCGGCTCTTAGTGTGAGCCAGATCGATGCTAACGTCCGGTAGATGACACATCCTTACTTTAAACCTAGAACCCACTGAATTGGGAGTAGCATTTGACCACCTTGGATGACAGTTGAGATGCAGTTGATTCAGGTCGGCCTTGGTGATATGCAGTATAGACAAGTGTTGAGTTAAATCATAGTATGTGGTTGGCCTTAAGCAGCTACAGTTCCCGGCTGGTGAGTCGGATCTGCTGCTCGCTATCGGTGAGCAGGTAGAACCCCTCGCTATCCAGCAAGTACCCGTCGCTGTCTAGGTAATACACATCTAAATGACCACATGTGTACGGGATGCTATTTCGACTATGTTGGGCTGCACCTCTTCTTTGTTGGAGGCTTGAAGTGAGATGGGCGGGTTGGGATGGCACGGGATCAATCTTTATTAGTACTGGAAGGAAATGATTTTGCCTTTGAATTGTTTGAACCCTCGTTTATAGGGCGATCCACTTATCATGGCCTATACATCTCTTTTTGTGTTCTACACTGCCTAGAACACCGCTCTCAGACTGTCCTCCTGCTTCTTGCACTCCTACATCATCTTCTGGACCACTCCAAGTTGGTTCTATAGCTATCTGCTGTCTGTTTTGTAGCTGTCGATGGGCTATATGGTATGGAGTGAGGATTTGTAGTTGTGGTGGGTGAGGTCTGATAGCTCCTGATGGAGTTCCAGAATATCGGCTCTCAGTTCCTCTATCATACGGGTGGTGCGTTTGTAATCCTCGCGGTTGCCTGCTTTTTCGACGAGGCTGAGTATGCGGTTGAGCTCCTCGATTTGGGGGCCATTGAACGCATGATTTTATTCCGCAGGGGTCGCCAGCTTCTCCATCTTTTACAACTTGTCGTCCTGCATTTTCACCTTCTGGTTTAGTTTGGATATTTCGGATGACACCCATTCCTTGAACTCAACTAACTTGTGGTCGTCCAGAGATTGGCCCAGTGTGCTGATCGAGGTCGATGCGGGGTTGTTCTACTCTTTGTTTGATGAGTTGGGACTTTCCTCCAGCTCCCCGTTCATCTTCTGCCGGATTCTGCTGCCCATTTTGTGTGTCTGCTGCTCCTTCTCCTGCGGCTATTCTCTGTAGATATTGTGGGGTAGGAAAGAGTCGATACTTACAGACTAGAGGAGTTTCTTCTCGGAGGTCTATGAGTGCTTGGCCATGACAACCCTCAAAGGTTTGCCGAGCTTGATATTGGTGATGGGTTCGTGATAGTGGTGAGTTTCAAGTATGCGGTTGGTTGCTTCCGAGGTGTTTTACTTCTTGGTTGCTAGCTATTCGTGGTAGGTGGCTCTGAGGAAGGGTTCTTTGGTGGTATCGTTGGGAGTGGCAAGTTTGGCGGACTGGGTCTCTATATAATGGTAATTAATCATGAGAGTGAACTATTATAATCTTTTATCATGCCGCACATTGATCTTTGCTAAACTGCACACTCTGTGGGCTGCCGGACCTGTTTGGAGTCATCCGGTTAGCCAGACCCTGCTGTTTTTGTTTATTGAGTTGGTTGTGGCATCGCTTGCTACAATGATCATGCGGATTAAAATGTCTAGGATGTGTTGTGGCGGATGCAGACAACAAGTACCTGAAGGTGGAGTTGATTATAAACCTGAGTGTGGAACCTAAATAGAAGCGATGGGTATCAACTTGTGAATGTTAGTTGCAGATAGTCTTGAATAGGGTAGTTGTCTTCGGTCTTATCTACTTGTTATTAGCTGGAAATAAATATATATAAATACCATAGACAATCATCGATCAAGGTTTTTTTTAATGGTTGGGTACGGACTGCGTTTCCTTTGCCTGATTTGCCAGTCTGATTGATCGGCGGAGTGGCTGCTGGGCTGTTTACGACTGGCGTGGTTAGCCTGAGTCGTCCCTACATCGAAAATAAAATTTAAGAAATTCAAATGGATTTTAAGAACACCGAATCTCCTAACGAATTTGTTCCTGTGTTCGTTAACTATTGTTTGTCGACATTCTGCTAAAATACTTAATTTTTATACCACTAAAATAAATGGTCGCATTTAGCTGTCAACAAATCAAATTAGCAAAAGATTAAAATAGTTATATCTGACCTCCAGCTGTCGACAGAATGCTATAGCAAGTAATCAGCCAAGAGGCAAGCATCAGAAGACACAGAAGAAGTATAGAATTTTTATAAAAATAAAACCACGCCCAACGCCCAAATGATTCATCCTCTTACATTTAACGTCTTCATCTGAAATAGCTGAAACAAAGTCATTTATGATTTAAGTACTTGAAACTTCAAAATTCTAGCGTATATTTTTGACATAAAATGAGGCGATTCGCCATCACATAAAGCATCGATATTACCTTCTTGAGTATTTTTATTCAGAAATGCAAATTTTTACTCCTTCCTTGTCTGAATTTTTTTGAACAATAATAATTCCGAGCAAAAATGTTCTATAAAACTAAAAGAATAGATTTTGATTCCTTTTAATCATGCTATCTGTGGAACAGAGTTACAAAATAGGACCTAATGGCAGTATTGCAATAGAGTAAAAGCTATATCTTAACTTAATAATGAACAAACAAAGGGGTCAGATAAATGATCTTTTGGTTGATTTAATTCAAAAAATCGAAATAGCCACGTTTTTGAAGGCAAATTAAAGATCAAAAATAGTATTCGAAACGTAAACAAAATTAACCAGAATTTAAGACTATCAACCTTATGATGTGTTCTTTTAGAAAAAGAACACTGAGCTCAAAGATAAAAGTTTTTATTATTGCTAATTCAACATGAGAGTTGAGTGCAAAATGTATGCGGCGGCAGTGACTTGCTATTGAATAGTCTTTAAATAGACAATAAACGCATGATATAAGACAAGATAAAGCACTGCATAATAACTGTGAACTAGCTCACCCGCGACAAGTAGGACATAAGGTACATCATCCCCCAGCTGTTCGCCGCAGTACCTTTCCCTCAAAGTAGGTCAAGCTGATGTTCGAAGCTTCCAAGTAATCCAAACTGGACACCCTGCTAGTCCACAAAGTCATCACTCGATACGAACAGTTCCACTGCGAATACAGCTAGCAGTTCTAGACTCTGGTAAGTTGTGCGTAACCAAGGACCAAATCCACGTATACATGATCGAAGAAATCAACATGATGGTGAACTCTGAGGAGTTCAAAGTGAGGTCAAAACTCAAAAAGAACCTCATTCTGTCTAGCAACAACCTTCTCCTCTCCAGCAAGTACATCCCCCGTTAGGAGGAAATCGTCCTACCTGAATAAACCTATCATTATGCCAATAGTGACAGCAGCGATGTCTCCATTATTTTGGACAAAAACGATGCCCCTGCACACACCACAGTCATTGCGCTTGAGGCCATTCCTAGTTTCATCCACAAGCAGGAGGAATGCGAAGAAATCCGTGAAACAGTTCAAAGATATTACGATTAGCACAAAATTGACTAGGCCTATTAACTCTGCCAAAAATACAAAAGTAAGCTCACCCTTGCTAACCCTAACCTATAGCTATCCAAACCTGTCAAGGACTTTTTGGAGAAGATCAACAGTGAATACGAACTTATGACTTACTATTACCAGTTTTTCGATTAGCCTGGGTACATAGTAGATAAGGAAGAAAAGAACGTCAAGATGTACTACAAAATGAACGAAGAGAAGAAGGAAGTTTCAGTCAAGGTTTAGGCCTAACTGGACATCTCCATTTAGGTCTTCGTTTCCATCGTCTCAGAGATTGACCTTTTCCAGGACTACATCCCTTTCTCCTATGACACCAAACTTCTCAAGTCTATCTCCAGGAACCAGAAAGTTGGTACTACCAAAGTTTGGCTGCCTCTTCTGGACGACAGATAGGCTTACTTTTATGCTGCAGCTTATGACCGCTTGAGCACAAACAACTCGATCTTTTTTTACTCAAAGACCATCTCCTCTGATCCCAAGTTCCAGAACAAAATCGGGTACAAAGTGGTGAAGAACCCAGATTACATTTAGCTCTAATATCGCTTCTACATAATGTAGTATATTCCTGTAAATCCAATAAGAGGGAAAATCAGATTGGCGACGAATGTGAACATGGGGCTAAACTTCCTCCCTCTCTTCGTGATCAACAAAAGCTGCAGAATCTTTGCATTTGACTATTTCAAGAACTTGATGGAGGTGAACAAGAAGTTCAAGGGTTCGAAGTGGGAGAAGAAGATGAAGTAGAATCCTGACTTCTACAACTTCTTCAAACAAAGGATACAAGAGTACCTCAGTTAAATCAAGTGATAGTTTTTAAATGATATAGCTAATGTGCTACCCGACAATAGAATCTTTTGACTGTGAGCTAAACTATATTAATACTTCAAATAATAATGTTAAGTTATTGATGCTTAACTTGTTTCTGACCATCAACTTCTCAATTGCCCTCCTGATAACTGCCGCCCTCAAACTGCAGAACTACTACCTGATTCTATAAATGAAGCGTTATCTCATTATTTCGTTTGTTTCGGTAGCAGTCTACCACATCTACTATTGTATGCACTATTTTCGAAAATTAAGAGTCACCAGTGACACCTCTCAGCTCGAGAAGCATCACCTCCCACCCCTCTTCCAAAATAGCAATCAATAAGCTCAGTAATTACCGGGAAAGCATCGTAATTCGCAGAATAATAGTACTGACAGCTATAGCAAACAAATGTCCAAATCAATCGTAGCTGAAAACTTGGTCTGCAGGGATGATTTTGAGCTCAGATACTCGGACTCAAGGCCAAAGCATTGATAATTTTAATCTTTTTTGAATATAGACTGCAACCTGTGATCTATAATGAATCTGCTTTAAAGGCGGAATAATAGTTCTTGGAGAATGATTGTAGCTAACTATAAGCCACATGCTATTTAATTCGGAATAGGCAGCAAGCGAAACAGTTATTAGCTACTTATCAAATATTGCGATATAAAATGGAATCACG
>Ga0316217_10006954_pt1 | contig 10964 bp, 6 predicted proteins | sample 1anoAmetaG_FD_203633 | JGI IMG/M metagenome (GOLD analysis project Ga0316217, IMG submission 203633) | Freshwater microbial communities from Trout Bog Lake, Wisconsin, USA - 1anoA | ecosystem: Environmental > Aquatic > Freshwater > Lake > Hypolimnion/Profundal zone | place: USA: Wisconsin... | reverse complement strand
ACGTGCTCCGGTGGGAGGTCGTGGCCTGATCCCATCGCTTGTATCTGCGAGCCAATGCCGTTGTGGCCTTTTACCAATGGCAATGAGTGATTTACGTGCTCAGGCCGGGATACCCGAAACTCCAGCCTAACTGTGCCAAATTATCCATTGTGTGCCATCGCGGCCAGCACGCGCAGATCACCATCGACGGTCGATTGGGATTTGCTAATATGAGCGGCGAACAATCACCTCCTGAGCCGCTGGGAGTTTCCCGGCTCCAGTCTCACCTGGAGCAGCCTTCCATAGCCAGAACAACAAAGGGGTCGCCGTATGAATGCCGAGGGAGCCGTTACGATTAGTCTAAATGGTTCATGGTCGCTGCGTTATGGTCGGCAGGATCAAGGTGCACCGACCACGCCTGCGCTATTGGCGGCCAGCGATTGGCCAACGATTCGGGCCAACGTGCCGGGCAACGTGGAACTCGACCTGCTGGCCGCGGGCGTGGTCCAGGAGCCTTCCGTCGGCAACCATGTTTATGACCTGCTGGCCTACGAGAGCTATCGCTGGTGGTATCGCCGCGCGTTTACTTCACCGGCCATACAGCCCGGTCAGCGAGTCGTGCTGCGTTTTGGCGGTCTGGATTGCCTGGGAACGGTGTTTCTCAACAATGTGCAGATCGGCACGACCCGGAACATGCTGATCCCCCATGAATGTGACATCACCGAGCAGCTCTCGGCCACCGGAGACAACGAGTTGTTCGTGCGGATCGACTCGGCCGTCCTGGCGGGCCGACAGCATCGACCGGCAATGGGCGAATGGGCTTCGTCGGTGAATTGGGAATCGCTGTCGATCCGCAAGGCCCCCCACATGTATGGGTGGGACATCATGCCGCGGATTGTCTCGGCAGGTCTTTGGCGTGATGTGACCTTGCTGGTGGTGCATCCTACCAGTTGGCGCGAGGTCTATTGGACCACTCAGGCGGTCGATGCGCAGAAACGGACCGCCACCGTTAGGGTAAATTGGGATTTTCTTACCGAGCGGCTGGATATCTCGGACCTCACGATTAACCTGAGCCTGCGCCGCGCCGGGCGAATCGTCTATGAGTCCAAGCATGTGGTGGAAAATACGCATGGGCAACTTAAGTTTAATATTAAGGATGTGGATTTGTGGTGGCCCCGCGGTTACGGCCCCGCGGTCCTGCATGAAGCATGCATTACTCTGACCGGGCCATCCGGAGAGGTGCTGGCGCAGCACAAGACCAACCTCGGCATCCGCACGGCGCAATTGCGCCGGACCGATCTTACGACTCCGGAAAAGCCCGGCGAGTTCCTGTTTGTCGTCAATGGCGAGCCGATCTTCGCCAAGGGGACCAATTGGGTTCCTCTGGATGCGTTCCACAGCCGCGATTCACAGCACCTGGACGCAGCCTTCGCCATGCTGGTGGATTTGAACTGCAACATCGTACGTTGCTGGGGCGGGAACGTTTATGAAGACCACGCGTTCTTTGACCTCTGCGATCAGAACGGCGTGATGGTCTGGCAGGATTTCGCTTTGGCTTGCGCGTTGTACCCGCAGACCGACGCCTTCGCCGAGCAGATGCGACTCGAGGCCGAGTCGGTCGTGCGGGAATATCGGCAGCACCCCAGCATCGTATTGTGGGCTGGCAATAACGAGATCGACGAGGCATATGGCTGGGTCGGTTTGGGTGTCGATCCCAATACCGATCGCATATCGCGGCAGGTATTAGCCAACGTGGTGCTGAACATGGACCCGGTGCGGCCGTATCTGCCTAGTTCGCCGTATCGCAGCCCCGCGTTTGTTGCAGCGGGTAATCTCGAACATCTCAAACCGGAGGATCACCTATGGGGGCCGCGTGATGATTTCAAGGGCAAGTTCTACACGACGTCGCCGGCCCATTTTGCCAGCGAGATCGGATACCATGGCTGCCCCAATGTCGCGTCGCTGCAGCAGATGATGGATCCCGAGCACGTGTGGCCCTGGCAAGATAACGAACAATGGCTCACCCACGCCGTGCGTGCAACCCCCACCCACACCCCCTACAACTATCGCATCCCATTGATGGCCAAACAAATCGACGTCCTTTTCGGCGCGGTCCCCACGGCCCTCGAAGATTTCATTCTGGCCTCGCAAATCTCGCAGGCTGAAGCCTTCAAGTTCTTTATCGAGCACTTCCGGCAGGGCAAGTTCCGCCGCACCGGCATCATCTGGTGGAACCTGCGCGACGGCTGGCCCATCATCTCCGACGCGATCGTCGACTACTACAACCGCAAGAAACTGGCTTATGGATTCGTGCGCCGGGTGCAGGCAGATGTCTGCCCGATCGTCGCCGAGGTTTGTGACGGCCGCCATCGAGTGGTGGTGGTCAATGATACACGCGTTGAGGCGCAAGGCACGTTGCAGATGACTGATGCCGATACGGGCCGAGTTTTGCTCGAGCGTTCGTGCGCAGTGCCTGAAAATGGCAAGATGGATGCAGGGCAAGTCGACGTCAGCGGCAAATCGGGCATGTGGTTGCTTCGTTGGTCGACGCCGGAGGGCACGACGTGTAATCATTACTTAGCCGGGCCGCGACCTGTAAGTTTATCGGATTACAAACGGTGGTTGCCCCTGATGACAACTACATATCGCCAATCATAAGCCAATGCTAGGAGAGGGGAGAAACGCTCGGGTATGGAGGCCCTCAAACAATCGGCACGTTGAACCGTCGCTCGGGCTTGGCCACCGCAATGATGATGACGACAACGAGTTCCACCAGTGTAAAACCCATGACTCGAGGCGACCGGAATTTATACGGTCGCGAAAGCTGGCTATCACGTTCTTGGCACCCGTCCATTCTTGCTTCTCCTCTGCATCGATACGCCGCTCTCGGGCTTCAAGCGATCAGCGGCTAAACAATCCCTGCAGCCCAGTCGCCCAGCCGCAGACACGGTCATGCGTGCGGCAACTTCGCTGTGCTAAACCCGCCAAGTCCATGAATCCTATCAAGGGACCTATGAACCCCATACCAAGGCATGGTTAAGTATGCGCTAACGTCACGCGTATATACAATGCCACTGCTACACCCGATATGTCATACCATGCGTGCGCTCGTCCCTGCCCCATGATTTCCGTCGGTTCGAGCAATGAACGAGGTGGCCACTTACCAGCTCAGGCAATCCTCGCCGACAAAATGTCCGTATCGATGCATTTTGGCCTTTGCGGCCAGCAACCGACCGAGCCGCCATCGCGCCAAATTTGCGCGAGCCCAGCACCGATCGAGCCAATTCCCTCCGCGGAGTACGCGGTCAAGCCCGAAATTTGAGATTTCTTCACGGCCGTGTGTGAATTTTCGCCCCATGCCAACATTGAAGATCAGGAGTTCGGCTCGTTCAACAAGGGCAGAAGGTTCTGCAAGTACATGTTCGGAAAGGAATTGCGCCACGCATTAGTATTTATATTACGACTTATAATCTGTTAAGATTTTTCGCACTCGTCTCAATTAACACAATCCCAACACACAGCTATAATAATCGGCATAATTGCGGCGCATACTTCTCGTGTCGAAAACGACCGGTGTTGGGATTGCACCCTGAACACCCCAGAGACGTGAGTCTCGGATGGTTGGTCAGACGTCACGCAGAAGGAAGAGAGATGTTTTCATAACGATACTATGGCAGACGTTTTTGTAGCCTGCGTAAAGACGCAGCAGGAATAGCCGTTCGACGCCATGTTGTGGTGCGGTGATCTAAATGCGAGCTGGTTCCGCCGGGGAACCAGAGTGGGTGGTTTGTCTTTTTTGGAGAGCATGGAATGATAAACACAACTGCATGGATGTTTAGGCGAGCGTTTACATTGATCGAGTTGCTGGTGGTCGTGGCAATTATCGCACTCTTGATCGGCATCCTTCTGCCTTCGCTGGGGGCGGCTCGTGATCGAGCCCGTGCGGCAGCCTGTGGGGCGAATCTGCGGGCCATTGCACAGGGTTTGAATACGTACGCCACGGAGTTTGGAGCGTTTCCGGCTTCCTACAATTATGCACCACCCACCCTTACCTCGCCCAACAGCGGTTACGTTCATTGGTCTTACTACATTTACAATGACGACTCTTTGCCTACCGCCAACACCAACGGTGGAAACGGCGCCACGACCAATGATGTGGGCAAGTTGCCGGCGAAGGCGTTTCTGTGTCCGGCGTTTGCGGGCAGTGGATTGCGGCCGACGAATACCGCGATGGCTGCCTTGCAGGATGGATTAAACTCCGATGTAACTGGGATTAATGATTACCAGGCGCCGCGGGTGGCCTATACCCTCAACGAAGCCATCGCCCCCCGAAAACCTTTGGACCCGGCGCTTTTGAATGCTCCCCGGCATTATCGATATGTGTCATTCTCGGAGGTGCAGAACGCCGGTGGAACGATTCTGGCGACGGAATTCAACGGCAATGAAAAGGTCGTGATGGCGCCAGGGGAAATTGGCGGCATCGTAGTCAAAAGCCACCGGCCGGTCACAGGCTTTTGGGGACAGGGGTCGGACAGCAATTTCAACGTGTACAACGCGCCCTGCAGCGGCGGCGGGATGTTTGGCGGAGGCCAAGCGACTACCAATCTGTGGCGGGTGCCTAGCTCGAAGTTGGCAACTCAGGACATTCCTGATCAAACCAGCAACGGGTCTGCGGGCTTATATCCGCTGGATTGGGTCGGGCGGAATCATGGCTCGGGCGGTTACAAGGGTCGGACCACCAACTTCGCTTATGTCGATGGACACGTGGAGTGCAAGAGCGTTCTGAAAACACTCGACAGCACCTTTGAATGGGGAGATTCGTTCTACTCCCTGACTCCCAACACCGATCTGGCGCCATTGGGCACTAACAACGCCAACTTCCCAGGATAACTTGGCCAAGCACGGCAACGGTGGAGGACTGAGAGAGAGCAGAGGACCGAGAGAGAGTTTCACAAGGTACCTCGCACCGATGGCGGGTAGTGAACCGGATTGTCTGGTCCACCGACATGGTGAATCTTAATTCTCAGAAGGAGAAAGTAGCATGCGTAGTTATTCAAGATTTGTAAGCCGCGCTGCCATCGCGGCGGCGCTCGCCGCGGTAGCCATCTCCGCGACAGGTGTATGGGCCGACTCGGCGGTGGTTACCGCCCCCGGGTATGCGGTGATTTCTTTGAGCGGTTCGACCGCGTTGAAGAATTTCATCACAGCCAGCGGCAACGGTGCATTGAGTCTGGAGCCATCCTATAACTTCAGCACCAGCCAATACTCCCAGACCAGCATCACGTTTTCCAACGGCACCTACTATTCCGCCGCGAACTCGAGCGGGCAGCTGAACTTGGCGCCGACCACCTACAGTTCCTCGAACCTGGCCAATGGATCCACCGGCCCGGGTCTTCTCGTGGAATGGCACGAACAGGGCTCCGTCGAGGGCATCTATGAGATGGCCCAAGATCAGCTTGGCCCCAAGGGCTGGACCGCTCCGACCCTCGCGACGTCCGCGCCGCGCTATCCCACCAACTCCAACCCCATCCACATCAATGGCAGCGGTCCGACCATCTCGCCGTCGGCAGGCCTTTCCCAAAAAGGCTTCACGTGGAATGGCGCCACCACCGTTCAGGATCCCGTGACAATGGCCATGTCTGACGTCAACGCGGTCCAAGGCTTCTCCGTGCCCGGCTCCGTTCCGACCGGCACGGCTCCCTACGCCGCCAAACCGCAGACCCCCGGCTACGGCCAAGGCAATCCGCTCTTTGCCAGCAATGCCAATGCACTCGGCACCGCCAACATGGCGGCCCAGATGATTTCCAACACCGCGCTGACGGTCAATGGCACCAATTACTACAACTCACTCGAATCCACCACCATTGCCAAGACCGCCTCTCTCTTTGTCGCCAACCCCGGCACCGGCCTGACCCGCCTCAACCAGGGCGACGCCCAGTTCCTCGAAACCACCTCCCGCCTGGCTAACGGCGTGTCCTTCAACTTCACGTCGCGCGACGTGAACTCCGGCACCCGCAACGTCACCGCCCTCGACACCGGCATCGACCCCTCCTGGGCCGTCGGCAAAAATGACGCCGGCAACGGCAATGCGGCTGATGGCTACAGCGCCCAGACGTTCATCGGCTCCGGACTGAAGTTCTCCAACAAGACCGCCGGCGGAAACGAACTCCGGCCGACCATCCAGAACGCCCGCATGGCGGTCGGAACCCTTTCGCTGCCCGATTTTGGTGGCGGCGGGGCAGGTGTAGGCGGGGCCGACCCGCTGCGTGCCCTCGATTACGGCAACGATACCAGCGACGCCAACATCGCAACCCCCGCTAATGTCGCCATGCCCAATGCTGTCGATGCCAACGGCGTTGTCAGCACTCCCGGAAAAAACGCCCAGTGGGCCCGTGCCAGCCTGCAAAACATCATGACTGGCGCCTATACCATCTCCCAGAACGAAAGCTTCGTGGACTTCAGCAACGGCTCCGGCGGCATTCTCGGCGATACCAAGGGCGACACCCAAACCCTGAAGACCATGGTCACGGCCTCCGTCGGTTTGTTCCCCTCCGGCACGTTCAATGGCCCGGCCGCCACGCTCGTGCAGAAGGGCTATCTCCCCCTGGCCTTGTGCGCCGTCAATCGCACCACCGATGGCTCGCCCCTCGTCACCAACAACTCCACCAATTTCCCCAGCGCAGCTTCAACCAGCACCTTTAAGGCAGGCTTGGCATGGAGCGGCGCCCAAGGCGAAAATGCCGGCAGCGTCACTTCGCCCAATTCCGACTCGATCCTTGGCACCCCGGCGTTCAATAACGCCAACTTCACCGTTGGCGGCGCCGCGGCTGGACCTGGCACTGTCACTGGTGCTGGCTCCGCTTACGGTGAAGTCACCGGCAGCACCACCTTGTCCGGCGGAGCCACCGCAGTGGCGGTCTTCGTCGACAAAATCAAAATCACCGGCACCTTGGATGCCAACAACAATCTGACCAGCGGAAATACGTTGGTTGGTAATTTCAACCAGACCGGCTCGCGCGACCTCGCCGCCGTCGAAACGGCGGTATTCGCCCAGCAGGCGTTGCACTCAGCCGATGCCAGCAATAGCTCGCTTAAGACCGATACCTCGTTGTCCAATTCCACGACGATCGATTACACCGCCGCCCAGACGGCGATGAACACCGCGACGAACATCGTCACTGGTATTTCGCTGAACCCGCTGAAGAGCATGGTCGCGCAAACCAGCGGCACCACAGGCGCCAATAAAGGCGACCTGATCGTCATGGGCGACGTCAACGGCGACGGCAAGTTCGACGGCAAGGATATCTACCTTCTCGCCCACGGCGCCGCAGTCTCGGATGCCAGCGGCACCACCTACAGCAATGGCACGCTGACCTTGGCGGCCTACAATTCCGCCACCGGCGTCGGCGGCTTCGGCGATGCCATCCGCACCGCCACACTTCGCAAGAACACCGCTTTGGACTTCTGCCAAGCCAATTGCACCACCGCCCAGAAGACCGATGCTCGCGCGGTCCTTTCCAATTACCTCACCGCCCTGCCCACCGGCGCCACTCAGGTCTCCTTCACCGCCGTCAACGGCCAACCCCTTGGCACCGGCACGTACGTATACACCTACGACCCAACCGGCGCCGCAGCCTTCGATAAATGCGATGTCAACCATGACGGCAAGGTCGACCGCAGCGATGCCCAGACCATTGATGCCGAAATGAACAAAGACTACACCAGCCTCAGCGATCAGCTTGGCGTCACCATCACAGACGCCACCGGAGCTCAACAGAGCCTCGCCGATTGCGTCTTGGCTGACGGACACACCACCGTCCAACGCAGCGACTTTAATATCCTAGCGAACCGCCTGATTTCTGGTGGCGTGCTGCTCAAGGGCGACTGCGATTTCAGCGGCAAAGTCGATGGTTCGGACTTGGCCGTCCTCATTACCAATTGGCAAAAGCCCGTCACGCAATGGAGCAAGGGCGACTTTGAAGGTACCGGCGTAGTTAACGGTGCCGACTTGGCTGACCTGATCACCAATTGGCAAGGTTCCGCAGGAAATATTGCTCTCCCCAATGATATTTACTCGGCCCTCCCCTTGTCGCTTTTCTCTGAACTTCCGGCTGGCCTGACTCTTACCTCAGTCCCCGAACCCGCATCGCTGGGTCTCCTGGCTATCGGCGCTGTCGCTCTCATCAGCCGCCGCCGCAAGGCCTAATGTGTAATCTCAGTGGCGGGGCTTCACGCTTCGAAGCCCCGCCTGTCTTCAATCTGTTTCAAGCGTGTGCCTTGAAACCAATGTGTATGAATTCTTAGTCATTTTTTCCCCGAAAGGAATCCCTCATGAAGCTCTTGCTCACTGCTACAATCGCGGCCCTCACCTTGGCTGCCGCTGGCGCGGCCCGGGCCAACATCGTGGCCTCTGCCGTCAATGTCACCAATGACGCCGTCAACGGCTTGGTCGCCAATGATGGCGCCGATGGTCAAGCCCTGATCACCGCTGGATTTCAGGCCTACGTGGTCACTTTGACCGCGACAGGGACCGGCAATGCCGGCATGATCAACACGATCGATTTCAAGAACGGCACCAACTGGGGCATCCGTGGCACCCTCCATCAGGCCTGGGATACCACGTCCTCGTCCACCAATTGGGTCTCCTCGAGCAACCCTGGCACCTTGACCAATGAACCAACCCCCGCAGGCCTCGACCAACGTACCAGCAACGTGGTCGGCATTGGCGGTTTGGATTCCCAGATCTTGGCCGGCCTTGATGTCATCACCGATGCGCCCGCCGAAGATAACACTCTCGCTGGCAGCGTCCTCACGAACGTTGCACCGACCTCCAAGAAGTCCGGCACGCATTACATCACCAGTTCCACAGGTGAGGCATATGGCCTTGGCTCCTTCTTGACACTCAGCGGCTCTGATTATGTGGCCGACCAAGTCGGCTCTTTGCAGTTGGCCTATGTCATTGCGAAAGGCTCGTTCACCGTTAAGGGCGAAGCTTGGGACAACACCGACACAGGCTCCCTCATCAATTCCACCTTCGGCGCCACGGTTCCTGAACCCGCATCGCTCGGCCTCCTTGGGATGGGTGTGCTCGGTCTGATCGCTCGTCGCCGCAAAGCCTAACACAAGGCGTGCAACCGGTCGCACATCGACCGGTCATTTGACCCTCTATATGGATGCAGCGTTGAGGGGTCCGGGCACTCGCCCGGGCCCCTTTTCTATTGAATCGGTAGCCGACCGCGAGACCTCGCGCCGATCGCAAAATCCAGCAAGCCAGCGAGAGAAATGCTCCTGACAACCTAGAACTGGCGACATGTGCTGGTACATCTTTAAAGGATAGGAAATAAGTAAGGCCTCGCGTAGCATTGCGAGGCCTTACTTGAACGAGGGCGACGGGGTTCGAACCCGCAACCAACCTGCAGAATCTCCAATAAATACCCACATTTCAGCAGGCACGGGTAGCGCACAGGGTAGCAACTCACCGTCCGCGCTACCTTCTGACCCTGATTTTCGCATTCTGGCCGATGCTTGGCCTGCGCTTCCGGCAGCGATTAAGGCAGGCATCGTGGCGATGGTGAAAGCTGCTCAGGCAAACGGTGCGGACTGACAATCAGGCGAATCAAAGGAAATCAAAGCTGCGTGCGAGCGTGACCGGGATTCCGAGCAATCAATCAATTCAGGAGAAACGACATGGGACGCCCCCCACGTTGGCCAACCGAATACGAAATGCCACCGCTACGGCAATACTGGCAGGAGGTTAGCGGCATCGCGCAACGCAACAGAGCGGCAAAACCAGACACTACGCAGCGGCAGCACCCAACAAAAGGCCCCGGCTCATCACCGGGGTCTTTTCATAGGCGGCGGGAGTCGCCGCTTACTGGTCCGGGCGCCCCGCCGGCAGCCCGTGGTCCTGGAGGAGTTACGGTGCGAGTTTCTTTTTCGCGTCATCCCAGGAGAGTTTGCCTTCCAGCACATCGCGATAAAGATCGGCCTGAGTCCGGGTAAGCGACTGGCCGGAGGCGTGGTCGATCTTCTGGCGGATGTCACGGCCGTACTTGGATTGGTCGTCTGGCGTCATGTGGCTGAATCCCGCCATGACATCAGCAATGTTGTGGTGGTGAATGGCCAGCGTCGTCTCATCGACTCCCGATTCTTTCTGGATGGCGTGATACGTCTTGTTGTCGATTTTCCCAGCATGCAACGCCTCTTGCAGCAAGTCCGATCCTGCGACGGGATCATTCTTGAGCCCCTCGACCAGATCGGCCTTGGTTTGGGCGGCGATCTTCTTGCTGTCCAGCGGCACGCCTTGCCGTAGGCCCGGAATGCCCACCTCGAGGTTTTGCAAGATCCCTTGGGGTTTTCGGGCGATAGGTTGGCCCTGGGCGTCGTGGTCAGTGCCCTTGGCGATCTGCTGGGATAACTGGGGCACGAGCATCCCGCGAGCCATGGTGCCGGCGGCATAGGCTTGCTGCTTGGGGTCAATCAGGGCCGCGGCAGTTTCCGCCACATGAGTCGGGGGGAACTGCTCAATAAGCCCGGATCCGGCCGCCAGCGTTCCATCGACCCATCCCCGTGTGGCCGGATCAACGGCACTGACCCGCTGGTGGGCCACGCGGGTAGCCGTGGCAAACGCCTGGGCGACGTTCCACGCGGGGTTATGGAGCATCTTGGAGGGGATAACCGCAGCGAAAGGGCAGCTCTCGCCCAAGAGCGGGCTGAGCATAAGGCCCGTGACCAGCGCCGGCCACGGTGCCGGTGCGACGCCTACAAGTTCCCCCACCGCCCTGGCGGGGGATTGTGCCGCTACCCCGATCCTCCGCTAACTCGGTGGCAGGATGCCAAGGCGGCCGAGATTGCCGCGCGGGTGGCGAAGTTCCGCGCCCAATTCGGGGAGCCAACGCCCAAACAGATGGCCGATCTAAAGGCTCTGTCTACCCGCCCGGCCCGACCCTACTGGAAGCGGTACGCTGGACTTCGTCGGCAGATTG
>Ga0316217_10006953_pt1 | contig 10964 bp, 5 predicted proteins | sample 1anoAmetaG_FD_203633 | JGI IMG/M metagenome (GOLD analysis project Ga0316217, IMG submission 203633) | Freshwater microbial communities from Trout Bog Lake, Wisconsin, USA - 1anoA | ecosystem: Environmental > Aquatic > Freshwater > Lake > Hypolimnion/Profundal zone | place: USA: Wisconsin... | reverse complement strand
AAAAGGATCTTCTCAAACGACCAAATGCAAGAGATCTTCAGCCAACTGGTCGAAAAGAGAAGAAACAGCTATGAATCATTGACGGCTAGCATAGATAGTTGGCTGAATTCATGATGAATGATATAAATGCTTATCATCCTATTTTGTAGAGGAGTATAGCGAGTTGTCCCTCGTAGAAGAAGATGTAGTTTTTGGCCTAGTAGCTCACGAAGGAGCTGAAGTTTTTGCCAACCACGCAGTGCCAGTTAGTGCCGTACTTCTCGTCGAATTTGTCTTTGATGTGCTTCGACATAAGATACTCGACTTTCAGGTTGTCCACTGCGTATTTCGCCTTAGTTATAGACCAAATACCTCTCGCATGGCCTCAGCTATCATGTCTGACCCATCGGCCATGTCAATGATGTTCTCCTTTTTGATTGCCTCTGTCGCCATTTGTAACTTAAATTAAATAACTTTTCAAAACACCCAAATAAAGGAAGAAGGTTTAAATGTCACTTCTCAACAGTGCTTTATGAAGAGTTTAGATGATAGCCAAGCCAATTGATATCACTATTCAACCACGTTGACCCAGCCCCGCCTATATTGTCCCTTGTCTCCCCAAAGTTCAAGCATCTTGTATCCAAATTCGTGCTTTTTCTTTTGGTTGATCACCAAACAGTCGGGCAGCAAAGTTTCGATCATCAAGTATATGTAGGCCTTCAGGTCTGGCTCACACTTTTTGCCAAGCTTCAAGGGCATGTCGAACACCACATCGCAGGTCCTTTGGTGCCGCAGCTAGAATTTCAAGTTGTTGTTCTAGGTTGAGGTCTGATTACCTTTTTGAACATCAGCAGAGTGCGCTTGCTTCGGTTAAAGTACTAGGAAGGCTCATCTACGATCAAATCCGAAGGGTTGACATGGCCTATATTCTTGACGATGAGCCAAATATCCTCCTCATTTTAGGCCTCAGCTGGATACTGGAAAAGGTACACTTCGAAGTCTTGCTTTTTTGGGTTCCGAGGGCCAGTTCCTTGGCTTTTTCGAAGTCCAAGTTGATAATCTATAAATTCTACACATAGGAGAAATCTTTTTTCTGCATGACGATCAAAAGATCAGAGATCTTTTCCTTGGGAGCCCACACAAAAACCAACCCCTTGGGCATCAACTTGCTTGATTCCAGCTTAAGTTGTTGAAAATCTTTCATAGTCTGCCCAGGCCTGCCCCAATCAATGTTAATGAAGATTGCCTCCACATCTTCAACAACCGAGAGCAGGTTCTAGGTTGCTAGGTGCTTGGTGAACTTGACCTTATGAAGGTCCTCGACTGGAACCAGCGGTTATTATTCTGAGAGATAATTGACGGTGATGGGGTGAATGTAAAGTTGCATTTTCCACTCGAGGAGGCGCTCAACTTTATTGGCATTCATTTGTTTGCTGTGTCTACTTCTACTTACTTTTTTTTCGAGTATTTGTGACCTTCAGAATAATCGTCACTATCTTCGAATCGATTGTTTCTGCGCCGCCTTTTGGGGTAGTAGTCCTCCTACAATAACTTTTAAGAAAGCAAAGAAGAAAATTGAAGAAAGTTACCTCATAGTATTAGTTCCCGAGCAGTTCTTCAATATGGGAGGTCCCCATGAAATAATCATCGTTCCTGAGTGGGTTTAGCAGTACTTTGGTTACCTGCGAACTCGCGAACTTCTCCTCACTGCGGGCTCAAGTGGATCTTACTGCGGGGGCAGTTCTTGTTTCTGGTGCTTTTTCTAGGATATAATGTGGGATGGGAAGAAGAAAGAAAGATGGAAAGTGACTTACCATTGAGATCACGGAATAAATATAATTGGCTCTACAATAGCGCCTATTTCAACAATTCTCAAGATTTAAATTTACCCAATACTTCAGAGATTCCCAAGTATACTTTCTTTTATGCTGTCCTCACTTCGGCCAAAAGGACTCTTGCAGCCAGCCTGCCCATCCCATTATTGCCAACCTCTCCCCACTTTGCCCCAAAAACGCCAATAACCCATAAAACCCGTCGGGGAAGCCCCTGCCCAGGCAAAATAAAGCTCCGGAGGCAAATATAAAATAAAGCTGTATTATATTAATTCTATAAGTTTGATCCAATAGCTATTGATGATGGTTTAACCTTCTAATAATTATAATGAAGGCAAACCCACAATAAAACGAACATCAATGTTCAGAATGTGACAAAAAGCAGTAACTTCTGCAGAAGTATGCGAATATGATCGAATTACTTCGAAATAAGACCCCAACCTCTTACAACTCGATTAGTTTTAAGTAAAGTATGGATGCACCTTCGAGTACTAGCACTCAGTTGAGCAGTAATAGTAAGCTTTGCAAAGGTGCTCTCTTGCTCATGCTGCTACAGCTTTAAAGAAAGTCCAAAAAGCAAGTTTTTTAGGCTTTGTGCGAGTTAGCAATCGCATAGAAATGTCACAAAGGGTTCAAAATGTCACAAGCTTTGGATCGCTGCATAAATAGAAAAACTCAGGAAGGCATTAGATAGATATGGCTAAATAAGAACAAACACCTAACTCTGGTAGAAAGATAGACCCTAGACAAATAAAAAGAGTTCGCAATTTTATCTTTTTCGTAGTGTACCAAGAGTGCCGCTTTTTTAGCTCAACCTCTGAGCCTCAATGAAAAGACCAGAAACATGGCACGGAATCTGTTTACACTGACTGAGCAAGTGAAGGGGTTGAAGTCCTAAAAAAAGATGTTAGTAGTCCAAATAGAGTAAAACTTGCGGCGGCAAGAGATCTAAAGCAAAAAGAAGAAGGAAAGTTTATAGATGTTGGCCTAGTAAATGGCAGAAAAGAACGAGCTGATTACCTAGCTTCAAGAAACATTAAGATTCTATTAGGCAAAGTTGGGCAAAATAGGGGGAAATGTGCTATAAGATGACAGTCTGGCAACCAAAAAGGAACTTTAGACTTTGGAGAAGGTCAATTAGAAGATCAATGTTTAGTTGGAGAAACGGGGGCTGCAGCTGACTAAACTTTAGGAACAACTAAAAAGCGTGACTGAAAGATATTTGAAGTTAGAAGCGGAGAATTCAAGTTTGAAGTAAAGGAACTTCGAGATGGGAGTCTAAATGTAGGGTCTTTAAAAAAGGAAAAAAGAATACCAAAGCCTGAGCTCCTATTTTTAACGCAAATTGAGCAATTTGAAAAAGTATGAGAAGATGATAAGTAACAGTTTGAAAGCATTGGATCATTCTCCATTGAGCGATAAATCTGGGTTCAATCATTCGCTGAAATTTAGAAACAGCAAAGCCGACCTTTAAGAAGGGGGAGAGCACAATGGCTAAGAAAAGCAATAAAACCCAACAATTTCGCCAATTGGCTGTTTTGAGGCGCAGTACAAAGTATAAAAAGTATTAAACTATATCTTCAACATCTAACTTGATGACTTTTGGATGAAAAACGACTCAAAGCTGTTTGACAACGAATAGCTGTAAGTTTTAAATAGCTTGAAACTAAAGTTCATTCAGCTCAATGAGCAAGTCAAGACTTTATCCAAGCCCAAAGAAGTCCAAAAGACTGAGATCGCTTAAATAAAGCAGAATGGGATCAGACTTAGCTAGCAATATGGATAGTCAGATGAAGTCTATTTCAACCGCAACCATGTTTCAGGCTCCATTTTCGACGTACTGGCCACCTAGAAAAATAACAAAGACAAAGATAATAATCTCAAGATAAACAATTTTGAAGGCAAATGCTGTACACGTTGCACCAACTCCCAAAGCTAATAGAAAACAAGCCGCAAAGGTGAGCAGAATTTCACAATCCGTCTGTTATAACTCTAGCTCTAGAAAAGCAAGCAAGTAGAAAAGATATCCGAACTGAAGAACAAACTAATGCACATCCGTTGCATAGTGATGAATCTCATCAAATGTTTGGACTTGCGGTATTTTTGTGCTAACCTAGGTCAATCAGCAAAGAGGCAAGAGAAATCGTCGAGATATTCTGCGAGTTTTTCGAATACAGCTAGGAAGAGAAGGAACTGATCTATCACTTGGCACGGAAGGAAAGGAAGTTTTTGGGGCTCTTCTGAAAACTTTGATTTTTTGTTTTGCTTGATATTATAGTTTTCGTATTGTCTAATCGAAATCACTGAAAGAACATGAGTTAGCATAAATTGGCGCCCAAATATATACTCTTGACTGCTCCCACTCTCAAACACTCCAGAAGCACGCACATCAATAGTGTCAATACCAAAAGTTTTGAGGCTGAACACAAGCCCTTACTCTCCAAATTGCGGGAAAGCAATGAGGAGAAAAAAAGTTTCAAGAAATCAGCCATCTTTGGCCAGCAGCTTGATTCTGTAAGAGAGGAGCTGGCTTCCTGTATGCAGAATACCATAACCTAAACCAAAAGAAATGTATAGCTTTTAATAGATAGAACATTCTGAAAGAACTGAACTCTCTTCTGTAGCGTTCGAACTTGGAAGTAGAGTAACGCAGCAAAAACTAGTGGAAGTAACGGGTCTAGGACGACAAAAAAAGATTAGAAAAGTAGGAGTATTAAATTGAACAGATTTTGCAGAAATACAATTAAGAAGTCGCAAGGATTACCACTTTGAGGGAGATGGCTGACTCCGCCCGCACTGGTCGTGTGGTTTACTCAGCCCTCTTTAAAAAGATTTAGTGGGAAATCAAACATTACTAGAATCTATATAGAGAATTGATCATCAAAACCTAGGCCAACAAAATTGCCAAGAGCCAAAAACTCACTTCTGTGCGCTAGAATAAGTAAAGTGTCGATGAGCTTTAAACTAAGGATTAGATAGCAGCAAAAGTTTGCTTTAAATGCGAGTAATCATCGAAAGACCCTCTGTTTATGACAGAGCTTTCGAAAATCTAAGCAAGAAGCACCAAAAAAGGAAACACCCAAAGAATTCACCAAGCCCAAAACAAGCTCTCGTCACTCATAGGAGAAACTTAGCGGAAGATAGATCGGATAGTGAAAGCTGCCTAGTGTACAGATGTAGAGGAGACGATACAATGGTATACATCACTGTAAAAGTAAAACGGGAAACTTATGAATCTTATTGAGTAGGAGCAGTTTAAAATTGAAGAGGTTTAGAGCTAGATTGCCAGGATCACTGAAGAAAGGAGAAATAGTGAGTTCACTGAAGAAAGGCACCTTACCAGGCTTTAAAGTCTATCCAGCAACAGAAAGTTGAGAAGCCAGTGTAATATCAAGCCCCAATCCGAAGGCAAAGATGAAACTATTACCGATTTCGTTGTGAAGTTGACAAAAGTAGCTGGAATAAGCATAAGTTAAGACCGTCCTTTGAGTGATGTAATTCTAGAACTAGAGCAAAGGCTATTAAGGTAATAATTAGTAAGCGGTGAGTTCCATTCAGGTTCAAACATCGAACTAGGGGTGGAGAGCATGCTAAGCAAGATGGAGCGCTTTGAAAACTGCTAAAAAATATTTTCGAAAAGACAGTTCTAAGGGGAGTATATTCGGGAGCTGTCGAAACAGAGGAAACACCAACGAACTCGGAAATGATTCAAACTTTTAGTGTTTGTGTGTAAGATAAGTAGTTTTTTAGAATGATAATTCTAGATAGTCTTGATTTACAAGTAGCTTAAGAATTGTTGTTGCATAATATTTAAAATACCATGATAAAGCAACTCTTATTCGTCCTCCTCATCGCTTTGGTTCTCTCGCAAGACATATGTCCAAGCAAGCAAGTTGTGCAGTGCTAGCAAGATCTCGAATTGGGTAATTTCGATGTTATTCAGCTTATCAGTCATGTGACAAAGCAGCAAAGGAGAAAGGTGCCGATCAGACTGCAGATATCAACTGCATTAAATTCCTGCTCAGTGGCAGAAAAGATTGTTGGCCTTGCATCTGCCAAGTCGCCAAGAAGCTGGGGCAGAAGATCAGAGGTTGCGAACTTTTCTTTAACTTCGTCAACAACTTCGGATAAATGGGCAAAGTCAACCCCGCTCAAATCCTCTCAAACCTTAACGTCTGATTTGTATCGGATCAAAATACATCAAAATATTTGCTTTAGTTATTTATTAGCACTCACCAACCCGAACTCATAGATTATATAATGAGTCGAGAAGATATTGACCGAAAAGTACAAAGCAACAGCATAGCAAAATAGCCTACAAGTCCCTACCTCAAAAGAAACGAGTTCCACTCAGCTGACAAAGTTGAGATCAAACTTGCAAAGAAGAAACTGGAGGAAAAGAACTTCATTGAGAGGGTGCTTGAAAAGTTGACAGCTTCGGATTAGTCTGAGTGGAAGTTTGTTTCGTTTGAGGAGAAGAGGAGTATATCTGGGTTCAAAGCAAGGTTGTAGTGGATAGGCAAACATCGAGAGATCAAAGCACTTTTCAAGTTTTCATTCGCCGGCTGCATCTTCAACCAGACAGGAGCCATCTTCGAAGGAGACCTCATTATCGAACTCTAAGAGCTTACATTCTAAACAAGCATAAGTTAAAAGCGTGAGCTGCAGGACGTAATCGACTCTATCCTCAATTCTAATCTGGAAGCGTCAAAAAAGAGAGGCTTTTCGGAGGAAATGGGAAGGCAAAGCTAATACTTGAGAGGAGTATTGTTCGAATTAGGGGTAATGATTGAAGAATATAGTAATTTTTGTGCAAGTTCTCAGCTAATCGCAAAAAGATAGGAGTCGAAAGGTTGGACAAAAAGACAGTAAGCTACAGACAAATTCTGTACCCTGCTCCTGCCACTTTTACCTGGAATCCTTTAGGAAACATCTGCATAACTGAGAACAAATTCCCAAACATAAAGAGACCCTTGATAGGCTAACCCTCAGTCCTAAAAAAGTACTTCTAGGCTTCTCGGCAATAAACCACCAACAACGGAGTCCAAGGTGAAGATAATGAAGTCTAGCTCTCTCTGTAGAAGTAAGGCAAGATGTCGCTCTTTAACTGGCATATCTAGTAGTAAGTCAATCTCCTCATCTTCAATCAACAAACCAATAAAGCTGAAGATTATTTCACCTCCAAGAACAGAAATAGCGATATTTAGGCCCAGCAGAAGAAGGAGGAGCAAAAGGGAGGACAGGATAGCATAGATCTTGGGTCACTTTCAGTCCTTCCACCCAAACTACGCAAGGCATATGAAAGATACTTTGGCGGGGGCGAAAGACCTGGGCAACTTCACCACCACGATAAGCTGAAAGTCTACGATATTCTCAGTCTAAGTAGGTAAGACGAAGATGACATAATCTACTTAATCGATAGAATCACAACGCGAACTGCGGATACCTCTGTCTCGTAAATCGCGTTTCAAAACTACCTCACTGGCTACCCTTCCATACTCAGTGGGAATATAGATAGATTTCGATACCATATCATAGCCAACCAACTGAAGGAAGTCATAGCCAATCCTAGCCTTGCTTTTGGTGCCTATCTTAGAGCATTCGTCCTTGAAAACTAGTTTTTAGCTCGAGAAATCTAACGCTATTTTCAAGAGCAATATAGAATGCTGAGAGTGATGGCACATCAGGAACTTTATGGACTTGGAAGTCACTCCAAATTTGACAATTCTAAAGCCTAACTAATCTTCATGGACTTGTTAAGCCGTTTTTTGCAAAGCCACGAAAAGAAGGAGCTTTCTTTTAGTAGAGTCTAGGGCATTAAAATAGCTCGCAAAACTCGGTTGTGCCGATTTAATGTCGAGGGAGTTGTTGCGTAGTAGCAGAAGGTAATCATCCTTAGATTCAGAATTAGTTTTTAATGGGGTTGTTCCCCTTATTGATCGTCAAAGATCGCTAAATGTAACGCTTTTAGTTCAAAAAAGTGAAGAAGATACTAGCAACCAATGCTAAACTAACAGCCTTCATCAAAAAGATGAACGAAATCGTGACAAAGTACGAGTAAGGAAAAACAAGCTTCCTAAAAAACATAGTGGAGCAATACAGCAGATTCAAGTAAACATTCTAAGACAACACAATGGAACCGAAAAGACTCTTCATCAGTTGGTGCAGAGATTGCAACAAAAAAGTAGAATACCTCAGTTTGCCCACATACGAGGAAGTTAGCGAGTGCCTGAGGTGTAAATCCAAACTCTTCAGGGAAATCATATAATGACTTTCTTTGTTTGTATCTCTTTAACTGTATGGCATTTGATTTAAACATAACTGTTATATGTTAGAAAATAGCGAAAATAGTCAACTCCACCAAATGCAGGCCAACCACACTCAGGAGGAGAAAAAGCAGTATTAAACTTCCAACCCTATTCTCAGTTTGCATCCCACTAACAACAGCGAAACACGTGCCACAAAGAAACTTGGAAAATATTAGTTTTCTATGGAGCAAAGACTTGGCAGTGGAATGAGTGGAGACGTTTACGTAGGTTTCGACGCCTAAACATTCGAATTAGTCTGTGTTAAAGTGATAGATAGAGCTGTATACAAAACTGCATAACAAAAACTTCTCCTTGAAAATGAAATTCGATGCCAAGAGGCTTGTAGTTCAAACTTTACCATCAAAATCAAAGATATCTTTGACACAGCCAGTTTCTGCTTTATTATCACTGAATTCTGTGAAGGTGGAGACCTTTACCGCCTGATTAAAACCTCGCACAACGGGCTTCCAGAACCTTTGGTGCAAATGTTCGCAAAACAAATAAGCTGTGCTCTTGCCAAACTCAAAGAAACTGGAATCGTGCACAGAGATATCAAATCAGAGAATATTTTGTTGAAGAAAGGGCAGTGCAAGTTGGGAGACTTCGGCTTTGCCATAGAGAAGGAAAAGCTGGGAGAAAAGCAGTTCAACTTGGGTTCTCCCTTGTACATGAGTCTTTAGGCTTTGGAAAGAAGTGAGTATAGCTTTGCTTCAGACATTTTCGCTTTTGGAGTGGTACTTTACTAGATGCTTCATAAGTAATCTCCCTGGTAGTGCTCTTAGGAATTGGAGCTAATCTAGAAAATGAAAAAAGAGGAGCCAGTTATAAAAAACGGGGTATCTGAAGAACTGAAAGAATTGATTTTGAGCTGCCTCAAGCAGAAACCCTAAGAAAGACCTAAAATTGAAGATATTTTAGAACACCCAGCTCTTGTTGTGTAGTCTGCTGTTCAATGATAATTAACGCTTATGATCTATCATCTATTCAAACAATAAAAGTTTCATGAGATCAAAGTGCAGCTCCCACCTTGCGGACTGTAACCTGGCGAACATTGCAAGCAAATCGATTTCTGGTAGTCGAAGGAAACACAATTTTGGTCGATTTGCTGGCAAGCGTAGTTACTTAGATAGCTGCCAGATTTGCAGACTGTGCAATAACCGTTCAAATAGTTGTTGCACAAAGGGTCAAAACCCAAAGCTGGGAATATGCAAGCACCATTTACCAAAAAATAAGTAGTTACGCAAGTCTTGCAGTTTCCTTGGGTATCATATTCCCCACATGTCACATCTTTGTTGTAGCATAATCCATTCTTCAGGTAATACGCTTGAGAAGTGCATTGGATGCAGCTGTTGTTGCTGTATTGAATGCACTTATCAATAGGAACAATGCAAGACCCATTCACTAAGATCAGCAAAGGCAAGCATTGAGTACAAAGGCCAGTTTGCAAATCATTGCTCAAGCAATTCAAACTCAGAGGCACACATTTCCCACTCGAATTCAGCAGAAAGTAGCCATTGACACAACTTGCACACTTTTTGTCGACTTGGCTCAAACAAAGAGGGTCGTTTTGAATGGCTGCACTAGTTTGATTGATAATGCAAGTAATGCCTGAAATGATGTAACCATTATAGCAACTTTTGCAAGAACCATCAGCATTGATCTACTTACAGATTGGGTTTGAAGGTTGGCAGGCACCCAAAGGTGAAAGTATGAACCTTGAATAGCAGCCAATGCATTTGGAGTTGTTGTAGTCTTTGCAGTAAGGATCTTTTGGGATCACAACGGAAATCACGCATGTTGCGTTAGAATTGAGTTGGTAGCCTGGGTAGCAGTTTTCGCACAAATTAGTCTTGTTGTTGAATTTCTGGCATAGGGGACTTATAGGAGTGCAGGTGCCGTCTTTTAGATAGTAGCTTGGATAACACTCAATACAAGTTCCGTTCTAGAACTTACTGCAGTAGATATTGAGCTTATTCATAATAGTAATGAGATTGTTTGCCACTGAAGTGTTTGTGGCCGTAGTCTAAGCTGAAGGAGGTGAAGTTGCATTCTGTGTTGGTGTATTATTTGCAATGATTTGCGCCCCTCCCGCTGAATTTACTTGACCATTGCTAAAGTTGTTTGCAGGATTTGTGGTTACTGGTGGTGGAGGAGGAGGTAGAGGTGTAGGTTGAGCCTGGATCTGCACGTTTCCCAGTTGGTTTTGTAAGTTGCAAAGAGTGCCATTTAGTAAATATCCCCTTTTGCATGCATAACAGTTTCCTTTTTCGTCGTAAAGATAGCAGTTTTGACTGCTTATTTGATTCAAAATGCATTTGTAGCCAACTAAAGAGTAGTTAGATAGACATTTTTTGCAAATTCCTGACCCAAGATCCACGACCTCACAATTTTCAGCGCTAGAAACACAGATCTGGTTCTTCAAAGTGAAGCCACTTTGACACTTAGAACAACTTGAACCCGAGTAAGCCTAGCAATTAAAGATTCCCAGACAGACTCCATTATTGTTTAGCAACTCCGGCACGCAGCGCCCACATCTAGCCGATGAGATATTTTGGATGCACCCAGAATAATCACGTTGGCAGGTGTTGTTGACCAAGTTATAGGTGGGATAGCATTGGATGCATTGCTGCTGATTGAGGTAAAGACTGCAGCTACTAATTTTGGCCGAAACGCATTCTCCTTGAAGCGTGAGTTCGTAGTTGTTGCCACACGCGAAGCAGACAGTTGATATGGAGTCACATTGTATACACCCTAGAGTACAAGTGAGTTGCTGTGCTGCGATCAGAGTGCAGATCGTCAATACAAGGACTAGCAGATGCATATTTATTAATAACAAGATGGGGTT
>Ga0316217_10006951_pt1 | contig 10966 bp, 5 predicted proteins | sample 1anoAmetaG_FD_203633 | JGI IMG/M metagenome (GOLD analysis project Ga0316217, IMG submission 203633) | Freshwater microbial communities from Trout Bog Lake, Wisconsin, USA - 1anoA | ecosystem: Environmental > Aquatic > Freshwater > Lake > Hypolimnion/Profundal zone | place: USA: Wisconsin... | reverse complement strand
TTGTTAGTGCACTGCATTCTTGGTAAAGGCAATTTATTCCTTTTAACTGCTCTTTAGCTTCATTTGATTTTATGAAAGAACCTAAGTTAAAAGCTCCGTCTCTCAGATCTATTTTGTTTCCAACAAATGTGAATATAGACTTTGGCGAAACCCCATTAACTTCAGGATACCACTACGTATATTGCTGATTACTTTTTTGACTGCATTGATAAAAGTCGATGGCTCGGAAACTGAAAAGGCGATAATAAATATATCTGCGTTTGAGTAAGCCAAAGGTCTTAATCTCGCATATTCCTCTTGCCCGGCTGTGTCCCTAATTAACATAAAAAGTTACCATAGACCAAGATTGATCACTCGTCCATCAATCCGTATTGTTGTGGTTGTGTTATCAAAGACTGTTGGCTCGTACTCTTTGGGAAATTTGTTTTGATAATAGCTCCACAGCATGGAAGTTTTTCCGACTGCTCCGTCTCCCACGATTACTAGCTTTATAGGGAGTGCCTCCATACAAATTAAAAATATCTTATATTTTTTATAACGACAGCATTACTCAATAAATTGGCTCTCCCAATTTGCAAATATAGATGAAAGATTTATGATAAAATGAGAAAGTTACCTTGGAAAATTACCTTGCTTTAAGGCGTGATAGTGTTATCGATGATGATCTATTGGGAAGCTAATTAACATATTTTCTTAAAAGTGTTCAAAAACTTTGAAGATTTGGTTAGATTTTTTGAAATTTTTACAAATTTTAAGGCCCATTTCTCGAAAGAAACTTTTAAGAATAATTTTTACACAAAATAAACGAACAAAAGTGGCAAAAAGTGACAAAAAATCGTTCTTTTAGCTATTTTATGAAAATTGCTTTGTATTTCTAACAAACTTTATTATAAAGTTAAAATGACACTACAATTCAGACGAAAAATGCAAGATTCACAATTTTAATAAATTCAGAAAGAAAACAAGCTGCTATGTGATTACAACTTGACCCTTGAGAAAGAAAATCAATCAAAAAATGAAGAATGCGGCATCCTTCAACCTTAAATAGATAAACTACACTAAAGATTGAACTAATCGACTAAAAATGAAATTTCCACTCTACTCAACATCACATAATCACCCTAATACGCACAACTACTCAATAAGTTCACTACGTATCAGTCACGCTGCTTTTAGCTTCAAGCCTACTCTGATAGGATTCTTTTATAAAATGAGGCTTTGAAATAAAAGATAAAATCTAATTAGTCTCCAAGAGGAACTGAAAACCCTTATCAAGCATAAAGAGATTCTTTGAAATCTACCATCCGTAACCTTGAAGTCAAGGTCTATACTCTTGAGGCCCAAGTTTTCAGTTATCAAAGCTAAATCAATGATCTAAAGCTATATCAAAGAAAATCCAGAGGTTTTAATGCAAACCCTCAAGCAATTGAAGAAAAAGTTACTTTGCTTTAAAACTAGCTCTTCAGAAAATCAGAATAAATCCTAAAAAATCAAGCTTTGTTTGCAATTAAAGAGCAAGAACAAAAGAGGTAAATCATGGCTTTAAATACGACTATTTAAAGCTTAGAAATGAAGTTAAAGTAAAAAGAATAAAAGAAGGTGCTTAAACAAAAGTAGGGAGGCTAAGATAAGGAAATAATCAGTTTAAAGGTTAAGAATGAAGAATTAGTTCGTCATTTATCAGCCAAGTAGGCAGAAATTCAAGCGCTAAAGTCTTAAATTGCTGAAAAAGCAAAAGACCTTTCTAAAAATGAGGAGCTATTCATATAAATTAAAAGGAATCAAGAAGAGATTTCAAGATTAAGAAAGGAAACCACGTAAAAAATTAGTTCTTCTATCAAAAACTAGTATTTATTGAAGCAAATATCTGATCAATAAGTATATATTTCTACCTTGAAAACAGAATTAGCAGCAAATAAATCACTTTATATGAATAATGAAGAACTTACTCTTAAATTGGCAGCTCGAATTTAGTAAATATCTCGATTGAAATCAGAGATTTCAGAGCTAACAAATGTATTTCAAAAGAATTAGGAGCTAGCAAGACAACTTGAATCTAAACAAGATTAAGTAACTAATTTAAAAGCTTAAATTTCATAAAAAGTTTCAATATTTACTCCCCATATTATAAACTTGGAAAAGAAAATAGCTTAATTTTAAGGCATAATCAAAGGTAAAGATGAAGAGATAGCTGAAATCCATGCTTCTCTGACAGTCAAATAGGAAGAACTTACCAAACTAAACAAAGAGATCATAACTTATCTCAATAAAATCAATTTACTTTCTCAATAGCTCAGCAAATTTGAAAAATTGCAGCAAAATCGTGCTGAAATGGGCTTAAAAAATATGGAAAATGAAGATCTAGGTATGCTTCGTCAGAAAATAGAACAACTTAATGCAGTAAATAAAAAGATTGATCACGTAAACTCGATAAATGTTTCACTTAACTCAGCAATCAGCTCACTTGAAAGAGAAATCGCTCTAAAGAATGTGCATATAAAAGACTGCTAAAGACGTATCAACATTCTTGAAGAGAAAAATAGGAATCTTTAGAATGAACTTAGGGGGCTCATTTAAAAGATGAAAACAAATACAATATCTGCTACAAATCAAAGCAACTAAAGCCTCATCTTTTCCATTAGATAACTAAAGCTTTAAGTCTAACAACTAGCAATAACTAATCAGCTTTTGAAGCTTGAAAATGCCTAGCTATATAACCAGATTCAAGAAATGCACAGGCAAATAGCTCAAAAAAATCAGCATAGAACCAGCAAATAGAGCAGATAGAAGTCCAAATCTCCCTTTAACAAAGCGATTGAGGGAAACTACACTAATACTAACGAATTGACTTTTCATCCTTCGATGCGAACCTCTGTTAATTAAGCTGAAGCATTTTCGAATAAAGCAAAAACGTCAGATAAGAGGAGAACTTAACTTATTAGCCCTCTCAACTCTGAAATTTATCGAAACTCATCTTCAAACATAAAGAACAATGAAAATCGACTAAGTTAGCTGCAAAAAAAGATCAAGAAGCTGCAATCTGAAAATTTAGTACTGAGGCAGCATTTAAGTTGATGATATTTTTAAATCCAAATCCTAAGAGTAATAAAAAAGATAATCTTGAATGAGAACTAAATTGGGGATGTATATTAATCACAATATTTTTAAGTGCTATAACTTTTGTTTGAATATTTTATATTGAGCTTGAATGGAGGAAGACTAACCACTTTATTTGGGCTAAGCCAAACGCAATTGCCAGAAAGATCTAAAAAAGATCAGAAAAGGCCTAAGACAGGAGATATTCCTTAATAGACGAAAAAAATTTTTGCCACATTAGTAACCTCATTAACAACACGAACCCTAATAAGATTCAGGAAACGAATAATAACCAATGTAGTTAGAAATCAAGAAGCCATTCAGAATTCTTGATGAAAAACTTGAAAGCTAGATAGTATAGTATATGTGTTTTTATTAAGAATCATGGAAATTCCTTTTGAGCAGATAACTCTCGAAGAGACTTTTAAGGCGCTAGACAGCTAAGATATCCTTTTGATTCACGTTGCAGTCATAAGTCTAAGACGCTTAGTTGTAGAAGACACTGACAATTCGCTGACTCAGACCATTTTAGATGCTGGGCAAATCCCCAAGATAATCTCTTATTTGCTTGACGACGCCCACCCACAACTCAAACTCTAATCTGCTTGGATCTTAGCCAACTTGTCAGCTGGCAGTGATTAGCAAAGTACCAGGATTGCCTTTCACAAGGCACACATCTATTTACTACAGGTACTTGATAGAAACTAAGAATACATAGTTGAACAAGCAGTTTGGGCAATCGGGAACTTTGGAGCAGTGGAAGAAATCAGAGACTCTATGCTCTAAGAAAACGTCCTCCAAAGACTTTTGGATATAGCCTAATCAGCAAAGAACCTAAAAATACTATCTTACATTATTTGGGCCATAAATAACATCATAGGGTATAAACCTCGTGTAGACTTCGTAACAGTTCAACCTGCCTTGGATTTTTTTTTGAAAGTAATCAAAAAGGGCTACTACATTTAACTTCCTGAAGTTGCTAAATTTACAATCTAACCCCTTGTTTATTACAATGAAGCAAAGTTACATGAGATGATAACTTAGTAAGATGTCTTTTAGCCACTTATGTAACTTGCTAACAGATACTTTCTTGTCTCTCAGTTTCGTAATTCCATTTACATTATCGGTTGTCTGCTCTCTACCATGTCATCTTCTTCTACATGCTTATGCAAAATAGCCAAAAGCAAATCTCTGATAAAATTGTGCTAGAATGTGCTTGGAAACATCAAGAAAGGTCAGATTCTTAAAGAATACATCTTTTTCATGGCTAATTTAGCTACGTAGCCCAGTCCCATCAGTGAATACTTCATTTTAAGAGAAACCTTCTTTCAACTGTTCACCATGCTTTTAAGAGTAGTTGATAAAAGTGTGAAAATCTAGATCATTTATGTCCTTGGAAATGCAGCAATCCACACTACAAATACAATAGCTTTTCCTTTGTTCATAAAGCATGATATCAATTTTTGCTTCATTGAGTTTTTCCTCAGCATCTAGAACTAAGATAATTAATCTTTGGTGTGTATCTTGAAAAGCTTCTGCAAAATCTTTAAGCTAGGAAAACGAATTCTCTCTACTGAGGATTAAGTCTCGTCTGTTGGTGTGGAAGATAAGAGAAATATATTTATTACTTAGTTCGTGGCAGATACAAAAGTTTTAGATAAGCTGTAAGAAGTACAACAGAACTAAAACGATGAAGTTCGAGGCTGCTGCTAAAATTTGAAAAATGCGTTGATAGCTAATGGGTTTGGTGTAACGTAGTCTTAAAAGTCTCTTTGATTTCACTGAAACACCTTAATTACTTTATTTTTCATAAATTTATCATCTAAAGATTAAAGTTATTAAACTCATTCTAATTCTAAATTAGAGCTTCATTTTTACAAGATTGCAATTTCGTTACATAGCATCTGAGATTTGTATCTTGGATACAAAAATATCTTTAATAGACAAAATGTTAATCTGAGTTGGCGCTATCTTCTAAAAGTTACAAAAAATGCATAAATAGCTGTTAAAGTATATCATTCAAATTAATAAGTTTTATCTTTACAATCATATGGTTGGGAAGTCTTAGTCTTAGATTTTTTTGGTTTTTGCTTATTTTGTCTGAGTCTTTCCGGTTTGCTTAGCCTTAATCTCCTCTGCAAGTTTCTTTTATTATTAGTTGCTTTATTCCTTTGCGACTCTTTCAAATAAGGCCTCTCTTTCTCTCAATTCTTTGATCTTGGCATCAATTTACTCAGCTGATGTTGGAGCCAAAAGTTTAATGGTTTCAAACTGGGCTTGGATACTGAATGGAATCGTAAACTTTTCTTCTTTCTTTTATTATTCTTTCTTTTTATTCTTTTTTTTGTGCTTTTTTTCAGGTTCTTCATCTTCTTTTGACTTTTTAGATTGCAAGATTTCTAGGCCTCTTTCCTTTTTCCATTGCTGGTCAGCGCTTATTTTGGCTGATAGTTCAGTTGCAGAAAGCTTTATCTCTTTCTTTTATTAGATCTGAAGATTATCGCCCTTCAAATTGCTGAGGTAACTAATAAGTTGATTAATGAGTTCAATTTCTCCCAAATATTGCTTAAGCTTTTCTTATTTTTCTCTTTCTTGGTCTCTTTTCTAGTATTCAGCGTTTTTTGCTTATCTTTACTTGTCCATGACTTTTCTCTTCTTGACTCTCTCTTGCCATTCGATATAATCAATATAGCTCTTTTGCTTCCAATATTCATCTTGTTTGTTTTGGTAGTCATCCCATATTTTGTTATTTTCCTGTCTCAACTTGGTAATCTAAGCCTCCAATTTATCAAGCCTAACTTGCTTGTTTTATTTCCAAGCCTCGTACTCCTTATCATGGCGTTCTTTTTACTCAGTTTTCTCAGATTTTTCAGCGCTTAGCTCTCCCTTAATTTGAGTGATATTTGAGTTTTTTTTGTCCAGCTCCTATACAATAGCCTTAAATTCTTTTTAGATAGGATCTTTTTCTGATTTAATTCTTTCAATTTCATCATCTAGTAAATCTTTCAATTATAAAGCTTGCTCAAGCTTTATCTCAATGTTTCCAGATGCTTCAGCTTTTCTTATTTCTCTCTTTAATAACGTTATCTAGTTATTTAATGATTTTTCCTCTTATTTACTCAGTGATTTTGTCAACAGCCTATGTTAGAGGTCATTGAGTGTGTCATTAAAATTCTAGCGGCTTCCTTTGAATGATAATCTGTATTCTTTGATCTTTTCATTCTGAGTCATCGAATACTTACATTGGCCTTTGCCTTTTCAATAGCGTTGTGGAGATCATCTCTTAGTTTGTTTCTTTACACTTTTAGTTAAGCTAGTTTGTCTCTAAGCTGTTGGACTTCACTTATTTAGCCTTGCATAGCTTCATGTTTGTTATCTCCTTGTCCTTGGTTTTTTCTGTTGAATTTGAACTTTTCAGCTCTGATCTCTTTCTAAATGAGTTGAATTGTACTTTTTTGTTGATGAGGTCTTGAATGCGGTTTACGTTTTTTTGCTCTTTTTCTTTGATAACTTTGACGTCTGGCTTGGGTAAGATTTCTGATTTTTTGGGGAGAGGAGGGATCACAGTGTTTTAGTCAATAGCGTCAGCATTGTACTCATACTCGTTTTTGCGTTCTGGCCTAGGTTTTTTTTAGCGGTGTTATCCTTTTTTGTGCTCTTCTAAGTGGTTCAGGAATTACTTTAATGCTAGGTATTTTTAGTTTCTTCTTGCTGAGGTTTTGGATCTGCCTCCATTGTTAAAATAATATGATTTAACGTGGAAATAATCAAATAAAGGCAATATAATTAATATTTAATTCTTCTTTTAGAGTTAAGCCTAATTTATTTGGTCTTGAGATTTTTCCTAGTCCCAATAAGGCCTAAAAAAGAGTTGTAAAATAATTCCATAGTAAGATAACTATTTACAAAGAACTATTGTGAACCTTTTTCTGGTCTCAGAACGTAGCCAGCTTAGTATAGATTAATATTAAAATATCTCATAAAGTTAAATCTTAAGAAAAACAAATTACCTACAATCAGTTTTTATTTTCTAGCTCAATTTGTTTTTTCCATTGGATGAGAGTCTACAAAGTCCAATTAAATTAGTTTTCTTCTTTAATTCGATTCACTATAAAGTTGAACAGAGACTGGCCTTGAGAACTTACTACTTTGTTCAAGAAACTTTTGATCTTTATATGCTCTATGCACACTTAGTACTGATACTTAAGTTTTTTTCTGGAATTCCGGATATTCTCACCCAATACTTGGCTTGTTTTCAACTATTGGCTTTCCAAAAATATGATCTTTATGTTGCCTAGCTGCAGTATTTGAAAATTTCTGTATTTATTTCCATAATACTCTTCAAAAACGCAGATTAATTCGGTTTAATTTGCAACTTAACCCTTCAAATATTTTCTAAGATAATCTTTTTTCTCAACTTCTACAATATTCGAAGTACATCCCATTTCATAAGGCCAGTTATTGAAGAATTCTTCGACAAAGTTCATTTGTTAGAGATATAGTTTTTCAAAGATGAGTAACTTGTCATAGACTTCCCTGAGGTTTCTGTTATGCTTTGAAATCAAAGAAGATCTTAATGTTTCTGTTTTGAGGTTACTCGTTTAGCAGTATTCATTATACTTGTTTCTATACTTTTCCAAAAGCAAACTTTCTATCTTATAGTCTAAATCTTCGGATTGAGGCTCACTAAACATTTTTTTATTTAGCTTAAGTTCATTTTATAAGAACTATTCTAAGATTTAGATGTCTTCTTAGCCTACTGAATCGACTTGAATATTTATTTGTGCTTACTTGAGAACTTCTTTAGACAGTATGCTCGGAAATTTATCGTATGTATACACTTTTTTAACTAGTTAAGGTTAAGGATGTTTAGCGACATTATAACGAATGTTTGTTGTTTTTTACAGAATTTTTGCATCTTTTTTTGATTTTTTCTTGTCTATACTTTCATCAAAAAATGATAATTAAGGATCATCTGAGAATTGATGCCTTCTTTAAATGAAGGATGTAAATAAAGTGCCTTCTGTTAGCTTATAGCCAAAAGAACCAACTTTTGTCATTCCCAAATCCGACAAAAAGTCTTGAAGACGATACATATCGTTTAGTAGCTGAGGTTCTGTCAGCCCGATCGAGCTGTTTTCTTTACTATCCTTGTACTTTTGCTGCTTCTGAATAAGAAAAGATTTACCCAAAACTTCTTATAGTTTTTCATAAGAGTGAGAGTAAACTCATAAAAGCAATCTCTGACAAGATGCCCTTGAAATTCAGGATGTTAAATTTCTTGCATTTTAAAGATGTAGGTGGATTAAGGATTCTCCAAATATTATCTCACTTCATCCTCATCATAAAGCTCAAACATTTCAAGTCTCTTTCTAAGCTGCTTTTCCATTTTATCGGGCAAAGGAGGAAGATCTTCATCATTGAGTACAGTTCCATTGTCTAATTGCACAATAATGCTCTAATTCTATCAAAAGTTACATCAGATTCAACATTCCTATCTAAGGTTCCTGGGGAAATTCCAACTATAATTGGAACGGGGGCTGAGAGATAATCTTTCAAAATGCTCGGAAGAATGGGAATGATGACGTGTTACCACCTAAATGGAAAAATAAAAGATAAAAAGGCTTCAACCGCATACCCAAGTACTGTTTTGGACTGAGACACAAAGATTATCTTTTTCTCAAGAAGAATTCCCTCAAATATGCTAATGATTGATTGTAAAGGGAGGAATTTAAAGACACAATATATCGATCTTTCCTTGATATCAAAATATTTACTGAAATGATTGGGTAACTTGGATTTGTGTCAAAATTTATGTTGCCTCCACCATATGAGTAGCTCATGCCGTTAATTCCAAGCTCTTTGGGTAAAATGAGGTTATCTACAAAGCTTGAAACCACTTTATGAAAAGCTACATCATTTTTACTCATTGAAAGCCTGTACAAATGTCTCAAGCATTCTGCAAATTCATCAGTGTAGCGATACCTTGAAATAAGGCACAATGCCTTTTAATAGTAAACTCTTTCTCCCAAAGGTAAACCCAATTGTTCCTTCATGTTGTCTTACATACTTTCCTTGAAAGTAAGGCAATTCGCATAAAATCTCTAGCCTGTTTCAGTTGTTAGTATGAAATTGAAGTTTATATAGCCCTTTAGCTATTTGGCGAGGTGAATTCCTTCAGGAAAGCAAAATAAAGGAATCATGGCCAAGTTGATTCTTACGTTTTATTCGGGATATTTTTAAAGGAGCAAACCTTTGAAAGTTTGTTAAAGGGCACTCTTCACTAGCTAAAAAAAAACGTACTTCGTTTGTAGATAAGGTAGTTGTGAGCTATCGGGTTGTTGTTTACTATCTTGTATCCCGCAGGCAAAATAAAAACTTACTTTTATTATCCCATTCTTTTTCTTTATGTTATCAGGATCTCAATATCTGTCAAAGGCTCGTAAGCAGGGTTCTCTCCTGCCTTATAGCACAGTGTAACTCCGCCACACTTTTAAATACCTCCAATAGGCATTTTTACCGATATCCATTCCATACTTGGGTGGGCCACAAAGTCAATTTCGTAGATAGGGGGCCTATTCTTCTCACAGTATCCGACCTGAAGATAAAGTCCGTGAGTAAGATTGATGATTTTGTAGAAGTTTTTGGTTTATTTAGGTATTTATGCGAACAGTTCAAGACTCGAAACCCATTTCTATTCTAACTGGAATCGCTTTATAGTTACAATTAGGCTTAAAAAGAGCTAGAGAGGGGTCAATATCAACCACCACCACGCATTATATGAGCCTTTCTTCCGAGCTACGCTAATTTTATATCATTTAAATTACAAAACTCATTAAACATAAATCCCAATATACTCAGGCTTCAATTATCACTTATACTAAGGCCAATAAATATACTTTTCTTTCCAATCAATTATCCCAAATTCATTCAAACGTTTATTTTTTATCTAATCACTATAAAACAGATAAATCACTTTTTTTATCTTGCTTAAAAGGGCAGTTTAATGTTTTAGAAAGCTGAAAGAACTTAAGTGCAGCTACACTTTTGCTAGAATCACTTTAAATGGCTGTTCTTCTTTGATTTTTGTAAAAAATCTTTAATCTAATCCAATGAAAAATTTAGATTAGATATGAATTAACTAAGCCTTTAATAATTTTTAGGTCAAATTTAGCCTTGAAGCTGACCTTGCTTCAATTCAATTGAACGTCATTATCTTCTGCTTTAAATAATCTACGATAATAATCTTACAAAATATCCTTGGATCATTTAACTTTGGTGCTAAGATAACGTTTTCTTAGCTACACTGCTTCCTCTCCCTTCCATCTAATCAAAATCGCTGGATTTTTGGCCAACAATTCATCTTCTTCAGAGGTCCATTCAACTCGATTGTCATTTTGCGCGTATATCTTTTCAAGAGCCTTTACGTCCCCAGATACTCGATCAAGTTTACGAATCAATACTGGGAGAGTGGTTCCATACTCTTTGGCAAGGACATTTAAAAGCTCAGCAAGTTCTCCTAGAGATATCTATTCGGAGGGCAGTTGAACTTTGGCTGCTGCAGGGGGCTGTGTGGTGACTTTCTTGTTGACAATAGCCAACAAATTTTGTACTTCCTTGGTGAAATCCATCTTATCAAATAATAGTAAATGCGCTCAATGTTTAAGATTAAATTAACCCACTTTATAGCACTTTCAAATATGACTGGTTCTTATTCTAACTCAGAGAATTCATCATTTCTGAGAGGACATAGCAGTCAAAATATAGCATCAATCATTTATCGTCAGTTCCTGACAACTTCTTGTGCGTAGGGACAGAAAAAGCTTGTCGGTTCGACTTGGGTGGAGTCGACTTCAATAGCTGGGTTCTT
>Ga0316217_10006950_pt1 | contig 10967 bp, 11 predicted proteins | sample 1anoAmetaG_FD_203633 | JGI IMG/M metagenome (GOLD analysis project Ga0316217, IMG submission 203633) | Freshwater microbial communities from Trout Bog Lake, Wisconsin, USA - 1anoA | ecosystem: Environmental > Aquatic > Freshwater > Lake > Hypolimnion/Profundal zone | place: USA: Wisconsin... | reverse complement strand
TCTTATATATCAAAGTTATTTGGAAGAGCGCATTTGATTATTTGAGAGGTAGCGTCAATTAGGCTAAATAACCTCATAAATATAAAAAATGAGAAAATTACATCATCGTAAATTCCTAAAAAGCTGCTTAGCCGAATAGTTGAAAATAATGCATTTCCTTAAGAAGTGCTATTGGTCATTAACACCTTTTGGGTTCTGCATGAAAAAGTAAGTAGAAGTGCGATTCTAATGTAGAAGCTAGATTACTCTCGAGTGGATACTCGAATTTGTGGAGGAATAAGTTTCTGAAGAATAGCTACATTGGGGCTGTCCATTCCTTCCTGCAATGATAATCATACAATTATAATTCCTTTATGCCTAAATATTTATATATCAATTGAATGCATAATCATTCATACTTTTTTCTATGTATGTTTGGGATGTTTTCTTACTACTCAGCTAATAAGAGTGATTCGTGTTACTAGTCTGATTCCGCCTTAACTCTAGAATTTTTTTTATTTTGAATATTCTTATTGTTTTTTGTCTACAGCTGCCGCCCCTTTTATTAGAATACTGACCAGAATCGTGACCAGCGATTTGCTGATTGATTTGTCTGCACTTTTTATTTCTAGAGAGCATTCTAACCGACATTCTGAGTAGCTGTGAAAGTTGGCAATGATTAATTCTTGCTAGTTTTTGAGGAATTGAAGGTTTTTGTGAAGATATTTGCGGATTAAGCCTACATCTTTGTTAGTATACTCAGCCTTTCCTAAAGAAATGATATTTGCAACTGGCATAGCTAGCGTTCATCAGCATCAAGTGGAAATGCGAGTCCTAGCTTCATAAGTACTTAATCTCGAGTAAGTTCCTAAATTTCTGCATAGGTTAGTCTTTGAAGAGCAGCTACTAATCTGGGAAATTTCATTATTGCCTGGCAAAATAATTATAGTTAACTCCGTTTTAACTCAATCGTATACTTTAAAAAATAATCAAAAAAACCATTAAACTAAATAAGCACTAAAAAAGGTGGATCTGCTCGATTCTCAAGATCTTTTACTTTTTGCTTAAGCATGATGGATGCATCTGTATCCTGCATTTCCTATCTAATTATGTAGCTTTATTGAGATGAGTTCTTTTTGTGTTTGTGATTTTGTTGCTAAGAATTGCGCCTTTCTTAAAAATTATAATTGTGTGATGCTGAACGGAGTTCGAGTCTTTTTCTCTGACCAGAACCTAAACCCCAATTCGTTGGTTGAAGGCACCAATGCCCACTACTAACAGAGCTTCAAATCATTCATCCACAACTTCAACCGCTAGAACACAAGAGTCTACCAAAAAAGATTGGAGTTGCAAATCCGTAACCGAAAGTACGTTCTGCCAATCCAAGTCTCTGATTTGAGGTCTTTTGATGAACACCTTTACGATAGATTATCTATCTCTCCTCTATAAATTTTGAGTCTCATGTAGGCCTCTGTGAAAAACTACATAAAATAGAGAGAGTAGGAGTTCCCCTAATCTGAAAACAAAGACTGGCAGGTCGTCTTAAAAAGTGATGACCATCCCATTAAAATTAGATAAATTAAAAGCACTTTGGTTTCAAGATTGTTCGCAATTAGTGGCATTGTTATCAGTACCACGAAACCATACATTAAAGCTTCTAAGCTTAAGATTCAATGTAGGACATGTGGGAGTGCTAAATCGATTGAACTTCAACCTGGTCAATGGCCTTTTGTTCCTTCGTTTTGCGAGGGAATCCCAGGACTAACGCAAAAATGTCCGAAAGACTCTTTTGTTGCAATCCCAACATCTGATGTTATTGATACTCAAACTCTAAGAATCCAAGAGTTTCCAGATTAGGTTCCAACAGGAGAAGTAGCAAGGACTTTTTCTTTGGTTGCAGATAGAAAAAATGTTTCTATGTGTGTACCAGGAGATAGAGTGAAGGTTACAGGCGTCATGCTAGTTAATGAAGTGAAAGGGGAGCAATTATCGAAGGGCTATATCTACGTCACAGGCTTTCAAAAATTGAACGAAAGGACAGATATCAGTTACAGTGAGCAATAGGAAGAGCAATTCAAAATAATGAGTAAAGATCCCTAGCTTGTTGAAAAGATAGCCAGTTCAGTGGCACCTGGTATCTTTGGCAATGAAGATATCAAAAAAGCTATAGCTTGCATGCTTTTTGGAGGCTCAAGGAAGCACCTACCAGATCAGACCATGTTAAGAGGGGATATCAACATTCTTTTGATTGGAGATCCCTCTACAGCCAAATCACAATTCCTCAAGTTCGTTGAGCAGGCCGCATCTATCGCAGTTTACACCTCCGGAAAGGGATCCTCAGCAGCTGGTCTTACTGCTACAATCACCAAAGATGCTAATACAGGAGAATTTCAAATTTAAGGCGGAGCCTTAGTGCTGGCAGATGGGGGCATTGTTTGTATTGATGAGTTCGATAAAATGAAGCCTGCTGATAGAGTGGCTATTCACGAAGCAATGGAACAGCAGACCATAAGTGTCGCAAAGGCTGGCATAACCACTAGGCTTAACTCTAGAACTTCAATACTAGCTGCATCTAACCCTCTTTGTGGTAGATTCGATGATCTCAAAACGATTGAAGAGCAGATTTAACTAAAAAGCACAATTTTGTCACGATTTGACTGCATTTTTGTGGTAAAGGATATAAACACTCCAAAAAGTAACTAAGATATCGCCTCTCACATCCTTAACATTCATCAAGGTAAAGCTTTGAAAAACGTTGAAAGCGCCATTCCTTTCAGCATTCTTAAAAAATACATAAAATATGCAAAAAATAAAATTCAGCCAAGGTTATCTGCCCTCGCAGCTTAGAAGCTGCAAAGCACTTACGTTAATGATAGGCAAGATGCACTACAGCAGGCAAAAATGAAAAAAAGTATGAATGGTATCCCTGTTACTGTTCGACAGCTTGAAGCTGTAATAAGGCTGAGCTAATCATTAGCAAAGATGAAGCTTAAAAACGAAGTGGGCCTCTAAGAAGTTTAATAGGCACACTATCTCTTTTAGATCTCGACCATCAAAACCATCAAAGGAAGTCAGTAACTTGGCTACAACTTAAATTAATCAGCCGCAGCTTAAGTTCAGAAGGCTGAGGAGGCTATTCGCAAAAGAGTATGTATTGGTAATCACGTAAATACAGTTTCTTTGGTGAATGATTTGTAGGCAAGGTTTAACTCCCAAATTGTTTCTCAGGCTCTACACAATATGACTAAGAATCTATAATTGAGATAGATTAAAGGTCGTAAGCTTCTTATACGCGATCGCTGAATGATTTATCTATAGCTAGGATCTCAAAAAATAAAATTTATTGCTTTGAAGAATTGTTGAATTTTAGCTCTATATTTTCAGAATGTCTGAAATATTTATTTTTCTGTAGCCTTTCTTCATCAAATGTATCATTACTGAGCTACTTCCTTGTCAAAGTTCAGTATAATCACACAAAAGGCAAATACGCAGCCAGAACATTTTCCTTTTGCTTTAGTTTTATGTCTACAAAAAGTAGATACAAAAATTGATTTTCGAAGGTAAATCTTCATTAAAGTAATTTATACGTTGTAAAATTTATAGCGATGATATTCTAATTTAAACAGCCCTGAATTCTGTTTATATTAAATAATGGAAGAATCGAAACGTAAAGAAATTCGTGAGTACTTGTAAACTCAAGTGAATCCTGTGATCCGGCCCCTTGTTGAAGAAATAGTCAGAAAACGCCCTTCAAACATCCCCTCCTTCATCAACGAGTACTCTTTCAAACTCATGAGTAAAATTTCATCTATTTAGGCCATAAACATTAGGGGGATCTCCATTCAGATTCCGATGAAGAAAGCTAAGAAGCCCAAGCTGAATTCCTAAGAAAACTCTAAGAAAAGAAGAAAAAGAAAATGGATAAGAAGAACAGCCGTCAAGGGATTAGTGCCTAAGTCTTTGGACAGTTCAACCAAAAGGGAGCCTTTCAAGCAAAGGTCATTCCCAAAGATGCCTCAACCAAACAAGAGATCAAATCTTTGATTTAGAAAAGCATCCTCTTCAGCAACCTCAACAAAGATGATCTTAACATTGTTATTGACGCAATGTAGGAACTGACCACTCAACCAGATCAAGATGTTATTGTTTAAGGGCAAATCGGAGATACTCTTTATATTATTGACCAAGGAGATTATGATTGCTACAAGGTCTTGGGAGGCAAGCAAACTTATCTAAAGACCTATCATCCTGGAGAATTCTTCGGAGAGCTAGCTCTCATGTACAATGCTCCAAGAGCAGCATCCATTAAATCCAAAGGGATTGGAAAACTTTTTGGCCTAGATAGAGCCACTTTCAATCACATTGTTCAAGAAGCTGCTACAAAAAAAAGAAAATACTTTTCAAACATTCTTTCCAAGGTTGAGATTTTGGCTGAAATCGACCCTTATGAAAAAGAACAACTTTGTGATACCTTGAAGTAAGAGTAATACGAAGCTGGAAGCTATATCGTCAAACAAGGTGATCAAGGCGACCGATTCTACATCATTTCTGAAGGAAAGCTGATTGCTGAAAAAAGATAAACACCTTCCTCATAGCCCAAAAAAGTGTTTTAGTATCATGATGGAGATTACTTTGGTGAGATCGCATTGGTAAAGAACACAGTTCGTCAAGCAAGCATTAAAGCCGAAACCGATTGCAGAGTTGTGTATATCTAACGTGACGCCTTTAAACGTTTGCTCGGCCCAATGTAGGACATTCTCCAGCGTAATATGGACAAATATAAAAAATACTTGATTCAATGAACCTTTATTCATTCCACCTAATTCTCACTACAAAATGGCAAAGTATGAAATATTTGCAGAAATAAACATCATTGTTAGACATAGTTGGGATGCATTTGGAGTATTCTCTTGCCCAGATCATTGCTGTCTTCCGTAATCATAAGCATTCTTTATTATTTTATGAATTTCTTTATCACTGCGTTGACCAGTTTTTTCATCTGTTATGATTATTCGATAGTTGAGACTAAGCCAGAGTCAAGGAGATTGGAAATCAAATAGTTGCAAAGTTTCTCCTGAGATATTTGGTCTAAATAAACAAAAAAGTACCCTACTCTTCAATTTCCTCCTATTAATGTAATTTCTTCTTCTCCTTGAATAAGTTGATGATATCTTTTTGAATCATCTGATAAAGTTAGTGAGAAATTGACAATGCCTTCGATTTCTTTTCTTACTGGTTCTTTTTCATGTGCTAGTTCTGAGTATATCTATAGTTACCAGCATGGCATCTCGGATGTTTATTTTAGCAACATTCGTATTCAACTCCTAAATGTCTGCTTCAAATAGCTAGACATTAGGTTTCTAAAGCTTCAGAATTGAGCAAGATAAGAGTCTGTAAGCTTATTTCACATGTTTTGGCTCAACTTTAAGACTTAGTTAAAGCCTAGCATAGGCTTAAGACAAACGAATCATTGATTCAAGCTGCCTGACTGTGACTCTGTATGAATTTGTGTTATTTTTATCCTTGCCCCTGATTTATATGTAAAACTTTCTTAGAAGTTACCCACTTTAGATAGTAAGCTGAGGTTTAATCTTTCTCGTCACTGAAATGTACTCTTTGAGAGTTTTCATATCGTATTTACTCTACTGACTTGGCTTTTTATTGCGATGGATGTCGATTATAAACTGGCTGAGATTATTATCCGAAGTTGCATTACTTTCGTCACAAACAACAAAGAATAAATCGAAACGAGACATGATAGGTGCTGAAAGTTGGATGTTGTTCTTTAAGGATTTTGATTTATCGTAGCGACCAAAGATGGGGTTAGCAGCAGCCAAAATGGATGTTCTAGCGTTAAGTGTGGCATAAACTCCAGCTTTAGCAATCGAAATAGTCTGTTGTTCCATAGCCTCGTGAATTGCGACCTGATCTTTTATCTACATTTTGTCGAACTCGTCAATACAACAAATACCATTATCTGCTAACATGAGTGCGCCTGCTTCAATCCCCACGTTTCCACTTTCATCTCGAGTGACACTTGCAGTCAAACCAGCAGCTGATGTAGTCTTACCATTTGTGTATACAGACCTTGGCACAAACTTGTTTACACACTTTAGGAACTGACTCTTCGCAGAGGATGGGTCTCCAACAATCAGAATGTTGATATCACCTCTAATGTTGATTTTGTTTTGAGTTCTCTTATGTATTCCACTTATGAGCTGAAGAAGCAAAGCTTTTTTTATTTCCTGGTGACCAAAGATAGTAGGGAACAATGATTCAGCCATATCTTCGTATTTGCGGCTGTTTTCTTTGATTGAGTGAATGACTTTGAATTGTGATTATGTTAGATTACTGTATACTTTCTCCCATATCTTTTCTTAGTCGTACTGGACTTTGATAGCATCCTTGTCTACTTATAGCTCCTCTTCGTCTCTGACAAATTAGTCAAATTGGTTGTTCTAGACCTTGATATTAATGGCGCAAAAAATAAGTTTGTAACTTAAATCTCTAACTCCTTTCAATCCACTGATTCCTCCTTCGGTTTGAGCGAAACCTCGAGTTTAGTTGCTTCGAGTGGTGAGCTGCGTCTTTTCTCCTGGCTTGAACATACTTGAAAGCTCAGGCAAAACACAAAGATATCCAATAATCTCACAAATATCTCCAGGTTGACCTTTTTAGGTAAATTAGTTTCTTAAAATCACGTCTATTGATCTAGGCATAGCACCCGGGGGAATTTTAGTTGGGTCCTATTGCACTCTTAGCTTCTGGAAATCGGCAAATTGAGATTTGCTCATCTACAGCTCCCAGGAATTTCTGTCACAATTCTCAGATTGGCACTTTTTAGGTTCAGTATACTTGAACTGTTGTACGATTTCTTTGCTAAGTTTACCACAAGTGCGGCATTTGAAGACCCCAACTTTGAGTTCAGGTCTAACCTAAGAAGTTCTTGTAACAGTTCCTCTAAGTTTGATAAGTCTGCCAAGATAGTTACACTTGAGCCCTCTCACACTCAGATCAGAAATGTCTGAGTAGCCATCATCAAAACTGCATTAGTAGTTATCTTTAATGTCATCTTCTTTCTTGTTTTAGTGATGAACCTGGTTTTTTTAGAATTAGACCATGAACTGGGTCAAGGCTTCATTGATTATAGGCTCAAATTTATAGTATTCACCAAAGATGAGACTAGCCAGCTCATGATTATGATGGATCAAATCCATGAAGGAAAAAATAATATGATGCTTGGAGTTGTTCACTGCGTTCTTTGCAGCCTATTCGTACTTTCTGACTCCGTTTGCATCCCTAAACTCTTGAATAAACGTTGTGAACTAACGCTTCACATCGTTCCGCAGCACGTGCTCAGGTAATTTAGCCAATCCTTCAATTTGCATGGCGCCTAATTATAATAAACACTCAGGCGCAAGCAGACATAATACTGAAATATAGGTCTACACATAAAAATATCGAAAAACTCAATCCAGCAACTTTTATAGATAGCCAAGTCGGATAGTTTTCATATGTAATCATACAAAAGAGTCTGTTGGATACTTCGACTGGTTGTCGCCGTTATAGTCGTAACATAAGCTTTAGCCCTTCTTGATCTTTCGGCTTGAAACAAGCAAAATCATTGGTTTTCCTCTAAAGCATATCTTTATCGAATTTACGTTTTTCTATTCTTTTCTTTTTCCTACTCCATTGACAAATCTAGCGATGTTTGTCCATTTGTTGGGACAGATAACCAGTGAAGTTTATGAGTTTTTGCCTATCCAAAGATCCATAACACTATCATTCTTTTGGAATTTCTCCAAATTAATACATTTCCTGAGAGTTAAAACTTCTCCAATATATTAACAGATAATCGAATACTAGGGTATATCCATGTCCGCAATAACATCTACTCCTTTTTCGGGAGTATTCTCGAACCTAAAAGGACCAATAGGCTGGTTTTTATACTCTATATACTCTTTTTATTCAGCTTTGCTCATGTTTGTCAACCCAAAATCCATGCTCTCAGGAGAAAGGGTCTCAAGATATCCTTCAAAATCGATCAGGTACTCAGTATAATTCATTTTTTTTAGCTAAATGACTTCCATCAACTTCCTTTTATACTATACAACCGAACTGCCTTTGGATAGTAGCTTCATGCATACAAATTTTAGACCTTTGCTCTAAAATAAATGATTAGATTGCTTAGTTTTACTGAAATTTTTCCTTGTGATAGCTTCAAACATTTAATTAATCTTGGGTTGAAGTTTCTGTTGATTTCTTTAGTTGATGCTGAAACTCGTGATCTTTTGGGCTACTTTTGCACACCTATTGCAGACTGACAGCTCTTTGTTAAAACAATCAGTATGGTACTAATACTGACAAGATTTACAAATATCGACTTTCTCAGTTCTTCTGAAATGTTTTGAGCAAAATTAGCATTTATTGACCAGCTTTTCGACCTAAAGACACAAATGGCAGATGAAGGGGCTATTTACAGGCGCTTTTTTGGAGGCTTAGTAACATTTGTAATGGTAATGATCGTCACAATTCTCACAAGTTATGATATTTTTTGCCTTATTCCACTTGTCACAAAGTCTACAGATCTTCAAGATTTCAGTGGCTTATTTTCTGATCTTCATTATCAACTTTGTCTTCGATTTGCAAAGCTTATGCACTTGAGCTATAGCCTTCTTAGCCGTTAATGGCGACTATTCCATAGTAAGTTGCTATATGCACTGCTGAAGGCTGGCAAAAGGGCGTGACTTTGCGAAGACTTTATGATTTCTATCCTTGCGAGTCACAATCTTAACCATTTTTAACTGGTTAATAAAATTTATTATTAGTACTCTAATCATCTGAATTTGAAATCTCTTGAGGAAAAAAACCGGACTAGTAACGTTTGATTGCCTTTGGAGGGCTCAACATTAATGGCATTATGACAAAGTTGCTATAAATTATAATAATGAATTGATTTTTACAAATAATGGACACACTCAAACTAATCTAAAGATATACACTCCTCTAGCGCATAGCTTAAGGTTCCTATGGTGAAGTTTACAAAGCTAGGAGCAATTCGACGAAAGAGTTGGTTGCAGTCAAGAGGTTCAAAACAATCGCAAAAGTAGGATTACCTATAAGTTTTGTTAGAGAGCACTACATCTTGAATTTACTGTAGGATAAGCATATCCCACAGGTTTTGTAGGTTTTCTCAGGTTAATAACCACCTGCCATTGTGATGGAGTGGCTATCATTGAGCTTGTAACAAGTGGTAAAGAGTAAGAAAAAGTACTCAATCAAGTAAATTTTTCAAGAAATCGTCATGGCAGTAGACTACCTTCATAATTAAGGTGTTTTTCATCGAGATCTCAAGCCTTCTAACATCATGTTGGGAGCCAAAGTCACTGGAAATGCACCCAATCTAGAACCCCTAGAGATTAGCCCAGATTACTATTCAGTCAAACTGATTGATTTTGGTATGGCTAGGTAGCTAGATTGGCATAGCAGTGATATGACCAATCAAGTTGGTACCCTATTCTACAGAGCCCCATAGTTGCTTCTAGGCGAAAGAAGATACAACTCAAAGATAGATATTTGGTCTTTGGGATGCATCTTTTACTTCATGCAAACTGGAAGCCTTTTATTCAAAGGCAACAACGAAATCTAGCAATTTCAAGCGATCGCAGCAGTTTTGGGCATCGATTTAAGTCAGATCACAAGCCAGAAGTTGAGGAACACTCTTATTTCAATGAATATGGAGCAAGTTAAGTAAGATTGGAGCTTGATTGACAAGCAGCTCAATGAAATTGAGTTCGATTTACTGAAAAAGATGATTGCTTTGGAACCTTAAAGGAGGCTTTCTTGCAAACAGCTACTCATTCATCCTTATTTCATGTCTGAAGCCAATGGACTCTGATAATTATCACATTTTTGATCTTTACATGATTATAGGCTTTGTTTTTTATTTCGCTAGGTTTTTACAAGTTATTAGAATGAAAAAACTGTTGGGCAAAGATTCAGAGAAATGTGTTGAAAAATTTATAAAAAGAATCACAGAAAATAAAAGGCACAAGATGGTGGATTAAATTCAATTTTTGTTGTCTTTAACGATGGGCGATGAGGATTTAAAAGTCCGCAGTATTTTTTTGCTGTTTATTATATTTATCGATGACGAGCCTGACAGCAGTTCTGTCTCTGCTGATGCTCTTCGGAGTCTGTTTAGCTCAGCCTCCGCAATACTTCGTCTCCCCCATCAAAAAAGGACTTACGTTTCAAGCCACGGTTTTCCCCTCCTACTAAAATAATTGGGCCGGCCGCTTCTCATGTAACAACTGCAACCCCTTCGAAGGAGACACTCTCTGCAACCGCACGCTTCCGCTCCTCTGCCTCACCAACGCCAATGCCACTGTCAGACCCTACTACAATATCGCCATCCAATTCACTCCCTTCAACGTCACGGACGGAGGCTTCTACGACGGTTGGACGGGGGGCCAGTTCCAAGTAACTCTGCCAGTGCAGGGATCTGCAATCAGCAGCTTCGCGGCCGGGGACAAACTCTGCAAAGATTACTTCGGCAACAACGCCAAGTTTGCAGAGTTCAACGATGGGTTTTATATGCCTTACATGAACCAAGCTCCTCAAAAGACCTACGCTTTATGGGACTGGGGACAAGTGAAGCGTGGAGGATGGAATATGTGGGGTTACTTCGACCACCATTACCGCGGTAGAGCGTGGGTTTGGATCAAAAACCAGCCCAACGCAAACTGCGGCAACTGATTTACGCTTTTGTGCCTTTTTTTCATTACTATTTCTTAAAAAGTTATGTTTAGCTCTACGAGGTCGTTATTTTTTGTTGAATTAAGATAAAAAGCTCCTTATTGATTGTTCTGGAATGCTGTAATTTGATTAATATGATTATGATTTCAGGCCAGAAGCGAATTTGGTCCGACGAATAAGACCTTGTTCTAAAAAAACTCTATTAAGAATAAGCTATGCGGAACTGGAGC
>Ga0316217_10006949_pt1 | contig 10969 bp, 8 predicted proteins | sample 1anoAmetaG_FD_203633 | JGI IMG/M metagenome (GOLD analysis project Ga0316217, IMG submission 203633) | Freshwater microbial communities from Trout Bog Lake, Wisconsin, USA - 1anoA | ecosystem: Environmental > Aquatic > Freshwater > Lake > Hypolimnion/Profundal zone | place: USA: Wisconsin... | reverse complement strand
ATCCTCTACAGCCTGATCGTCGGCCTGCCGGCGGCCATCCTGGCCGGACCCCTGTTCGGCAGCATGATCAGCCGCCGGATCGCCCTGGTGACCCCGGAAGGCATGATGGATTCGGTCAAGGTGGGGCGGCAGGATTCCGAAATGCCGGGCTTCTTCGTCACCATCGGCACCGTGCTGTTCCCGGTCTTCCTCATGCTGCTGGCCACGGTCGCCAGCCTGACCCTGGCCAAGGCCAGCCCCATGAACCATTTCCTGGGGTTCATCGGCAACCCGGTCATGGCCCTGCTGATCTCCCTGGTGGTGGGCATCTTCACCTTCGGCGTGTTCCGCCGGATCAGCATGCCGGCGGTCTCGAAGTGGTGCGAGCAGTCGCTGCCCACCGTGGCCAGCATTCTGCTGGTGATCGGCGCCGGCGGCGCGTTCAACAAGGTCCTGCTGGACAGCGGCGTAGGCGACCAGATCGCCAAGCTGGCGGCATCGGCCCACATCAACCCGATCCTCCTGGGCTGGGGCATCGCCGCCTGCATCCGGGTGGCCACCGGTTCCGCCACCGTCGCCATGATGACCTCCGCCGGGATCGTCGCCCCGATCGTGGCGATCATGCCCGGCACCAGCCCGGAACTGATGGTGCTGGCGGTCGGGTCGGGTTCGCTGGTGCTTTCGCACGTCAACGACTCCGGCTTCTGGCTGATCAAGGGCTATTTCGGCATGACCCTGAAAGAGACGTTCATGACCTGGACCGCCCTGGAGACGATCCTCTCCGTGAGCGCCCTGGTCTTCATCATGCTCCTGAGCGTGGTGATCTAGATGGAAGCGGACCGGCAGGCTCTGATCGGCCTGGATCTCGGCACCACCGGGTGCCGGGCCGTGGCCTATGACCTGGAAGGCCGGCAGGTCGCCGGATGCTCCGAGGAATATCCCCTCATCACGCCGCAGGCGGCCTGGGCCGAACAGGACCCGGAGCTCATCTGCCAGGCGGCCATGCGGGTGACCCAGGCAGTCTGCGCCAAGACCGCCGCCCTCGGGGTGGCGGTCGCCGGCCTCTGTCTCAGTTCGGTCATGCACAGCCTCATGCCGGTGGACGCCGACGGGCGGGCGCTCGCCAACATGCTGATCTGGGCCGATTCACGGGCCCAGGCCTACGCGGCCCGGCTGGCCGGGCATTTCGGCGAAGAGGAGCTGTACCGGCGGTCCTCCTGTCCGCTCCATCCCATGTATCCGCTGGCCAAGGTGCTCTGGTTCCGCCACGAGCGCCCGGAGCTGTTCGCCCGGACCGCCAGGTTCATCGGCATCAAGGAGTATGTCGGCCACCGGCTGTTCGGGAAGTACCTGGTGGACCGCTCCATCGCCACCGCCACCGCCATCTACAATCTGCACACCGGCGCCTGGGACGAGGAACTGCTGGCCTTCCTGGGGATCAGCTCCGGCCAGCTGTCCACGGTGGTTCCCACCACCCATGTGGAGCGGGCCCTGGAGCCGGGGCCGGCGGCCCTGTTCGGCCTGGACGCCGGCACCCCGGTGGTGCTGGGCGCCAGCGACGGGGTGCTGTCATCCCTGGGGGCCGGGACCGTGCGGCCGGGGCAGATCACCGCGATGATCGGCACCAGCGGCGCGGTGCGGATGATCTGCGAAGGGCCGCGGGTGGACCCCCGACGGCGGCTGTGGTGCTACAACCTCACCGAGGAGCTGTGGGTGCTGGGCGGCGCCATCAGCAACGGCGGCGTGGTCTTCCGCTGGGCCCGGGACAAGTTCGCCGAAGCCGAGCAGCGGGTCGCCGAGAAGCTCGGCCTGGACGCCTACGAGATCCTGAGCCGCTACGCCGAACAGAAGCCCGCGGGCTCGGACGGCCTGATCATGCTGCCCTATTTTTCCGGAGAGCGGGCGCCGCACTACGACGCCGACGCCCGGGGGGTGATCTTCGGGCTCAACCTGAACCACGGCAAGCGCCACCTCATGCGCGCCACCCTGGAAGGGATCTGCTACAGCCTTTGCAGCGTCCTGAACGCCCTGCAGGAAGTCGCGGGGGAGGCCCGGGAGATCCGGGCCAGCGGCAGCTTCACCCGCTCCCGGCTGTGGGCGCAGATCCTGGCCGATGTGCTCGGCAAGGCCATCCAGGTGCCGGGCGAACCGGAGGGAGCCGCCTTCGGCGCCGCCGTGCTGGGCATGCACGCCCTGGGCTTCCTGGCGGACATCCGGGACGTGGACCGGTTCATCCGGATCCGGGAAACCTACCAGCCCTCGGCGGCCGACCATGCCGTCTACCGCGAGCTGTTCGCCATCTACGAGCGGCTCTACGGCTGCCTGCGCCAGGAATTCGCCGCCATCTCCGATCTGCAGCGGCGGCTGGCGGCGGCCAGGGACGGACGGCCGTGACCGGTCCAGGACCGGCCGGGAACTGGGCCGAGGTAGGTTAAGCTGGTTCCATGTCGTCTTTTCTCCGGTTCTTCCGCGAACACCTCAAGCGCTTCCTGCCGCTCATCATCGGCGGCAGCTTCCTGCTCACCCTGGCCGGGGCCTGCCAGGGCATCCTGATCGGCATCCTCCGGTTCGTCTTCGAAGACAGCCTGGCCATGGGCGGCGGCGCAACCGCCGGCCCCCCGGGGATGGCCGAGCAGGCCAAGCAGTGGCTCATCGCCCACCTGCCTTCGGCCTCGCACCTGCGCCAGGAGACCTACCTGATTCCGGTGATCCTGGTGCTGGTGTTCCTGCTCAAGGGCATCCTCACCTACAGCGGCACCGTGCTCATGGTCCGTTCCGGGGTCAGGGCCACCCTCAATCTGCGGGAACGCATGTTCGGCCACCTGCTTCGCCAGGAACCGGCCTATTTCCAGCGGCATCCGGTGGGAGAGCTGCTCCAGCGGTGCATCTCCGACGTGGGCGCGGTCCAGGGCATCGCCTCCAACCAGTTCGCCGACGCGGTCCGGGAGATGACCATGGCCCTGGCCATGCTCGGCACCATCCTGTTCATGAACTGGCGGCTGACCCTGACCCTGTTCATCGCCGGGCCGCTGGTGGTCCTGCCCATCAAGAAGCTCAGCCAGCGCATCCGCAAGATCAACCACCGGAACATGGAGGCCTCCTCCCGGCTGCTCCAGCGGCTCAAGGAAGTGTTCAGCAACATCCGGGTGGTCCTCGGCTTCGGCCGGGAGCCGTTCGAGGAGGAGCGGTTCCGCCAGCAGAACAACGAACTGTTCCGGCTGATGATGAAGTCCGCCCGGGCGCAGGCCATCGCCCATCCGATCATGGAGCTGGTGGGGGGCCTGCTGCTGGCCGCCCTGCTCATCTACGCCTCCAGCAGCATCCGCACCGGCGCCATGTCCGGGCCCGGGTTCTTCGCCTACATCATCGCCGTCTATGCGTTCTATGACCCGATCCGCCGGCTCACCAAGCTCAACAGCGAGGTCCAGGTGGCCCAGGCCAGCCTGGACCGGGTCTACGCCGTGCTCGACCGCAAGTCCTCGATGCCCCAGGCGGCGGAGCCGGCGCCGGTGCCGGCGCAGCCCCGGCGGCTGGCCTTCGAAGCGGTGCATTTCGGCTACGACGGCAAGACCGGCCGGAACGAGGTGCTCCGGGGCATCGACCTGGAGGTCAACAAAGGCGAGACCGTCGCCCTGGTGGGCGGCTCCGGCGGCGGCAAGACCACCCTGGTGAACCTGGTGCCCCGGTTCTTCGATCCCACCTCCGGCCGGGTGACCCTGGACGGCGTCGATCTGCGCGACTTCGACCCCCGGGAACTGCGCCTGCGGATCGGCATCGTCACCCAGGAGACGCTGCTGTTCATGGATTCCATCCACGACAACATCGCCTACGGCAAGCCGGCCGCCCGGGAGGCGGTGGAGGCCGCCGCCCGGAAGGCCCACGCCCACGACTTCATCAGCGCCCTGCCCAAAGGCTACGACACCCCCCTGGCCGAGACCGGGTCCACCCTGTCCGGCGGCCAGCGCCAGCGCCTGGCCATCGCCCGGGCCCTGCTCCAGGATCCGCCCATCCTGATCCTGGACGAGGCCACCAGCGCCCTGGACACCGAAAGCGAGCGGGCGGTCCAGGAGGCCCTGGAAGCGCTCATGAAGGACCGCACCACCCTGGTGATCGCCCACCGGCTCTCCACCATCCAGCGGGCCACCCGGATCTGCGTCCTGAACCACGGCGAAGTCGCGGAGATGGGCACCCACGAGGAACTGCTGGCGGCCAGGGGCGAGTACGACCGGCTCTACCAGCTGCAGTTCCGATGAAACGGCAAGCCTTCCACTTCGATCTGCCGCCCGGTCTGATCGCCCAGCATCCGGCCCCGGACCGGGACGGCGCCCGGCTGCTGGTGGTCGACCCCGTGGACCGGAGCATCCACCACCGCACCATCCGGGACCTGCCGGAACTGCTGCCGGCCGGCACCCTCTGCGTGCCCAATGACGTCAAGGTCCGGCACGCCCGGCTGCTGCTCCAGCGGGCCGGCGGCGGGGCCGGGGAGGCCCTGCTGCTCAGGGCCCTGCCCGGCGGCTGTTTCGAGGCCCTGGTGCGCCCCGGCGCCCGGCTGAAGCCCGGAAAGTGGGCCAACGTGGTGGACCCCGCCGACGGCCGGGTGCTGGCCGAGCTGCGGGTGGAGGAAGCCCTGGACGAAGGCCTGCGCCGGGTGCGGGTGCTCGGCCCGGGCGGCGAGCTGGACTGGGACGAGGTGGACCGGATCGGCCGGATGCCCCTGCCGCCCTACATCACCCACCCCGCCGGTGCGGAGGACGAAGGCCGCTACCAGACCGTGTTCCGGGCCGAGGAAGGGGAGGCCGTGGCCGCCCCCACCGCCGGACTGCACTTCACCGGGCCGCTCATCGACGGACTTCGGGAGCGGGGCTGCCTCTGGCAGCCGGTGCGGCTGCACGTGGGACTGGGCACCTTCCGGCCGATGACCGCCGAGGACCTCTCCGGCCACGTGATGCACGAGGAGCGCTACGAGATCCCCGAAGCCACCGCCGCCGTCCTGGAGCCGGTCCTGCGGGAGCGGAGCCGGCCGCTGCTGGCGGTGGGCACCACCAGCCTGCGGACCCTGGAGGCCGCCTGGGACGGGACGGCCCTGAAGCGCGGCGGCTCCACCCGGATCTTCATCCAGCCTGGCTACCGGCTGCGCACCGCCGATCTCCTGCTCACCAACTTCCACCTGCCAGAAAGCACCCTGTTCGTGCTGGTCTCGACCCTGCTGGGGCTGGAGTTCGCCCAGGCGGCCTATGCGGAGGCGATCCGCGAGCAGTACCGGTTCTTCAGCTACGGCGATGCCATGCTCATCCGCAATGCCCGGGCAGCGGCCCCACAATATCCTTGAAAATCATACTTGCCAAAATGGATTTTCAACCCGGAACGCCCTCATTCGAAGTCCACCCCAAGGTCGGAGCCTCCTGGGAAGGCTATGCGGTGGAAGAGCTCCTGGCGGCGGTGGAACCGGATGAAGCCTGTTTCCGGGGGACCCACGCGGGTAGCGAGTGGCCTGATGACTACAGGTAATCCATCAGCTGGCTGATGACCGGGATCCGGTGGCGCTTGCCCTTGCAGGCCTGGAGCACGGTGGTGACCGACATGCCCAGGCACCACAGCAGCCAGATGGGCAGCAGGAAGCGCACCGTGAGCAGGCCGATGATCGGGAACAGGCCCATGAAGAGCAGGGCCAGGGCGATGGCCACCTCCACGAAGGCCAGCAGGACCCCCTGGCGGGCATGCCAGAGCAGTTCCTCGTCCTCCCGGCAGCGCAGGTAGGGCGCCATGGCCCAGGGACCGGCGTAGCACAGGATGAGGTCCCTCAGGCGTTCACCCTGGTAGAGTGGGGCGGGAACATCCAGTGGCACGGCAACCTCCGCCGCCAGAATACCCTATTATTCAGGCCACTTTCATGAAGAGCAGGGCGGCCAGGAGCATCTGAAGGAGGGCGAAGCCTTGGCGCAGCCGGGGGGCGCGGGTCTTCACCGCGATCCTGGCCCCGGCGTAGGCCCCGAACAGGAACCCCACCGCCACCCCGCCCAGGGCCACCCACGGCAGGCCGCCGCCGTTGCGGGCGTAGACCCATACCCCGGGCAGGCCGATGGGCGCCAGCATGAACACCAGACTGGTGGCCTGCGCCTCGTGCTGGGGGATCCGCACCAGCCAGACCATGAGCGGAATCATGATGATGGCGCCGCCGATACCGAGCAGTCCGGACGCCAGCCCCCCGGCGATCCCGGTGACCAGCCCCGGCAGCCAGCTGCGGCCCAGAGCAACCGGGACCGCGCTGGGCTGGAGTTCGCTTGACCGGCTCTTCAGCAGCAGGCTGCGCCCCGCCAGGACCAGCAGCACACAGGCGAAGGTGATTCGCAGCGGCGTCTCGGGGATGAGGTTGGCTATCATCGCCCCGGCCCACACGGCGGGGAGGAAGCCGAGGGTGAGCATGCCTACCAGCGCCCAGTGGATGGTGATGCCCACCCGGCGCATGTAGAGCACGGCGGGAAGCCCGTTGGGCAGCAGCATCGCGGCCAGGGCCGTGCCCTGGGCCTGGTGCTGGTTCAGGTTCAGCGCGAGCCCCAGCAGGGGAATGAGGACGAGCCCGCCGCCGACGCCGAACAATCCGGCGAGCATGCCCCCGCAGACGCCCGCCCCCAGACTCGCCAGCGCCGTGAACCATGCTGAACCCATGCCGAACTCCATCGCCGCTGAAACAGGCTCATATAGGATTTCCGCTGAGGATGGAGTATTCAAGCGATGGTTGGGACCGGGGCGCGACTCGTGTTCCAATGGAAGTGATTGGAACCCCCAAGCCATGCAGATCAAGTTCTCCGAAGATGTGATTCTCGACAGCCGGCGGGCGATCGTCCTGCCGCGGCAGGAAACCCTGGTGCTGGCCGACCTGTTCCTGGGCCTGGGCGCGGCCCGGCGCAAGCGCCCGGACCCGGTGCCCAACGGCCAGCACCATGAGATCTGGGAACGCCTTCTGGGCCTGCTGGACGATATCAGGCCCAAGCGGGTGGTGCTGCTGGGCGACATCAAGCCCAACCAGGGCCACCTGGAGGACGAGGAAGGGGAGGAACTGAGGGCGCTGTTCCAGAAACTCCAGGGCCACGGCCGGGAAGTGATCCAGGTGGTCGGCCATCCCGAGCGGGCCTGGGGGCCCTCCCTGGAGAACACCGGGATCCAGCCGCTGGACTCCTACCGGGTCGGCAGCAACACCCTGATGCACCGCCGGCGGATCTTCGTCTATCCCCGGCACGATCCTCCCACCGGCTTCTGGATCAACGGCGGACTGCATCCGCTGTTCGCGCTGCCGCTGATCAGCGGCGAAGGCGGCGAGGAGTGGATCCGCTATCCCGCCTTCCTGTACACCGGGTTCGCCATGGTGATGCCCTCGTTCGTCTCCTACGCCCAGGGCTGGGAGGTCATGCAGCCGGAACGCCTGCCCAAGCAGGCCCGGGCCTGGAAGGTGGTGGGCGACTACCACATCTCGCCCATCTCCCTGCCCGATCTGCCGAACCCGCCGGATTCCCAGCGGCTCGTGGTCCGGCCCCAGGCCAAGAACCGGCGCAAGGAGGCGGCGGCGGAAAGCTAGCCTAGACCATTCTCCGGTGGTAGTTGAGCTGGCCCAGGTGATAGCCCAGGTGGGCGGCCAGCTGGAGCAGGAACAGCCCGGCCGACACCTTCCTGCCGCCCATGGGAGTGGGGAATTCCTGCGCCAGGGCGGCGGGGTCCAGGACGGCGAGGCCATCCTCCACCGCCTTGGCGGCCGCGTCGATCTCCTGCAGCACCCGGGCCCTGGGCAGGTCCCTGGCCGCGAATTCCCATTCGCGGTCGCGCACGTAGCCCGAGTGGCCCACCTGCCCGCCGATGAAGAACTGGAGGTTCCCGGCCAGATGCAGCGCGAGGTTGCCCCCCGGGTTGGCGATTCCCGGCAGCTTGCGCCAGAGGGAGGAGTCATCGGGATACAGTTCGACTTCCCGCCGGAGGGAGGCCAGGTCTCTGAGCAGCAGGGTCTTCAATTCCTCGATCATGGAAGCTCCTTTCAAGCTCAAGGTTACATGGGACGGGCGGGCGGGCATGGCAGGACCTTTCTTGCTGACCGCAAACAAGGAAGATTGAGGGTTCCAATCAAAATTGACAATTCATAAAATAGACCTACGTTTGCCCATGCGACCTTTTGGGGCAGTATGGCTGCGTTCGGTGTTCTCGCTGGGGCTTCAACGGAGGGGTGCGCCCTCCCGCCGGGTTGCGGCGCATGAGGGCGGCCGGCCAGGGGGAAGCCGCGGTGGTGGGTGTGGGGATCTGCGGCCTGGGGCTGGAGGATTCCGGCGCGTTCCTGGACCGGATGCTCCGGAACCGGGCGCCCGGGAAGGAGCAGGACCAGGATCCGGGCCGGCTGGCCATGGCCGCGGCGGCAGAAGCCCATGCGGGCGCCGGGGTCTGGGAACCGGCCCGCTGCGGGCTGTTCCTGAGCCTGGCGGATGCGCCCGGGGAAGGCCTTGAACGGCTGGGCGGGGCGCTCCGGCAGCGCTTCGGCCTCCTGGGCCGGGGCGGGGCCTGCCTGGGCCAGGAGCGCGGCTGGAGCCGGGTGCTCAACGCCGCGGTCCGGCGGATCCGGGCCGGGGCCCTGGACGGGGCCCTGGTCGGCGCCGTGCAGGTCTGGCCCGCGGCGCCCGGTTCCGGCAGCCCGTCCCCGGCGGGCATGGCCGTGTTCCTGGCCCTGCGCCGCATGGACCTCGCCGAGCGCTCCGGCGACCGCATCTGGGCGGTCCTGGGGGCTGGGCCGGACCGAGAGCGGAGGGTGGTCCGGTACGATCCCGGGAGCCTCATCCCCGGCGGCGGCGAATCGATGTCCGGACTGCTCCAGGTTGCCGCCGGCTGCCTGATGGCCGGCCACCACGCCTGGTACGACCCGGAGGAGCGGTGTGGGCAGCCTTTCCTGGACCGGACCGACAGCATCGGCTTCACCCTTGAAGTGGAGTCGGCGGAGGGGGCGAGACTGCAGGTTGACCTGTGGCGGTCCTTCCATCCGGGCCCGGCGCCCCTGCCGCTGCTCACGCCGCCCGGCATCGCCGCCTACGCGGGAGCCACCCCGGAGGACCTGATCCAGCGGGTGCTCATGGACGAACAGGGCGGCTCCGGGCCGGTCCGGCTGGCCGTGCTGTCCAGGGGCGCCCAGGAGCGCCAGGAGGTCCTGGACCGGATCCCCCGGCTGCTCCAGCAGGACGGGCTCGCCGGCGGTTGGCTGGAGCCGGGGATCTGCTTCAGTCCGGCCCCGGTCCGGGGCAAGGTCGCCTGTCTGTTCACCTCCTGCGCCACCGGCTACCCGGGCATGGGCCGGGAGCTCCTGCTCGGCATGCCCTTCCTGCCCGCCCTCATCCGCCCCTTCCGCGACCTCGCGCCGGCCGACTGGATCTACGGAGCCCACGGCGGCCGAAGCGGCGACCCGCTGTACGAGCATGCCGGCACCATGTTCCTGAGCCAGGTCCACGCGGCCTTCACCCGCGACCTCCTGGGGCTCCAGCCCGACTGGGCGCTGGGACTCTCCCAGGGGGAGATCAACGCCCTGCTGGCCTACGGGGCCTGGACGCCCAAAGGGGGCGAGTTCGAGTTCTGGAAACGCGGCGGGCTGCACGCCAAGCTGCTTTCGGCCGCTCCTGAAGCCGCCAGGCGGCACTGGGGGCTGCCGGAAGGGGCCGAGATCAAGTGGCGGAACTGGACCGTGCTGGGTCCGGTGGGGCAGGTGCTGGAGCGGGCCGCGGCCGAGGAGCGGGCCTACGTCAGCATCGTCTATTCCCCGGTCCACTGCCTGCTGGCCGGGGAGGCCGAGGCGTGCCGGCGGGTCCTGGCGGGCTGCACCGGCGTCACCGCGTTCCTCACGGTGGGGATCGCCGACCACACGCCGGTCCTCGGCGGACTGCGCGCGGCCTGGTACCGGCACCATTACCGGCCCACCCGCCCGGTGGCCGGGATCGAATTCTATTCCCACCATTTCGGCAACACCTATGCCCTGCGCGACGACCGGGTCGCCGCCGCGCTCACCGAGCAGCTCCTGGAGCCGCTGGATTTCCCGACCGCCGCCTGGCGGGCGTGGGACAGCGGGGTGCGGATCTTCATCGAGCATGGGCCGCGCAACCTGCTGACCACGGCGCTGACCCGGCTCCTGCCCCGCCAGGAGGGCGTGTTCCTGGCGCTGGATGTCCAGGGGGAGAACCCCCTCACCCGGGCCGTCAAGGTCGCCGCCGAGCTCTGGTGCCGGGGCGTGCCGGTGGACCTGGGGCGGCTGCAGGCCGCGCTGGACCAGTGCCGGCTGACGCGGCCCAGCGCCGACCCGCTGCTGGAGGTGGCGGCCAGCCTGTTCGCGGCCTCACTGGAACGGACGGGCACGCTGGACGGGGCCTACCGGGCCTGCCTGCACCAGACCGGGGGCCGGTTCCTGGAGTTCCTGGGGATGCCCGCGGAGGAGGGCCTGGATCTCTAGTCCAGCATGCCCTTTTCCCGCATCCAGTCGTCGTTGAAGATGGTGCTCAGGTAGCGCGAGGCGCTGTCCGGAAACAGCACCGCCACCCGCGCGTCCGCGGCCAGGCTCGGGGCCAGCCTGCGCAGGGCCTGGAGCACGGCGCCGCTGGAGCCGCCCACCAGGATGCCTTCGCGCAGGGCCAGTTCCCGGGCGCCCAGGAAGGCCTCCCGGTCGGTGACCTGGATCATCTCGTCGATCGCCTCGAACTCGGCGCAGCCGATGATGAACTCGTCGCCCAGGCCCTCCAGCAGGTAAGGCGCGGAACCGCTGGTCTCGCCGGTGCGGAAGTAGTGGGTGAACACGCTGCCCTCGACGTCCACCGCCACGATCCGGACCTTCGGGTTCCGCTCCTTGAGGTAGCGGCCGACCCCGCCGATGGTGCCGCCGGTGCCCATGCCGGCGACGAAGACGTCGATCCGCCCGTCCATCTGGTCCCAGATCTCCGGACCGGTGGAGCGGTAGTGGGCCTCGTTGTTCTCCCGGTTGTTG
>Ga0316217_10006948_pt1 | contig 10977 bp, 10 predicted proteins | sample 1anoAmetaG_FD_203633 | JGI IMG/M metagenome (GOLD analysis project Ga0316217, IMG submission 203633) | Freshwater microbial communities from Trout Bog Lake, Wisconsin, USA - 1anoA | ecosystem: Environmental > Aquatic > Freshwater > Lake > Hypolimnion/Profundal zone | place: USA: Wisconsin... | reverse complement strand
GAAGCTCCTGGGGCATGCGTCGATACAGGTGACGGAGACGTACCTGCGGGGACTTGGGGCGGTGGATTGAGTGCGGAGAGGGTGGTCTACTTCAGCTTGAGTCAGGGTACAAGCCGCTACCTGGGGCACGCGGATCCGGCGACGCCCCTGTGGTACTACGTTCGCGAGAGCCTGACGATCGCGGGCCTTGGAGCTGGGGTAACCCTAGTCCCGCCACATAACGCCCGTTCTCGCCAGCCGCAGGGACGCCTCGATCTGGGCCTGCAGTGCGAACTCCTGCAATCTGGGGGCCCTGCGAATGCCTGAGAGCTTCCGCTTGATCGAGCTCGGCAGGAGCCCTGCCTTCAGCTATGAGGCGAGAACTCGCGCGGATATCAGCATTCTAAGCCAATGGTAGACCGGAGATAGAGGAAGCAATATCCTATGGAATGCTCTCGGATAGAGAAATCTGTAATTTATAGCGACTCAGCTAAGCGCCGGAGGAAATCATGGTCAAAAACTTACTAACCCTCAGTTGTTGCTTACTTATGGTGTCTTTTCTTTATGCTACTCCCGCAGAAGATGCAATGGCTGCGGCAAAACAAAAAAATTTTACTGTGACAATGACAATAGCTTGGCCATATGCAGAAAAAGGGGAAGACTGGGCACAGAACCTTCTTGCCACGATGTATGAAAATAGAATGATTTCAACTCAGGACTATGGCGTTACTGTAAGTTGGTATCGAGAAAAAGCAGATATGGGGTATTCCTTCGCACAAACTGCGCTTGGTGATGCCTTTTGGTACGGCTACGGGGTTGATCAAAATTATGCTGAAGCAATGCGGCTGTTTCAAATGGCGGCAAGCAAAGGCTACGCCGAGGCACAAAAAGATTTGGGAGTTATGTACGAATATGGGCAGAGTGTAAGTGCTGATTTCGCTGAAGCCATGGAATGGTATCAAAAAGCAGCAGCACAAGGGAATATGAGTGCTGAGACCCAGATTGGTAGAATGCACGAGAAAGGTGAGGGTGTTCCGCAAAACTATGAGCAAGCCGCTTCGTGGTATCGGAAGGCTGCGGACCAAGGGTATGCAGAAGCACAAACGGATATAGGGAATATGTACTACTCAGGCCAGGGTGTTCCGCAAGACTACGTTCAAGCCGCTTCGTGGTATCAGAAGGCTGCGGATCAAGGGCATATAAGGGCTCAAACTTACATGGGCATTTTGTACTACTCGGGCCAGGGTGTCCCGCAAAATTACGTTCAAGCCGCTTCGTGGTATCAGAAGGCCGCTGACCAGGGGTATGCAATCGCTCAAGCGGACATAGCGGATATGTACTACTCAGGCGAGGGTGTCCCGCAAGACTACGTTCAAGCCGTTTCGTGGTATCAGAAGGCTGCTGACCAGGGGAATGTGTACGCGCAAAACAGCATGGGAAATCTGTACTTCTCAGGCCAAGGTGTCCCACAAAACTACGAGCAAGCCGCTTGGTGGTATCAGATAGCCGCGGACCAGGGGTATGTATACGCGCAAAATAACCTGGGAAATCTGTACTACTCGGGCCAAGGTGTCCCACAAAACTACGAGCAAGCTGCTTCGTGGTATCAGAAGGCTGCTGACCAAGGGAATGTGTACGCGCAAAATAACCTGGGAAACCTGTACTACTCGGGCCAAGGTGTCTCGCAGGACTACGAGCAAGCCGCTTCGTGGTATCAGAAGGCGGCTGACCAGGGGTATGTATACGCGCAAAGTACCCTGGGAAATCTGTACTACTCGGGCCAAGGTGTCTCGCAAGACTACGAGCAAGCCGCTTCGTGGTATCAGAAGGCGGCTGACCAGGGGTATGCTTCTGCTCAATTATACTTAGGTCGCTTATACGAAGCTGGCCAGGGTGTCCCCAAAAACCTTATTTTAGCGCACGTGTGGTACAACCTTGCGGCTTCTCGGTTCCCCTCAAAAGATCCCCAACGAAACACTACAATTGACAGTCGCGAGCGTGTAGCGAAAGCAATGACTCCGAAACAAATTGCAGAAGCACAAAAAATCGCTCTCAACTGGAGGCAAAAATAATTTTCCAGCGACACTCTCGACCCCAAGACGGAAGAAGAACGCCAGGCCCAGGATGTTGCGACGGCTGGCCGTCGCGGCGACCGGGGCGTGGTTTCATATTCGCTGGCCCCCTTGATATCATAGGCATATAAGTTCAGTTATATGCCTATGGCCCGGAGGGCAGCAGAGGAAAGACTGAGATAGGGATCATCCATGCGCTATCTCCGCCACACTGCGCGCTATCCATCCAGGAAGTTGCGACTGCACGGCCAAAAGCGCTCGCGCAGTCGGGGCTTCGATGCTGCCACGGAGGGATTTCACTACAAAGGCTGCACGCCGCGGGCCAAGCCATGCCATCGCTCGGATAATCTCGCCCGCCATCTCGTTGCCCAGCGCTGTCTGCCACCGCGGTGCGTGACGGACCTCGACAATTAGATTCCCGAAACGCAAGTTTCGAGAGCGCCCGGAGGTCAGATACGTCGCCGCAGCGGGTATTTGAGCTGAGAGGCCGAGGCGATTGGCCGCAGAGACCCCGCTTGGCACGATCACCTCCCCGCTTTGCGCGGCGAACGCTTCTACAAAACACGCCACCGAAGGCGAACGCGTGCCAAAGCGACTGGTGATCCGCCGAACGTAGATGCCCCTGGCGATCCGCCCGAATTGTCCTCCTGCGGCCAAGCGGGACAAAGCCTTGTCAACCGCAGCTCGAGATCCAAGGTGGAGCAGCCCACGCGATACTATCGGTACCCCCTCCGGAAGCGCCTGGGCATGAGTAATGATTCTTGCGGCCAATGACTCCATGCTTACGCCTCTCAGCAAATAATATCGATGCATCTGACAAACATGGCTAGAGTTCTCCCATTGCGTGGCAGACTGCCAGGATAACTTTCTGGTGGTGGGGTTCCTGGAATGCAAAATCCGGGTCTACGCACGGGCCGGTGACACAGATACGCGATTAGAGAGGGGTTGCCGGGCTACCCCTGTTACTAGAAGGAGTAGACGAATTTACCTGCGACAGTTTTCCCCGTCTTGTTGAAGAACGAGGCCTGACGGAAACCGTAGATGACCGCCTCGTCGACCTCGGCAGAGCCCGAGGAGGAGACGAGGCGTAGCTCGACCAGGTCGGCACTGCCCTTGGAGAGGGGGCCGATGGCGAACTCGAGGGTGACGGGATTGAGCTTCCGATCGGTCTTGAAATCGGCCGCCGAGGCGTCGTAGCCCGCGGCCTCGAGCATGGTCCAGAACTGGCCGCGCTGGGAGAGGGGAACTTGCGAAGTGAGCCGCCATTCGGAACCCGACCGCTGGTAGTGGCTGCGGAAGGTCGACTGCGCTTGTATGCCGCGGAAGATCGAATTGGAGATCCTCGAGGGGAGGGGCAAGCAGAGGTAGATGGGCACGTAGATGTTGCGCCCAACCAAGCCGGAGGAGGCACCGAAGGTGGTGGCGAGGGCATTGCCCATCTCTGCGCCGCGGAAGGTGACGCTGCCAGCGCCCTGCTGAATGATGTACCGCGGAATCTTGTTGTCCTGAATGGAGGGGCTATCGGATATCGCAGTCGGTGCGGAGTAGTATTCCCAAGTGAAACCGTCGTGAAGAACCGCTTGTTTCCCGTCGCTCAGGGTGACTATCTGGTCTTCGCCGTAGGCGAAAGCCCCAGCAGCCAACAGGAAGACGATGGCGAAGACATGGCCGAATCGGAGCGTTTTCATGCATTAATTGTATCATACATCAAGTGCACTGCTCCTGTTTCTATTCTGGCCGCCCCCCTGGTGGCTTCATCGAGGAAGACCGCGAAGATCAGAGGCGCCTCAGCCTCGAGGATAACCACGCGCTCCTGGCGAAGCTGCATGTGGTCCCCTGATGTCGTCCGAGCGGTTGATTGGTTGTGCTCTCGCGGCGATGCGCGTACCTGCTAAGCACGTACGACTTGTTCCATGCTGCTCGCCTCGGCTGCTTCAACAGGCTCTCTATAGCTTCTGTTCCAAGTCCAATCGTACTGCTGCACCGCGGATCCTTGTGCAATTTGAGCCTGGAGCCTGCCATGCTTGTGCCCGTTTCGCTCGGCGCTAGTACCAAGCCCAATCAGTCGGCTTCGGCTCCGGAGTACTGTGAAGGGCTTGCTGTCGCTACCAGCTAGATTGTGTCAGTCGAGGCGCGGCTCATGGGCTGCCGGTCCCTCATGCTCATGAGGTCCAAACCCGGCAGAGGAGACTATTTCTCCTTTCGAACTCCCTTGAAGGGGGTTCCGTCGGACTTCTGGTCCATGAACTGGCCAGAGTCGCTGTCTCGCTTGGTCCAATTCCCGTTCTTGGGATTCTGAACCTGGGAGCGGTCCTTGACGGCACCATTGCGGTGACCGTCGCCCTTTGGCGGATTAGTAGCCATGTTCGGCTCCTCTGTTGAGATTGTTCAGCTCGACGAGCTAGTGGAATGGTATCCATTTCAGGTAGACAAGTCAAGTTTTGTGATGTAGATTTGTCAACAGAGGGGGTTACCGCAATGGCAGCTTCATTCGGTCAGCGCCTCAAGGCTGCGCGGGTCATGGCAGGACTGTCGATGGACGCGCTTGTAGCCAAGATGGGGCAACGGATCTCCAAGCAGGCGATCAGCAAGTATGAGAATGGCCTCATGTCACCCGATAGCAGCATACTCATTTCGTTGTCCGAGGCACTCTCGGTCAAACCTGACTATTTCTTTTCTGTATATGAGGTTGATATTGAGGCGGTAAACTTCAGGAAGAAGGCCTCCCTGGGCAAGAGGGAGCTCGACTCCCTCAAGGCTAGGGTAAAGGACGAGCTTGAGCGATATCTCGAGCTCGAGTCGCTCATTTCATCCTCAACCCTGAGCCATGACGAGCTTGAAGTCAGGGCTATCGCGTCCCTCGAGGATGTCGAGGCTTCCGCCCTCGAACTCCGGGATCTCTGGAAGGTGGGCCGGGAAAGCCCAGTAGCCTTCGTTGTCGACCTCTTGGAGGAACATGGTATCAAGGTAATTGAGCTCGATGCTCCCGAGGGCTTCGATGGTCTATCAGGCAGGGCTGAAGGGGCTCCCATTATCGTGCTCAACAAGGCAGCGCCAGCAGATCGGAAGCGCCTGACTGCCCTACACGAGTTCGCCCATCTCTGCCTGTCCTTTGAACCAGCCCTTTCAGCTTCCGAGCAGGAGAAGCTGTGCCACTCGTTCGGTGGCGCCTTCCTCCTCCCTCGCGAGGTTCTCATCAAGGAGCTCGGAGCGAGAAGATCAGACATCTCCTTCTTCGAACTCAGGAATCTGAAGCACCAATACGGCATCTCCATGCAGGCCATCATGTACCGAGCCAAGCAGCATGGCATCGTTTCCGACTATTCCTACGAAGCCTTCAGCCGGGCCATCAGCGCCAAGGGCTGGAGGAAGAATGAGCCTGGTGAATACCCCATCGAGGAGCACCCGCAACATTTCGACCAGCTACTCCATCGAGCTATCTCCGAGGAGTTGATCTCGATGTCGAAGGCAGCCTACCTGGCCAACAAGTCGATCGAGGAGATCCGCCAGGAGCGGCTTCTTAAAGATGCGCCTGCTCATCCATGATGCGAATGTTCTCATAGACCTCATCGACCTTGGTCTACTTGACCGGGCCTTGGCTTTGCCCTACACCATGGAGACCACGGACCTGGTCCGTCTCGAGGTTCAGACCCCCGGCCAAGAGCAGGTGCTCTCTGCATGCATTGAGAACGGCAGCCTTTCGGTTCTCGCTTCCTCAGCCCAGCAACTCCTCGCCATCCGATCGATTCATGTTGAGCGCCCGCGGCTCTCTATTGCTGACTGCTCCGTGGTATTCCACGCTCGTGATCGCGAGGGCATCGTCTTGTCGGGGGATGGGCGTTTGAGAGGCGAGGCGGAGGCGATGAGCCTCGAGGTCCATGGCACACCCTGGGTGCTCGGGCAGATGGTTGAGCAGCGATTGCTTGATCCCCGAGAGGCAATAGAGAAGCTTGATTGCCTCATGAGCATCAATAAGCGACTCCCTCTCAAGGAATGCGCGAAGCTCATGGAGACCTGGGGAAGCGGCCATGGCCGTCGATGATACAAACCCGCCGCACAACGCTCGGTAGGTGCCCTATAATGGCATAATGGAGAAGCTAAGGTCGAATGTGAGTCGCGAAGATCTCTATCGCCAGGTTTGGGCCGAGCCAATTTCAAAGCTGGCAGTTACCTATGACTTGTCTGGTACCTATCTTGCCCGTATTTGTCGAGAACTCAATGTTCCTACCCCAGGGAGGGGATACTGGGCCCAGCTGAAGGCTGGACAAAAACTAAAACAAGTTGCCCTTCCGCCTGCCAGACCGGGAGATCCCACTACATGGGTGAGGTCCGGCACAAGCTCGATCCATACAGATGCTAGACCGATGCCACCCGGGGTTCGTTCCGAGATCCCGCCCCAGAGGCGTTCCAGGACTCCACATGATTTTCTGCTTCAGTCGAAGGAGATATTCCTCAAAGCCAAGCCATCCTATTCTTCATCGATCTACCTTTGCCCACGGCACCGAAAGCTTGCCGACCTACTCACATCTCAGGACCATCTAGAGAAGTCCATTGCTGTGGCCCAGAAATTATTCTCCCGGCTTGAGGACTATGGCTACAGAGTAGTTCTGACAAATGGTGTAGGCCTTTTCTCAAAGCCCGCTGTAGAGACAGCTGAAATCCCTGAAAAGACGAAGCACGATCCTTACTTCCATAATCCCTGGCGACCGGATCCATGCACAGTCGCGTTCTTCGGGACGGTGGCTATAGGTTTGGCAATCGTCGAGATGACGGAATTGGTGAAAACAACAGGGTGGATGCCCATTAACAAAGCCGCTTCTGGGAGGCATAGGCTGTATGCCTATTCCCCATACAGGTACACGCAGCTAGTGAAGGTCTGGCAAGACACGAAGGGTTCGATGATGACAGCCCGGCTCGATTCCATCATCGCCGAAATGGAAGCAATGGCAAGGCAAATCCCAGACTTGATCAGTGAGGGCGAAAAACACGCTGCTGAGGAGCGTGTCAAAATCGAGACCGCGCACCGTGAGGCCCAACGAAAAAGGGCATTCGAAGCCCGCCAGCAATCCGAAAAAGAGAGCCGTTCCAGCCTTAGGGAATTGATCAAATCATGGGCGGATTGGCGGAGTCAGCATGAGTTTCTGGATGAACTCACTTGTGCTCTCGAAGGAGTAGAGCCCAAGGTCCGAGATGAGTTGGCAGGAAGGATCAATAGCGCTAGCCCGGATTTCTCACAATAAATAACAGGGCTTCTCTTTTTTCTTGTATAATCTGTTGTACCACCAACACATCAACAAGAAAGGAAAAGCCCTGTATGAAAACAGATTGTATGCAACTTGAGTTCTCCCTTCAAGGGCCGCGTGGAAGGAAAATCGTCGTCAAGAACGATGGAGAAGTGGCCTCCAGCGATGGCGGCTTGGTGATCCTCCGGCAGATCGAGCAACGACGCGCTTTCATCTCGCGCCTTGCTTCCTGCTGCCGGGATCACCGGCTCAAGGGGAAGACGAACTTCAGTGTCTTCGAGCTCCTCGCGCAGAGGATATTCGGCATCTGCCTTGGCTACGAAGATCTGAACGACCATGACCAGTGGCGCAACGATCCCGTGCTCGGCATGGCATGTGGCAGAGACCCCGAGTCGGGGAACCTGGCGGGAAAGAGCACCCTCAATCGTCTTGAACTGAGTGCGCGCGATGGCGGCGGGGAAGACCGCTATCATCGCCTTGAGTGGGACTCAGCCGCCATCCGTCAGTTCTTCGTAGATGCATTCATCTCATCGCACGACAAGCCGCCCGCGGAGATCGTGCTTGATTTCGACGCCACTGACGATCCTGTGCATGGGGATCAGGAAGGCCGGTTCTTCCACGGCTTTTACGACGAGTACTGCTTCCTGCCCTTGTACGTTTTCGCCGGGGAGCACCTGCTCGCAGCAGATCTGCGAACCGCCAACCAGGACGCGGCGGCAGGTTCCACGCCGACCCTCGCCTTCCTGGTCAACCGCATCCGCGAGTTCTGGCCTGCCACGAGGATCATCGCGCGGGCCGATTCGGGCTTCTGCCGGAATGACTTCATGGACTGGTGCGAATCGCACGGCGTTCACTATGTCCTCGGCTTGGCCCGCAATTCCAGGCTTGTCCGCAGGCTCGGCCCCGCACTGCGCGAGGCTCGCGAGGGCTATGGCCTGACTGGCCACGGCTGTCGCGTCTTCCGTGAGCTCGCGTATCGGACACGGTCGTCCTGGTCATGCAGCCGCAGGGTCGTCGCCAAGGCCGAGCACCTGGCGAAGGGACCAAATCCCCGTTTCGTCGTCACGAACCTTCCCGCGGAGAGGTGGCCAGCGCGGGAGCTCTATGAAAGCCTCTACTGCGCCCGCGGGAACATGGAGAACAAGATAAAGGAGCAACAGCTCTACCTCTTCGCCGACCGGACCTCGTGCCATGCGTTCAGCGCTAACCAGATGAGGCTCTGGCTCTCCTCCGCCGCGTACCTGTTTTTCGTCGAGCTGCGGCGCACGGCCCTTGCCGGAACGGATCTCGCGACGGCCCAGGTTTCGACCATCCGCCTGAAGCTCCTCAAGATTGCGGTGACCGTCTCGGTCTCGGTGCGCCGCATCGTGCTCAGGCTCACCAAGGCCTATCCCTACTGGCAGATCTGGCGGGCCTGTGTCCTTGCCTTCTCCACCGCGTAAGTCGACGAGTTCGCCGCAAAACTGATGTCTCGAACCCATCGTGGTCGAGGTGTCTCTCGACGTCGGCTTGCAAGCTCGATTTGGGAGACTGCAAGCCTCCTCAGCTTCACTGACATCCTCGGCGGCTGCCATATCCCTCAGGCTACTGGACATTGATAACTTACAAGGACCAATTCTTGTAGCGCTGAGGCTAACACCCTAGGCTTGTGAGAAATCCGGGCTAGTGTTCCGTCCTTTAATTAGCTTCTCAGATTGAGATTTCCGGGTTATTCTTGCGCCGGAGGTTCCGATGCGATCCGGCAGGTACAAGGAAACACTCGAACTGACAGCGGACGAGAAGGCCCAGCTGGAATCGATCGCGCGGTCGCGGTCGGTTCCCGTAGCGCTCAACCAGCGCGCGAAAATCGTGATCGCCAGTGCGGCTGGAGAGACGAGCATCGCCGTGGCAGCGCGGCTTCGAACCACGCGCGAGACCGTGGGCAAATGGCGGAAGCGATTCATCCAAGGCCGGATTGCGGGCCTCTACGACGAATTGAGGCCCGGCGCGCCGCGCACCATCTCCGACGAGAAGATCGCCGAGTTGGTCAACGCTACACTGAAGACGAAGCCCAAGGATGGCGCTACCCACTGGAGCGTCCGCTCGATGGCCGCAGAGACGGGCATCTCCAAGACGAGCGTCCATCGCTACTTCACGGCCTTTGGCCTTCAGCCCCATCGGCAGGATTCCTTCAAGCTCTCGACCGATCCCTTCTTCATCGAGAAGCTCCGTGATGTTGTGGGCTTATATCTTGATCCGCCGATGAACGCGATTGTGCTCTGCGTAGATGAGAAGAGCCAATGCCAGGCGCTAGAAAGGACCCAGCCCATGTTGCCGATGGGGCTCGGCTATGTCGAAGGCGTGACGCACGACTACATCCGTCACGGGACGACCACGCTCTTCGCCGCGCTCAATGTGCTTGACGGCGAAGTGCTCGCTTCCTGCAAGCCCCGGCACCGCCACCAAGAGTTTCTCTCATTCCTCCGCGAGATCGACTCATCAGTGCCGCCGGAGCTGGATATCCACATGGTCGTGGACAACTATGCAACGCACAAGCATCCCAAGGTAAAGGCGTGGATGGCCGCTCGACCCCGTTGGCATGTCCATTTCATCCCCACGTACAGCTCATGGCTCAACCAAGTCGAACGCTTCTTCGCTATAATCACGGACAAGGCCATTCGGCGGAGTTCGTTCAGATCAGTGAGGGAGCTGGTTTGGAAAATCGAGACCTTCATCCAACAGTACAACAGGACATCCAAGCCTTTCGTCTGGACCGCTACCGCTGAATCGATCCTTGCCAAGATACAGCGATTGTGCGAACGAATTGCCGGGACGGGACACTAGGTCCCTTCTTGGCACTCGTTCGGTTGTGGATTTGATTCGATCATGGGAGACCCCTGAAGAGAAATATGCTTCACTGCCAAGCTGGATGAGGTATGATGATGTGGATGGGGTTTAACACTTTATATGCTATGGCTATACAATTTGTCAATCGTTTCAAAAATCCCCGTTAGGAAGGTCTCAGTATGGTCTCATGCGAATGTAGAATATTTGTAGAATTAGCAGGCTCTGATATTATAATTCTATTTTGTTAAAGTAAATAGATAATCATGACAGGTTCGAGTCCTGCCCTTGCGAAGCTAGGCTTGAGAATGCGGATGCAGCGTTTTATTTGGTTCGGGTGGGACCTGTTGCCGTCCAATGAAAACCATCATGACAGCTGTCACGTCGCACGTACTTCTGACTGAACTTCGCTCGCTTTCCTGTCTCTCGAATTAGGCTGACACTTGAGCCGCGATGCCTGGACCGGTTCCAGGCATCGCGTTTTTCAAAGTGTCTCGGTGGTGGCGACGCGGACATGCTCCGCAGTGACGAGAGGGCACTTCTCGCTGAAAGCTGCGAGCAAGGCGCCACGAGCGAGGATGCCGGCCCTCCTGAGTATCCCCCCTGAGCTCTGGTGGAGCGCCGTGATGGCGTCGTCGGAGAAGAGCTCGGCCTTTCCGCCGGCGATGGCGAGATGATGGGCGACATAAGCGGCCATGTGATCGCGCTGGAGGGACTCGAGATGGCTGCGGCCCACGACGCGGGATGCGAAAGGCCGGGAGGTGTGGAAGAGGAGCTTGTCGATGAGGGCGGTCTGGCCTGAGAGGACGATGGGGAGGAGGGTGCGGGAGTCGAAGTCGACTTGCGCGAGGGTGTGGAGC
>Ga0316217_10006947_pt1 | contig 10978 bp, 14 predicted proteins | sample 1anoAmetaG_FD_203633 | JGI IMG/M metagenome (GOLD analysis project Ga0316217, IMG submission 203633) | Freshwater microbial communities from Trout Bog Lake, Wisconsin, USA - 1anoA | ecosystem: Environmental > Aquatic > Freshwater > Lake > Hypolimnion/Profundal zone | place: USA: Wisconsin... | reverse complement strand
GAAGCGCTGGAGCATCTGTGCGCCGAACTTACCGCCACAGAAACGACCTATCCGGGAACCGAACTACGCTTGGTTCTTGAGCCGGTCCGGGCCAGTCAAATTCCACGAGATCAGGAGTCCTGAGGCTACATCCCGGCTGAAATCGAAACCCTGCTTGCACCACACCTAAAAATCACCTCAGCCTCCGGTCCACTGAGATCGTAGCTGGCCGCCCGGGGGTCGGATCCAGCCCTCCGCCGGTAAACGCCGCACCTGAGGCGAGCAAGCCAGAGCCAGGTTGTCCTGAATGCGGCGCACGGATGCTCTTGCGCACAACCAAGAGCGGCCCCAATGCTGGCGGGCACTTCTGGGGTTGTTCAAATTTCCCACGCTGCCGGACGGTGGTGCCGGTTTGATGTCAGGATAGCAGCATCGCCTGATAACCAGCATGAAGCGATGAATCCAGTCATCAACACGCCGGCCTCCGATGGACATCCCAGTTTCTGGAGCACCGCAACGATAGCAGGGGGCTTTGCATCAAGCGCCGGCCCATGCAGTCGCCGCTCACGACGTGTCCTTTGGCCACCTCCGGAACGTCGCCCGTGACAGGACACGGTCCGTGCGTGCCGGCATGGCACAAACCGGCCTTCCTTTCTTTTCCCCTTTGAACCGTGTTGCCGATCGGCTACAGTAGCTTACTGAATACGGATGTTCTCAAACCTCGAATACGGCCCGTCCATGAAAGAAATTACCCCCGCGCAGTTTGAAGCTGAGGTCCTCCGCTCTACGGTTCCAGTAGTTGTGGACTTCTTCACGAATGAATGCCAACCCTGCCGCCAGGTGTCGCTGCTCCTTTCCGAATTGGAGGGCGCCAGCGAAGGGGCGCTCAAGGTTGTCAAAGTAGATGCTAGCGCTGATGGCCAGTTTAGCGCGTCATTCCAGGTTACCGTCGTTCCAACCCTGGTGCTCTTCCGTAATGGCCAGCAGATCGCCCAGGTTGTCGGCGCAAAAAGCAAGAAGGGACGCAGGAAATGGATCGACGAGTCCTTGGGGGTTGGGAACCCACGGAATAGGTAGGCGGCAGGTGAATCTCGATCGACATGGATTGGCCCGCCAAGCTGCCGCAGTGGCTCAAACACGGGACGCCGGTCATCCACCGTGGCGCGGCGGGCGGGAGGCCGTGGGTCGGGTGCTCGGGGCTTTGCCCGGCGTCACCCAGGCTCATTTCGCTTTGGCTTCCGCGAGGATTTTGAGCGCCCGATCCAGCACAGCCTCGGCTTCGTCCAATTTGCCATCGCGGATCAGCGGTTCAGCCTCTTGCATAACTTGAGCCACGGTCGAGGGGTCGCGCCCTTCCTCCTGCCAATGTCGGACGCCAGCCTCCACCCGGTCCCCCTTTGAGCGCAGGACCGGGAGCTTCGCTTTCACGTTCTTGAGTTTCGCCTGCTGATCTTGCGTCAGCTTGTTCTTGATGCTGACCATCAGGCCAAGCTGTGTGCGACGCTGCTCGCGTTCGGCGTTCGCGAGGCTGTCGATCTGGGCGAAAACCGCCGTTTCATCCACCCGGTCTTTGGCGATCAGCGAGGCCAGCTTTTGAAACTCCTCCCGGACCCGTTGGTCGGTTTCCTGAATGCGCGGCAGCGTCTTCTCAGCCGCGCTCTGGACGAAGTTCCGTTGCTCGGCGGTGAGCGCAATCGCCCGTCCCTGCTGGAGCACCACGTCGGGAGGGAACAGGTTGTCGGCAATCGGGTCGCTTGGCGTCTGTTGCGCCCAAGCTACGGCGCCGAAGCAAAGCGATAGGCAGGTAAGAAGCGTGTATTTCGTGTTCATGATCGAGAATGGTGAGGCCAAGGGTATGCGAGCCTTCGAGAAAGTCAAAGTGTAACGGATCTGTGCTCGCAGAACGGCCCGGCGTGGGAAAACGCGCCCTGCCAATGCGTTCAGCCAGAGACGGCTTGGAAGCCTCACGACTCGATAAAGGAGGAAAACCCGGAGGCGCGGGCGACGGGTTGGCCATTCATCACCGTGGGCGAAGCGGCAGCCGTTTGAATTGGTGACCGGCGGCAGGGTGGGGACGCCGTTGAAGAACAACCGGACGGTGGCCTGGCGCTCGCGGGCCTGGCGCGTCTTGGGCTATGGAGACCACAAGAGCCGGAAGAAAAGCTGGCTCGAGTTCGCGACCGCAAAGGGCAGCGCGTAAACCTCGCTGGCGTTGGTCGCGGTGAACACCGGCTTCCTAGGCGGCAGAAAACAGGATTTTGGTATTGGCCACCGCTTGGCCATGGGTGAAGAGGCGGTGATCAAACCGCACCCAATAGGTATTGACCAGCGTGTCCACGCCTCGCAAGGAGTCGCACAGCATCCGAGGCTCCTCGAAGTGGAAGGGAAAAACCACCAGCTTCTCCCCGAAGGGATTCGGACGGCGCATCGAGTTCGTTAACAATGTGTTCCTAAAATCAAAACCACGGCGGCACAAAACCACAGAAATGCCGACAAACAAACTGCCGGAACAAGTGAGCCGCCGCGCGTGCGGTATCTACCTGGCGATGAACAAAACATCGCCGTGAAAAGAATCGCCGCAAATACTCCCGCCCATCGCAAGCTGTAAAACATCAGCAAAAAGACGACGGGCGACAACATCGGTAGCAGCGAGCTAATCTGGAACGTCTCAATCTTCTGAGCGGTGTTTGTCTTCATAAAATCAATGCGCGTCTTGCTGCCTAACGTTTGCATATCAGCCGCCCCGCGCCAAGGGCGTTCAGCACGAAACACCGACGTAATCGCGGGGTCAGGCTGCATGTGCTGGTTCGCCCCAACTCTCGTTTTGGCATGGCCAGTTTCTCTTGGCATCTCTAACCGCGACCGCTGATCCGCCAGCGCCCCTCTCTTTTATCCACAGTGAAGCAGTCGCCCTGGGTTGTGAAGATCAGCCATGTCTGCTGAGGAAACGTGGCAGCTTTCCCGTTTATCATCGTGGGTTGTCCGGATAGATCTTGCCAATCGGAAGGCGGCTCGATCCGGTTCAAAACGGAGCGCCACATCTGGCGAGGCGCATGCCCCATCTTAGACACTGACAACCTCGTGGCCGCAAAACGCCACATCTCGAGGCGGACCACATGCTGAATCTGCACGATATCTTTACGAGGCAAGCGGGTAACTGCTCGGTTAGCCGGCCACATGGTTACGACTCCTGCAGCGACCAAAACCGCGCAGGCAACGCCGTACCATATTCGCCTTTTGATGATGGTCATGGGGAACTTTTATTCAGAAACCGCCAGTCGTTTATCCGGACCGGAGAAATGCTCCTTATCTCCTTCATCAGTCATTCATTCCCAGTGCTCTTAGCCAAATTATATAACGGCTGGTTCGGTTATTTCAAGCCCTGAGTGGGAAAGTCATGCCCACCTGACCGTGCGCTCCGGGGCAGCCAGCCACCCATTGCTGACCCACCAGGCCAGAGGCGCGACGGCATCAGCTAACGAGGAACACCCTGTCGCGGTCGTCGAACGAATTCTGGACTGGCTCGCCACCAGAAACGAGCCGCAGGCGGGACCCGAATCCTATCCATTCCGGCTCAGGGACGATTTTCTGTCCCGGGCGGAATTGAGCTTTTGTCAGGTATTGACGTCCGAGGTGGGCGACCGGGCCATGGTCTGTCCGAAAGTGGGGTTGGCAGATCTGTTCTTTGTACATCCCGGCTGAAATCGAAACCCTGCTCGCGCCACACCTACAACCCACCTCAGCCGCTCAGTCTTCTGAGATCGTAGCTGGCCGACCGGGGGGCGGATCCAGCCCTCCGCCGGTAAACGCCGCACCTGAGGCGAACAAGCCAGAACCAGATTGTCCTAAATGCGGCGCACGGATGCTCTTGCGCGCAGCCAAGAGCGGCTCCAATGCTGGCGGCCACTTCTGGGGTTGTTCAAATTTCCCACGCTGCCGGACGGTATTGCCGGTTGGATGTCAGGATAAAGCCCGCAAGGCGTGGACATTCTTCGGCAACTTACGGCTTTCGGCTTCCACTGTGGCAGGCGGCGAAGCGCCTTGACCGGCGGATCCGTCGGCGCTATAGGATATCTCATGAAACTCCGCGCAATCGTCGGCGGGCCGCTCTGCGCTTTATGCATGGCCTCATCGCACGGGGCCTCGGATGCTCCGGTCTCGCTCCAGCCGGTTCCCCGGTTCTCAGAAGCGCCGCATGGGATTGCCGCCTGGAACCCTCAGGCTGCGGCGCAATACCTGGACGACCGCATGGACCTGTGGTTCGCCAAAGCCAAGCCGCTGCAGACCGGCGAAGGAAAAACCACGTGCGTTTCGTGTCACATCACCGTGCCCTACGTGATGGTCCGCCCGGCCTTGCGGCGGGCGATGGGCGTGAGCGGACCGATGCCGCAGGAGACCAAATTGCTCGACGAGACGCTCCGCCGGGTGGACACCTATGCCAATCACGAACCCCTGTCCAAGGGCAAGGACAAACCATCCCGCGGGAGCGAGGCCGTGCTTAATGTTCTGATCCTTGCCAGCGAAGGCGGCGAAGAAACTCGCCCGGAACTGAGCTTGCCGATGCATCGAGCGCTGGACGAGCTATGGGCGGCGCAGCGCGCCGATGGCGCGTGGGATTGGCTGGATACAGGGATGGAACCTTACGAGTCCAGCGACAGCGTTTACTACGGAGCGGCCCTGGCCGCGATTGCGTTAGGGACCGCTCACGGCTATGGAAACGGCACTGACGGCGACGTGTGGGGAGGGGTTGGCAAATTGCGCACCTACCTGAAAGCGCGCTACCCCCAGCAGAACCTCTACAACCGGACTTGGGCGTTGCTGGCCTCGACTCGCCTGCCTGGCGTGTTGGGCCGTGAAGAAGCGGTTGCGTTGGCTGGCGAGCTGGAGAAAATGCAGAACGCCGATGGCGGCTGGTCCCTTTACCGGCTGGGACCGTGGACTTGGTCCCAGTCCAACCCGCCGTATGAGTCAAAAGGCAAGCCTGATCTCGTAGCGCTGGCCAGGTCAGATGGATATGCCACGGGCTTCATCGCCTACGCTCTGGGTCAGGAGGAATTGCCCGTGGGGGATTTGAGCCTGAAGAAGGCAAGAGCGTGGTTGGAGGCTAATCAACAGGAATGCCGAATCGATAACAGCCGCTGGAAATGCTGGCGAACCTATTCCCTGAACTTCGATACTGAACATGGCGGCGAAAATGGCGAATCCTGGAGACGGATGTTCATGTCGGACGCCGCGACGGCTTTTGCGGCGCTGGCGTTGCTATCTTCCGACTAATTGAATAGGCGAATTGCCTCGATAATGGAGAAGGACCCGGAGGCGCGGGCGACGGATTGGACGATCATCACCGCGGGCGAAGCGGCAGCCGTTTGTATTCGTGATCGGCGGCAGGATGGGGCAGGCTCCTTAAGACTTGTGGACGAATTATGCAGAATCATCCCTGGGTGGTTTCCGGTTTGCTAGCGCTCCTCATGACTGGGAGCGCAGCCTTGGCTCAGGTCCCGGCGCGGCACAGTCCAACTTCCCAGTATCCGACCTACGAAGGCAGAGTCATGTGCGGATATCAAGGTTGGTTTCGGGCGGAAGGCGACGGCTCGGGTGAAGGCTGGAGTCACTACAGCGAACGCGGCCCGTTGACCGCGGCAAGCCTTCATCCCGATTTCTGGCCCGACGTGGCTGAATACGAAAAGACCTATCCAACTTCACTCACCAATCGGGATGGCTCCATTGCCCGGGTGTTCAGTTCCTGGGACCAGAGCACGACCGACGCGCACTTCCGTTGGCTGGAGCAATACGGCATCGATGGGGTCTTTGTGCAACGGTTCTTCAGTGGCTTGCGTTCCCCGGAACGGCGGAGGAAAAGTCGGATCGTCTTGGAAAACTGTATTCGAGCTGCGCAGAAGCGCAAACGGGCCATCGCCGTGATGTATGACCTGTCCGGCCTTCGGGACAACGGAGAAGATTGCTCAGCGCTCATCGAGGACTGGAAGGAACTGGTGGATGAGTTGAAGGTCACGTCCCAGCAACCAAACCACTACCTTTACCACCGGGGCAAGCCCCTGGTTGCCATCTGGGGGCTGGGTTTTCCCGACCGGGGCTACAACATCCGGAATATCGGGATCGACAAGGTCATCAGCTTTCTCAAGAACGATCCGCAATACGGCGGCTGCTCGTTGATGCTGGGCGTGCCTACCTATTTCCGGGATTTGGATGTTGATACCAATCCCGAGGTTTACCTGCACGAGTTGATCGCGACGGCGGACGTGGTGATGCCATGGATGGTGCAGCGATTCACCCCTCTGGTTCACTTGTTTGACGCCTCCCGTTACCAAGCGCAGGTGAAGGCCGACATTGCGTGGTGCGGCCAACGAAAGGTCGACTACTCGCCCTGTGTTTTCCCCGGATTCAGTTGGTTCAACATGCACAGCCATGGGCGAGGAGACAATGCGATGGTTTATCCGTTGAACCAGATTCCTCGCCAGAACGGGCGATTCTATTGGAGTCAAATCAGCGGAGCGATTCAGGCCAAAGCGCAAATGCTCTACGTGGCCATGTTTGACGAAATGGACGAGGGCACGGCCATTTTTAAGTGCTCCAACACGCCGCCCGAGGGCGTCCGGCTGTGTGACTACGAAGGCGCGCCAACGGATCATTACCTCTGGTTGATTGGTCAAGCGGGGAAGATGCTCCGCGGGGAAATGCCGTTTTCGAGCGCCATGCCAAGTCGATAAGGGAGCCTGTGCCGGATTGGCCCCGTCGCAAGGGACGGCGGCCGATACCTAAAAGCAGCCTGCCCTGTGGCAAGCTCCCATTCCGGTGGTCACGCCGCCAAGCGCCGGAGCTTGCGCTCGGCTTCCGGCGTCGTGGCCAGCCGCGCCCGCGCCCTGGCCCAGTTCCGCAGCCCGGTGATCTGCTCCGCCATCAATTTCGATAGCGGCACGAACTCCGTCAGCACCCCGGCGATATCCAGGTCCGTTGGTTCCTTCGCCTCATCGAAAGCCCCGTAAAGGGCCTCGACGACCGCGTTCTCGGTCTCGCTCCCGGTTAGCCCATCGGTGGCCCTCCGATTGGGTGGGACGATGGGCATCCGGTTCTTGGCACCGGAGCGGCATGACCACCATGGTCTTGGCAGCAGAACTAAAGACCAAGGCGTCGGTCGAGTCGCGGATTGCGATCTGGTGGAGACCAAAGCGCAGGGCCTTGAGCCGGAAAGCGCGGTTGATTTGCTTCACCTCCGGCCACTCGGTTGGAGGAATGTGGTTGAGGAGCCGGACCACGGGGCTGCCGGCCACGGATTAACGGATTTTGGTCTCCTGGTCGGTGCCCATCAGGCGGATGGATTGACCGGACGCGCAGCCCTTGATGATCTTGGTGACCATCTCCGAGGGCGCCAAGAGTTGCCCGGGTAGGCCTTCGGCTTTGCTGTCCAGTCGCACGGTCCTTTGGATCAGCCCGGGAAAGCCAGGTCATCGTGGGCATGGTTTTGGCACTGATGGGGATGGTCGCGTTTCTGAGTCTCATGGTTGGCACTCGCCGGCCATTGTCGATGGCTCTGTTGGCGACGGCGTTCAACGTCATTTTTGCGTTGTTTCGGTAGGGGAGACTCACGTGGTGGGCCAGGCGGCGGCGCGGAGCGGACTCCCCTGGCTGGAGCCAAGGTGGATTACGAACGATTCCCCAATGGTTCGATCGCTTTACGACGGATGGGGGCTGGGCTGATGACCACACCCGTGATGGATGATGAAGGCCGACACCCCCTTGGATATTGGCTTTGGGTATGCTACCGTAACCGCTTTACACGTTATGAGCGATGCGCCGCCAACGACTGGTTCCATTTCCTGGACTGACTTGACCGTGCCGGACGCCGACCAGACGCGGCGGTTCTATGCGGCGGTCGCGGGTTGGACTTCCACGCCCCTGGACATGGGGGCTATAGCGACTTTTGCATGAACGAACCGGGGGCCGGAAAAACAATCGCCGGCATCTGCCATGCGCGTGGAGAGAATGCCCAATTGCCGGCGCAGTGGCGGCCCTTTTCGAGCCGAAATCGAAATGATGGATTGGGCCGCGGCCATGGCGCCGTTTCACGAAGTATGGATGCGTTACGAACATTTCCAGTATAGCTTTCGCACTATGAGATTCATTTCGATTTTGTTCCTTTCCGCCTCGCTCCCGGTCGTGGGCCAGACAGTGCCGGACCTGGCCGGATTGACTGATGCCCAACTGCCCGGGCTGGTCTCCATCTACAAGGATCTTCATCAGCATCCCGAGCTTTCGCACTTCGAGGTCCATACCTCAGTCTTCCTCGCGGCCGAATTGCGCAAAGCTGGCTACGACGTCACCGAGCGCGTTGGGAAATACCCGGATGGCTCGCAGGCTTACGGAATCGTTGGTGTGCTAAAGAACGGCACTGGTCCTACCGTGCTGGCGCGCGCCGATTTGGACGGGCTGCCGATTGAAGAGCAGACTGGCCTGCCTTACGCCAGCCACGATCGGGGTCGAACGCTCGACGGCACTGATGCGCCGACGATGCACGCCTGCGGCCACGACCTCCACATCACCTCGTTGCTGGGCGCGGCCCGCGCGCTGTCGCAACTCAAGGACCAGTGGCGTGGCACGCTTATTCTTGTCGGACAGCCCTCCGAGGAGACCATCGACGGTGCGCGGGCCATGATAGCCGACCATCTCTACGAGCGCTTTGAACAACCCGATTATATTCTTGGCCAGCATGACGACCCTCTTATTCCCGCCGGAAGCGCAGGCATCGTCTCAGGGGCCGCGCTTGCGAGCAGCACCTCCGTCGATGTCACCCTCCGGGGCGTGGGCGGGCACGGGGCCAGGCCTGAGGTCACCAAAGACCCCATCGTGATGGCGGCCGAATACATTCTCGATATCCAAACCATCGTGAGCCGGCAAATTTCGCCGCAGGAGCCGGCGGTTGTAACGGTGGGCACGATTCGAGGCGGGACCAAGCGGAACATCATTCCCGACGAGGTGAAGCTCCAACTCACCATCCGCGCCTTCAGCGACGCCGTGCGCGACAAGATTGTGGATTCGTTGCAGAAGATGGCGCTGGGAGTGGCCACCGCCAACGGCCTGCCACCGGAGCGGATGCCCATCGTGACGGTGAGCCGGACCGAGGTCACGCCGGTCACCTATAATGACCCAGCTCTGGCGGCGCGACTCAAACCCGTCTTCGTCGCCGCTTTGGGAGCCGTCAATGTCGTTGATTGGCACGCGGAAATGGGCAGTGAAGACTTCGGCCTGTTCGGCCTGCCGGATAACCGAATTCCGGCCTTTTTCCTGCGTATTGGGGCCAGCGACGCGGGAAAGCTTGCCGAGAGCCAACGATCCGGCACCCCCGTGCCGGGGCTGCATTCCGCGCTCTTTGCTCCGGTTGCCTCGCCCACTATTCGTGCCGGCGTCCTCGCCATGTCGGCTGCCGTGCTTGACCTGATGAAGAAATAGGCGCGGCCAGGCATTACGCCAGGATAGAATTCATGAATGGTCGCCCGGTCGCGATTCTCTGCCCGCGTTTGGGTCGGCAGGTAATCAGTTGAACGTTCCGGGGGATAGCATTTCCGTGAAACATTCATCCGGGTTGCGGTGTTCTAGAACCAGAGAACTTGAATGAAGCCGTTAATTCTGTTCGTCGCTTGGTGTATCCTGCTGGCGCTTTGCTGGCCGTTGGCGATGCTGGCGCTGATCCTGCTTCCCTTGGTCTGGCTCCTCGCATTGCCCCTGAGACTTGTGGGGATCACCGTCGAAGCCTTATTCGCATTGGTTCGCGCCATTTTACTCCTCCCGGCTCGCCTATTGGGGCGCCGGTGATCCAGAGGGTGGGCGAGTCGGGTTGGGTCCCCTCACGGGAAACCCGGCCCAATGGTCAGTAGCGAAGGGCAACCTCATCGAGCAGGCCGGCGGTCGCCTTGGCCAGACCCATGGTCCGCTCGGCCTCAAATTCGTATTGCAATAGCAACACGAGCTTGGGCCAGCGGCACGACAATAAGGTCAACCGCCCGAGGACGGGTGCTTCGGATTCGAACTGAACGACGAATCGGCCGGTCGAGGTTTCGAGCAGTTCACCGTGCTGGGCCTTCAGGCGCCGATCCCAATGGCTGTTCTGAAACCGCAGCGCCTGCGCTTTGGGACCGCCCACCGTCAGGCGGCAGGTCCAGGGTTTATGCGCTATCCTCCTTTCCGCACCAGGCGCGACACTCGTTATCAAGGTCTCGTTGTTCATCTCTTCCAGGGGAATGATTTCTTCGAGCGAGACCAACTGGGTATGGCCCGCCGTTACGGCGAGTTTGAGGCGTCGCGACCCGCTCTATTACCCACGTGAAAGCTCGCCTGCAACCCTACTTGGCATTCCATAGAAGTTTGATTGCGCTGGCTATCGCCAAGAAGACTATCACCCAAAAGATGACGGGGCCTGCCGCTCCACGAAACTTGAAGCCGAACCCGTCAAACTCAATCGGACCAGCCTTAATCTCCAGGAAGTAAACGAGGCACAACGCGGCCAAAGCCGCAAAAGGAAGTCCAATCGTGGCGGCAAAGTGCTGCTGGGCAATGTCCAGAAGCCACGCGCCGTTTGCGCCGTGGATATTGACGATGGCGCCGTAAATGAAAACAGCGCCGAAGGCACACGCACCGATTAGGACGAGCCAACTCGCAACGGTCTGCAATCTTGTCGGCTTTGAATTGTCTGGTTCGTTTTCGGGCATCGCCGCAGAGTAGTAGTAACTAACGTCTTCACCCACAACCAACGTATCGGGACATCGTCACCGAACCCGATGTCCTCCGAGTTGCCGGGACTTGTGGAACGTCGGACATCTACACCCCTCCACCCTGACTGGCAAGGGCAGAATCCTGCCTCAGCGCGTATGCATGAGAGTGGCGGCAGGCCGGAAAAACGGGGTTAATGCAGTTTTGGCGGGACAAACCCCCGCCAACTTTTTACCTTCCGCGGCGTGAAATGTAAAAAAACGCCCGCTCCGCTGGT
>Ga0316217_10006946_pt1 | contig 10978 bp, 8 predicted proteins | sample 1anoAmetaG_FD_203633 | JGI IMG/M metagenome (GOLD analysis project Ga0316217, IMG submission 203633) | Freshwater microbial communities from Trout Bog Lake, Wisconsin, USA - 1anoA | ecosystem: Environmental > Aquatic > Freshwater > Lake > Hypolimnion/Profundal zone | place: USA: Wisconsin... | reverse complement strand
AGTAAAAGAGGCACAACTCTTTAAGCATTTAAGCAAATGAACTTTTCAAGTCTTAAAAGGCAAGATATTGAGGGTAGTAACTTATTTGTCATTTTATTAATACAACTAAATAGGATTCATTATATATAGTCTTTAATGATTTCACTTACAATCATTCCTGAACCGATTGCTCACTACAAATAAAAACCACTTCGTATTGGAGAATAAACCACCCAGAATCCAAGAATACGCTTCAATTCACTTCAAGAAATATCCAACATTAAGCTTGCTTCCTCTAGAATCGTTCCAATATAATTCACCACGCAGCCAAGCACTAATAGGCAATTTTTTTACGAAACTATTGTCAATCCTTGGGACGCGAAATACAAGGATGAGCCAAGAAGCAAATTACTTGACTAACATAGGCGAAAACAGATCTTTTCTTCGCAAAATACTAATATACATGTACTTAAAGAAAAGCAGAAAATGCCGTTATTTGAAAATTTGGATGACTAGTTGAATCAATTCAGAGCCGTAAGATAACCCTTTGAGGCTGATTACATCCGTGTCTACTACGAAAAGCTTGCACTAGAATCCTACATCTAACAAATGAGAAGCAGTAAGAAGCCAATCTTTACAACTTTTGAGCAGAAAAGCAAAAGATATGAATGATTTTAGATTTGGATGATTAATAGCAAGTGTTACTATTTATAACTCAATTTGAATGTAGAGTTAACAGACAAAACGAGCAATCCAGTTGATTGCCTTCGATCATAACAAAAGTACAGACCTTCATATAAAGATCCCTACCTCACATAGTAGGCCCTTCAGCATCTGAAATCATTTCAAGTTAGCAATCTGCATGTTATCGCAGTGGCAGGGAAATACCGTACAGGCAAAAGCTATATTCTGAACCGAGTTTTGCTAGATAGAAGCAATGGCTTCAATGTAGGACATACTATCAATGCCTGTACTAAGGGTTTATGGATGTGGCCATAACTTATACGTCTTGGAGATAAAGATTGCCTCATAATTGATACTGAAGGATTGGGATCACTTGAGTAAGGTTAGAGCACAGATTTGAAAATATTTCTGTTAGCTCTACTCTTTTCTTCGTACCTCATCTACAATAGTGTTGGCAAAATCGATTAGCAAGCACTCTAGAACCTAAATTTAGTCGTCCAGTTGGCCAATATTCTTCAAAGGCAGGACAGATACGATACGCAATAACTTATCAACACTTTTCCTTCTTTTCTGTGGCTGCTCAGAGATTTTTCACTCAAACTGGAAAACGAAAAAGGAGATGTTATCACAACTACTTAGTATTTGGAACAGGCTTTGAAGCATCAATCCAAAAGTACTCAAGCTGCAGAAAGAAAGAATCAAATAAGAATGCAAATCAAGACTTTCTTTGAAAATAGGGATTGTTTTGCTTTAGTAAGGCCCACATAAGAAGAGAAAGATTTGCATAATTTAAACTCTTTGCCTGAAAATAGACTAAGGCCTTAGTTCGTAAAGCTTATACAATAGCTGAGAAAACATATCTGCAGCGCAGTTAAGCCAAAAAAAGTAAGAGGAAGGCCGTTAAGTATTTAAGGTTTTATCTAAATGTGCAAATACTATACAAAGGCATTAGTTGATGGAAAACTTCCTGCCATAAGTTCTCATTGGGACAACTTGTGCCTGGGAGAAACTCAGCGTATTTTTCAAAGTAAATTGAAATCTATTTAGAGTTTCAGAATGAACATTTGAAGGCACTTTAAGAAATCGGCTAAATTTGTCCCAGCTTTCACAACAGCCACAAAGTGATAGTCAAAGCAGGTTTAGAGGCAATTGACAAAAGCTTTCTCGGCAAGCTCTAAAAGCAGCTTTTCAAGTAGAGACTCTAGAAAAAGATGTAAAACCAATACCAAGAGATAAAACTTCGACTAAATAACAAAAAGAACACAATCTTGAGATCTTTGCTTGAGAACATCGATATATTAAGTGAAGAGTCAGAGTGCCTAGTGGAGAAATATGAGGATCTTATGCAAAAACTTATAGAGATAACGCAGCAGAACAACGGAAACGATCAATTGTATTGTGAATTGTTTTTGTATTTGAGTGAACAAGCAAGAGCTTTGCTATAGGTCTCTTAGGGTAGAAAAAAAGAGATTGAGCGGATTTACATCGAAAAAGTCTAGTTTTTACAAAGCAATATTGGAATCATGCGGTAAAATAGTCTAAAAGCACAAGAAAAATACTAAAAGTAGTTAGAGGAAATAGCAATCCAAAATATGGCATTAAAATCCCAGAATTCTACATCCAGAAAAGAGAAATAAGAGAGTTACATTAAATAAGCATTCACTAAAGCCTAAGAGCTTCGATAGCTGAAGCTGCATTATCTGTAACTGAGTTATAGTCTTAAAAACAAAGACTAAACAATCGATAGACTTTAGTAGAGTTTAAGGGAAAAGGAAAGAAGCATATTCGAATCATAAAATTTGCTGCAAAGTAAGGAAATCTAGTTGGCTAAGAAATAAGAACTTTTGAAGTAGTAAGGGATAAAGATAAGAAAGCTTATTCGTGAAAAGGACATTGTTAAAAATAGATACGAAGAGCATCTTGAATAAAACTTGCAATTAAGAACTTTGGTTGATGAGCTGGAGATCAAAAATACTGAGATATAGCTCAAAAAGACTTTTTGTAGCTAAAAGTAGCTTCATAGCTAGCTGCAATAGTTGAGAAGCAAGCTAAAAAAAGCTGAAGGATAATCTCGAACTCTGCAAAAACTTATGAACGATCAAAAGAACACTTTTGAAGCTATGCTATTGACACCTCAAAACAAAAGTTTGTTTGCAATCAAAAGAAATCTTGAGTTGATTACTTATCAAAAGTAGCAAATGTAATAAAAGCTCAGTTTAGTGAACAATGCATTGTCAAGCTGTGAAACTTACAAATGTCTCAATTGCGGTCAATTTATATCTGGGAAACTTATGATTCAGCATTATAAGTTTTGCTAAACCCCCAAGGAAGAAATCTAATTCGATGTAAGCTATCAATTTAGCTAAAACGGTGATATTCTTTTTTAAATCTAAATTTAATGTGGGACGAAAAACTGGACAACGACTAAAACCTTGGAACAAGTTTATGCCTTTACTGAGAGGTACAAAGAAAATATGAGAGATTACGGTTTGTTTACTCATAATTCTGAGAGCTCTTAGGACTGCTCAAATGTTGAAAATGAAGGATTGAGCAATTCAGTGGATCTGATTGAAAATGTAAATGAGTAAAGACGGGCATTTATTGATGAATTACTGCACAACCTTAAACAAAATTTCTTTTAGGATCAACATTTATGCTCTTTTCTTGAGTTTGATAAATTTTACTCCTGCAGCTTATACTAGAAAAATGGTATCTAACGTCAACTATTCAATCCTTTGCTAGAGAAAAACATCTTTGCCAGTGGCCATAAAAAGAAATAAGGAAATTAGTCTCTCTTATGACCTCATCTTTCAATGAATTTGTGCTATTTACTTAATCACTATTAATTTATGAAAATCATTCATTTGTGCACTCTTGAGTATAAGATTTCTGTTTTGTCATAAAAATTGTACTTATTTACTGTGCTGTTTGCTCTTGACTTTGAGATTGTCCCATTTAGAGACTTTTCCCGAAGGATATCACGCGGCTAATCGAAGTAGAAGTCCATAATCGACTAGAATTCGCTTATGAGCTTACCGCAAACAGCCTCTTTAACGCAAATCTCTTCGATTTTTTTAATATTTTTGATTTTAGGTGCAATATTTGTCTCATCAAACAACTTAGATTCATATTCATTACCATGTTTGGCGATTTTGCTAGAAAGCCAGCTGTTTGGGCGTATAGATCCTCCCATGTAACCTTTGATGTAGTTCATGAAATAGTTTATAATTTCGTTCAAAGCTGCGATTTTTTCCAAATGGTTGCAAGGAAGCACTTTCGCTTCACTTTGTTCAGCATTCTTTCGATATTTGAATTTGTTGGGATTATTGGCTTTATTCAAGTAACTTAGAGTATTTTATTTGAGTTACTAATCATCAGAGATCTCAAAGCATGACTGTGAATGCTATAAGCTGATTACCTGACTTCCTAACTTTTGTTTTCTAATCTGGGATTCTCTTACTTTGTTTTAGGTTTGGACCTACTAGTCTGTTTGCTGTTTGATGGAAATGGCTTGTCCTAAAGTTTGGGTCTGGTCCTTTAAAGCAAAAATTTCTTTTTGCTTCTAGCACATTTGCTACTGAAGATAGCTTATTTCGATATCTTTTTGTTTCAGTGTAGTTTATAGCTTTTGGTTCTCTTAGTTTAGTATTTTGTTTGTTTTGAGAGTGAATTCGACTGTTTCCATCTTTTAAACCAATTACTTCCTCAAAGACTATCTAATATCATTGATATTCTCTTTTTCAAAGTCCAAAGAGCTAAGCTTAGACTTGGTTAAAGCTAGTTCCTTCATTAACTCTTAGTTTTTTTATATGAGGTGTTCAACTAACTAAAGCTGGGAATTCTCATCTTTTCCGTAGGACTATAGCTCATTATTGATGCTATTCTTCAAGTTTAGATAGATTTCCTATAACTAAACTGACTTTATCTGAGAATTGTTTAGCTTTTTGTTCATTTCTTCATTTAGCTATCTTTCGTTTTGGAGATCAGCCTAGAGTATTTCAACCTTGGCAGCTGTGGAAAGATTTAACTTTTTCAAAGATTCGAGCTCTAAAGTCAAACTTTTGCTGAGTTCACACTCTTTAAGGTATGAATCCTCAATTTTGGCTTTGGTTTGCTGTAAATCAATCAATATTTTGTAGTTACTATCAGTAAGATGGTGTATAGTGTTCTCTAAGATTTCTATTTTTTGTAATTGAATCTTCTATCGCTTTTAGTGCTCAGACACTTTTGATAAGCTTTTGGCTAAAGCTTACTCATAATGCCTTAGTTTTGAAGCTAAATCTTTATTTATTTGGATTTGATTAACTATTTTGGGCTCTAGAAGTTCTCTTAAGTTGCAGATTTGTGTTTGGTAAGAGACTATTTGCCTAACCAAGGCTTCATATGGACTTTATAGCTGTTTCAAAGAAATATTCAGTTCCTTCAATTCATAAGTGACCAACTTCTTCTATAGTTAAGCCAAGAAACTCGTAATCTTCCGATTTTAGGTCATGATTTTCTAAGATTTGCTATAGAAATTGACAACTTCCTGGTAATTTAGGCTTATTTATTCAGCTTAAATGGTATGAGTAATTAAGCTTATTCTCTTAGATTCGATCTCATCTTCTAGTTCCTCATGAATCATAGAAAGCTGTTCTTTTAATGCTTCAATCTAAACTAAAGCTGAATTCAACTTGTTTTGGTACTACTTTTGTTGTTCGTCCCAATTAATAATTGCTGCTTAGTTTTCTTAGTTTTTTTGCTTTAAGGTAAGTTCTTTTTCATTTATGATGTCTGTTAGTTAGTCTATTTGCTTTTTTTGATTTAGTATCGCCTATTGTTGCAAATAGGAATGCTCGTTAACTTTTGTCAATTTTTTACGTAGCTCTAAGATTTCTTTTTATCTCTAAGCTACTCTACAAGCTTCATCAATCAAGCTTTGGATTTGTTACAGCTCCTTTGATTTCATTTGAGATATGATTTCGTTCCTAGCCGCAATAAACGCAATCAATTAGCTTTTCTCCTCTTTAAACTGAGTATCTAAATGATAAAACAATTAGCATGTAACCAATTCTTAAGGCAGGCTTGAAATTTTTTCGATTAAACCATCGAATTGCGAGTAGTCTATTTACCCGATAAGGGAAACCAAATTGGTTAGAATACTGTTTTGAACCTGCCTCTCCACTTAAACACTCATTTGTCGTTCTATTTGTAGATCTATCTCTCTTAGCTCCTCTTCAGTGTACAAAACTTAAAGTTCGGACATTTTCAGGATTTCAAATTATAAATAACGAACACTTCAATCTTTATTTTTAATTCTTTTTGGAAGATAATCGTTTTTTGATTTTACGAAAATAGTCAAATTGAATGCATAATTATTTTATTTTTATTAATGCAGAGTCTTGGCACTAGCCTCAATGTCAACGAAGCTTTGGTCAACCAGCAGCTTTTCCTGCCTGAAGAATTGTAATCAATTAAATTGACTAACCTAAGGAAGCGAAGGCAAGATCTTGAAGAAAAGCTAAAACTTATAGCCAATCGTATCTCATTTAGGCACAAAAAAGAGGAAACTTAGCTCAAGCGCTATATAAGGTCATAGGAACGCTCACGACTATTAAGCGAGACTAAAAACTTCAAAAAGTTCCAAGAAATGCTCAAGGATGAAGTATAACAAAAGAAGGAGTTCGAGATAAGAAAAAAAGCAAGAGAAGTATAATAGTTCAGGCTATCTCAATCTCACAGACGGCAGCTAATTGCACAAGCCATGAGAGACCGCAAGAACATCGAGAGTGAAAAGGTACGTCGCACCAAAAGGGTAAAAGTGGCTTTATTCAGCTTGAGTAGTAGCAGATGAGCACAACTAAACAGACCTATGAAATGGTGACCAGATAAAAGTACGAGTAGGCTTTGCGGAGCAAAGAGAGACAGAAAGCCAAGAAGAAATACTATTGGCTAGTGGAGAAGAGGCTGAGTTTCCAACAAGGAATGCTTGAGGAAGCCCAAATCTACGAAAAGCAGGTGCAGGATTACCACAGAAAGATACAACATTTGCGAGAATAGGAGGAGCAGCTGAGAATCAAAGAGTAGCATGCAACTGAGGTACTCAGATGTGCTGAGCAGAACTACGAATTGTTGAAGAAAGCTTGATGTGATTTATATACTCTTTGCTTCTGCTTTTAATGGAATAGATGGCCAAAAGAGCAGCCCATCAAAATGCAACTTTTGAAGCAAACGTTTTTAACAATGGATTCAAGGATAAGCAAGTTGTATTATCAATGCAATCCATAGCGAAAATAGCTTATAACGAAAGCTCAAGTAGAAATTGGAGAGTGTGCTTTAAACAGGATTTAACAGATCTTCGAGGAAAGAATTGAGGCATTTTGCAAAAATTCACATAAATGATATTGTTTAGAGTCATTAAATTTGTTTGTCGAAGAGAACGCTCACCCAAAACTGGCAGAAAATTTAAACCACTTGCTTTATATTGATTATGCCAGCAGCTATTTTTCACCACAAAAAAGACTTTTGAGGCAAACCTAGCTTCAGGGGTTGATTTGAAGCAGTTTTCTATGGAGTTATGAAGTTTGGAGCAAAGTTGGATCTAGTTTGAGTTTAGTATGAGTTTATAATGTTTGTAATGCAGTGCGAATTAGCCGTGTTGCTAATGCTGTGGGCGGTGGTGGGAACTGTAGCTTGGGGGCCCTCTCTCCAAAGTAACTTTGATCTTTCCACCGTAAGCGACTTCGCCTTTTTCTCTACTCCGCTTGAGGTACCGCTGTCGCTACTCAGAAACAGCGATCCCATTGCTCATACTCCCATCATATAAAAATACTACGTCAACACCTTTCGTAGCAGTTAGCCGAAGATTGACGTCCCAGGGCTCAAGACAAGGATGTTGGAGGTGGATCACCAGCTGCTCTTTGAGTAATAGCCTCCCTCCACATTCCTGGAAAGCAAAAACATTGAAGAGTACCATTTGCTTGAGAGTATGGAGTTTTCAATCATGCTTAGCAACCCTTCAGAAATATTGACTGTGTGTCTGATTGAAATTTTCAGTGACTGCGAGTCCATCAAAAAAGCCATCAAGCGTCCACTTCCCCTCTGCATCAACCCCTATACTAAATATCCTCTGCACTTCAATATATATGTAACTGCAGCCAAAAACCGAGAGACTATTCAATCTGCCATCTTCTTCAACTCGACCATCAGCTATGAGAACCATGTGCTCACTAACCGCATCTGGAAGAAAGAAGTTACCTTCAATTTGCTGCCCAACCATCTCAAACTTTACTCCTTTTAGCTAAGAAACTGCAAGCAATAGCACAGTGTCATCAGCATCAAAAACCCCTAAAAAAGTGACTTGTATCTGCTGATTGTATACAAACACAAAAAGCTTTATATGAACAACCAGCCTTTCGACTAAAAGGTGCTTGTAGGCGCAGGAAAAACCTTCCGCTTTATGATCGAAGGCAGAGATGCAACAATGACCATCTATACGTCCAACCCTGAGGAACCAAACAAGAAGTATCCTATACTGTATATCCCTTTGTATTGTCAAGAGCATCTTTCCATAGAATATGTCCCAATAGGAGTTATCTCTTCACCTGATCTTGCCCTTACCTACCCCATTTTGGTCACCAGCCATTTTTCTTCTCAGATTCACATCATGGAAATCGAAGTACAGTCTTCTTCCAAGGCTGTGTAGCCTGTCAAAACTCCAGCTCATAAGATTATAGTGCAGCCGAATGATAAGTTTACGCAGATTGCCTCCTTTATAGTCCGTGCTTCTAAAAACCCTTCTTTAAAGAATTCGGTTTCAATAAGAATCGTTTGCCGGTACAGTAACAGCAATCAAAATTCAAGCCAAAACACTGAGATTTTTCGAAGTTTAAGCTATACTTAGTTGTACAATATCGTGGAAATCGGCCACAATCGTTTTTACGACGTTACAACGATGAAAGAATAGTACACTGAGCCATAGAAAATAGAGCTCTTTAACTACACTTTGACCAACAAGTTGCAAATTCCCATTCGACTTGAGCGCATTTTGTTCAACTCTCAAAAATTTAGAATGCATTGGTTCAAATTTAGTCGCTCTTACATTTACCCTAACAAGTTTAAAGAGTAGATTTTGCTTTAGTACATTGGTCCTAAAGCTTTGCCCCTATCACCAATGAAGTATATTGCTGTCATTGAACTAAGTGGTGGTATTTTCGTACCTTTTGAAACCATGGTCTACGATAATACTTTGGTTTGTATCTACCAAGGCAAAGAAGACCGTTGCAGTAAGCTCAGAATAATCAGCTTTGGGTATCAGAAGGCAGAGTAGGAGATACAAAGCCAATCTATATTGATTAAAAACGACAATCCCACAAACATCACGTTTTAGTTACATCCTTACTCCTTGGCCGGCAAAAAAGACTTAGATTTTTCAGTGAAATTTGAAGCTCCTTTCCCTTTTTACTAGAACAGCGTCAAGAAGAAGCACAATAAGACAATCGTCAAGTTGCGCTCAAGACACTCGATAAGAATGGTCATCGAAGTGAGAGTCTGCAAAAAAGTGACAGGTGATATGTCTTTGTTGATATAAAGCCCATACTAAAAGTTTTCCCCAAGATTAAGATTCCATTTTTAGTCAGGCAAACTTACCTTTACTCCCTAAGCGCAGGAGATACCACAATCCGACCTAATTCATTAGGGCTTTTTGAACTTGACCTCAACTTTCCAAGACAGCTTTACGATAAAAGAAGTCTTGACATCTTCTTCCAAATTCTAATTCCTATTCAATGAAACCCAAGAGTATGAGCCTCTTTAGCCTGTTATTGTTCCTTACATTTACAACCCTTACAGAGAGCAGAATTTCACAGAGGAATGCTGTGGGGAAGATTTTGTCAAAAACCACTACATCAATCCTATCATTAATGTTGAAGAACTTACTGAGGAAAAATACGAAATCTCGGTTATAACTTCCAATTAAGTCGAACAGAAAACCCTTATCAAAGTCAAACCTGCCCACATTTCTCTCATCAATACAAGTTCTTCAACACTTCAATCTAAATTAATGAAGGCTAGTTCTGGAAGCTATTTTTGCTTACAAGTCTTTAATTTTTATCACCTACCCATGAAGTACACTGTTTACTTTCTACCTCACATCGTTGTTGATAGGCCTAAAGACTACTTCACTTACATGAAGCATGCGAAAAGGGAAAGGATTTAGAGTTATTTCTGCATTAAAAGTCAAGGAAGAAACCTCAATTTCATCAATCCTACCTCTCTGAAACAACTCTTCAAGCTCTAAGAGAAGCCTACTGAGCTACTTTTAGGAAAAGATGGCTTTTTCAGTGATACAAAACCTATTGATAGAACCAACCTTTCCAGCAATGATTACTTGAATTCCTTTACTATAACAGGAAAGGACATATGCTATAAGTTTACGAGTGTCCTTTATATGAAACTTTTGATCGAAAGTGAAGTTATAAACGACATTCTTGAAAACTATCCTTTGGATTTTACTGAGAAGCTTATCGAAAGAGAACACTAGCATCTGCAAGATACAGTTTTTACGCTTTTTTATGATTAATTTTACACAAAGATCAGCCTAGACTTTAAGAAATATTGCTCAGTTCCCGTTTTCCCCATTTTCAAATTTTGCCAGCAAATCCCTCTTAAAATGGCTTCACCTTCTTTTAAAGCTGATTCCAACGGCAGAAAAACAAAAAGGTACAATAGACCATATGGTCCCACTAGAGTCTTAGCATAACAGAGGTATTAATAGACTTGCTACATGCTCCATGGTTATAACAACATCGAAAACTTTTCACTGAAGCTGGTAATCGCAAACAACTACTCGAAACATGACAGCTATAAGGTCAACTTCGAACTGGTGGAGCCAAACATAAAAATGGGCGATATAGCCTTTGAATAGAACAGGAAAATCAACCACACTACCTTCTTGAAACACTACTTTACTTCACTTTACAGAGCACTTTATGTTTAAAATGATAATCTTCTCATCAAGGAGCATAACATCAAAGACAAAGCTAATATTGTTCCACTTTATTTCACCAGCTAGGACTACGATGAGCAATTTGGAATCTTCAAAGGGCAGAGATACTTCGAACTCATCAATAATTCGCCAATAGACATACATTTTACTCATTTTGGCTTCTAAAACAAATAAGGAATCAGATTTTTTTCAGGTTTTACTATCTAGCAAATAGGAGTGCCATAGCACATGATAAAGCTGAAGGCCAATAGCAAATCGACCTTCAGAATAAGCTTTCATGTCGATAGCAACTTTAATCTCAACATAAGCAACCCAATTTTCAACAAAAAC
>Ga0316217_10006945_pt1 | contig 10978 bp, 8 predicted proteins | sample 1anoAmetaG_FD_203633 | JGI IMG/M metagenome (GOLD analysis project Ga0316217, IMG submission 203633) | Freshwater microbial communities from Trout Bog Lake, Wisconsin, USA - 1anoA | ecosystem: Environmental > Aquatic > Freshwater > Lake > Hypolimnion/Profundal zone | place: USA: Wisconsin... | reverse complement strand
ATACGACGGCCTTTCCCCTCGGCCAGCCGGCGCCCGCGTTGCAACAGGCGGATTTTCCGCAGCAGACCGGCGCGCTGAGTCCCGGCACGTTTGGACTGGCGTGGCATGACGTGATCGTCTCGCGGCGCGGCAGCACGGTGGATTGGGCGATTGACGGCATCCTGCTCGCGGCGATCACCAACGCCGCCTTCACCGCGAGCAATGTCTTCGTCGGCTTCTGGGATCCCTTTGCCTCGCTCTCGTCGAACAACGTCATCAACTTCGGCCTGGTGGACAACGTGCGCGTGGAGGTGCCGGCCGTCGCGCCGGTCCTCACGCTGAACCCGCAGCCGCAAACGGTGAAGCTGGGCACCAACGTGACGTTCCTCGCCGCCGCCACCGGCCTGCCCGCGCCGGCGTTCCAATGGCAGTTTGACGGCGCCAACATCCCCGGCGCGATCAACGCCAGTTTCACGCTCCCGTTCGTCGCGGCCACTAACACGGGCAATTATTCCGTCCTGGCCACCAACGTCGCCGGCAGCGTCACCAGTTCCAACGCGGCGCTGGCGTTATTGCCGCCGGCCGCCGCCCACTTCGCGGCCATCACGATGAACGGCGGCCGGGTGGAAATCAGCTTTACGGGCGATGCCTATTGGAATTACACCATCGAAACCTCCACGAATCTGGCCGCCTGGAATGTGTTGACGAATCTTACGAGTACCAGCGGCAGCTTTAATTTCACCGACACGCCCAATGCGAATCACCCGCAGCTATTTTACCGGGCCGTGGCCACGCGCTGAGGGGGGTGTGAATTCAAGCCACGGCCGCTTCGGTGATGATCAAATCGCCGTGGTCGCCGTCCAGGCGGGCCCTTGCGCCCACGGGAATGGTCGCGTTCAACTCCACATGGCCAAACGGCAGGCCGGTCACCACCGGCACGCGCAGCGGCGCCAGGCGCTCCGCGATCACGTCGGCCACCGACTGGCGATACTCGCCGCCCGGCTTGGCGTTCGGGTCGCCGCAATCCTTGTTCACCCCCACGGCCACGCCCGCCACCTGCGCGAACACGCCCGCGCCCAAGCACTGCGTCAGCATCCGGTCCACCCGGTAGGGCTTTTCGCCGATGTCCTCAAAAAACAAGATCCGGTCTTTGAAGGCCGGCAGGAACGGCGTGCCGATGGCCGCGCAGAGCACGGACAAATTGCCGCCGATCAAACGTCCTTCCGCCATGCCACCGCGCAAGCGGACCACCGTCTTTTTATCGTAGCCCTCACAAATGCCGCCGGCGGGTTTCGCCTCCATGACCGTGCGAAAAAACGAATGCCGCGTGAATTCCGGCAGGTCCTTGGCCTGCAGTCCGCCGTTCAACATCGGAGCGTGAAAGGAAATCAAATTGACCCATTTGGCCAGCGCGCCGTGCAGCGCGGTGATGTCGCTGTAGCCGGCAAAGATTTTGGGGTGGCGCCGGATGAGGGCATAATCCAGCCGGTCCAGAATGCGCGCGCAGCCGTAACCGCCGCGCAGGCAGATGATGGCCTTCACTTTTTTGTCCACAAACATGTGCATCACGTCCGCCGCCCGCCCGCGGTCGCCGCCCGCCAGAAAACCCTCCCGCGCGCGGACATGCCGGCCCAGCTTGGGCTTGAAGCCGAATTTCTCCAGCGCCAGGGCGGCGCGGTCCACCGCCTTGGGGTCCGGGGGCGCGCTCGCCGGCGCGATGAGGCCGACGGTGTCGCCGAAGTCCAGCCGTTCCGGTTTGAGTAATTTCATGGTCGGGAATTATGGTGCGGCCTAGTCACTGCGGCACAGTTTTGCGCCAAAGCCGGCGCAAAGGCCATCCCTAATTTAGGCGGGGGGTTGGCGGCGGGTTTTGTGTTGGCCTCGTTCGGGAATCGCTTCATCATCCCCGGGTTAAAGGCCAATCCATATGAATGCCACCACCATGCCCCCCACTGCTCCCGTGCCTGAATCCCAGCGGCTGATGTCGCTCGACGCCCTGCGCGGCTTCGATATGTTCTGGATTCTGGGCGCCGATTCCTTCGTCTATGCGCTGCACGAAACCAGCCAAACCACGCCGACCAAATTCCTGGCCACACAGCTCGACCACGCGGAATGGGCCGGGTTCCATTTTTACGACCTGATCTTCCCGCTGTTTGTGTTCATGATGGGCGTTTCGACGGTTTTTTCGCTCACCAAGATTATCGCGCACGAGGGCCGGACCGCCGCCGTGAAACGGGTTTTGCGACGCGGAGTCTTGCTGTTCATTGTCGCCCTGATTTATTCCGGCGGCTTCACCAATCCCTGGCCAGACATGCGCTTGATGGGCGTGCTGAACCGCATCGCAATTTGCTACACGGTGGGCGGCCTGCTGTTCATTTTCCTGCGCGCCCGGCTGCTGGCGGTCATCGCCGCCGCCTTGCTGCTCGGCTATTGGGCGCTGCTGGCGTGCGTGCCCTTCCCCGACGTGCGCCCGACGCCCGGCGGCGATGCGGTCATCACCAAGGAGGCGGGTTTCAAGGATGTCTCCCAACTCAATATGGCCAGCACCAACCTGCTGCGCGGCTCCTATATCCAGGGGGTCAATCTGACGGATTACCTGGACCAAAAATATCTGCCCGGCCGCAAATACGACGGCACTTACGATCCGGAAGGCATTTTGAGCACGCTGCCGGCCATCGTCACCGGCCTGCTGGGGATCTTCGCCGGGCTGCTCCTGCGCCGGCCATCCGTGTCGGACGAACAAAAGGTTTACTGGCTGCTGGGCGCGGGCGCGGCGGGCGCGGCGCTGGGCTGGCTCTGGGGCCTCGAGATGCCCGTGATCAAAAAAATCTGGACCTCGTCCTACGTGCTGGTCGCCGGCGGTTACAGCGCCCTGCTGCTCGGCGCGTTTTATTGGATCGTGGATGTCAAAAAATGGCGGGCGTGGTGCCAGCCGTTCGTCTGGATCGGCATGAATCCCATCACGCTATATCTCACAAGCAATTTTCTCGGCGGCCTCGGCTATGAAAAACTCGCCCGCCGGGTCGCCGGCGGCCCGGTGAAAGAGTTTTTGGACGCGCATGTCGCGGCCGGCTTCGGCAACCTCGTCATTGCCGCCACCAGTGTCGCGATCTTCGTCTGGTTCGCCCGCTTCCTGTACCAGCGAAAAATATTCCTGCGCCTCTAAGCCGATACTCCATTGCTGGTTTGGCGGTCGCAGGCGACCGCGTAGCGCAGGTTTCCAAACCTGCCGTGTCGCCGATTTCCAAATCGGCAGGGCGTGGCAATGTCGAACGCGTTGAAGTGGCGAAAGGCCCGCGGGTTTCGAAACCCGCGATACAGCAGACTTGGAAGTCTGCGCCACAGGGTTGGCTGGCAATTATGCGGCCAGCACCGCGACCAGCTTGTCCAATTGCGCCCGCGTGTGTTCGCTGGCGATGACAAAGCGGAAAAATCCCCGCGCCGAGGAGCTGCCATATTTCAAAAAAGGTGGATAAATCCCCGCGGCCAGCAGCCGCTGTTTCAGATCCTGGATCGCCGGCGGCGGCATTGGCGGCAACCGGATGATCGGACCCGGTGTTTCCGGAATTTCCCAGCCTTGCCGGCGCAATTGGGTGCGGACATAAGCCAGATTTCGGAACAACCGCTTCCGCCGCGCCGGTTCGCGGCGCAGGATTTTCAGCGCCGCCAGCGCCGCGCCCGCCAGCGGCGGCGGCAGCGGCGTGGTGCCGGCGAACAGCCGGCTGCGGGCCAGGATTTTTCCACGCAGCGCGCGCGTGGCCAGCACCACGCCCCCGTAAACCCCAAAGGCCTTGCTCAGGGTCGCGCACTGGATGATGCGCTGGCGCGTCACGCCGGCGTGTTCCAGCGTGCCTCGACCGGTGGCGCCCAAAACGCCGGCACCATGCGCGTCATCCACCAGGATCAGACCCCGCGGCGGCAAGACCTTCAGATACTCGCGCAGCGGCGCCGCCGAGCCGTCATGCGAAAACATCCCGTCGGTCAAAACCAGGGGCCGCGCCTTGGGGCCGCCTTGGGCCGCCGCGCGCGCCAAATCGGCGGCGTCGCGGTGTTTGAAGACGGCCACCGGACAATCGAGCATGCGGGCCGCGTCCGCCAGCGCGCCATGCGCGAACTCATCCACCAGCGCGTGCGAGCATTCTCCCGCCAGGGCCTGCGTCACCGCCGCCGGCGCGAAATAGCCGTCCGGCAAAACCAGCGCGGTTTCCGCGCCGAAAAAATCCGCCAGCGCGGTTTCGAGCCGGGCATAAATCTGGTGGTTGCCGGTGGTACGCCGCGAGGCGGCGACATTCAGGCCGTCTTGGGTCAGCGCGGCCCGCAGGGCTTGCGCCACGCCGGGATGGCGCGCCAGGCGGAAATAGTCGCACCCGGAAAAATACGCCAGGGTGCGGCGGCGCCAGCGCACTTCATTGACGCCGACAAATTGCAGGGAATCGGGCTCGGGCATGGGTTCATGTATATATCAATTCATGGCGGTGGTTTCCAGTCGTGTTTTCGGATCGGCCAACGCCGGGCTTCGCGCAGAAGCCTCGACCCGGCAGGCCGCGCTCCGCCAGGTGAGTGGTTCATGCGCGCTTTGGACCGGGCAAAAGAGTTTTGTCCTGCGCCCCCGGGGTGGATTTAATTGACCTTGCGCAAAGCTTGAGAGAAGATAAGTTCAGATGACCGCGTGCAAGCACAACAGCGTTTTGTTGGTATGAAATCCATTTTGGTACTGTCATCGCACCCCGATTTCGCCGAAGCCATCCGGGCGAGCTTGAATTCCGAGCAATACCGGGTGGTCCACCGGCACACGGTGGAAGAGGGCGAACCCTTGCTGGTGCACGGCTTGATTGCCGCCTGTGTGTTGGACGCGGATCTCATGGGCGTGGAATGCGTGTGGATCATCGAGCGGCTCCGCCGCCGGGATGCCCGCACCCCTATCATCGCGTATGCCGAAATGCCGCAATCCGACTGGGAGGAGGAGGCTTTTTTGCGGGGGGTTACCCAGGTTTTGACCAAACCGGTGCGGCCGCGGCTCTTCAATTCCATTCTGGACCGGCTGTGGAGCCAGCCGGCCAGTGTCCCCGCCGCGCCCATCATGCCCGCCGCCGCGGGTCCCTCGGCGTTTGCCCGCATGGCCGTGGATCCCATGGCCACGGCCAGGCTGGCCAACGCCGCGCAAACGCTCAATGTCCTGCGCGACTTTTCGTCCATCATGACGCATTCGCTGGATGCCGAGGCGATGTTGAAGCAGTTTCTCCAGTTTCTGCGCGAAATCCTCAGTGTCAACCGCGCCGCCATTTTCCTGAATCGGCCCTGCACCCAGTTGGGCGAAGTGGTCGCGCCGGAGGAAAGCCGGCGGCTCCGGGCGGCGGCCGCCATCGGCCTCTCGTCGGGCTTGCTGCAACATTTTGAACTGTCGCTGGACTCGGGCATCGGCGCCTTGGTCAACAAGGTGGGCCGCATTCTGCGCCGGGACAGCGACGAAGCCCGGGCGGACGTGGAGGTGCAGAAGGAGTTTGACTTGCTGGGCGCCCAGGTGGCGGTGCCCATCCCGGATCGGGAATCCATCGTGGGCCTGGCGGTGTTCGACGGCCGGGTGACGGGCGAGCCGCTGGTCAACGTGGAACTGGAGATGATTTTCCATCTGCTCGAACAGGTGGGCCTGGCGCTGCGCAACATCTGGCTGCATGACCAACTGGCCGGCAATCATGAGATGATGACCGACGTGCTCCGCGAATTAAGCAGCGCGTGCATCGTCTTCGGGCGCGATCTGAAGGTCTTGCACGCCAACAAGGCGGCGCGGCGGCATTTTGGCCGGAAGAATGAACGCACCGGCGGGCTGGAATTCAGCGATTTGCCCCAGGTGCTCGGCGCCAAGGTCTATCAGGTCTTGAAAACCGGCGCCGCCATGGAGCCCTTCCGCTATGAGCCCGAAAACGCGCCCGGCACCATCTACAGCGTGTCCGTCGTGCCCTTTCAGCGCGCCAAAGTGGCCCTGCCCACCTCGGTGCTGCTGACGGCCGACGACCTCTCCCAAAGCGAGCAATTGCGCAAGTTGGAGGTTGAAACCACCAATTTGCGCCTCGTCCGCACCATGGCCGACCGCCTGGCCCATGAAATCGGCAACGCGATGGTGCCGCTGTCCACGCACCAGCAATTGCTGGCCGAAAAATTCAAGGACCCCGAATTTCGGGAATCGCTCGATCAAGCGATGGCCGGCGGCGTCAAACGCGTGTCGCGCCTGCTTAACCAGATGCGCTTCCTGGCTCGCGACGGCCAGTTGCAGACCGAGGTGTTTGCCCTGGGTAAATTGATCGAGGACGCCTATCAGGACGCCATGCAACAACAGCCCATGGAGGGCGCACAACTGAAGGTGGAAAACGATGGCCAACCAATGGCGGTGGCGGGCGATCGCGCCGCGCTCAAACATGCGCTGTCGGAAATCCTGCTCAACGCGCTCCAGGCCAACCCCAAAAGCCCGCTGATCGGGGTCAGGTTGCACGCCAACGGCGGCGTGGGCGGCCCCGCCGTCACCATTGAGGTGCAGGACACGGGCAGCGGCTTCACGGCGGAGGCCGCCCGGCGGGTTCCCTCGCCCTTCTTCACCACGCGGAATGTCGGCTTGGGCCTCGGCTTGGCCGTCAGTCAAAAGATCATTGAGACCCACCACGGCAAACTGGAGATCGTGCCCTCGCCGTCGGGTTTGGTCCGGGTCTCCCTGCCGGCGGAAATCGAACTGGCGGGCGAAGGCTGATTCCGGTGCAAAAAAAACAAACCCGCCGGCAAGAACCGGTGGGTTTGCGTTCTAAACGTTGTGGCCGGGGACTATTCGCCGTTGTCGCCAATCGCTTCCACGGGACAGGCTTCCTTGGCTTCCTTGCAACGCCCTTCCTCGTCGGGCGAGGCGGGTTGCTTAAAGACGTAGGAGTAACCGCCGTCTTCGTTGCGTTTGAAATTATCCGGAGCGGTTTCGCGGCACAGGTCGCAGTCAATGCACTGGTTGTCCACGTAATATTTTCCGGCGATGTTTTCGGCGTATTTGTTTGCAGCGTCAGCCATAGGTTTAATTTGTTAAAATTGAAACCCGATGATGTCGGGCGCGGCGGGTTTTGGCAAGCCTCATTTCTCATCCGAATTTGCCTTTTGCTGGTCTTCCCTTGTCCGGCGGCCTGCGGTCCGAACATCGTCAATTCCCCATTTTTCTCTGGACATTAGCCGGGTAAAGCTTCAGCTTTTGAATGGACAAGCTTTTCAGATAGATATGGCCAGGCTGACCGTCAAGACTCCGGGGTTGGGAATCCAGGCGCTGGAATTGCACATGGGCGTCAACCACGTGGGGCGGGATCCCGACTGCGAGCAGCACCTGGCTCATCACACCGTTTCGTCGCTGCATTGCGAGCTCTCGCTCACCCATGACGGGGTTTACCTGCGCGATTGCGCCTCCACCAACGGCACCTATCTCAACGGGGAACCGGTCAAGGAAGCCTGGCTGCAACCCGGCCAGGTCGTGCGCCTGGGCGACGTGGAACTAGTGGTGGATTCCGTTGACGCCACGATTGCCATTCCCGAGATCAAGCTGGACGCGCCGCCGCCAAGAGCCATCCAGCAAGGCGACGAACTCCATTGCGCCCGCCATCCCGACCGCAAGATCACCTTCAAGTGTACGCATTGTACCGAGGTGATGTGCAACGCCTGCGTCCACGTGATGAAACGGCAGGGTGGCCAGCCGCTCTACCTTTGCCGCGTGTGCAGCCACAAATGCGAGCGCATCGAAGTCGTCCAGGAAAAGAAGAAGAAAAGCTTTTTCGGTTTCCTGCAAGAAACCGTCAAGCTCAGATTCCACCACGGTAGTAGTACCCACAATACCCCCCCCCACGAGCGATAAGCTGCGGTAATCAGCCACGGCCAAAGCCCTGGCGCGCCAGCCTCCCGACGCGCCGCGTCGAGCTTTTCAGCCATGCTGTCAGCGCAAGCGGGTGCTGGCTTTGCGAAGGCCATGGGGGTCGAGTTCGGTCCGGCGATGGGAAATATTTTGGCGGCCCTTCGCAAACGCGAACGCCTGAATTCAAGGTGGCAATCACCTTGATCATGCCGTTGACCATTAACTCATGCACCCGGTCCCGGGACAAGAGCATATGAGCCTGGCCTTCAAGAAATCCTTTCCGGGTCTTAAAATTGTCGGGCTGCCTGCTGAGCGTTGCCATGCCACCAAGGGGGATTTGGTCCGCGTTTTCTTTCAGTTGTCGGATCCACCGCCATTGGGTTGGGCCTATATATTTACCAGCGTTTGGCGCAGCCTGGCCTATCCGAGGAAGCGTCCGACGGGAGTGGAGGGAGACGCGATATGGATTGATTGCATGCTGGAGGAAGTGGCGACCTGCCACTGGGCACAGCTTGAATATGCCATAATGCAGACTAACGCCATATATCTGCAAAAGGCTGAGAAACAGGCGCGCGAGGAAGAGCGCCAAAGCCAATTGAGCTCGCAGCTCCGTTCCAAGCTGGAGGCGCTGCGCCAGACGCTTTATCCGGCGCCCCCACCGCAAGTTCCGGAACGTTCCGTAATCGCAAGGTTGAAGCGACTCATTTGCGGAGACAGCAAGGAACAGCCGTTATTGCCCGCTGGCGGCCGCGCCGCGGTTGCGCCGGCAGAAAACATGCGTGACTACCATCACGGTCACTTTGATGGCGCTTCCCTTGCCCTCGACGATCGTTCCTTGCACATGGACTACTATGACCATGACCAGGGCGGGACGCGCTTCTGTTTTCGCTACGTGCTTTCCGCCAGCGCAGCGCCAAGACTTGTTAGTGGCTTTATCCATGAGGGTTCGCATTTGGATTACGAGATTCCTTTCGGGCGGATTCCACATCACGTTATCAGCGAGGCCCAAGATTGGTTGTCATCACAGATCGCGGCTGATCGCAATGCGCCAATCAGGCAACGGCTGACTGAACTTTTGGAGTATTTGAAAGAACAAGAAAAGGCTTTAGCCTCAAGTCGATCCTGACGCAATCTGTTATGAGTATTCGCAAGGAGCAGCCGTTTCAGGATTTACGAATCACGGGAATTGACACCGCGCGCAGTCATGCGATTGACGGAGGAATGGCTCGGATTTACTTTCAATTATCAGCGCCGCCGCCATTCGGATGGTCTTACATTTTCACGACGGTTTGGCAGGCTGTGGAATACCCGATGAAGTCTCACGCCGGTGTGGAGAGCGATTCGGTGTGGATTAATTGCCGGCCGGAAGACTTTGAGCCCCATCACCTTGAGCAACTCGAGAATGCCGTGGCGCAAACGAATGCGAACTATCGAGACAAGACACAAGCGCAGGCCATCAACACGATCCGCCAGCGAGAATTGCAATTGCAACTTCAGTCAAAACTGGAGGACATAGGCCAGACTTTTTATCCGGACCAACGCCCGGAAAGCAGCCCAACCCCTTCAAAATCCCGATTCAACAACTTCTTTGCAGGATGGGTGCGGTTGCTTTTCCCGGGCAGAAAACCGTAGTCGCGAAATTAGCATTCCAACCTCTTGACAAGGCAAACTTACGATCGCGTCGTTCGCCACGCGCCGTTCCTGCGGCTGGTCGGCGGCTATGCTTCCACCACCCCCGCAGGCCATAAGGCCAGGATTAAAACCGCCGGCCCAAGCACGGGCGCGTCGACCAAGCGAAGCCAGCCTCGGATTTCGCGTTTTGGAGTTCAAGCATTGTTGGCTTTGTTTTCGGGGGCCTTCACTGCTAATTTGTGCGCATGAATCGCACCCAATCTGAAGCGTTGTTTGCCGAGTCGTTGAAATACATCCCCGGCGGCGTCAATTCGCCCGTGCGCGCTTTCCGCGCGGTCGGCGGCCAGCCGTTTTTCGTGAACCGCGCCGCCGGCGCGCACGTCTGGGACGTGGACGACAATGAGCTGATTGACTACGTGCTGACGTGGGGTCCGGCCATTCTGGGACACGCGCATCCCAAAGTCATCGCCGCCGTCAAAGCCGCCGCCGACCACGGCACCAGCTTTGGCATTCCCAATCCCTTCGAACTGACGATGGCCAAACGGATCTGCGGGCTGGTGCCCAGCGTGCAGAAGGTGCGCATGACCAACAGCGGTACGGAGGCCTGCATGAGCGTCATCCGGCTGGCGCGCGGCTTCACCGGGCGGGACAAGATCATCAAGTTCGACGGATGTTATCACGGGCACGCGGATTCACTGTTGGTGCGGGCGGGCAGTGGCGCGCTCACGTTCGGGCATCCGGACAGCGCGGGGGTGCCGGCGGCCTTTACCCAGCACACGATCGTGCTGCCCTACAACGACGTGGAAGCCGTGCGGGCGGCCTTCGCGGCCAATCCCAATGCCATCGCCGGCATCATCCTCGAACCCGTGCCGGGCAATGCCGGCCTGTACCTGCCGCGTCCGGGCTATCTTGAGTTTTTGCGGGAAATCACCGCCGCCCACGGCGCCCTGCTGATTTTTGACGAGGTCATGACGGGGTTCCGCCTGGCCCCGGGCGGCGCCCAAGAGCGTTTCCACATCAAGCCGGACCTGTCCACCTTTGGCAAGGTCATCGGCGGCGGCCTGCCCGTGGGCGCCTTTGGCGGTCGGGCCGAGATCATGGATTATCTCGCGCCGCTCGGTCCGGTCTATCAGGCCGGCACCCTCAGTGGCAATCCGGTGGCAATGGCTGCGGGTCTGGCCAATCTGAATGAATTGACCGGGGACTCGGAGGCTCCCCATTTAAGCGCCTACACCCGATTGGAGGCATTGGGGGCCCAACTCGAAGCCGGCATGAAGGATGCGGCCGCCCAAGCGAAGATTCCTGTTCAGTTTAATCGTTGTGGCTCAATGTTTTGCGCCTATTTCACCCGTGAGCCGGTACATAATGTGACTGAGGCCATGAAAAGCGACCGCGAACGGTTCAAGAAGTTCTTCCACGGCATGTTGAACGAAGGCATTTACTTGGCGCCGTCTCAATTTGAGGCGGGGTTTCTTTCCACCGCCCATAGTGAAGCTGACA
>Ga0316217_10006944_pt1 | contig 10979 bp, 6 predicted proteins | sample 1anoAmetaG_FD_203633 | JGI IMG/M metagenome (GOLD analysis project Ga0316217, IMG submission 203633) | Freshwater microbial communities from Trout Bog Lake, Wisconsin, USA - 1anoA | ecosystem: Environmental > Aquatic > Freshwater > Lake > Hypolimnion/Profundal zone | place: USA: Wisconsin... | reverse complement strand
AACTACGGCGGCGGTAAAGGTAGCGGCCAAAATACACCCCGCCCAAGCATAGGCCATGTGTTTGGAAAAGTGGTAGATGCCAATAGCAAAAAGCCGGTTGAGTTTGCTTCGGTGGCCCTGTTCAAAGCAAAAAACGATTCGCTGATAACCGGCCAATTGACTGAGACCAACGGCGAGTTTTCGCTGGATAATTTACCCTTCGGCAGATTCAAACTAAAAGTCACTTTCCTGGGTTATACGCCCCTGGAAAAAGAAATTATGATTTTGCCTAATTCGCTCGACCAGGATTTGGGCAATGTGGCCATTACTGAAAACGATAAAACCCTGAACACGGTTACCATTACCGGCGAAAAATCGACGATAGAGTTAAAGCCCGACCGCAAGGTGTTTAACGTAGAGAAGGACTTATCGGTACGCGGTGGAACCGGTGAGGATGTAATGAAAAATATTCCCGGTGTATCAACCGATGCCAGTGGTAACGTTACGCTGCGCAACTTAACGCCCATTATTTATGTGGATGGCAAACCCACCACCTTAACCATGGACCAGATACCGGCCGACCAGATTGAAAGGGTGGAAATTATTACCAATCCATCGGCTAAATACGAAGCTGATGCCACCGGTGGTATCATTAACGTGGTTTTAAAGCAAAACCGGGTGCCCGGTTACAACGGACAGATAACAGCTGCCGTTGGTACAAACGACCAGTACAATGGCTCGGCCCTGTTGAATGTGAAAGAGAAGAAATTTGGCTTTATGCTGAACTACAATGTGCATGGTTCAACTAACAACACTACCGGTTATACAGACAGGACCAACCTGGGTGAAAATGATATTACCACCGGTTCTGTAAACCAAAACGACAATGTAAGTTTGAAGCGGGTTTTCCAGGTAGCGCGGGTTGGGTTTGATGGATATATTGACAACCACAATACTTTATCGCTGGTGCAAAGCGGCACTTTCGGTAATTTTAATACGAATGATAACCAGGCCTTTTCAACCGATTCGGCCAATGGCAACCAAATAAGCCATGGTAGTATTGATGAGATCCAGGCTACGGCTTTCAGAAACTTCACTACCGACCTTAGTTTCAGGCATACTTATACCAAACCCGATAAAGAATGGACGCTGGATATTAACTATAACCACAGCCATGTAAATACCAATTATACCAATAGCTATTTCACCTATACCCCGCTGGGCATACCGGTACCTTATGATAGTGCTGTAAGTCCGCAGTACCAAACCCAGAATGGATACGGCAAAACCGATATGATAACGGCGCAATGGGATTTTAGTGACCCTATTAACAGCAATATGAAAATTGAGTTTGGATTTCGCAGCAGTTACCAGCACGCTTACTCATTGCTGAATGTTACCAATATCGACAGCAGTTTTAGCGAGTTAAGTCCGAACTTATCCAGCAACTATGCTACCGATAATCTTATTAATGCGGCTTATTTTACTTTTAGCCATAATATTAAAGGCTTCTCGTACGAGTTGGGCCTGCGCTTTGAGCAAACCTATTTTAACGGCACCGAATATAATTACAACAACAGCGGTCACGACAGCAGTTTTTCATATAAGTATCCTTCTAATAATCCAACGGCCACTAACATTCTCGACTGCTTTTTCCCCAGCATTATGCTGTCGGAAAAGATTAATGAAAAGAATGAGTTGCAGTTTAATATTACGCGCAAAATTAACCGGCCGGGTTTCAGGCAAATTGCACCGTTTATTCAAAACAGCAGTCCTTTTGGTTACTCGGTGGGTAATGTGGCCCTTCAACCTGAGTTCGACAATAAGGCTGAGTTTAATTACGACTTAAATGTGAAAGGCTTTACCTGGCTAAGTTCGATATACGGAAGCTACAACCAGCAGCCTATCACCTCTTATACTTATACTGCAGCACAGGATTCGCTGCAAATTGTAAGCACATTTGAAAACGCTAAAAACAGCTGGCAGTACGGGTGGGAAAACACCATAAAAGCCACACCGGTTAAAGGCTTAGACCTGACAGTGGATGCCAATGTTTTCTATACATACATTCAAAGCGATGTTGACAGTGCTTTGATTCATAATGAAGGATATAGTTACGTGGTCAAGGGTATTATCAGTTATAAATTCCCGCTGGCGATAGTTGCGCAGGTAAACGGAACTTACGAGGCGCCTAAAATTATTGCACAAGGCCATACCTTGCCGGTGTATTTCTTCGATGCTTCGTTAAGCAGAGACTTTGGTGTGGCTGCAGTAACGCTGGCGGTTAGCGACGTGATGAACACCAAATCTTTCGGGCAGTATTATGACACCCCTTCGTATATAGAAACTACCGTTCGCCGTCGCGATGTGCGTTATGCGCGGCTGGGGGTTACCTTTAAGTTTGGCAAAATGGATGGCTCATTGTTTAGAAAGAAACAAAAGAAAGATAGCGGCGGTGGAAATCCGGATGATTTAGGATTTTAGGAATTGCGCACGGAGAAAAAGTGCGGGAGAATTCAGTGATGCATCCTCGGCTGTTTAGCTCTGTGCCTCGGTGCGAAGTGGTTTTTTATAAATTTGAACGATGGAGTGCTTGGGTTACGATATTCAGTTAAAAAAGGAACCGGAAGGAGGATTTACAGTATTTGTTCCGGAGTGACTTTGTGGCAAAAAAATAACATGCTTTTTTCCGACGAATACTATATGAAGCTGGCTTTGAAAGAAGCCCTGTATGCCTTTGAAGAAGACGAGGTGCCGGTGGGTGCTTTGGTAATGTGTAACAACAAAATAATAGGCAAGGGATATAACCAGACTGAGCGCTTAAAGGACGTAACGGCCCACGCCGAAATGCTGGCTATTACCGCCGCTGCCAATTATTTAGGCAGTAAGTTTTTAGAAGGCTGCACTTTATATGTTACCCTGGAGCCCTGCCTGATGTGCGCCGCCGCTTTAAAATGGGCCCGCATTGACCGGTTGGTTTATGGTGCCGGCGATGCTAAAGCCGGGTATAGTTTAATGCAGGGACTGGTACTGCATCCTAAAACCGAAGTTACCCGGGGCGTTTTAGAAACCGAATGTGGTAGCCTGGTGAGTGAGTTTTTTAAACAAAAGAGGAGCTAAATGTGTTCATGTGTTCACGTGTTTGGGTGGAATATCCGGGTTTTTTGTAACGACGTGAACACATAAGTACTTTGTATCTTAACACGTAATTCTTTTTTTTGTATTAACATTAACACCTGAACACTTAAACACCTGTATACATTATTTAATCATCCCTAAAATTAAAAACTATGGCATTTACATTACCGAACTTACCTTATGCTTTCGATGCACTTGAGCCACATATTGATGCACGCACTATGGAGATTCACCATGGCAAGCACCATCAGGCATACGTTACTAATCTAAACGCTGCCGTTGCGGGTACTGAATGGGAAAACAAATCGCTGGAAGAAATTCTGGCTAATATTTCAAAATTTGCCACCCCGGCAGTTCGCAATAACGGTGGTGGCCACTGGAACCATTCATTCTTCTGGCAAATACTGGCTCCTAATGCGGGCGGTGCACCCACCGGCGCTATAGCCGATGCTATTAATGCTTCTTTCGGTTCGTACGATAACTTCAAAACCGAATTTACCAAAGCGGCTACTACCCGTTTTGGTTCGGGCTGGGCATGGCTGGTAAAGAGTGGCGATAAACTGGTTATTACCTCTTCACCTAACCAGGATAATCCTTTAATGGATATAGCCGAAGTAAAAGGCACTCCCGTTTTAGGTTTGGATGTTTGGGAGCACGCTTACTACCTGCACTACCAAAACCGTAGACCAGACTATATCGGGGCATTCTACAACCTGATTAACTGGGCAGAGGTAAATAAGAGGTTTAATTCGTAATGTGATAATTAGCCAATGTGATAATGTGATAATGAACGGCCCGATTGGTCTTTAAATTATCACATCATCACATCATCGAATTATCACATTAAAAGGTTATCAATCAACCTCACCCCGCCAAGTTTTACGGCGGTAAGGGCTACCAGCTTTTCGGTTTTGCGTTTGGGTATTTCCAGGGTTTTGGCATTTCGTATTTCAAAATACTCAGGTTCAATGCCCGGGGTTTCCAAAAGTTTTTGAAAGCACTTTTGCTGAATGGAGGCTATTTCGTTTTTAGGGTTTTGAAGCAGCCGTTGAGCCAGATTAAGCGTTTTCGAAATCTGAACAGCCGTTTTTCGTGATACAGCATCCAAACGCATGTTACGCGAACTCATAGCTAAGCCGTCTTTTTCGCGGGTAGTGGGGCACATAACCAGCGCGGTGTTGAGGTGCAGTTTTTTAATAAGCACGCCTACGATTAACTGCTGCTGATAGTCTTTCTGGCCCATAAAAAGCAAATCGGGGTTTACTATTTTAAGGAGCCGGGTAACTACCTGGGCCATGCCGTTAAAGTGCCCGGGCCTGAATGCACCCTCTAAAATGTTGGCTATAAAGCCAAAATTGATAGGTTTTTTCTGTTCCAGTCCGTTGGGGTAGATTTCTTTAACAGAGGGTAAAAACAGCACATCGCAGCCCGCATCGCTTAACATTTCGATATCATTGGAAATAGTAACGGGGTATTTATCAAAATCGTTGGGGTCGTTAAACTGGGTAGGATTTACAAAAATGCTGCAAACGGTTAATTTACAGCGCCTTTTGCTGGCACTTATCAACGAAATATGGCCCGCATGCAGGGCTCCCATCGTAGGCACAAAACCCGTTTTAACCCCCTGTTTTTTAGCTGCTTTAAGATGTTTTTGAAGGTCTTTTACCCGTTTGAATATCAACATAAATAAGATGGCTTAACAGTTTAGCAGATTAAAACTTTGGGTTTATTCGGAAATTTGTTATTATCTTTGCAGTCCAATTCGTTTTTAAGAAAATCCTTTCGCTCACTTACCTCAAACCAAACAATAATATGGAAAAAAAGAGAATTCTTATCGTGACTCAGGAAATGGACCCATATCTGGCACTCACCGAAGCCTCAAAAATAGCCAACGAACTTCCTAAGTACATGCAGGATAATGGAATGGAGATCAGAGTTTTAATGCCTAAATTTGGAACCATTAACGAAAGAAGGCACCGATTACACGAAGTAGTTCGTCTTTCAGGTATCAACGTAATTATAAATGATGAAGATTACCCGCTGGTAATAAAAGTTGCCTCACTGCCAGGTGCCCGTCTCCAGGTATATTTCCTCGATAATGAAGACTTTTTTAAGAGAAAACTGGTTTTTCATGACGAAAACAACAAGTTTTTTGAAGATAACAGCGACAGAATGATTTTCTTCTGTAAAGGCGCACTTGAAACTGTCCGTAAATTTGGCTGGGCTCCTGATATTATCCATTGCTTTGGCTGGATGACCAGTTTAATACCAATGTACCTTAAAACTACTTACAAAGACGATCCTATTTTCACCAATACAAAAGTTGTTTACTCTGTATTCAAAAATGAATTTGCCGATAAACTGAAGAACGATTTTACCACCAAACTGGCTATCAGCGAAGATATTTCAAAGAAACACCTGGAATATTTCAAGGCCGGCGATAATACCAGCTTACTGATTGGCGGCTCTGAGTTTGCCGATGGTTTAGTGGTTGGTGAGGCTTTGGACGAAAAAGTTTCGAGCTTTGTAAAGAAGGCCAAAGGCAAGCAGGTATTGAAGATGGCCAGCACCGAAGCGAATCCTTTAACGCTCTTAAACGAGTTCTACCAAAATATTCTTGCCAACTAAGCGTTTCTGTGCTTTATTTGCGCAAAAATAACACCGCACCTTAACTTGAAAAATAAACTCATCTATTATATAACACCGGCAATATTGTGTTGCTGGTGTTTGTTTTCTATACAAAGCTGTAAGGACCCGGTTATCCAGTCTAAAAACCTGTTAACCCGCAGTGATACCCTTAACCTGGCTAAAGATACCCTGCCTGTAACCATAGTTTCGGTAGCTCAAACCCAGATTAATTCTACCAATATTATTAATGGCATGTTGGGCAGCATGAACGACCGCAACTTCGGTATCAGTTATGGAAGCTTTTATACTCAGTATGCTCTAACTACGGCTTCGCCTGTTTTCGGCTCCAATCCAATAGTTGACTCAGTAGTACTGAGCTTTGCTTTTGATGGTTACTATGGCTCGTGTACCAAGCCCATTAATATATCGGTGTTTGCCTTGCAGGATACCCTTTCCAGTTTTGTCAAATACTATACCAATACTACGCTACCGGTTCAAACACCGCCTATTGGTTATTTAAGGAATTACGTGCCCGATTTTGTAGATAGTGTTGCCGTATTTCAGTCAGGAGGCAATGAGGCTCCGCAATTGCGCATCAATTTGTCCAAGGCGTTTGGCTATAGCTTGTTGAATGCTGACTCCTCTATCCTTTCACTCTCAACAACCAATTCGTTTACCAACGCCTTTAAAGGTTTATATGTTACAGCCAGCGGGCCAGTGGGTAATGGAATGATTTTCTGTAATCTTTCTTCTTCACTTTCGGGAATAACAGTGTATTACCGGACCTCAGATACCTATGACACGATAGAGAATCCGTTTTTCTTTCCGATATCAGGTACAAACTTTAACCACTTCGATAACAGTTATTATGGTGCTCCGGTTTATGCTGCTATCCATACTCCTAGTCCAACCAATCCAAAAATATTTTTACAGGGTGGTGGCGGAACCCAGGCTAAGGTTCTTATCAGCCTCGATAGCTTAACCAAATACAAAAGCACTGGTGGAGTAGGAATTAATAAAGCTGAGTTAATTGTTGCTGAATCTCAGCCCGATTCACAATATACCGTTCCTCCATCGTTAAGCTTATTGCGTATTGACGATGCAGGTGTGGGGCAACCGCTGGATGATGCATCTACCACTATTTTTGGAGGCAACATTCAACAGGACACCGTGGCCGGAGTAATCGTTAACCGGTATCATTTTAATATCAGTCTGTATATGCAAAAACTGGTTGAAGGAATTTACAATAATAATGGCTTATATTTGGGTATTGCATCGCCAAATTCAAACCCCGGGCGTGTTGTTTTGACTAATCCCCCCGCCACCAATAAAATATATCGTACCTATTTGACAGTGACGTTCACAAAATTATAGTGTTATGTGCGGAATAGTAGCTTACATAGGCCACAGAGAGGCGTACCCCATTTTAATTAAAGGGCTTAAAAGACTTGAATACCGGGGTTACGATAGCGCCGGTGTTGCTTTGCTGAATGGCAAGCTCAACATTTACAAGTGCAAAGGCAAAGTTGCCGACCTTGAAAGCAAGACAGCAGGCAAGGATGTGGCAGGTCACCTGGGCATGGGCCATACGCGCTGGGCAACCCACGGCGAACCGAATGATATTAACTCGCACCCGCATTTATCTGAGTCGGGTAATATTGCCATTATACATAATGGGATTATTGAAAACTATGCCACTTTAAAGGAAGAACTTACCAAGCGCGGGCATCATTTTGTGAGCGATACGGATACGGAGATACTGGTGCATTTGATTGAAGATATTAAGCAAAATGCACACGTTGAGTTGGATGAGGCAGTGCGATTGGCACTACATGAGGTGATTGGCGCGTACGCCATTGTTATTGTTTCGAAAGATGACCCTACCAAGTTAATTGGCGCTCGTAAGGGTTCGCCTCTGGTGGTGGGTATTGGCGATGGTGAATTTTTTATGGCCAGTGACGCTACCCCTATTATTGAATACACCCGCAACGTAACCTATTTAAAGGATGGTGAAATAGCTTTTATAAAGGATGGCAAGCTAAGTATAAAGACTACCGAGAACGTTGAACAAATACCTTACATCCAAACGCTGGAAATGAACCTGGAGGCAATTGAAAAGGGTGGCTATACCCACTTTATGCTGAAGGAAATTCATGAGCAGCCACGTTCTATTTACGATTCGCTGCGCGGCCGTTTCGACCCGGTTACGGGTATGTTTGCCATGCGCAGTTTAAAGGAATATGAAGGCAAAATAAAAAACCTGAAACGTATTGTTATAGTTGGTTGTGGAACCAGCTGGCATGCCGGTTTGGTAGGAGAGTACCTGTTTGAAGATATTGCCCGCATACCGGTAGAAGTAGAATATGCTTCCGAATTCAGATACCGCAACCCTGTAATTGGACCTGAGGATTTAGTAATTGCTATTTCACAATCGGGGGAAACGGCTGATACCTTAGCGGCTATAGAACTGGCAAAAGAAAAAGGCGCTACTATTTTGGGTTTGTGCAATGTGGTTGGTTCATCTATCCCGCGTGCATCGCATGCTGGCGCTTATACCCATGCCGGGCCTGAGATTGGTGTGGCTTCAACCAAAGCATTTACTGCACAGGTTGCAGTACTAACGCTGTGGGCTTTTGGCTTTGCTGAAATTCGCGGCACTGCTACCAAGCAGGATTTACGCGATGCTTTTTCGGAACTTGAAACCATTCCCGCCAAAGTTGAAAAGACGCTGTTATGTGAAGACCAGGTAATTGAGCTGGCGCATATTTTTAAGGATGTAAACAATGCATTATACCTGGGCCGTGGTTATGGTTTCCCGGTGGCATTGGAAGGCGCCTTAAAGCTGAAAGAGATTTCATACATCCATGCAGAAGGTTATCCGGCTGCTGAAATGAAACACGGACCTATTGCGCTGATTGATGACGAAATGCCGGTGGTAGTAATAGCCACCAAGAGCAGTATTTACGAAAAAGTAATCAGCAACATACAGGAAGTAAAAGCACGCAAGGGAAAAATTATTGCCATCGTAACCGAGGGCGATAACAAAGTGCGCAACATGGCCGACTATGTAATTGAAATTCCTGAAACGAAAGAATACCTGGAGCCGCTGTTAGCTACTATACCTTTGCAACTTCTTTCTTACCACATTGCGGTGCTGAGAGGTTGTAACGTTGACCAGCCAAGAAATTTAGCGAAGAGTGTGACGGTTGAATAATTACTGCAATAATCTGTGTAATCATTTTAATCTGTGTAATCATTCTATCCTTTCTTATAATACTTTAAGGTGTAAGTTGCGGTTACCAGCAGGTAGCGTTTTATTACCTGGGTTCGGTCATCTTCAACATAAGTGCCGGTTACTGTGCGGCTGATGCCGGTGTTTTGATTCAATAAATCATTAACGCCAACGCGCACTTCCAGCGATTTATCTTTTAAGAATTTATAGCCCAGGGCTACATTCCAGATATAGACATCTACATTAAAACCCTGCGAAATGCCCTCGTAAAGCGTGTTTTGTAACTGGGTGTTAAACACAAAGCCCTTATAAAATAACCAGTTGAATTTTACCGTGGCGGTATGGTTGAAATAATTGTTGTTGCTGGTTTGCTGCAACGTGTTGTTAACGAAATTATAACTGCCGCTGTACTGAATGGTAAAATCAATTTTTTCGCTGATGTTGCTTCCCAGTACAAAGCCGCCATTAATATTATAAGTGCTGCTCCAGTTGGTAAGATCGTTCAGCAGGCCCGGTGAACGGTTATAGCTTAGCCCTCCGGTAAGATTCATATTGCAAAGAATTTTTTCAATAGGAAAACCATAATTTAAAAATGCACTTCCGCTAACAGCTCCGCTTAAGTTAACGGGTGAGGTAATTTGCGAACCCTTATTAAGTAAAACGTCGTTGGCTAACAGGGTATCTTTACTGGCGATAAATGTTGAACTGCTTACTGAGTTTTGAGTATAGCTGGCCGTAAAGAATCCAAACAAAGAAGTGGCCTTCTTTTTATTGGTTAACCCGTACCGCACCAGTATTGAATGCGTAAACGATTGCTTCAATAATGGATTACCCGTGCTCAACAATAGCGGGTTACTGTTATTAATTACGTTCTGCAATTGAGCAATAGACGGAGGGCTAGTGGAAGTGCGATAGAAAACCCGCAGGCTGGTGCCGCTGTCTGTTTTAAACATAAACATGGCATTTGGCAGTACATTATAAAAATTCCGATTGGTATTGTATGCATCAGGAAAAACTTCAGTTCCCGTAAGTAGTGCATATTGTCCGTTCAGGCCCACCGAGAAATTAAATGACTTTCCGCCCTTCTTAATGGAATTGCGGTAAGTTATTCCGCCCTTCTGAGTCATATAAATATCGGTGTATTTATTACTCAATGCCGTATCGGGTAAATTATATCCTTCGGTAAGCGAATCGTAGTTGTTGGTGCTTTGATTTGAATTACTCCATTGGTTTGATGGGGTGTAGTTAAACTGCATAAGGCCGGTTTTCCCCACTGGTTCGGTATAGGCAAAGTTAGCACCCAGGGTATAGCTGTTGCTAAGAGCAGGCGAAGTTTGATTGAGCCACACCGAGTCGCGGTTTTCAGAATAATAGTTGAGCGAATTGAGTGTGCTGTGGCTTGCTTTGTAATTATATGTAGATGATATGTCGACTGAGAAGGTGCGCCTTTTCTTTTGAAACTTGTGCTGCCAAAGAATATCTCCCGAAAGGTTATAACCAAAATTGTAAGGCGAATAAGTGGTTTGCGACTGGCTAACAGGAATAACCTGTTCAACCGTTGTTTGCCCGAATTGATTGAGTGTTTGTGAGTTTTGCTGCAGATTGAGTTTAGGGGTAAAAACTAGTTTGTTCATAGTGTCAATAGCGTACTCAATCCGAAGGTTGACCCTGTGGTTGATATTGCGGCTTTTGGTCTGGTCGTTTTCCATATAGTAATCCGAGCTGTCGCCTGCGTTAAAATACTGCCGTGTAAGCGATGTAGTATTAGCGTTATTGGTCAGGTTAAAAAAGTAGCTTCCCACCACTTTAACTTTTTTCTTTTTGCCCCAGCTATCAACGTAATTTAAACCGGCCGAACTCGTGGTTGAAATCCCTGGCGTTTGTCCCACCAAAAAGTTACTGGCTGCATTGTTGTTGCCACCACCGCCACCGCCACCCCCTCTGCCCCCACCAAAGCCCTGCCCCTGCCGCTGCGTTGCGGTACCAATAACGCCTAAAATAT
>Ga0316217_10006943_pt1 | contig 10980 bp, 9 predicted proteins | sample 1anoAmetaG_FD_203633 | JGI IMG/M metagenome (GOLD analysis project Ga0316217, IMG submission 203633) | Freshwater microbial communities from Trout Bog Lake, Wisconsin, USA - 1anoA | ecosystem: Environmental > Aquatic > Freshwater > Lake > Hypolimnion/Profundal zone | place: USA: Wisconsin... | reverse complement strand
AAAGACAGGCGCAGGCACTATGCCTGCCGCCCGATGCTGCCACGCTGAATTTGATGGAACACGCAGAGCGGTGGTGTTCCGAAGAAAACAATTCACTGGTCACCCTGGCCGATAACGACTATCCGGCGCTGCTCCTGGAGATACCCGATCCGCCAATACTTTTATACGTCAAAGGCAATCCCGCCATACTGCGTCGCCCGTCGATTGCGGTCGTCGGCAGTCGAAATGCAACAGCTCAGGGCGCAAGTAACGCCAGGCAGTTTTCTGACTACCTCAGCCGCACGGGCCTGACGGTCGTATCCGGGATGGCTTTGGGTATCGACAGCGCTGCGCACAGGGGAGGATTGGAAGGCAGCGGTTCCACGATTGCAGTAATTGGAACCGGTGCCGACATCGTCTATCCGGCCCGTAACAGGGAACTGGCGCATCGGATTGCCGCGCAGGGCTGTATCGTCAGCGAATATGCCCTGTCCACACCGGCACTGGCAGCCAACTTTCCGCGACGCAATCGTATTATTTCCGGTCTGTCGCAAGGCGTACTGGTTGTTGAAGCAGCGGAACATTCCGGCTCATTAATCACGGCGCGCATGGCCGCAGAGCAGGGACGGGAAATATTTGCCATTCCCGGATCGATACATTCCCCTTTGTCCAAAGGTTGCCATTTGCTGATAAAACAGGGGGCAAAGCTGGTTGAAACGGCGCAAGACATTATCGAAGAATTACGCCTGGAAACTATCGGCAGCCAGTCCCCCTTGCCGTCCGGGATTGCCGGCACAAGCGATATTGCCGACATCGTACTCACGGCAATGGGCTTTGATCCGGTTCATCCGGATGACTTGGCCCTGCGCTGTAATATGGACTGTGGCACACTGGTTGCCAGACTGGTAATGCTGGAACTGGATGGTCATGTCGAAACAGTCGCCGGCGGCTTTTATCGCCGATTAATTTAATTAATAACTTGAATGCTGGTTAACGAATAGGTACAGTAACGCCATGTTTGATATTTTAGTTTACCTCTACGAAACGTATTACCGCCCGGACGCCTGCCCTGACCCTCAGGTTCTGGCAAAAAAACTGTGCGCAGTCGGCTTTGATGAAGATGAGATATCCGAAGCGATCGACTGGCTGGCGATATTGAAACAGACCGCCCAGAACCCGCTCACCTATCCAGACTCAACCGGTTTCCGTGTTTATGCAACACAGGAAACTGCCGTACTGGGCAATGGCGCCATCGGATTCATTCAATTTCTGGAATCCGCCAAATTGATTAATCCGCAACAGCGTGAAGTTATTATCGAGCGCGCTTTGGCCATCGATGAAGCACCTGTTTCTCTGGATAAACTGAAAATCATCGTACTGATGATGCTGTGGAGCCAGGGAAAAGAACCGGATTTATTAATGTTTGACGAATTATTGTTATCGGATGAGCAAGTCAAACCACATCTTTTACACTGATTATTGATTTTAGACTTGTCAAAATAACCTGCTCCGGGTTATTTTATTAATTCTATTGCAACTTATTTCACCACCTTATATCCAAAGTTTCCCCATAACAGCATCTGTCTGGCAAATTTGCATTATGATGGGCGAAATTTTGCGTTGTAGCTTGCGGGCGAATCCAACTATAGTGCTTACTTGCTTCAATATGTATTTCACTGAGAATTAAATAATATGACTAAAACCCTCATCATCGCTGAAAAGCCTTCTGTCGCCGCAGACATTGCCAAGGCTTTGGGAGGCTTCACCAAACACGATGATTATTTCGAATCAGACGACTATGTTTTATCTTCTGCAGTCGGACATTTGCTCGAAATTACCGTTCCGGAGGAATACGATGTCAAGCGCGGCAAATGGAGTTTTGCCAATTTGCCCATGATTCCGCCACATTTTGCCCTGAACCCAATTGCAAAAACTGAATCACGCCTGAAAGTACTGACGAAATTAATCAAACGCAAGGATGTCAGCGCACTGATTAACGCATGCGATGCGGGCCGCGAGGGTGAATTGATCTTCCGCCTGATTGCCCAGCATGCCAAGGCCAAGCAGCCGGTACAACGTTTGTGGCTGCAATCGATGACGCAGAACGCCATCCGCGATGGTTTTTCCAGACTGCGTTCTGACAATGACATGATCCCGCTGGCCGATGCAGCGCGCTGCCGCTCGGAAGCCGACTGGTTAATCGGCATCAACGGCACACGCGCCATGACGGCCTTTAATTCCAAGGAAGGCGGATTTTATTTGACCACGGTCGGGCGGGTGCAGACACCAACCCTGTCTATCGTCGTTGAACGGGAAGAAAAAATTAAGCAGTTTGTGCCGCGCGCCTACTGGGAAGTGCGCGCCGAATTTGTCTGTGCTGCCGGCATTTACGAAGGTCGCTGGCTGGATCACAAGCACAGGAAAAATGAACTGGACCCGGAACAAAAAGCCGAACGGCTCTGGAGCAAAATTGCAGCAGACACCATAGTAACGGCCTGTCGCGGCAAATCCGGCATTGTAAGCGAAGAATCAAAACCGGCTACGTCGCTCGCTCCTGCCCTGTTCGATTTAACGAGCCTGCAGCGTGAAGCCAACTCGCGCTTTGGTTTCTCGGCAAAAAACACGCTCGGCCTGGCGCAGGCGCTGTACGAAAAACATAAGGTATTGACTTACCCGCGTACCGATTCACGCCATTTGCCGGAAGACTACCTGACGACGGTAAAAGAAACTCTCGAAGTCATTTCCGAAAATAATAATTACCAGCAGTTTTCGTCGACCATATTAAAACAGGGCTGGGTTAAGCCAAACAAACGCATTTTTGATAACAGCAAGATTTCCGATCACTTTGCGATCATTCCGACGACCCAGGCGCCGAAAAATCTGTCCGAACCAGAACAGAAACTGTATGACCTGGTCACGCGCCGCTTCATGGCGGTATTTTTCCCCGCCGCTGAATTTCAGATAACCACCCGTATTACCGAAGTGTCGGGCCATCATTTCAAAACCGAAGGCAAGGTCATGACCAAGCCGGGCTGGTTAGCCATTTATGGCAAGGAAATGGCGAATGACGGTGAAGAAAACGGCACGCTGGTTCCAGTGGCCAGGAATGAAAAAGTCAAAACCGAATCCATACAAAGCAACGAACTCGTGACCAAACCGCCGGCCCGGTACACTGAAGCGACATTATTGTCGGCCATGGAAGGCGCAGGAAAATTAGTCGACGACGACGAATTGCGCGAAGCCATGTCAGGCAAAGGCCTGGGCACTCCGGCAACGCGCGCGACCATCATTGAAGGCCTGCTCACTGAACGCTATCTGTTGCGTGAGGGACGCGAACTGCAACCGACAGCCAAGGCATTTCAGCTCATGACATTGCTGCGCGGCCTGGGCGTCGATGAACTGACTTCACCTGAACTGACCGGTGGCTGGGAACATAAACTGGCGCAAATGGAAAAAGGGCAAATCAGTCGCGAAGAATTCATGCGCGAAATTGCCCAGATGACGCAGATCATCGTCAAGCGCGCCAAAGAGTACAACAACGACACTATCCCAGGTGACTACGCGACCCTGACTACACCATGTCCGCATTGTGGTGGCGTGGTCAAGGAAAACTATCGTCGCTTTGCCTGCACCAAGTGCGATTTCAATATTTCCAAAACACCGGGCAGCCGCCAGTTTGAAACGGCGGAAGTCGAAGAGTTGCTGGCCAATCGCACGGTAGGACCATTACAGGGCTTCCGCTCAAAAATGGGTCGCCCGTTTGCCGCGATTCTGAAAATTGTTCCTGATGATGAGGGCACGAATCTCAAGCTCGAATTTGACTTCGGCCAAAATCAGAACGATGAAGATTCCGAACCGGTGGATTTCGCCGGACAGACCGTACTGGGCCCGTGTCCGAAATGCGGGTCGCATGTATATGAACTCGGCTTGGCCTATGTATGCGAGAAAACGATGGCCAGACCCAAGGCCTGCGATTTCCGCAGCGGACGCATTATTCTGCAACAGGAAATTCTGCCGGAACAAATGGTTAAACTGCTCAATGAGGGCAAAACAGATCTGATGCCAGGTTTTGTGTCACAGCGCACCCGTCGACCGTTCAAGGCATTTTTGGTCAAGGGCAAAGACGGGAAAATCAGTTTTGAATTTGAAGAACGCAAACCGGCAGCAGCTAAAAAACCGGCCAAAAAGACCGCGGCAAAAGCCAAGGCAGCGGCCTGAATCGACACCGGCAATGCATAAAAGCATTGCCGGGCGTTTTACCTCAGAACTTACTGCTGTACTGCTTCAACAGCAATATCAATAGTCACATCATCACCGACGTACGGTGCATATTTACCTGCATTGAATTCAGAACGTTTTACCACGGTCGTTGCATTGGCACCGATAGCATCTTTCTTCATCATTGGATGCACCATTTGCTGAAATGAGCTCAGTGTCAGAGTCACCGGTTTGGTCACGCCCTTGATCGTCAGGTTACCTTCAACTGTAGCCGGCTTGTCGCCATCAAAATTGACTTTGGTCGATTTGAATGTCGCTGTAGGATATTTGGCGGTATCAAGAAAATCTTCGCCCTGGATATGACCATTGAACAGATCGGATCCGGTATCAACCGTCTTCATGTCGATCGTAACATCCACTGAACCTGTTTTTGCTGCCGTATCGAGCACGATAGTACCGGTTGTTTTGTTAAAACGGGAGAGCTGTTTGGAATAGCCCAAATGATTGTATGAAAAACGTGGGAATGTGTGTCCGCCATCAATAACAAAAGTTTCAGGCGCAGCGAATGCAGAACTGGACAGGGTGGCAACAAATGCGGCGGCAAAAGTAAGTTTGGTCAATGTTTTCATAGATAAATCTCCAAAAGTTATACAGGTTAATTACTGAATGGGTGGTGCTGGGTAATGCATTGTTAAACTATTTGCTGGCACTGGCCAGCAGGTGAAACTTGATTTGGATTTCGTTGGCAACGGTTTCAAACGTGGCCCACGGGCCTTCGCCGATGGCGTAATCAGAACGCAGGATCACAAACGCACCGTCAAAACTGGCACTTTTTCCCTGAATCGTAACGGTGACAGGTGCCGTGACAGTTTTTGTGTGTCCTTTGATCGTCAGTGGCCCGCTCACTTCGTAGCGATTGCCCCCCAGCGACCTGATACTGGCGGTAGTAAAACTGGCCTTGGGAAACGCCTTGACGTTGAACCATTGTTTGCCGACCACTTCGTCGTTGCCCTCGTCAGATCCGACGTCAATACCGGCCAGATCAAGATCAAATTGTGCCTTTGAAGCGGGCAGACGAGACGGATCAAAATCCATCTGCACCGCGAATTTTTTAAAATTCCCGTTCATGCCGACACCCATTTGCTTATATCCAAAAGTCAGCGTGCTTTTATCGGTCTGCACCGTTTTAAATTCGTCCGCATAAGCGGACGGCAAACAGAACGAAACGGTCACTGCAAGCGTCGTCATCAATTTTTTCAGATTCATTTAATTCTCCGTTGCGATTATCAAAATTACGATCTGCTGCCAGGCAGCATGCGAGTCAGTACGTCGTCCCGGTCCTTGAAGTGGTGCTTCAACGCGGCCAGAACATGGCCGGCAACTACCGCGGCCAGCACCAGATTCAGGCCGAGATGAACGGTCAATAGCAGATGGCCCAGTTCGCGGTCTTTGCTCAGCAAATCCGGAATGGGGAAAACACCAAACAATACAGTCTGAAACCCTTTGGCTGAACTCATCAGCCAGCCCGACAGCGGAACAGAGAACATTAACAGATACAGCAGTACATGTCCGGCATGCGCGACCAGTTGCTCCAATTTCCCCATATGCCGGGGCAGCGCCGGTGGACGGTGCATGATGCGCCAGGCCAGACGCACCAGCGCCAGAATGAAAATCGTCACACCGGTCCATTTATGGTAGGACAGAAATTGCAGCTTTTGCGGCGACAGCGGCATATTGCTGACATAAAAACCAAACGCAAACAGACAGACTATCGCCGCGGCCATAAGCCAGTGCAGCACTTTGGCTGTCGCACTGTAAGAATCAGTGACGTTGTTTGTCGTAACTGTCATGGTGTCTCCTCAATTAATTCGGTGCATTATACGGCCAGATCAAAAACCAGGAACTCTGCCGCTTCCAGAGCCGACAGGGTCAGCTGCGTTTCGCTGTCGAGCATGACGGCGTCACCAATCTGCACTTTCTGACCGTTCACCTGACCGGCACCACGTACAACGTGCACATAGGCTTTGCGTTTCGGATTCAGTGTCATGCCAACCTCGGCAGCAGCGTCATCAAAAATTACCCGATACAGGCTTGCGTCGGCATGTATTGTCAATGAGCCCTCTGCGCCATCCGGCGAAGCGATCAACTGTAATACGCCAGGCTTTCTTTCCAGAGTTTTCTGCTCATACCCAGGATCAATACCAGGTTTTTGAGGCAGGATCCATATCTGAAAAAAGTGCGTAGGTGCATCGCTGAACTGATTGAATTCGCTGTGTCTTACGCCACGACCGGCGCTCATGCGCTGCACATCACCGGCAGGGATGTTGGTGCCGTTGCCCATATCATCTTTATGCGCAAGACCGCCGGACAACACGTAACTGACAATTTCCATATTCTGATGAGCGTGGGTGCCAAAGCCAGTGCCGGGGGCAAGGCGGTCTTCATTAATCACTCGCAGATTTCCCCATCCCATGTGGGCCGGATCGTAATAACCTGCAAATGAAAACGAGTGAAAGCTTTTGAGCCATCCATGGTCTGCATACCCGCGGTCCTGCGATTGTCTGAGCGTAATCATGTGTTCCTCCAGTAGTTACTACTTTAGGTCTTACTCAAGTTCGTGTGTTACAGTCATTTTGATGGCATCATTCAATTAATTTGAATGCTTCGGGCAATAAATATGAAAAACACCCTCTCGGCACGCGACGTGCTCACCCCAGACTCACTGGCCATGCTGCAGACCATTGCCGACGCCGGCAGTTTTGCCGCCGCTGCGCGCGCCTCTGGCATGGTACCGAGCGCCCTGACCTACCGGGTCCGGCAGATCGAGGATGCGCTGGACGTATTGCTGTTTGACCGCAGCTCGCGCCAGGCCCAGCTGACCGAAGCCGGTCAGGAACTGTTACGTGAAGGTGCCAGGCTGCTGACCGAAGTCGATGCAGTCGCCAATCGTGTCAAGCGTGTAGCGACCGGATGGGAACCCAATTTTACGATTGCGATCGACAGCATCGTGCACCGCACGGTGGTGCTGGAACTGTGCGAGGCATTCTTCGCCCTGAATCCCCCCACACGAGTACGGCTGCGTGCAGAAACACTGTCGGGCACGCTGGAAGCACTGACATCAGGCCAGGCCGACCTTGCCATCGGCGTTGCGGCAGAATCGGCAACGATTCCCGGATTTCAGGTGCGACCTCTGGGCAACCAGCGCTTTGTCTATGCGGTGGCACCGCACCATCCGCTGGCCAATGAAACCGAACCGTTAAGTGACGAATTGATACGGCAGCATCGCGCCGTTGCCGTGGCAGATTCAGTACAGCGTGGCGGCGGAATTACTTTAGGCCTTCTGGGTGGCCAGGACGTTTTCACCGTGCCGAACATGTCGGCAAAACTGGAAGCGCAATTGCGGGGCATCGGAAGCGGCTTTTTACCTGAGTGTCTGGCCGCTCCGTTTATCAAAACCGGAAGACTTGTAGAGAAGCGCGTCGAACGAACCGAGCGCGTTGTGCACGTCAGCTACGCGTGGCGCAAGGCACCGACTTCGTCGCGCGGGAATGCGCTCAAGTGGTGGCTGACCCGGCTCGACAGCGAACAGACCCGCACAGCGTTGCTCGGCAGCGCGCCGGCGACTTACATGGATGTCGAATAACCGTCATTACTGGCCTGGCTGCGCGGCTTCCAGAGCGTATCCGGCCTGACTCCAGCCTTCAATCCCGCCGCGCAGGGCACTGGCCACACGTCCTCGTTTTATCAGCAGATGCGCTGCTTTCAGCGCAGAAGCATCATTCGGACAGGCGCAGTAAGTGACGATTCTGGCGTTCGGCGACCAGGTATCGAAAGCGATCAGGTCGATTTCTGACAGTTCAATATGACGCGCACCGGGCAGCTGTTCGCTTTCTGTGGATGGCGCAAGCTTGGCGCGTACATCCAGAATCACCAGCTCCGCACCCCGCGCAATCAGATCGGATAACTCGGTCGCGGCCAGCCTGGGCACCTTCGCCATCAGCAGAGCCGCGCGATATCGCCGCCACAACCGATGCGCGATGTACAGTACGAGGCAGATTGCAACGACGAGCGCTGCAGCTCTGCCCAAATCGCTCAACAGCTGCAGCAATTGTCTGGCCTGATCATGAAACAGCAACCCAAAACTGATGCCGCTGCCAGCCCAAAGGACTGTGCCGGCCAGATTAAAAAGAGCGAAAGTTGGCAAAGGCATTCCGATTGCGCCGGCCATGGGAGAAGCCAGAAGAGACATGCCGGGAATGAATTTGGCGACAACCAGAGTCGCAACACCGCGCCGGGCAAAACTCAATTCGCTTTGGCGCACACACGTATCCGGAGAAATGGAAATGCGGCACAACATACCCAGTACCCGGCGACCAAAACGGCGGCCGGCATAAAACCACAGTGAATCGGTCAGCATCGAAGCCAGCGTGGCCACAGCCAGGGCCTGAACGGCAAATACGGCATTGCCGCCAGCTGTCACCCCGGCCAGCAACAGAATGGGTAACGCAGGAATCGGCACGCCCATCTGCTCAACCAGCACTGCCAGAAACACTGCGAGCAGGCCGTAATGTGAAAAAAGAATAAAAATATCCATATCTGCGCCTGGTTTGTGCCCATGCCACGTTGATCAAATGCCCAAGCACCACAGTCTATACAAAGCCTGAGCTGCCTGCTTCAACCCAACAAGAAACTCGCGCCGAGCTTTGCCATGTCTGAAAACACGCTCAACCGGCCAGCCGATCCCGCTGATAATACACAGAAAGATGACTGCGACGGTTCCTTAATTTTCACGTCAACATTCAAATTAACTGAATCCCTCAGCCATAAAAAAAGCCGATCAAAGGATCGGCTTTTTTTATGGCTGAGGGCAATTTATTTGGCTGCCGGCACTTCAGGCTCTTTAAATGAACCACCGCTGCTGTTGACCATATACACCATCGCACGTGCGACTTCGACATCGTCGAGATCCGGGTTGCCGCCTTTGGGAGGCATAGCATTTAAACCGTGCAAGGCATGATCCAGAACTTTGTCGTAACCGGCTTTAAAGCGGGGAGCCCAGGCAGCGCTATCGCCAAATTTAGGCGCACCGGCAACACCGGCGCCATGGCAGGCAACACAGGTCGTTTTAAATATTGCTTCACCAGTCTGCAGTACCTTTGGACCGCTGACATCTTTGAATGTATAGCCGACATCGGACACAGGTTGAATGCGTGCAGCAACTGCTTGCGGCGTCTGGGCGTCAGACCCCGCCGCTGGCAGCCTGCCGGCGGTAACATACTGAACTAACAGCACGATGCAGATAATTGGTACTACGAAGGCCGCAATGACAGCAACAATAAGTTGTTTTGGCGTTTTTATTGGTGATTCGTGTTCGTCGTGGGCATCGCTCATAATTTCCTCAATACTGTTGGGTATGTCGTAGATTTTTTCCGCAGCGTTGTGATTTAATGAAACCACCCGCTGCAACCAGGACAAAACTGCATTCCGGTCAAAACAAATGAAAAAGTGATTTTTTATCGCCTCGCAAGCCCCAGATTATAGGGCTAAAGCACAATGTTTGTAACCGGAAATACTGCTTCAGATCCATAAATTGGTGCTTTAGCAAACACAATCCGCTGAATTTCGGAGAAATTCAGCATCGGCCGGGACTGAAGCAGTACGAGTTGCCAGACAAATCAAGGGCCAGGCAGCTAAAACGCAAGAAAACCATTCGAGCTCGGCTCATAAATTCTCGCCTGTTCTCTGGCCATTTTATGCCATCTGCAGCACCCCAATCAGCGACTGCGTTGCAACGGTTTTTATTGACAGACAGCGGGCTGCAGCCAACCTGGATGGAATTGGGATTGTCTTTCTTGATTTCACAGAGAGCAATTGCTGCCACCGTTTAAGTGGCGTGTTTGGCCGGGTCCCCTGTTCAACTGCATCAGCATGATGAATTACATCCCAGCTGAAACAAAACAGCAAAAAAACCGCCCGGACAAAAATTTTTGGCGTGTATTCTTTCAGTCCACCAGTTCCGATCAGAACCGGTGGACTGAGCGCACAGATTGTCAGAACTGATTCATCGTATTGTCTTTACCTGATGCTTTCAGAGCAGCTTCGCCACTGAAGTAATCCTTGTGATCATCACCCATGTCTGAACCAGCCATGTTCTGATGCTTAACGCAAGCGATACCCTGACGGATTTCCTTGCGCTGAACACCAGCAACATAACCCAGCATAGCCTGTTCACCGAAATACTCTTTTGCCAAATTATCAGTAGACAATGCAGCAGTGTGGTACGTAGGAAGCGTAATCAAGTGATGGAAAATACCGGCTTCACGCGCTGAGTCTGCCTGGAAAGTACGGATTTTCTCATCGGCAGCAAGCGCTAATTCAGTTGCGTCGTACTCAACACTCATCAATGCAGCGCGGTCATAAGCAGAGACGTCTTTGCCTTCATTTTTCATGCTGTCAAAAATTTGCTGACGGAAGTTCAGTGTCCAGTTGAACGATGGGCTGTTGTTGTATACCAGCTTGGCATTTGGCACAACTTTGCGAATCGCACTGACCATACCGCCGATCTGAGCAATGTGAGGCTTCTCAGTTTCGATCCAAAGCAGGTCGGCACCGTTTTGCAGGGAAGTAATGCAATCCAACACACAACGTTCTTCGCCTGTACCAGCGCGGAACTGGAACAAATTGCTGGGCAAACGCTTAGGACGAAGCAGCTTGCCATCACGTTTGATGACAACATCGCCGTTATTCATAGACTCAGTCGAAACTTCGTCAACATCAAGGAAG
>Ga0316217_10006942_pt1 | contig 10982 bp, 14 predicted proteins | sample 1anoAmetaG_FD_203633 | JGI IMG/M metagenome (GOLD analysis project Ga0316217, IMG submission 203633) | Freshwater microbial communities from Trout Bog Lake, Wisconsin, USA - 1anoA | ecosystem: Environmental > Aquatic > Freshwater > Lake > Hypolimnion/Profundal zone | place: USA: Wisconsin... | reverse complement strand
GAAGCGGCGGCACGGCAGGACGTGGCGGTGGATCGGATCAGTTTTGCCGATGCGTTGTATTGGGTGCGGCACGGCGACTTGAGCCAGCCGCTGCCGAAGTTCTTGGTGGTGGCGGCGCGTCCCGAGCGGATCGAGCCGCGTGCGATCAAGCGGCGGCCCAAGCCATACGCGCGGCTGAATCAGCCGCGTATGGCGATGCGTCAACGCCTGCGCCGCCGGAAGAGGAGGTTATTTTAGTGCCATTATGGCTCTTCCTGATTTTCTTACCACCGACGCGGATAACGAGATTCGGCTCACCGGGCACCGCATTCGTTTGATTGATGTCGCCCAGCGATACCAGGAAGGGTTCCCGGTGGAAGGAATCGTCGATCACTACCTCAGCTTGAATTTACCGCTAGTGCATAAAGCCATCGCCTATTTTCTGGAACACCAAGCGGAACTGCTGCCACTCATCCGCGCCAATCAGGAAGAAATGGACCGTCTGCGCCTTCAGGCCGGTCCTGCCACACCAAGTCTGCTGGAATTGCGTACGCGCTTCGCCAGCAAATTCCCTTTTGCGGGCCAGGAAGCAAAAGCCGTCTGATCCATGCCGATGCAATTTCTCCTTGATGAAAACCATCGCGGATTGCTGTTTCGCTATATCCAGCGGCGAAACCTCGCCAGCGATTACCCAATTGACGTGGTCCGCGTCGGCGATATTTCCGGCCCTGCGCTGGGCACTACTGACACGGTGCTGTTGCGCTGGACGCAGCGGCATGATCGCATCCTGGTGTCGGCGGATCTGAAAACGCTGCCGCGGCATCTGCTGGCGCATCTGGCAGCCGGCGAGCATTCACCGAGTGTTTTCTTAACGGTGCCGGCGCCGCTACGCGACATCTACGAATATCCCGTCGCCGCCACCTATGCCAGTGAACCGTCAGAATGGCGTGACCGGTTCGTCTTCATCCCGTTATGGTATCACAACACATACCTCCCCCGGCTGATCGCCCACTGCACGATGCGGTCGCGGGTGGGACGGGATTTCCATGCCGACAGCGTGATTTGCTGCGCGTTGGCCATGTCGTTGGCGAATAACGCGGTCATTTGCTGGGCGAATGCGCGGTGGCGAATGATCGCGGACAGTTCCAGATTAAATTCGGTGCTGCGGTAATCCAGATTGCAGGAACCGACGATGGCGGCGGCATCGTCGATCACGATGTTTTTGGCGTGGACCACGTGATCGCGGCGTTCGTAAATTTCCACGCCGCTGTTCAGCAATCGGTCGTAATACGCCTCGGCGGCGGAATGCAGCAGCGGCAGTTCGTAGCGGCTGCCGAGCATGATGCGCACGCTGACACCGCGCCGGGCGGCCACGGTCAGTTCGGCCAGCAGGGCATCATCGGGAACAAAATAAGCCATGGTCAGCAGAATGCTTTTTTGCGCGGAGCGGAAGAAGCGTTTCAAAAACGGCAACAGCGGGCTGCTTAAGGTGGGCACGGCCGCCAGCAGGCCGAATTCACCGTGGTCGATATCGTGGATCAATTCGGCTTTGCGGATGCGGCCGCCCTGCTGCACGTAACGCCAACTGCGGGCAAAGGCGGTGTGCAACAAGCGGGCGGACCGGCCGACGATGCCGATGCCATTGTCGCGCATGTGATCGCATTTTTCGGTGCGGATGATGGTAGCGCCGGCGTATTCGCTGCCGATATTCAGCCCACCCATGCTGGCGAGATAATCGTCCACCACCACCAGTTTGCGATGATTGCGGTTAAACGGCCGCCAGCCAAAACGCAGGTTCCACGGCCAAATGGGATGGAATTCGGCCAGTCGCACACCGGCGCGGCGCATTTGCTGGAACATCTTCGGATCGCTTTTGATCGAACCGAAGGAATCGTAGATGACGTAAACCTTGACGCCCTCTCGCGCTTTTTGGCACAGCAGTTGGACGAACGCCAGGCCGGTGGCATCGCTGCGAAAAATGTAAAACTCCAACCCCACGCGATATTGGGCGCGGCTAATGGCGTCAAAGCTGGCCTTGAGCGATTGGCCGTCTTTGTAAAGCTGGATGTGCGTGCCGTCGGCCAACTGCACCGGCGGCGGCGTTACCCAGCCGCTGTCGTCCGCCCGGGCTTCCGCGGAGCGATGCAGTTCGCCGGCTTCCTGCTCAATATGGCTGGCATCAATCACGCTCATGCGATTCTACAGGCTTTCACCCAATGATTCGGCCAGGCGATACACGATTTTCCGCAACGCTTCCACTTCGGTTTCCAGCTTGGCAATGCGGTCCAGCAAGCTGGTATCGACCGGAGCAACCGGTGCGACCGGCATTTGCACGCTGTCCACCCCCGGCAGCGGATGCAGGTCCGGGCACAAAAGCTGCTGATAGCGATTGGCCCGCGAGCCTGGCTCCGGCGGTAATTCGCGCACCAGCGGCTCGCTGCGAATCATCAGCGCATCCAGCATCTGCTTGGCCGTTTCCAGTGAATCCAGCGGCGACATCCGCGTGGCCCGGCCACGCAATTCCCCCAAAGTTTGCGGTCCGCGCAGCAGCAATTCGGCCAGGATCGCCAGTTCCCCGGCACGCACATGCAACACCTCGGTGGCATTGTGGCGATATTTGTGTACGCGATTCCCAGGGGATTCCACGCGCACCGCCAGCGCCTTATTACGCAAACTTTCCAGAGCGTCGAACACGGCACGTTCATCCAGTTCCAGAACCGGATCCCGATTGCTCTTCTGATTGGCCCCGATGACGGCGGCATTAATCGACAGCGGATATTGATCCAGCGTGGTGGTGGCTTTTTCCACCAGCACGCCCAACACACGACATTCAACCGGTGAGAGTTGCAACATGACGTAAATTTTATCCGCCGTCGCCAAGTTTGCCACCGCCTGACTTAGGTTAGAATCGTTCACCAATGGAACATCTGGAAGGCCGGTTGACTGTGCTGGCGGCTTTGGAAGCCCGGCAACGTCGCTTTGAAGTCATTCTCATCAGCCACGCTGCGCACCTGGACAAATTGCAGGATTTGCTACAAGCGGCCCAAATGCAGCAAATTCCCATCCGCCGCGTTGATCCTAAGGAATTAGAATCGCTGGCCCACGGCACCACCCACGGCGGCGTGATGGCGGTGGCCTCGCCCAAGCCGCGCACCACGCCCAGCCAACTGCTGGAAATCGTGGACCGCCTAACCGAACCTCCCCTGCTGCTGCTGATCGAAGGCATCGAAGACGCCCGCAATCTGGGTTTTGTGCTGCGCAGCGCCGAAGCCCTTGGTGCCCACGCGGTGCTGATCAAAAAGCATTTGTGGGATTTCGATCCCATCGAACTAGCCCGGCCAAGCTCCGGCGCTTACGAACGTCTGCCGCTGGTGCAAATCGAAGATGTCGATTTGCTCGTAAAGTTGCAAAAGAAAGGCGTGAAGATCATCGGCTGCATCGCCGGGGCCAAACGCAGCATTTACGAGCGTAATTTAGCCCGCAGCGTGGTATTAGCCATCGGCGGCGAAAAACGCGGCTTATCGCAAGCGGTACGCGAAATCTGCGACATGTTCGCCACGGTCCCGATCAAACCGTCGCCGTCGTCATTATCGCTTTCACACGCGGCGGCGATTGTGCTGGGCGAAGCCAACCGGCAACGGCAGGTTTCGCAAAGAGCCGAGCCTTCCCCATCGTCCGTTACTCTGAGTGAGGGGAAATGAACATCTCACGTTTCGGCTTACAACTCCGCCGTGATCAAACTCGCCAATTCGCTGCGTTCGCTCTTTTCCAACGTAACATGGCCGACGATGGACTTGCCTTTCATCCGTTCCACCAGGAACGACAAACCGTTGCTGCTGCTGTCCAGGTAGGGATTGTCGATCTGCGTGGCGTCGCCAGTCAGCACCAGTTTGGTGCCTTCGCCCACACGGCTGGCGATGGTCTTGACCTCGTGCGGGGTCAGGTTCTGCGCTTCATCGACAATCATAAACTGATGGGGAATGCTGCGCCCGCGAATATACGTCAGCGGCTCCAACACCACTTGGCCGCTTTCCACCAACTGCTGCATCCGCTGCTCGACGCTGGACAAAGTGGCGTGCGTGGCATGGGTGTTGTCGGATGTAAGCCGATTGCTTAGCAGATAGGACATGTTGTCGAAGATCGGCTGCATCCAGGCGGTGAGTTTCTGGTCCTTGTCGCCGGGCAGATAGCCGATGTCGCGCCCCAGCGGCATGATCGGGCGGGCACACAAGAGCTTTTGGTACGTCTCATCGTTGAGCACCTTGCTCATGCCGGCGGCCAGCGCCATCAGGGTCTTGCCGGTGCCGGCAGACCCGATCAGCGACACCAGTTTCACCGAGTCATCCAGCAGCAAATCCAACGCCATGGTTTGCTGCAAATTCCGCGGCATGATGCCGAATACCGGGCCACGCCGCGATCGCACCGGTGCCAGCAGGCCATCGGGGCGGATGCGGCCTATGGCCGTGTGGTTGGCGTCCATCTCGTCCTTCAGCAGCACAAATTCGTTGACGTACAAATCGGCAACTTCCAACTGCACCTGCTTTTCGGCAAACATCCGGTCGATGACCGATGCCGGAACGGTCACCTCGCGCCAGCCGGTGTACAGCCGTTCGAAATCAACTTTTTGCGCTTCAAAATCTTCGGTCAAAATCCCCAGGGCGTCGCCCTTGATGCGGGCGTTGATGTCTTTGGTGATAAACACCACGCGGTTGCCATGCACTTTCAGATCGTAAGCGCAGCAGATGATGCGATTGTCGGCCGAGTTGGTGGTCAAACCGGGGCAGAGCTTTTGGTCTTCTTCCAGGATGACGCGAATGCGGCCACCGGTTTCTGCCACGTCCACGCCGTCGGCCAAATTCCCCAGACCGCGCAGGCGATCTAGATGGCGGATCACGGTGCGCGCATTGCGGCCCAGGTCGTCGCTGCCGGCTTTGAATTTATCCAGTTCCTCGATGACATCGAAAGGAATGATCACTTCGTTGTCGGCGAACATGAAAAGTGCGTTGGGGTTATGCAACAGCACGTTGGTGTCGAGTACAAAATGTTTGGTATGTCCGTTATTGCTCATGATTTTTCTACCGCAATCCTTGCTGCACGTCCGCGCTCGCAAACCGAGCCGGAATGGTGTAGTGATAAGGCAAACCGGCAAGACTGACAACCGGTTGGCGATTTGAAATTGGAGATTTTAGATTTGCCATTTGCGATTTGCGATTGGAAAGGCCCCTATGTCCCTTTATCCCCTGAAGTTCACCCCGCGCTACGTCGAAAAGATGTGGGGCGGCCGCAAGCTGCAAACCATCCTGGGCCGCAATCTGCCCAGCGCCAAACCCTTTGGCGAAAGCTGGGAGCTTTACGATTTTCCGCCCGGTGTGGTGGACGATTCGCAAGATTGGATCAGCGCCCCCGTGGCCGAAGGGCCGCTGGCCGGCCGCACCTTGCATCAATTGGTGCAAGAATTTGGCCCCGAGCTTTACGGCGACGTGCCGCTGGTTGGCCCGCAAAAGCAGTTCCCAATCCTGATTAAATATCTGGATGCCGAACAGGATTTATCCGTGCAGGTGCATCCCGATGCGCGGTATGCCGAAACCCACCCCGGCGCGTACCTGAAAAGCGAAGCCTGGTATGTGGTGCAGGCCAACGCCGGCGCGCGGCTGCTCAAAGGTCTTGCCCCCGGCGCCACCCGGCAAGCGTTTGAAGATTCCATTCAAGCCGGCAACGTGGACAAATTGATCCATTCCCTGCCCGCCAAGGAAGGCCAATGTTTTTATCTGCCCAGCGGCACGGTTCACGCCCTGGGCGCGGGCATTTTCGCCGCCGAGGTGCAAACCCCCAGCGATACCACTTATCGCGTGTTCGATTTCAACCGCATCGATCCCAGCACGGGCAAATTGCGCAAACTGCATGTGCAGGAAGCCCTGGACTGCATCGACTTCAGCGGCAAACCGGAAGCCCCCGTCAAGCGCAGCCACGTGGCCGGTGTTTTCACCACGGTCACGCAATTGGTGTCATGTGATTATTTCAAGCTGGAAAAAGTCCGCTTCACCGAAGGCGTGGAAGAAGCCGTACCGTATGATCAGCCGGTGGTATGGATGATGCTGGCCGGCCAAGCCGAGATCAAAGTGGACGGCGTGCAAGAGCCGACACGCTTTTCGCGTGGCGACACGCTGCTGTTGCCGGCCCAAATGAAAAACCCGGTGATCCACACCAAGAGCGATTGCGTCTGGCTGGAAGTGACGTTCCCGGGGAAGTGAGCGGCGATTGATCTGATTCCGCACCCGCATGGTCACCTTAGGCGACCATGCCACTACAAAACCAAACCGATTTGTCTTGATTTTCCCGCTGGCGATGGTTAGCTTATTCCACCAGCAATTTTCTCCAAGAACCTCTGGACGCTTTAGGAAAGGACGCGCGATCATGAATTCCAAACTTATCCTGCTCACTGTGGTATTGGCCTGCGCATTGCCGCTGGCTTGGGCCGCACAACCCGACCAGCCTGCCCAGCCAACGACCAACCCCACGGGCGTCACGTTAATCAACATCCATCAGAAGCAGGCCTTACCCGAAGAAATTTTCGACGAACTGGCCAAACAGGGTGGCATCAAGTTCACCACCAACGGCAACTTCTGGGACCAGGACACCATGCAGACGCCGCTGGATGTGGATTTCACCAACAAGCCTTTCTGGTCGGCGACCAAAGAAGCCTGCAACCTGTGGGGCCTGTCGGTGCAAACTGGCTGGGGTGGGCCGAGCAGTGGTCGAAAGATCATGCTGAACTACATGGGCAACATGAATGGCCGCAAGACCCAGCCCCTGCCCTCGTGCGAAAGCAACGGCTGTGTGGTCGAAGCGCAAGCGTTCAATCGCCAGCAGAATTTGAACTACGAAAACCCCGATGCCTCGCAAAACTATTGCAGCCTGCAATTGATGGTTTATCTCGACCCGGCTTTGCGCGTGCGGAACTTTAACCAGAACGCCAAAGCGGAACTGGCGGTGGACGATCAGGGCAACTCGATGATGCCGGACAAGAATAACAACATGTTCTACGGTGGCGGCATGTCGCAGGCGTCGCTGGTCTACAACTGCAACGTGCCGTTGAAGTTTCCGGCCAATGCCGGCAAGAAAATCGCCGATTTCAAATGCACGCTGTCCCTGCGTGCCGCGGACAAGATCGAGACGTTAAGCGTGGATAAACCCATGGAAGCGGCGGAAACCAGCAAGGATTTCGCCGGCACCACGATTACCTTCCAATCCGTCAAAAAATCCCCCCAGGCCAATGGCGGGTATGAAGTGAAAGTCAATGTGACCAGCGACAGCGATGTGGTCCAGAACGGCAACATCTGGAACTTGCTCCAGACGGCGCAGTTGCTGGATGATAAGGGCCACCCTTTCCAGTACGGCGGCGGTGGCGGCGGCGGCAATGATGAATACACCATTCACTATTCCAACAACGGCGACGAGGGCAACACCCACGGCGAACCGGCGAAATGGACCATCGAATTGCCCACGCAGGTTCACACGGTGAAGGTTCCCGTGGAGTTCAAGGACTTGCCGCTGCCGTAAGTCGGCAATTGCGCGGTACTGCCCGCATGGTGCAACCATGAAGCTACGCCATTGGCTTTTGAGCTTGATTTTGGCCGGCGGGTTGTCGGCGGCTTTGCTGCCTGGCGCCGACCTGCCCGTCGAGCCAACGGCCAACCCCACGGCACCCGCGGGGGTCACGCTGGTCAACATCCATCTCAAACAGGCCTTGCCCGAGGAAGTCTTTGGCGAGCTGGCCAAACAGGGCGGGGTCAAAATCGCGGCGATGGGCAGCCTTTGGGACCAGGATTCCCTCCAGACGCCGATGGATGTGGATTTCACCAACAAACCCTTCTGGCCGGCGATGAAGGAAGCGTGCGGCCTGTGGAGTATCTCGATCCAGAGCAACCGGATGGGGCGTGACAACGGGCGGAAAATCACACTGGTCCGCCGCGGCACCCGGATCAATGCCGGTAAGACCCAGCCCCGCCCAAGTTGCCAAAGCAACGGCTGCCTGATTGAAGCGGTTTCCTTTAATCGCAACCAGAATTTAAGCTACGACAATCCCGATGCCGCCCAGGATTCCTGCAACCTGAACCTCATGGTTTACCTCGATCCGGCCCTGCACGTGCGGAACTTCAATTCCAATGTCAGCGCCGAGCAAGCCATGGACGACCAGGGCAACTCCATGCTGGCGGCGAAGAATAACAGCAACGTCTTTTACGGCGGCATGTCGGAACCCGGGCTGATCCATAGCTTCAGCGTGCCCTTGAAATTCCCGGATAACGCCGGCAAGAAAATCGCCGCATTCAAATGCACCCTCACCTTGCGCGCCGCGGACAAGATGGAAGCCCTGAGCATCGACAAGCCACTGGCGGCCGCCGAAGCCAGCAAGGATTTCGCCGGCACCACGATTACCTTCCAGTCGCTCAAGAAGTCCGAAGCACGCAAGGGGTATGAACTGGCGGTGAATGTTGCCAGCGACAGCGACCTGGCCCAGAACAACGGCGTCTGGGAACTGCTGCAAACAGCACAACTGCTGGATGACAAAGGCCACGCCTTCCGCTACAGCGGTGGCAACGGCGGCGGCGGTGGCGGCAACGATGACTACACGGTCTACTATTCCACCATGCGCGGCGACGACGCCACCCAGGGCGAGCCGGCCAAATGGATCATCGAGCTGCCCACGCAAGTGCATGTGGTGAAGGTTCCGGTGGAGTTCAAAGATTTACCGCTGCCGTAGAACCGGTGTCGGAACGCTATAATCATTCAATTATGAGCATCTTCAAAATCAATGTCGTTGCCCGCAATCCCAAGCACGAAGAATTGGCCACCAAGCCCTTGGCGGCGCTGGTGGACACCGGCTCGGAGTTAACCTGGCTGCCGGCGAGCATTTTGAAAGACGCCGGCATCACCCCGCGCCGCAAACGGATCTTCGCCACCGCCACGCAGCAGCAGATCGAACGCGAGGTGGGCTACGCCATCCTCAGTGCTGAGGGTTACGAAACCAACGATGAAGTGGTCTTCGCCGAAGCCGGCGATATGACCCTGCTGGGCGTGCGAACCCTGGAAGGATTTGGCGTCATGGTGGATAACATCGCCCACCGGCTGGTGGCCACCACGACCATCGTAGCGGCTGCCGGCCAAGATGAAGAACCCGGTCATCGGCGCCCAGAGCGATTGTCTGGCTGGATACTAAAGAAAGATAAACGACAGATTCACGCCGATTAACGCCGATCAAAAGAAAGCATTTCGATTTCCCGGGGCATCAAAAGCCCAGGTCGGCCAAGGATTCCTTGAACTTCAGATCGTTGTCCTCGCCCTTGATGGCAACTTTCCTTTTCTTCTCCGCCAGTTTCATCCGCGCGTCGATTTCCCTGGCATCGGTGATCCGCTCGGCTTCGTCCCGCGGCCGAATCATGCCCAAACCCTTGAGCAATTGCAGCGCCGCTTTGGCATCGCCGGCGTCCAACGCTTTGTCCAGCGCCCCCACCGCCTTGTCGCTCAGCATGGCCACCCGCGACCGCGTCGTATGGGCGATTTCATCATGCCACTGGTTATACGCCGCCAGGAACACCGGATCATGTTTCAACCAGTTATAAATCGTCGCCCGCGCCACCCCCACGGTTTGTGCCGTTTCCACCATCGACCGTCCCGCTTGCAGCAATTGCAGCGCCGACTCTTGTTTCGGCTCCATGGCCGCCTGACCGCCGCCCTTGTCCGCCACCGCCAACACCCGCGCTGGATCAACCTCTGACGTAATGCTTGACATAACAATCTCCACAAAAAGGTAACACCTTCTCCAAAGAAGCGACATTGACGGCAATCCTAACGGATGCCTAACCGCTTGTCAAGCGAAAAATTTTTCAGTGTAAAAAAATTCTGGTGATCGCGCCCCCGGACGCAGCGTCGGCGTATCCGCCTGCCCGTGTAACCGCGGCCACCCCGGCAGCGTCAATGGTTTGGTATGGTGTCCCCGGAATTGCATCGTGTTTCCTTTCCGCCGGTAAAAAGCTGCGTTCCCTTTACTCCATTCTGTACCCACAACTGCCCAATGGATATAATGCAGTAATGAGTACGCTGGTGGAAATTGAAGCGGCGGTTGATGCCCTGCCTTGGGAAGAGAAGCAGGAGCTTCTCTTATTTGTCGCCGAGCGGTTGCGCGCCCACGGCCGTTTGCCCCAACCGCGCAGGTTCTCCACCGCGCAAGTCAATGCCTGGATTTCCCAAGATGAAGCGGACCTGCGCCGCTTCAACGGCGGAACGTGAATCTGTTCCTGGATACCAGTGTGCTGTTGGCGGCCTGCGGTTCAGCAGCGGGGGCATCGCGCGAGATTTTTCGCCGCGCGCCATTGAATAACTGGATTCTGATTACCACGCCCTATGTAATTGATGAACTGGTGCGGAATCTGGACCGGCTTCCTGCTTCCGCGACTGCCGAATGGAACTTGATCGGCAACCGGCTGTCGGTTTTAAGTGATGTCTTCACCATCGACCGACCGGTCGTCTTTAGTCCCGCCAAAGACAAGCCGGTCTTGTTTGCCGCTCTTGCCTGGGCGGAAATTCTTTTGACGCTCGATCAAGCTGATTTCGGCGGATTGATGCCGCGATCGTTCTATGGGCTTGAGGTGATGCGGCCCGGACTGTTCCTGGAATCTTTGCGATCAAAAGACCTTCTGCGATAACCTTAGAGTTGCGTAGCGCGGACTTCAGCCCGCCAAAGCCTCTGTGTTAAATCCTGTGGTGGCCAACCCAAAAACCGTGCCAGGAACACCCATCATGTTTCCTTTCCGCCGGCAAAAAGCGACATCTCTATAATCTATGGGCGTTTTTCTTTGGCACGAAGATGATAAATGTATCGTGCATAATTAGCGTCTTTTACGCTCAACAGCCGATAATACTACCAGCATGGATGTTGTCAAGGTTCAAGCCGGTCCAATTCAACCCGATCCACGCGATGCGATCATCGCCGAACTGCGCGCCCG